>ERZ1034363.1253-NODE-1253-length-14887-cov-11.680081_pt1 | contig 14887 bp, 8 predicted proteins | sample MGYA00520616_ERZ1034363 | MGnify/ENA primary metagenome ERZ1034363 (study PRJEB33736, sample SAMEA104284506) | Azolla filiculoides | biome: Urban; feature: Water surface; material: Ditch water | place: Netherlands | collected 2015-10-28 | depth 0-0.1 m ...
CGCACTAATAAACTAAGATGATAGGTTTATCGTAATCGATCAACAGATTTTACGAGATCTTCGTCCTTTTTTATTGCCTTGTTTGCCAAGACTAATAAAACGATAGAAATTGCAGGAAGAAACATCCCAATACCCTTCTCTGAAACCATGGTTTCTCCGGATACGTTTAGCGAGCGATACACAAAAAATCCTAGTAAAATAAAGTTTAATATCATGTTCAATCTGTTTAAAACAAATTGATTTTGTCTCTTTTTAAAACTAAATATACTAATAATGGTCAAAATTGTAACCAAACCAAACAACATTAAATACAATGTTGAAGAAGTTATAAAAACTGCAGTAGTTTGATTATCAGTTTTTAGCGTCCATAATTCAAAAACAAAAGGTAGTGCTCCAGTGACAATTGCACTAAGCGCCATATAAAGTGATTGAATACGTTGTAACATTATTTTCTTTTTTGATTGAGCAAAAATAGTATTTCTTTTTAATTTAAACTATTGTTATTTCCAAATTTATTCGTACTATTGCATGGTATTAGTCGTAAGTACTTCATTCTGCGACAGCTTACACTACAAAAAAAATCTTATCATTTTTTGTTTTTAATCAACCAACCATTTTATTCAAAATATATCCATGTTTGATATTGAAGTATTAAAAGAGATGAAACTCTCTGATTTGCAAGAAATTGCAAAAGTAGCTAAAATCAATAAGTACCGTTCGTTAAAAAAAGACGACTTGGTGTATCAGATTTTAGACTTGCAGGCGGCAAAACCTGAAGTAATTAAGGCAGAAATTCCAGCAACGGAACAACCTAAAGAAAAAAGAGCTAGAATTTTACCTAAAAAAGAGACAACCAAGTCACCACAAATTAAAAAAGACTTGTTTTCTCAACCTTTAAAAGATTTACCAATAGAAACAAAATCTGAAAAAAGGGAGGTAGTTGAAGAAATTAAGGCAATAGAGCCAAAAGAATTTACTCCAAATCCTAATAATAAGTTACCTCGTAAAGATTTTAAAGAAAAGAAAACTTTACCACATAAAGTTAACAAAGAAGAAGCTCCAAAAGTAGCAACAGAATCAACTGAAATTCCTGAAGTTACAGAAACTACTCAAAACGATAAGAGCACAACTAAAAGTCCTAATTATAAAGCCAATCAAAACAACCCAAACCATCCTGATTACAAGAAAAACAATGGTAATGAAGGAAATAATGGAAACAATGGGAACAATGGCAATACCAATAAGAATCCACATCAAAATAAAAAGCAAAATTTTAGAGAGCCTGATTATGAGTTCGATGGAATTATTGAAAGTGAAGGTGTTTTAGAAATGATGCCTGATGGCTACGGATTTTTACGCTCGTCAGATTACAATTATTTAGCATCTCCTGATGATATTTATTTATCTACTTCACAAATTCGTTTATTTGGCTTAAAAACGGGAGATACAGTTAAAGGTGTGGTGCGTCCGCCAAAAGAAGGTGAAAAATATTTTCCATTAGTAAAAGTATTGAAAATTAACGGACATGATCCGCAAGTAGTTCGTGATAGAATTTCTTTTGAACATTTGACACCAGTTTTTCCAACAGAAAAATTCAATTTAGCCGATAGAAACAGTACTGTTTCAACACGTATTATTGATTTATTTTCTCCTATTGGAAAAGGTCAACGTGGTATGATTGTGGCCCAACCAAAAACGGGTAAAACCATGTTGTTAAAAGATGTTGCGAATGCTATTGCTGCCAATCATCCAGAAGTTTATTTAATCGTTTTGTTGATTGATGAACGTCCTGAAGAAGTAACCGATATGCAACGTAGCGTTCGTGGTGAAGTAATTGCTTCCACTTTTGATAGAGAACCACAAGAGCACGTTAAAATTGCCAATATTGTTTTAGAAAAAGCAAAACGTTTAGTAGAATGTGGTCATGATGTTGTGATATTATTAGATTCGATTACGCGTTTAGCGAGAGCTTACAATACAGTTCAGCCAGCATCAGGAAAAGTGTTGAGTGGTGGTGTGGATGCTAATGCGTTACAAAAACCAAAACGTTTCTTTGGAGCTGCTCGTAATGTAGAAAATGGAGGTTCATTAAGTATCATCGCAACTGCATTAACAGAAACAGGTTCTAAAATGGACGAAGTTATCTTCGAAGAGTTCAAAGGTACTGGTAATATGGAGTTACAATTGGATAGAAGAATTGCTAACAAACGTATATTCCCAGCAATTGACTTAGTTTCATCAAGTACGCGTCGTGATGACTTGTTGTTAGATGAAAATACAATACATAGAATGTGGATTATGCGTAAATATTTAGCAGATATGAACCCAGTAGAAGCTATGGACTTTATTCATGATAGATTTAAGAAAACTCGAAATAATGAAGAATTTCTGATTTCGATGAATCAATAGATAAAAAAACTCCGATGAAAATCGGAGTTTTTTTATGCGATAAAGTTTATTTTAAAAGGTATTTATTGTGATATAAAAAAATCTTATTGTTCTCTTCATCCAACATCTGTATAATTTCGTATTTTTGAAAAACAGAAAGAAACCAATCTATGAAAATTGTTATATCGCCAGCTAAATCATTGAACTACGAAACTCAATTACCGATTACTACTTATACTGAATCGGCTTTTTTGTCTAAAGCTGTAACTATTCAGAAAACTTTAAAAAAGAAAAAGCCTAAGCAACTGATGGAGCTTATGGATATTTCAGATAAGTTAGCTGAGTTAAATTGGCAACGCAATCAAGAATGGAATATACCTTTTTCTCCAGAAAATGCACGTCAGGCTGTATATGCTTTTGATGGTGATGTTTATACAGGTTTGGATGTTTATTCATTATCAACTGAAAAAGTATTGGTTTTACAAGAAAAACTGAGAATTTTATCAGGATTATATGGTCTTTTAAAACCTTTGGATTTAATGCAGCCGTATCGTTTAGAAATGGGAACAAAAATCCAAATAGGTACAAAGAAAAACTTATATGAATTTTGGAAAAAAACAATTACAGATACTTTAAATAAAGAACTTTCAAAAGGAGAATTATTTATCAATTTAGCTAGTAATGAATATTTTAGTGCGGTTGACACTAAAGTATTAAAAGTTCCAGTAATTACTCCAGAATTTAAAGATTATAAAGATGGGAAACTAAAAATGATAAGTTTCTTTGCAAAAAAAGCTAGAGGATTAATGGTTCGTTATATTATAGATAACAATGCTGAAACTATTGATGATTTAAAAGGTTTTAACTATGAAGGTTATGCTTTTGATGCCAATTTGAGCAAAGGAAATACTTTAGTTTTCACAAGATAGTTAGTTGATAATCCAGTTTTTTAAGATTTGTTTTCCATAAGGTGTCATGATACTTTCTGGGTGAAATTGTACTGCTTTTACATCATAAGTACTATGTTTTAAAGACATAATTTGCTCATTTGCATCCACCGCAGTTATAATTAAACCTTCGGGTAAATTTGTTTTATTTACAACCCATGAGTGGTATCTGCCTACAATAATTTCGCTTGGAATATCATGAAAAAGTGTATCATTTTCTATTATAAATATTTTGGTTGCTACACCATGATACACTTTTTCAAGATTTATTAATTTCCCACCAAAAACTTCTCCAATTGCTTGTAAACCAAGGCAAATTCCTAAAATGCTTTTGGTTGGAGCATATTTTATAATTATTTCTTTTAACAAGCCAGCTTCATCAGGAATTCCTGGGCCTGGAGATAAAAGTATTTTGTCAAATTTTTCTAAATCTGTTAGGTTTAATTCGTCATTTCTAAATACAGTAACTTCCGCATTCAAATCCTCTAAATAGTGAACCAAATTGTAGGTAAAGCTATCGTAATTATCAATGACAGCAACTTTCATTAATACAAACTTGGATATTTTGTTGGATTTGCTTCATTCATCATGGCATATACTTTTTCAAAAATATCTTCTGCTGAAGGTTTTGAGAAGTAATCTCCATCTGTTCCATAAGCAGGACGGTGTGCTTTTGAAGCTAATGTTTGCGGTGCGCTATCTAAATGTTTATAGGCATTTTGATTTTCTACAATTTCTTGTAAAATGTAAGCACTTGCTCCACCCGGAACGTCTTCGTCAATTACTAATAAACGATTCGTTTTCGCTACCGATTTCACAATATCATGATTGATATCGAAAGGTAATAACGATTGAATATCAATAATTTCAGCGCTAATTCCAACTGATTCTAATTCATTTGCCGCTTGTTCTACCAAACGTAATGTTGAACCATAAGAAACTAACGTAATGTCTGTTCCTTGTTTAATTGTTTCAACTACTCCGATAGGTGTTTTGAATTCGCCTAAATTCGTTGGCATTTTTTCTTTCAAACGGTAACCGTTCAAACATTCTACTACTAATGCAGGTTCGTCCGTTTCTAATAAAGTATTATAAAAACCAGCGGCTTTAGTCATGTTTCTTGGGACTAAAACGTGAATTCCTCGAATCGCATTGATAATCATTCCCATTGGAGAACCTGAATGCCAAACGCCTTCTAAGCGGTGCCCACGAGTTCTGATGATTAAAGGTGCTTTTTGACGACCCGCTGTTCTGTATTGTAATGTCGCTAAATCATCACTCATGATTTGGATAGCGTACAACAAATAATCTAAATATTGAATTTCAGCAATCGGACGTAATCCTCGCATTGCCATACCAATTCCTTGACCTAAAATCGTAGCTTCACGAATTCCGACATCGGCAACGCGTAATTCTCCGTATTTTTCTTGCATACCTTCCAAGCCTTGGTTAACATCACCAATGTTTCCTGAATCTTCACCAAAAATCAACGTTTCTGGATATTTAGAGAAGATAGCATCAAAGTTATCTCTTAAAACTAAACGCGCATCCACATCTTCAGCAGTTGTGTCATAAGTTGGAGCTACTTCTTTGGTTTTTAAAACAGTTTTATCCGATTGCGAAAATAAATGCGAGCTGAATTTTGGTTGGATTTTTTCCGTATAATTTTCAATCCAAGTCGCTAAAGTTGCACGAGAATTTTCTTTGATAATCATTCGCAACACTTTACGAGCTGCGACTAAAATATCTTTACGAATTGGTTCTTTTATTGACGCAACATCATTAGCGATTTTCTCAATAAACACTTTGTTTTCACTTTGTGATGCAATTGTATTTAATAAACCAACTAATTCTTGTTGTTCTGCCTTGATAGGAGTTGTAAAGTTAGTCCAAGCGGTTTTTTTGCCTTCTAAAACGTCTTTTTTGGCTTGATTTTCAATTTCTTCTAATTCTTCTGAAGTAGCGATGTTGTTATCAATTAACCAAGTTTTCATTTTAGCTAAACAATCAAATTCTGCTTCCCAAGCCAAACGTTCAGCATTTTTGTAACGTTCGTGACTTCCAGAAGTAGAATGACCTTGCGGTTGCGTTAATTCGCTTACGTGAACTAAAACAGGAATGTGTTCTTCACGAGCAATTTGAGATGCTTTTTGGTACGTTTCTACTAAAGCAGGGTAATCCCAACCTTTAACGCGTAAGATTTCGTAACCGTTATTTTCTTCATCACGTTGGAAACCTTTTAAGATTTCAGAGATATTTTCTTTTGTGGTTTGATGACGTGCGTGCACTGAAATTCCGTATTCGTCGTCCCAAACGCTCATTACCATTGGTACTTGTAAAACACCAGCAGCATTGATAGTTTCGAAGAATAAACCTTCAGAAGTGGAAGCATTCCCGATAGTTCCCCAAGCGACTTCGTTTCCGTTTTCGGAGAAGTTGGTTTGGTTGATACCTGAAACATTTCGGTATATTTTTGAAGCCTGAGCTAATCCTAACAAACGCGGCATTTGCCCAGCAGTAGGAGAGATGTCAGCACTCGAATTTTTTTGTTGGGTTAAGTTTTTCCAATTTCCGTTTTCGTCTAATGAATGGGTTGCAAAGTGACCGCCCATTTGACGTCCAGCACTCATTGGATCAAAATTAATATCAGTATGACCATATAAACCAGCGAAGAATTGCTCGATATTCATAGCACCAATTGCCATCATAAACGTTTGGTCGCGGTAGTATCCTGAACGAAAATCTCCGTTTTGAAATGCTTTTGCTAATGCTAATTGAGGCACTTCTTTACCATCGCCAAAAATTCCGAATTTTGCTTTACCTGTTAGCACTTCGCGTCTTCCAAGTAAACTACATTCTCTACTAATTGTGGCTATTTTATAATCGTTGATTACTTCTTTTTTAAAATCTTCAAAAGACACTACTTCAGCTGTTGTTGATGTGTTCATATAAGTCAAATCAAAATTGATAATTCAACAAATTTAATTAAAAGGGTTTTATAAAACAATACAGAAGTGTTGATTTATTTAATTATTAGTAATTTATCAAAGGTTTTGGTTTAAAAAAACTAATGAATTTATAATTAAGGTAGTTTTGATTGTGAATTTCGTAATAAATTTAACGTTTTTATATTAAAACCATTTTCTGGTGAATAATGATACTAATGTTTTTGGACTTAATGTAACTACAAAACGAATTTTTTCACCATAATTATTAGAATTTAATTCAAATCCGTTTGAAGAGTATACTGGTAAAAAAAGCTCAAAATAGTCAGGTACTAAATTGAGATGAAACCCCGAATCATAGACAAACTTAGCACTATTGTATTTGTTTTTAAGCATGCCGGCATCACCATAAATTTGTATCCAATTCCAAACATTAAATGTTCCATTCACTGTTGTCATCCATTGATTGGCAAATCTTGTGTCTAATTTAGATTTGAATCCGCCTTCCGCATAAACATATTGTTGACTATAAATTCCTGTTGTTTCGCTTCTTCCTAATAAATTATAATCAAACATATAATCGTTAGGTCTATCCAAACCAAAGCTAAAAAAATCAGATTTGATGCTACTATACATGAAAGCTCCTGCAAAAAAACGAAAACTTATTTGTCGGTTATTTTCAAATAGTTTTCTATAATGTATTTCTGTCGAAATTTTCCCAAAAGAATTAGAAATTTGTATATCGTTTAGTAAAGAGAAATGTTTTGTACCTTCTGATTGATAGTTACCGTATTTTCCATTAAAAATATTATAATTTTCGGTATTTGTGTCTATTGTAAAAGGTGAATTATCTCTTTGGACATAAACTTGTCTTAGTTGAATAAACTCAGTTTTGTTTTTTCTAAGATTTTCATCCCGAAATTTGAATTGAACTACTGGAATTAAATTCGTATAAAAAGCATCTTTGGTATAATGAAAACGATTCCCAGCAAGCATGTATCTTATATTGTATAATTTTCCATTTTCTCTAATATTGTCGTCTACTATAGCAGAAAATTTTCCCACTAAGGTTCCCGTATTTGATGAATACATTGGTGTAGCACTAAATGTAAAAGGCTTATTTAAAATGGATCTATTATTTATTCGCAAACCAAGTGCAATTCCATCATAAGCATTGAATTCTACTTCAGGCACATAAAAAATTTGGTTGTAATATGGTTCTTCTAAATCTTTAAAAAAATTAAACTTTAGAGGTCTGTTGTTGAAGAAAAATCCTTTTAATGATTTCCAATTGTTTCTCAAATTATATTCAGGAACTTCATTGTTATAATTTAGTACAATTTTATCAGCGCCTAATCTTGGAATTACAAATGTAGAATCAGTTGTAATGTTACTTAACCAGATTTTATTAATTATTTCATTATTTTTTAATTGGTATAAAGAAATAGGAGCGTTTGTATTGGTTTTATTAATAACTGTTACAGAAATTTCATCTTTTGTTTTGGTTACTTTTCCAAATTTATAATCTACTAAATCTCGTGTTTCAATCATCGTTCTAAAAAACCAATCTATTTTTTCTGGTGCATTTTTTTCCAAGATGGTTTCAAATTGACGTGTATTTGATGTAATGTACTGATTTTCTTGAATAAATTCTTGAATACTTGATAATACGATATTGTTGCCAAGGTATTTGTCTAAATAATTTAAACTCAATCCTGCTCTATATTTACTTGCAATTTGCTCATTGAATTTGATTAATCTATTTTTTGGTTCATTTAAAGGCTGATCTAAATTTTTTCGTGCCATTAACATGTACAAATAATTGTATTGTTGGTTGAACGGAAGATTAATAAAATGATATGATTTTAAGATTTTCATATTGGCTAAATTCCCAGTCATTTTAATATCTGGGTAGTTTTCCTCTATGTATTGCATCATTAAAAAAACTTGAATTCCATCATAAATCCAATACTCTTTTCTAGGATTTAGCTGTAAATTTTCTTTTAAATAATTGTTTAAATAAGTTTTAAGAAACTTTAATTCAAACATAAAGTTATCAGGAAAAGGACTTAGAAAGCCTGGCAATTGATTCAAACCATAAAAGGGTTGACGCTGGTAATCTTCTTGAGAAACTAAAATTTTTGAATTTAATGGATTACCTAATTTTTGTGCGGTAAATCGAGTTATTTTATCAATAATAACAGCCTTTTCAATATCATTAACTTTATGGTCATTAAGCCCACAACTTACTTCAATAATTTCATTTTTATATGAAACAAAACTATTTTTAGGTTGCAAGTATAAAGTGACTTCGTTTTTGTTTGAGTCTTTTAAAAAGTAATGCTTTTTTGAATTGATTATTTCTGACTTGGTTTCAGTTAAATTACTCGAAATGAAATAGTTTGCAGCAATTTCAATTTCAATTTCAAAATCAGAAAAAGCATTAGGGATGTCATCTAAATTTTCATTGCTTTGTTGAATAAACTGCTTATTTTCATAGCGTGATGGATTTAAAAAACAATGTTTTAAAGATATATTTCCATCAGAATCAAATCCATATTTTGTAAATTTTGCATTTGGAATTTTGACAATATATTGTAATGTAATCGATTGTTTTGAACAAGGTAGAATAGGAGCGTTGAGCTGAATTTTAACTAAGTCTACTTTATTGTTAGGTCTTTCCCAATGGATGTTTTTTGAGTGGGTATCGACTATTGATTTAATGGCTGTATATCCTCTATCTTCTTCATTGGCAAGGTGAAATGCTCGAGAAAATTCATCAGAAAAACGATTCGCTAATGCTGAATTTTTGGAAGAAAAAGCATTGTTCCAATCATTTAAAATCAATTGACTAATTGTGTCGTTTGATGTATTATTGAAAGTTAATGTATGTTTTACATAAAGTATTTTTTTTTCAATATCAACTTTTACATTCATTTGTGAAGAATGTTGTCCTGATGCTGTAAAAGCAATTAAAAAAAATAACTTATATAAATGTTTTAGCTTCAATGGATGATTTTATTGTAAGATTATTTTAGTTATAGATTGGTTGCGTAAGAAAATTCTAATTTTTTATAAAAATATACAAAACGGCGTAATAATCGCTTAATATTCGGTTAATATTTCCACAATAATAGCTTAAATTAGTTTAGAATCTTCATAAAATGGGTATATTTGATAAAAAATAAATATTATGCTCCAAAGAATACTATATACTATTTTTTTACTTTCAGGATTTGTTTCAAATGCTCAATTAGTTATTAATGAGTTAGATACAGATATGACGGGTTCTGATGTAAATGAATTTATTGAGCTAAAATCTAGTTTACCAAATTTTTCATTAGATGGTTATGTACTTGTTTTATATAATGAAACAAACTCATTGAGTTATTATGCTATTGATTTAGATGGCTATACTACAGATATTAATGGTATTTTTTTATCTGGAAATACAGCAGTTTCGCCAGCTCCTGCACTTGTTTTCCCTAATGGAAAAATTCAAAATGGTCCAGATGTAATTGCGCTATACCAAGCAAATGCTTCAGATTTTCCTGATGGAACTTTGGCAACATCAACAAATTTAGTGAATGCATTAGCATATTCTACAGCAGCTCCAACAGCTACAAATTTAATGACTACATTAGGACTTACAGTTTCTACTAATGAAAACATGAATAGTCTTGGAACTACGCAATCTATCCAACGAAAAAATGATGGCAGTTATGAAGTTAAAACACCAACTCCTGGAATGCCAAATGATGGTAGCGGAGTTGTATTAAATTATATAACTGTATCTACTTCACAAACAAATTATAATGAAGGAGATGTTTTTGATTTTGTCTTTACTACTAGTCAGCCAGTAACTGGTTCAGATTTGCTTTTTAATTTTACATTAGTAAATGGAAATTTCATGGTTAATGATTACACGAATACTAACTTAACGGTTTTAATTCCTGTAGGACAAACCACAGCATCAAATACATGTACTCTTTTTGATGATATAACAGATGAAGGTGATGAAGAATTGTTAATTGATATTCAATCAGTTCCAACTGGTTATGTAATAAATAATGATAACTTAATACTAAGGGTTTATGATAATGATTATGTAGTTCAATCCTTTGGAACACCTATAAATCCTACTTATGGTATTGTAACTCCTACAATTCCAACAGGATATTATGATTCGTTAGAAGGATTGTCTGGTAACGCATTAAAGCAAGCGGTGCAAGATATTATTGCTGCACCGAGTGTTAGATTACATAGTTATGCAGACATTTGGGATATTATAAGAACTGCCGATCAAAATCCAGAAAATTCAAATCAAGTTTGGTGTATGTATATTGAAGCTCCAATGGCAAAAATGGATCAGCAAAACACTAGTAGCATTGTTGGAAAATGGAATAGAGAGCATATTTTTTGTCAATCAAGAGGTGGTTTTGAAGTGGCAAATGGTGATTCGGCAGATGGAATAAGTATTTGGAATTCAACTAGTGCGGCAACTGTTGTGGATGGTGTGTCTGATGCTCATCATATTCGAGTAGAGAATGGTCAGGAAAATTCTTCAAGGAATAATAAAAATTATGGAACAGTAAATTCATCAACGGTTTATGCAGGACCAGTGGGAACTCAAGGTTCTTGGCATGGAGATGTTGCTAGGTCATTATTTTACATGGCAGTCCGTTTTAATGGACTAAATGTTGTTAATGGTGATCCAAGTGAATATTTGCCAAGTACAACAATTGCTTCTGGAAATATTGGCGATTTAGCAACATTATTGTCATGGAATCATACCGATCCAAGAGATGATTTTGAAATGAATCGTAATAATTATGTGTATACGTGGCAAATGAATCGCAATCCGTTTATAGATTACCCACTTTTAGCAGATTATATATTTGGAGCTAATTTTGGACAGCCATGGTCATCAACTTTATCTTCACAAAATCCTATTGAAGATAGGGTAGTGGTATATCCAAATCCAGCTTCGGAATACTTGATAGTTTCAGGCTTAGAAGGAAGTTCTAAAGTAGAAATTTATACCTTAACGGGGCAATTAGTTCAAAGCCATGATTTTGATGATGAAGTTCGAATAAATTTAGATTTGAATACGGGAATGTATCTGGTTAAAGTAAGTAATGGATTTCAATCTACTACAAAGAAGATTATTGTAAAATAAGAAAAGAGATAAAAAAAAATCCTTCAATTGAAGGACTTTTTAGTTTTTTAGAAGTTAGGTGATAAGTTGTACTTTTTGTAGAAGTTATCTAATGCTTCTAATACTTCATCTTCTGTATCTACTACTTTAATAAGATTCATGTCGTCTGGATTGGCATTTTTCATTTTGTCAATCATCACATTTTTGATCCAATCTAATAAACCTGACCAAAATTCAGTTCCTACCAAAATAATCGGGAATTTTCCAATTTTCTTCGTTTGGATTAACGTTACCGCTTCGAATAATTCGTCTAAGGTTCCAAAACCTCCTGGCATAACCACGAAACCTTGTGAATATTTAACGAACATTACTTTTCTAACGAAAAAGTAATCAAAGTTTAAATTTTTATCTTTATCGATATATGGATTAAAGTGTTGCTCAAAAGGCAATTCGATGTTTAAACCTACCGAAGTTCCGCCTCCGTAATGTGCTCCTTTATTACCTGCTTCCATGATACCCGGACCACCACCAGTGATTACACCGTAGCCTGCTTTACTGATTTTAAAAGCAATTTTTTCGGCTAATAAATAGTTTTTATCTTCAGGTTTTGTTCTTGCTGAACCAAAAATAGAAACGCATGGCCCTATTCTTCCCATTGATTCATAACCATTTACAAACTCGGACATGATTTTAAAAATTGCCCAAGAGTCATTTGTTCTTATTTCGTTCCAAGTTTTTTGCTTGAATTTTTCTTGAATTCTTTGGTCTTCGTTTTCGTACTGATCTGCTGCCATATTCGTTTCGTTTTTAATTTTTAAAAAAGCCTGCTAAGATAGTTCTTTTTTCAAAAATTGCGCCGTGTAGCTTTTTTTATTTTTCACAATTTCTTCTGGAGTTCCTTTCGCAACGACTTCTCCGCCACCTTTTCCACCTTCGTAGCCAATATCAATTACATAATCTGCAAGTTTTACAACATCTAAATTATGTTCGATAATTAATACTGTATTTCCTTTATCAACTAAAGCATTAATTACATCCATTAGCACTCGAATGTCTTCAAAATGTAAGCCAGTAGTTGGTTCGTCTAAGATGTAAAACGTATTACCTGTATCTTTTTTAGAAAGTTCCGTTGCTAATTTAATGCGTTGGGCTTCACCACCTGAAAGTGTAGTACTTTGTTGTCCCAATGTGATATAACCTAGTCCAACATCTTGAATAGTCTTGATTTTTCTGTAGATTTTTGGAATATTTTCAAAGAAATCAACCGCTTCATCTACCGTCATGTTCAGTACATCAGAGATTGATTTCCCTTTGTATCGAATTTCCAATGTTTCTCTGTTGAAACGTTTTCCCATACAGGTTTCGCATTCCACATAAACATCTGGTAAAAAGCTCATTTCAATCGTGCGAACGCCTGAACCTTCACAGGTTTCACAACGACCACCTTTTACATTAAAGCTGAATCTTCCTGGCTTATAACCACGAATCATTGCTTCAGGAGTTTGTGTATAAAGACTTCTAATTTCTGAAAAAACATCCGTATAAGTCGCTGGATTCGAGCGTGGTGTTCTTCCAATCGGACTTTGGTCGATGTCGATCACTTTGTCGATATGTTCTAAACCTTCGATTTTCTTGTAAGGCTGTGGTTTCTTCACCGCATTGAAAAAATGCGCGTTTAATATTGGATACAACGTTTCATTAATCAACGTCGATTTTCCACTTCCTGAAACTCCGGTAACACAAACCAATTTTCCAAGCGGAATTTCAATCGAAACATTTTTCAAGTTATTTCCTGTTGCTCCCGATAATTTAATTGATTTACCATTGCCTTCACGACGTGCTTTTGGTACTTCAATCTGCATTTTACCACTCATGTACTGAGCCGTAATGGTGTTTTCTTTCAACAATTCTTTCGGCGTTCCTTTACTGATGATTTGACCTCCAAAACGACCTGCTTTCGGACCAATATCAATCACATAATCAGCACGTTCAATCATGTCTTTGTCGTGTTCCACAACGATTACTGAATTTCCAATATCGCGTAAACTTTCTAACGATTTAATCAAACGCTCATTATCTCTTTGGTGCAAACCGATACTTGGTTCATCTAAAATATATAAAACACCAACCAATTGCGAACCAATTTGCGTGGCCAATCGAATACGTTGCGCTTCACCGCCTGAAAGTGATTTTGAGCTTCGGTTTAGTGATAAATAATTCAAACCAACATCTAACAAAAACTGTAATCGAGCTGTAATTTCTTTTACAACTTCAACGGCGATAACTTTTTGTTTTTCAGATAAATGATTATCTAAATCAGCAAACCATTCGGATAATTCGGCAACGTCCATTTGGACTAACTCACCAATATTTTTTCCGTTTAATTTGAAATATAACGACTCTTTTCTTAAACGAGTTCCTTCACATTCAGGACAATCATTTTCGTCCATGAATTCTTTTGCCCAACGTTTAATACTTGCCGAATCGGAATTATCGTATTGATTTTTGATGAAATTTGAAATTCCTTCAAAATCGATTTTATAATCTTTCGTAATTCCCATAACCTTTGAAACGACTGAGAATTTTTCGTTTCCACCATACAAAATCATGTCCATTGCTTCTTGCGGAATGGTTTCAATGGCATCGGTTATTTTGAAATCATATTTTTGTGCGATAATTTCCAATTGCTTGAAAATCCACGAACTTTTATATTCGCCCAAAGGAGCAAAACCACCATTTTTAATTGATGATTTCGGATTTGGGATAATTTTTTGAAGGTTGATTTCATTCACAGTTCCTAATCCGTTACAACACGGACAAGCTCCTTTTGGAGAGTTAAATGAAAAATTATTCGGTTCAGGATTTGGATACGAAATTCCAGAAGAAGGACACATTAAATTACGGCTGTAAAAACGTACTTCTTTACTTTCTTGTTCGATGACCATCATTACATCTTCGCCATGATACATCGCGGTTTTGATACTTTCTGATAAACGTTTATCGGTGTCTTCTTCGGTATCAATCGCCATTCTATCAATTACGATTTCGATGTCATGTGTTTTGTAACGATCGACTTTCATGCCGTATTCTAAATCACGAATTTCGCCATTCACACGAACTTTTAAGAAACCTTGTTTGGCAATTTGTTCAAATAATTCGCGATAATGTCCTTTACGAGAACGAACAACTGGTGCTAAAATATTAATGCGTTTTCCATTAAAATCCTCTAAAATCAATTGCTTGATTTGGTCATCAGAATACGAAACCATTTTTTCGCCTGTATTATAACTATAGGCATCAGCGCCACGAGCGTATAACAAACGTAAGAAGTCATAAATTTCAGTAATTGTTCCCACAGTAGAACGAGGCGATTTACTCGTAGTTTTTTGCTCAATAGCAATTACAGGCGAAAGTCCGTCGATTTTATCCACATCAGGACGTTCTAATCC
>ERZ1034363.1254-NODE-1254-length-14885-cov-4.019449_pt1 | contig 14885 bp, 9 predicted proteins | sample MGYA00520616_ERZ1034363 | MGnify/ENA primary metagenome ERZ1034363 (study PRJEB33736, sample SAMEA104284506) | Azolla filiculoides | biome: Urban; feature: Water surface; material: Ditch water | place: Netherlands | collected 2015-10-28 | depth 0-0.1 m ...
TAAAAATCCTGGGGGGTTGTGGTCAAAGTCAAAGGAAAAGCAAAGAAGCGGTATTGAAACGGGCGGCTTTCAATAGGGGCAACAGCACCGCTGCTGACAACTGCCTTGCCCGGGGCATAGAAGCAAACTTCGTTGAGGCCCAGGTACGGAATTTCTATGATCCACTCGTTAGGCGCTTCTTGCTTCCGGGAGAGTGGGATTTTTACCCAATAGACAGCCTTCGAAAACCCAAAGTTAATTTCGGAGGCAAACGCACCTGTAGGCTGGAAATCAAACTGACGGGGGTTCTTGATGATCTCTTCAGATTGCACCTTGCGCGTTTGATCGACAAATACCTCAACATTACGCAGAAGATTGTAGCTTTCATGCGTTTTATCAACGACCATGGCAAAGCTCGGCCAGGACAAGCCGACCAACAGACTTAACAACAAATAACGCATAACAGCCATAAAGCTTGTTCTTCAGATTATGTTTGTTGCACTTTAACTGAGAAAAGCGTGTCGCCGCATGTGAATGGGTATGTTGTCAGGATTGGTCAGAATCCGGGCCAAATTGCCAGTATTTGTCAGTATTCCGGGCGAAATTAGTGGCAAAATTCAACGGTGTCTTTCAAAAGATTAAAACAAGGCGTTTATTTGCCATGTAAAGGAGTTTAGCAATGTCAGCACCCATGTCTAACGAGCTTTTTAATGCCATCCTTGCTATGGATGCCTATAACCGCGGTAATGGTGCCAAGTTAACGGGCTTGTCCGATGCCGTTGGCACCAAGCTGGGTAATGCCACGGTGATTGGTACGTCCACTGTTGCGGCAGATGGCTTTTACGCCATTGCTTATGAGCTGAATGGTAAAAAAATTATTTCCTATCGTGGCACTGACGATACGGCAGTTTTCAGCACGTCCAGTGATCTATGGAATGGCTGGGTTCAAGGTGCGGGGGTCATCAGTTCCCAATCTAAAGATGCGATTAAATTTTACGAGAAAATTGCAGGCCAGTCGGTTTATGAACAAAACGCTGGCGTAGTTACAACCGGCCACTCATTGGGTGGGGGGCTTGCCGGATATATTGGTGCGTTGTCGAATGGAGAAGCCTATGTGTATGATTCAATGCCATTTGGTGCGGCTAGCATCACGAGCGTTATCAAAGAGCAAATCAATCAAGCAAACTGGTTTACGGGTCCAGCTGAACTGACGGCGTTTTTGACATCCGGCCAGTCGCGTTTCGTCTTGATGCCAGATGCGGACAAAGTTAGTTATATTTCCGTCAATGGTGAAGTACTTGAGACCGTTCGAACGGTTGCGTTGACGGCAGGGTCTGCATTGGAAATTGCTGTTGCGACTGCTGAGATAGCAAGCCACCCTTCATATACCCTCATTTCGGGACCAACCGGTTTGTTAGCCGGCCCTTGGGCGTTAGCGGTTAGCATGGAAGGCACCGAATCAATACTTAATCCGGTAGCAACGGGTTTAGGCGCTGTAAACCTGCACTCACAAAGCTTTTTGGCGATTTTGCAATACGCCAAGGATAACAACTACACCGAATGGCAAACTATTGCACAACCGTTGTTGACAGGTTGGTTTGCTACTGATGATGCAACTGCCAAGCCTTTTGGTTTGACCAACGATCAGATGCTGCGCCAAATCGCCTACACCGCATTGGATGGTGGGGAAACACCCTACGGTACCGCCGGAATTCAAGCATTATTCAATGACGCCAACGATTTGGGCCGTTTTTATTCGCTCAGCAATCTGTCAGGCAACTGGTCTGATGCAAGTGTTAAGAGTGATCTGGCAAAAATCATTACTCAGTACGCTGCTGATCTGGCGTTGTATAAAGTGAGTAATACAACATCCGCTGAAGGCGTCTTCGACTATGAAGCGGGCTCGAACATTATTTCTCTCGACTTGAGAAGATCAACTTGGGATTTCGGGGTCTCGGAAGATACTGTTGCACAATTTATTGCCCAGACAAAAACCTTTGTTGATAAACTGACAACAGGCTTTTTGAGTCTTAATGAGTTCGGAAAAGTTGATGTCATTGTTTCTGCAGCCCAGAAATCTGATGCGACAGTTGCTTCATTGTTTGATATCAAATCTTCTGATTCTGCCTTGTTTATGAGCGATGGCCTCAACGATAAAGTTACGGGTACATCCGGCGATGACTACTTCTACGCTTACGACGCAGGTAATGACATTGTTGATGGTGCGGGTGGCATTAATACCGCCATTTATAAAGGCCTCGTATCAAATTACAAGGTTGTTAAAACTGAAGCTGGTCTTAGCGTTACAGAGTTGCTTTCAGGAACCAACCAAACAGACATTCTGAAGAATGTTCAGCAGATCAAGTTTGCAGACCAAGACGTTTCGGTGGATCAGGTGCAAGCAGTCAAAGCAATGGCAGCCATGAGGTCTATGGCAACAGAGAGTGTTGAGGCTCCTTTGGCTTGGACAGCACTGGCAGCTCAGAAAGGGGTTACGGTCGTTTATGACCTGGATTCGCATCTAGCCCAAGAAATTACGGCTCTCTATGAAATCTGTTTTGATGAATTGCCAGATCTCGATGGCTTAAGGTTCTGGGAATCTCAGGTAGAGGTTTGGGGCCACGATGAAGCTGCATTTCATAAGGTAGCCCAATCATTTTTAGCCAGTGATGAATTCACTGATATTAATCAAAATCTCACTAATGATGAATTTATCGATCTGGTTTACTGGAATGGATTAGAAAGAGAAGCCAGCGCTTCTGTGCATGACTTTTGGTTAAACAAACTGGATTCTGGCGTAGATCGCTCCGTCCTTTTGGTTGGCATTGCAGAAAGTACGGAAATGGCGATTTTAATAGGCCAGCATGCTAACGCGGAAAATGGTTACTGGACAGCATAGTCACTGAGTTTCAATCTTTCTTATGTAGTAACACGTTAAAAATCTCAACCCCAAGAGCCCATAATGAAACTTAATAGAATTTCCCTGGTTGCAGCAATTGCTTCAGTGAGCATTATTCTTGTTGGCTGTGGCAGCGGAAGTAACAACGATGCACCTGCGGCCCCAACACCTAAATATTCGTCATTGATCCTTTTTGGCGATAGCCTGAGCGATGGCGGTACCTACAAGGTGGGTACGGTAGCTGAGGTGGGTGGCGGTAAATTTACGGTTAACTCGCCAACCGCCAAGGTGTGGATTGAGGTAGTTTCAGATTATCTGGGCTTCAGTAAATCCTGTGCGGCACAAACCGGTTTGCCATCAGTTATCGCCCCTGGTTTTCTGGGGGCAGCTGTTGAAGATCATTTAGGCTGTACCAACTATGCGCAAGGCGCAACCAGAGTCAGCAGCCCCTATGGCAATGATAGCCTTGCGATGCAGAAATTTATTCTTCAAACGGGCACGCTTGAACAAGCAATTTATTATGCGCCCCTAGGCAAGATGGCCATGCCAGTGGTCGATCAGATGGGCATGCATTTAAAGAGGAATGCCGGAGGATACAAAGGGACAGAACTTGTTGTCGTTTCTGTTGGGGCAAATGACCTGTTTTTGAATATCACCGCGATTCCTTTGGCAAAATCGGGTGGGCAACCAGCTGCTGTATCGGCATTTTTTGCGGGTTGGTCAGAAACTGTTCAACAGCAGGTGTCAGACACTAGTCTAAGCGAATCAGAGCGTACGCGAATTGCATTAGCCGCTGGCCACGAATACATGGCGGCCGCAGCAAATGAACTCCTGGTCAATGTTAAGTCTCAAATTGTGGATAAGGGTGCCAAAAACATCGTTGTCATGAACCTGTCTGATGTAGGCTTAACTTCTGTCATGCTAAAGGGCGGCGCTGAAACCTCAGCCCTTGCTACATCCTTAACCAAGGCGTTTAACGACGCACTTGCTGCGGGTATGAAACAGCTACCGGGTGTTGTTTTAGCAGACACGTTTGAAGAGAGTCGGAAACAAGCAGCCGATCCAACAAAATATGGCTTAACCAACATCAAAGATATAGCGTGCGGTGATGCTGTACCGCCAAACAACTATTATCTTAAAAACTCGTCGCTGGGCTGTTCTGCTAACACAGTTATTGCCGGGGATACCTCGCACTATCTGTATGCCGATGGGGTGCATCCAACACCATATGGGCACAAATTGTTAGCGGACTTTTTTATGAGCGTACTCAACACATCCAATTTGCCCAAATAGACCCACCCTTTAAGATCATTATGGAGATCAATGCCAGCGATTAGGTTTGTTGATTAATACCTGCCTATTCGAAAGCAAATCCCGCTTTAGAATATGATTAACGAGAGGGAAGGCTAGTATCATGCATACGATGCCTTCCCTTTCTCAATGCCTCTAGAAAAATGAAATCTTTAACATCGGTCATCTATTCGATCCCTGATTTTTGGTTGATTCTTTTGTTTACAGCGCTGGTGCCGTTGTATGCGTTCGTATTGTTTCGTGTGCTTTGTTGGGTTTTTAGAAAGAGGGAGTTCGCACACGACAGCTATTACGGCATGAACATGTTTAACTCTACCGCCGCGATGACGGGCATCTTGCTGATATTTACGCTTGTTCAAGCAATCGGTACCGTACAAAAGATTAAGCTAGCAATTAATGATGAAGTCGTTGCCATCGAACGTGTTGATATCCTGCTCGCAAATTATGGTGTCCAAGAAGCTGAACTGGCGAGAAATCAATTGAGGCAATACGTCCATTCGATCGTTAATGATGAGTGGGATGAGATGTTGAACCCTGCTGCTGATCAGGTAAGAATGTCTAAAGAGCTGCTCACCCTTTCTGATGTGCTAGTAAAGCTGCCAGCAACAACGATGCAGGAAAAAGATCTGTACAGCAAAAGCAATGCGGCAATGAGTGATCTGTTAAAAACCCGATATGCTCGAATGCAATTTGCCGGGGGTAGTTTGCCAACCATCTTCTTTTTCGGGATTTTTTTGCTGTTGAATATCTCGATTCTTTTTTTCTTTCATCTATCTAAAAAAGATCGGTTCGCCTCCTTTACCTTGCTCTTCCAAATGGGTGCAGTAGGCGTGTTGACAGGCCTTGTAGTTATTTATGACAACCCTTTCTATGGCGAGAGTAGGGTAACGCCTCATTCTTATGAAACGTGTCTGCCGCCATTGCCTCTAGATCAAAACAGTTCGTTAACAGTAAAATAAATGACACAAGCAAATTCTGATCTCTTTACCATACGTAGGCCGAGTGTTAGAGATCGCTTAGCATTGGGAAAAACGTTACGGCAGAAAATCAGACGTTCATCGTTAGCCGAATTTAAACCGACGACGGGGCGTAGGCTAGCCATCGATATTCTTGCTGATCAGTCTAAAACGCGTAATCCGGATTTGATTCCCATTCGTCATGCCCGTATGCGCACGTCACCATTTGCTTTTTTTCGGGGCAGTGCAGCGCTCATGGCTCAGGATTTATCTGAGACGCCTTCACCGGCAATTCAGGTTCAACTGTGCGGTGATATGCATGTGAGCAATTTCGGTTTTTTTGCCAGTAGTGAGCACCGACTCGTCTTTGGCATTAACGATTTTGATGAAACGCTACCGGGAAATTTTGACTGGGATTTAAAACGCCTCGTTGCTAGCGCAGTTATTGCTAGCGAAGCACTAGGGCAGGATGCTGTGTACGCAGAGTCGATCGTGCGCGCCATCGTTACGTCCTACCGAAAAAATCTCGATCGGTTCAGCCGGATGCATTACTTTGATCTTGGGCGGTCCTATATTGATGGGGACGCATTGCTGGCGCCGTCGATCAAAATTGCGGCCAGTTCAAGAAAGCATTTAGAAAAGTTAATCCGAAAAGCAAGAAGCAATACCAGTGTCGGTGTGCTCGATAAATTTACGGTATTGCAGGGTAATGAACGGCGGATCATCGATAAGCCGCCTTTGGTCATGCACGCGGATAAAACACATCATGGGCATTCGGTGAGCGATTTGCTGGATCATTCCTTGCGCGCTTACCGCTCTTCTCTATTATCGGATCGGCTTGAAATTCTCAATCGCTACCGTTTGGTTGATTGTGCCCGCCAGGTCGTGGGTATTGGTAGTGTCGGTTTGGCCTGTTGGGTGATGTTGATGGAAGGCGTCAATGCCGGAGACCCGCTGATTCTGCAGTATAAAGAAGTGCGTAAATCTGTTTTAGCCCCTTACTTCAAATCGGCACGTTACAAAACACAAGGGGCCCGGGTAGAGCGTGGGCAGCGTTTGATCCAGGGGGCACCGGATCTATTTTTAGGTTACGGCAAAAACTTTACGACTGATTTCTATATCCGCCAACTAAGAAATATGAAAGGCGGTATTAGTGTTGGCGAGGATGGCATTGGTGTTAAGGAATTCCCGGACTATGCCAGATTGTTTGGGTGGTCGTTGGCGCAAGCGCATGCCCGAACGGGGGACCCTGCCATACTGGCTGGCTATTGTGGCAGAACCGAACAACTTGATGATGCCATGGTGCGTTTCGCCTTTGCCTATGCCGAGCAGAACATGGCCGATTACGAGCAGTTCTGCAAAGCAATCGGTTCAGGACAGCTTGTTGCTGCAACAGAAAACTTCTAACAGATTGCTAAGTGCCTAGGCGTTGTGAGATGCGCTGTTTTATAGATTGAACGAGCCAGTTCGATAGGTAGCAAAAGCCAAAGAAATAGAGCATGGCATTCAGATAGATAGGTACCATCAGGTGGGTATCGGTCGCGCCGATTACGGTATTGCTGCGACCCACCAGCTCGTCTACGCCAACTAATGACGAAACGCTTGAGGCAAGCATAGTAACGATAAAGGCTGTCATCCAGTTGGGGATAAAAAGCAGAGCTGCACGATGATCGTTCTTTTTCCAGGAGATCATTGCTGAGTGGAGATTCCAGGCGGTAAACCCCAGCGGCGAACTGGCCAGGGCAAGGCTCGCTTTTAAAGCCGGGGAGAAGTACAGCACCATACTGTCTCCGAATACGCTGATCTCATTCGGGATCAGCGTAGCTAGGTAAAAAAGAATAACGAGCGTGGGCACGTTCCTGAAAAACGAAATAACGGCATCCGTTATTTGTCGTATAGATCGGTGCCGGGAAAACTTAAGGACAGCCAATAGCCCGCCCAATAAGGTACCTATTAACATTGCCCCGAGAGCAATCGCAATGTTTTTGCTGAAACCACCGATCAGGTAGGGGGTCCAGCTGCTTAAGGTATTAAGCGCTTCTATCATGATGGGTGGGCAAACCTTTGTATTAGCTTGCGTTCAATTTTTACGATAATGAACAACCACAGCGTGGAAATCAGATAGAAAACAATCAATAGCAAGTTCATCATCAGATCGATGTTGCCTTGGTCGCCAATAATGGCAATCGTTGCCGAGAGCAGTTCAGGTACGGCAATGGCCGAAGCGATGGTTGTTGCTTTAACCAGGTTGTTAAGCGATGTGCGAATTCCCACAGCGGAATGCTCAATCAGCGTGGGCAAAGTCTTTAGTGTTAAGACAAATTGGGGGCTTTTACTTTTTTGCAGGCTTGCCGATTCAATGAGCGTAAAGATGATGATGCCTGCGTGATAAAAGCTCAAACTCCACAGGGCTACCCCGAAGGCAGAAAGTTTGATTTCGTAATATTGATACAGGAGCCCGCCAATCCCAAAAAACACCAGATACATCTGTAGGATGGGGGGTGTCATTCTGGCAATGTTGGCAATCAGGGTAAAAGTGGATGCAGCAAGTCGTGAACCCGAAAGAATGATTTTGGCGCCCCAATAGCCCAGCAGCAAAGCACCTAAAATTGCGCCTGTCGATAACGCCAGTGTCCATAAAATGCCCTCAAGGTATCGAGCGCCATCGTCGTCGTCATACATAATCGACAGCGGTAGTCCAAGCTCTTTGATCCATAAACCAAATCCACGCATACCTTCAGCTTCTTCAGAAGTTACAAAGGCCGGGTTACGACAGGCGATGGGCCATTGGCCTTGTGCATCGCGCTGGCAAATATAATTGCCGTGAGTGTCTTTTGACGACCAAAGTGCCTTGCTCTCAAGCAAAAAACGGTTGGGTTTTACACCCCAGGCAGACACGGTGGCGATTAATGTGCCATCTCTATGCCATGTGGCAACTGTGTTTCCCAGGATCTTTTCAAATTCGGAGTTATGCTCTGATCGGGCAATATAAATGGCCCAGGGCACCTCTAGCACCACCGGCAAGGGTAGTTTGTATTCTGACCATTCTGGTTGTTTGACTAAATGCTGCAGTGTGATTTGATCATAAAGAAAGCCGATGCAGTGCTTGTCTCTCATAGCAAGCTCTGCATCACGCACGGTTTTATAGAGCGATAGCTCAACCAGGAATCGTTGACGGATCGGTTTATTAAAATAAGCCCCCTGAAGGGCGCAGATAGTTTTGCCACGAATATCGGCCCACTCCCTTGCATTTACTTCAGGCCGCAATAACACGCTAGGGCCGGCCGAAAAGTAGTTGGGCTCTATAACCGTCGCGAGTTGACGCCGTTCTTTGGTATCACCGGCTGTGGCAAGAATTAGATCAATATTCCCCTGCTCAAGTCGCTGAAATCTGTTCTCGGCGGTCACGCCGCGTGTCACCAAACGAACGCCGAGCTTATCGGCCAGATTCTGTGCCAGATCTATTTCTATACCGGTTGGTTTGCCGTCAGCGTTGAGGCTGCCGAAGGGGGGGAAGTCTGTTTTAACGCCAACAACAATTTCACCCCGCTTCTTAATTGCCTCCAGCACAGGACTCGGTTTAAATGCAGCAGACTCTTCAGCACCAGCTTGGGGCAAAGTAAACGCTGAAACGGAAACAGCGATCAACAGAGCACATAGTTTCAGATACCGCCCAAGACGGCTGAATTTAATCATTTCGGTTGGCCGTTTGCAGTATCCGCTGTAATTGTTCACGTACAAGCAAGGCGGCAATGGGTGAACTGATTTTATGCAAGGTGGTTACGTCTGCGTCGTGGGGGAGGTAAATGGTCTCGGATACAGCAATGCGTTTGCCGGTATCAAACCCGTCATCGACGTGATGCATGCTAATGACGCAACTTTGAGCGCCTTCTCGGATTAACTGATCAAAAGGATTGCTTCCGGCATACCGTGAAGGCCATTCGCCATTGTCGCTGGGGTGCAGATTAAAAAAACCGAGAGCGGGGTAGCTGTACAAGCGTTGATCGATCCGTTGCCCAAAAGTGGCCATGATGCAGATGTCTGGGCGCCACTGCGACTCAAAAAGATCATAGAAAGCGGGTGTCTTAACGCGTTCGGTATAGGTTTCTATCCCTTGGCTAATGGCTAGCTTACGCACCATCTTTTCTTCTGACTCGAGGTGCGGATATTGCCAGACCCTATTTTTAGCGTTTACAAAAGATTCTTTAGGATCATCTGTAGCAACGCCAACGACATGAATACTCTGAGATAACGGACCGTACAGCAGTTCGTTCAAGACGCAGAAGCCGCGGTAATAGCTACCAAAAAGCGCTACGCGCAAAGTTGAACTTGTGATCATGTGATTGAAATGGCTTAGAATCCGATAGATTAGCGCTTTGGATCATTGTAGCGCAAAGCATGGCGTTGGCATGACGACATTCAAGCCTCTTGGAAGACACAATGAAAAACTCCAACGAATTACTCGAACCCAATCAGATTAAGCACTACAGAGATATCGCACGTGATGAACTCACGGCGCTGCGGGTGGCTGTGATTAAGGATTGGAAGTGGATCGCATTTTCGTTGGTTGCGTTCATTGTCTCGCTCTATTTCATCAATCCACTGCCGCCTTCTAAAGTTACTTTAGCAAGTGGGCAGCCCAACTCTTCATTACATATCGTCGGAACTCGCCTGCAGAAATATTTCGAGGAGGCGGGCGTTGAATTGGCATTAATTCAGTCTAACGGGGCAGTTCAGAGCTTACAGCTTCTCGAAAACAACAAGGTAGATGCAGCGCTGAGCCAGGGTGGGTTATCGACGAGTTCCGATGCGATCTCGTCTCTCGGTAGTGTTAACTACATGCCTGTCTGGTTTTTCTACCGAGGCCAGATTCTGGATAACGACCCCCGTAGTTTTCTTGAGACCAAGAAAATTTCAGTTAATTTAAAAGGTAGCGGTACAAATCGTCTGGTCAATACGATTCTTGCGCAACACGAGCTTCTGGGGGAGTCGCATCCAAACTTTATTGAGCTATCCTCTGGCGATAGCACAAAAGCATTGTTGAATGGCAGCATTGATGGGATGTTTCTCGTAGCGGGCTTTGAGTCTGAAAACCTGCAAAAACTTCTAAATGCGCCTGGTATTGAAGTCTATGATTTTCCATTTGCACCCGCTTATGAAAGGCGGGTTGATTTTCTTGATCACGTTACGGTGCCCCGTGGGTCGATCGACCTGAACCCGATTGTTCCAAAGAAAAACATTGATATGCCAGCCACTACGACGGTCGTGCTGGTGAATGACGATCTACACCCGGCCATTCAATATCTGTTTCTAAAGTCCATGAGTGAGATGGATGACGAATACAAACCGTTTTTTACGCGTTCAGCCGGTTTTCCTGCCTATACCGACAGAACGATTCCACAAAGTCTTGAAGCCAAGCGGTTTTATGAGCATGGCAAATCACCGATTGATCGATATGTGCCTTTCTGGATGGCTAGCCTTGCTGATCGTGCCTGGTTCTATTTGCTCGCTTTTATAGCAGTTGTGTTTCCACTGCTCAATATTGTGCCCAGGTATCGCTTGGTCAACTTTCAGTTGTCCTTGCAGCGTGCTTACACCCACCTGAATGACATCGAACAAGCGCTGCAACACTCTGAAACATTGGCAGAGGTTAATCTGATCAACAAAAACCTCCGGCAACTATCGATTGCGATCAAAAAGTTGTGGATACCCACAGGTGGCCAGGAGGCTTATTATCAGCTGATGCAGGCCTTTGGTGTGATTCAGTCGGAAATAGATAGCGCCATTCGTTATAGAGAGAAAGCATAACGCTGCGAGGCTTTCAATAGATAGCCGTTTCAATAACGCAATTGTCAGCATTGGTCAGTATTTAGACTGAAAATGTCAGGATTTGTCAGGGCTTTTTGATGTGCATATGGGTAGGATTGTCCCATCTGTAATCAGGAGTCCGACATGAAACTGCGCAAAAACGTTTTGGTAACCCCCGTAGCCTTGGCAACCATCGCCCTCGTTGGCTGCGGTGGCGGTGATAACAATAACAACAACGCAACAGCACCCAAGGTAGAGGCCGGCCAGCCCTACACCGTAAGCATGCTGGTCAATGATAAAGAAATCAATTCGTCAACGTACATGGTTTACAGCGTTAGCGATGACCAGGGCACCCTTTCTGATAAAGCACTTGCGCAGGCCGAAGAACAGAAGCTGCCGCACGTTCTGGTGCTGCAAAGTTCAACCAACAATGCCCCTCAGGCGGCCATTGCCCGCTATACAGATTCAGCGGGAGCATCTGTTCCTAAACTATCAGCAGCGATACCGTTAACGGATGTGTTTGCCTGCTACAAGGATCTCTTTAGCACCGTAAAAGCAATCCATCCGGAAATCAAAACACGGGATCAAATCGCCAAGCGATTGGCTGATTTTGATGTAACCGTCGATGAAATCTGTACGCAGATTCCTAGTTCTGGCCTGACCATGACGGAATATGTGAATTTGTTCGACAAAATCACCCACTACTGGCCTAACGTAACGAATATCGATGGTGAGGCCGCCCGTTTCTTTAGAAACATAAGCGTACGCCCGATCACATTCCAGAATGCCTTGACCGAGAATGGTTACACGTGGGACGGCTTTCTGAGCCGTATATCGGGCAGGCCAGGCAATGGTCTAGACGAGTTTTACAAGCTCTATGAAGAGTCAGATCTGGCAATTAAACCATTTCTGGCTTATTACATGGAAACCGCAACGCAACCCAAGCTCGTTGTTCAAACGAGAAAGCATTTGAAATTGCTGGCTGCCATGGCTGACAACGCATTAATTTCAAGTGCTTATGCACAACAAGCCAGCCCAACTGGTGCTTTTGTGGACACCCTGAACAAGACTTTTAACATTCCTTACTTTGAACTTGCAAAGGCGGCATGGGATGTAGAAAAGAACAGCCAAGGGATTTTAAAGGTTGATAAAACAGTCAAACAAAGTTCCATAGTATCAAGCAGCGATAAAGATACGTTAAATTATTACGGTTCCAAGGAGTCAAAGAGCGATACGGTGTCATTTGTTGGCAAAGCAAATTTGGGTTGGTGGGAAAACTACCGTGTAGATATGAATCTAATATGTGAATACGATGCAAAACACGCCACTCTTCCCGGCCAGTGGTTGCCTAATATTAATTTCATAACCCCCGTTGTGAAAACATCTTGGGGTGCGTACAAAGGTTACGAAGTTACGGGCAAGGTAGTTGCTAATAATGCTACCAACAAGGGCACGCCGGAAAATCCGATTCCTTCTATCGACTTGACCATGCAGATGAGCGCAACATCATTCTCGACAGTTAATAAGGATTTCACATTTAACTGCAATGGCGCATCGGGCGCAACGTTCAAATATTAATAAGCTGCCAAAATGAAAAAATTACTCACATATAGCGCCGTATTGGCTACGGCTATTTCCGTAATCGGTTGTGGTGGAGGCAGCGATAGTGGTAGTGCGCGTCCGGCAAACACCACAAATACTATAAAAGTTAAAAACAGCAGCAATTTCGATTATGCAACGGCAATGATCGTTACCGATTCTGGTACGGTTTTATTTAATGAAAAGATTGATTGTTCTGCTGGCAAAGTCGATTGCTATATCTACGCCTCGTACACACCGACAAATGAATCTGTAAATGTACTTTTAAAAGATGCAAGTGGGCGTCTTGTTCGTTACTCAGATATTGATAGCTTCTTGCCTGCATACACAACGCTTGATCCAAACAATTGGGAGATGGGCGTTTATTTGACAAAGCAGATTGTCGCACAAAATCAAAGTAATGGTGAGTTCGATTGGTTGGACACAAACCTCCGCTTAGCCAACTTTTTTAAAAATTATCAAAGCCGTGACGGCAAATCAGATAATTACGAAGAGTTAGGTGAGTTTTATTCAAAAAGTTTAAAAGGCTCAACATCTTTAAGTGAAAAAGATTTTGTTGTTCAGTTTTCGAACAGACTAAAAGCATGGGAGACAGCCAGTAGTACAGAGTTGCAACAATCCAATGTGGCAGGATCAAGTTATCTGAGTAAAGCTTATGCATGGTTCAAAAAATCAATTTTTAATGAATCAAATGACCTTATCGCTACAGCACAAGCACAAACAGTGCCAGAAAATTGCCCTGGTGGTTTGACTACTTTTCTGGACATCACCTCATCACTTGGTCAACTGCTCCCAGTTGTTGGCGATGGGGTTAGTGGGGTATCTGATATTGCTGCAAATGCCTGTTCGAACGACGAAGCAAAATGGGAGACATTGTTCGATAAACTAAAAGATCTACAAGATAGTATCAATAATGTGGGGCAAGGTGTTGCTGAAATTAAGTCTTTCCTTGCGGATGAAAAACTGAATAGTAAGACCGAGGCATTTATGGATATAGCGGGGTATGGTGTAAATGCAAAAACAAATAACGATAACCTTCGGCAAATTAATTCCGATTATAATAATTTCTTAGAAGTTAATATAGATCCTAAAGATAAAACAAAAACAATTAAATACAAGTCGCTTCTTGCATACGTAGATTCACAAGGGTCGCTAGAGGCTGTGCCAACGGAAAAAAAAGAAGCATTAAACCAGCTTCTGAGTATTCCGATGAAGAGCAGAAATGGGGCGGGTATACTTGATAAAATTAGTAGCTTGGTTTCAAATGAACTTACAACGTATGTTAATGCGATTAATTTAAAATGTGAGAATCTAACGACATCAAGCCCAAAAGTTAATTTCATTCATGCTAGGCAGCAATGTAATAACATTATTTTGTCGAGTATGAGCAATCTGGTAGGCGTTCAATCCGCTCTCCTGCCTATTTTGACCGACATTTACGCAGTGCTTGATAAGTATACTACTTCGACTGATAAATATTTAATTCCAGGCTTTGTTAGTTCTTATGCCACTGCGAAGGCAGATCTTATAAAGCAGTTTAATTTACAGAATAAGACGTTGCTGAATGCGTATCAAGCTAAAATTCAACCCGAGTCTTCAAAGCCTGGGCTGTTTATAGTCTATTCTGGTATCAGTGAAACACTCAAAAATAATATGCTGAATGTAGATTGTGCCTGGAAAGATGAAGGTAGAACCGGTTTTCCTGCTATTTCTGGTTGGTTTGCCCCTACTGCCGTAACTAATGAACAATATATTGTTACAAAATGTTGGACAGGTGGGCAAGGTCAGGTTGACCACCAAGTTAAAGCCCATTATTACTACAATAACCAAGGTTCGTCAGCTAAACCTAATGATGTGTCGAATGTTTTGGGTGTGCTTGTGGCTCAAGAATATAACAAGAAAGGGGGCTCCTATAGGCTTAATAGTGGTAGCGATACTTATGTGCTTAAAAAGTATTATCCTAACAATACCAGGATCCCTTCAGATCCTAATGTCACAGTGACAGGTGGTAATGGTGAATACGCTAGATATACAAATGATGTCCCGATAGTAAGAACCGCTGGACGTGGTGTTAATTCCTATGTGGATGGTGTTTGGGGCGAAAGCTCTTATAAGGGAGGTTTTCAATTTAATAACATATCATATAGTTGTAACTTGGGTGCGGCGTGCCAATATAATTATAATTGGATTAGTTTTAAAGACAAAAAAGGCTTTAGCTACGTTATTTACTACTGGGCGGGTAGGGTCTGGGAAGTTGCTAATTTTCTAGCGGGCTCTGCTACAGGCAGGAGTTGCGTAACATATGATTTTTCTGTAGTTGATGGTGCGGCTGA
>ERZ1034363.1256-NODE-1256-length-14880-cov-6.311018_pt1 | contig 14880 bp, 16 predicted proteins | sample MGYA00520616_ERZ1034363 | MGnify/ENA primary metagenome ERZ1034363 (study PRJEB33736, sample SAMEA104284506) | Azolla filiculoides | biome: Urban; feature: Water surface; material: Ditch water | place: Netherlands | collected 2015-10-28 | depth 0-0.1 m ...
GGCAAGCCAGACCTGCTCGCACTGTCTGCATTCGCTGCGACGCAGAAGTAGGCTCGGACGTATGAGTAAGACCAGCAAGAAGCACCACGGTTCCGTCTCCCACAAACCTCGCAAGGCAACGGCAGCTGACTGGATCTCGGGTGCACGCATTCGAACCCTTCCCCTCGCCTTTGCACCCGTTGCGATTGGTTCGGGAGCCGCGTCGATTACCGAGCAGTTCAACGCTCCTGTTGCGCTGCTCTGTTTGGTGGTGGCCTTGTCTCTGCAGATCGGTGTCAACTACTCCAACGATTACTCAGACGGGGTTCGTGGCACCGATGACTATCGCGTCGGACCTGCTCGTCTGACCGGCTCTGGTGCCGCAGACCCCAAGAAGGTCTTAGCTGTTGCACTCGCCTTCTTTGCCCTCTCGGGTATTGCCGGAATTGTCATCGTGGTTCTCACCAGCGCGTGGTGGATGTTGGCAGTGGGTGCGGTTGCGATCGTGGCTGCCTGGTTCTATACCGGAGGTCGTCGCCCCTATGGCTATGCCGGCCTGGGTGAAGTGATGGTTTTCATTTTCTTCGGACTAGTGGCAACCCTGGGCACGACCTACGTCCAAACCGGCACCTTTAGCCAGGAAAGCTTGCTGGGTGGAATTGGCATTGGATTGATTTCCTGCGCCGTGTTGGTCGTGAACAACATCCGCGATATTGCCACCGACACTCTCGCTGGAAAGAAGACTCTGGCCGTCCGTATGGGGCGCACACCCTCAGCGGTTCTGTTCTGCATCTTGATGCTGATTCCCTTTGGAATCGTCATCTACCTAGGCCTCTTCTACACCGCAGCGTTGCTGACATTGTTTGCCCTGTTGGCTGCACTTCCTGCGTGCTTGATCACGGTCACGGCAAAGACTCCGCAGGAATACATCCTGGCGTTGAAGCTGTCCAGCTTGACTGGACTGCTGTATGGCTTAGGCCTTGCCTTTGCTTTCTTTAGCTAGACCAGCTTCAACTTCTGCATCTTCAGCGTCAGCGTCCTTGTCAGGATTGACCGCTTTAGCAGCCCGCTTCTCGTAAAGAGATTCAGATAAAGCGTTGCGGGTTTTCGCGAAGAAGATGTAGGAAACGCACAGGCCGATGATGGCAGAAAGCACAGCTGCAAGCCAGGGAATCATTCCCAGCAGCAACATGATTGCCAAGGGGAGCGCGAAAGCTGCCAAACGCATCAGGCTGAACCAGAACCAAGTCGATTTCTTCACACCCCAAGTCTAAACCGGCGGGGCTGTGAGCTACACGGGAGCCAACCTAGACTGGTAGCACTATGACCCGCGTCCTGATCGTCCTCGCTGCCCTCGCTGTGGCACTCATGGTTTTCTCTCTTGTCGATGCCATTCTCATCGACCGCTTCCGCGTGCGAGGAGTTCCCAAGGGTTTGTGGATCGTATTGATCTTGATTCTGCCGGTGGTGGGATCGATTCTCTGGCTCACTGTGGGACGTGGACGCAAGAATGGCCCCGGTTCCAAGCGCGGTTCTGTCGCTCCAGATGACGACATCGATTTTCTCCGAGGGTTGAACACTGATCCGCCCAGTGATGGTCCACGTGGCTAAACCAGCTCCCGCTTCCGTTTTCGCTGCAGAGTTCCTTACTCATGTAGTGGAACTCGGCGTGCAGCACATCGTTCTTTCTCCCGGTGCTCGTTCGCAAGCACTTGCTTTGGTGGCAGCCGAACTAGAACGTCGCGGCGATGTGAAGCTTCACGTGCGCATCGATGAGCGCGCTGCTGGATTCCTTGCCCTTGGACTTGCGGTGGAAACCCGCACACCAGCCGTTGTGATCACCACCTCAGGTTCTGCAGTGGCGAACCTTCACCCAGCCGTTCTTGAAGCACACCATGCAGGTGTGCCGATGATTGTTCTCACCGCTGACCGCCCTGAAGAATTGCGTGAGATTGGAAGCAACCAAACCACTCACCAGCATGACATTTTCGGACCCGCTGTTCGCTTGAGCGTGGACGAACCCGCACCTGTTCCTGGTGCGACTGCAGAGCGTCGTGGTGCTGAGCTGGCCAATGATGCGTTCTACGCCTCAACTGATCACTACGCACCCGGTCCTGTTCATCTCAATGTGGCATTCCGTGAGCCGCTCTCCAGCACGATTGACGTTCGACCGGTCGAACTCCTCATTCAGTCCTTGCGACCTGTTGAGCCAGGTATCTCGCTCGAACTTAACCGTGGTCCAAACACTCTGGTCATTGCCGGTGCTGATGCTGGTCCGCGTGCTGAAGAAGTTGCTCATGAAGGTGGGTGGCCGCTCATCGCTGAGGTCACCAGTGGTTCACGCTATGGTCGCAACCTCATCCCTGCCTACCGAGAACTTCTCTCCAACCCTGAGCTCACCAGACTCGTTGAGCGCATCGTGGTCTTTGGCCACCCCACGCTCAGTCGTGAAATTCCTGCGCTGATTGGTGACTCCAGCTCCGGCATCCAAACCATCGTTGTTCGGGGCGCAGCACCCGAGGGCTATAACCCTGGTCTCAACGTGTCCTCTTTCGTCAATGACGTCACAGTGGAACCAGGCGAGACAAACACAGACTGGCTCGGCCTCTGGATTCTGAACGGCCGCGACGCATTTGAACGTTATGAATCAACGGCTATTGACGCTGCTCTCGCCACTGCACCAAACGTGACGGCGTCACGCTCTGAGAGCATCGACGAGAAGAAGGCATTCTTGGCTGCAGAGCTTGCAGCCTCCAGAGTGAAGATCTCTCGTGAGTTGTTGGTGGATGCCGTGTGGCGTTCAACTTGGCCACACGATCGCCTTGTCTTTGCGGCATCTCGTCTGATTCGCGTGGCAGACAAGTTTGTGGGTGGCAAGAAGATCACTGTCCACGCCAACCGAGGGCTTGCCGGCATCGACGGAACCCTAGGCACAGGTATTGGTATTGCGTTGGCAACCGAGAATGCGCTGACGCGCATTGTGGTTGGCGATCTTGCTGCCCTGCATGATGCAGGCTCGATGCTTTTTGGAACTCAAGAAGAACGCCCCCGCGTCCAGGTCATCGTCGGAAACGATGGTGGCGGAACCATCTTTGATGCGCTGGAAGTTGGCCAGACTGCCTCGGCAGAAAACATGGACCGCGTCTTCCTGACCCCACAACAGGTCAGCTTGGAATCACTTGCCGCAGCCTATGGCTGGGGATACACCAAGGTCTCCACCGTGAGTGAGCTGGAACGCGCACTAACTGGTGCCGGTGATGGTCCTGAACTCGTCGAGGTTGAACTCGAGCGCTAGAAGCTTTCTAGCTCAGCGCATCCACGATGGGACGGAACTTCATTTCTGTTTCCACCAGTTCCTTTGAAGGAACAGAGTCAGACACGATTCCGCAGCCTGCATAGGCAGTGACGGTGGAACCAGAGAGCTGAGCACAGCGCAGTGCGATGGCCCATTCGCCATCGCCGTCTGCGCCAATCCAGCCGACGGGGCCGGCATAGCGGCCACGGTCAAAGGGCTCGAGGTCATCAATCACTTCAACAGCAGCAACTGTGGGTGTCCCAGCGACCGCTGCCGTGGGGTGAAGAGCAAAGACAAGGTCGAGTGAGTTTGATCCGCTAGCAAGAGTGCCTGCAATATCGGTAGCGAGGTGCCAGAGGTTAGGTAGCTTCAGCGTGAAGGGGGCGTCACTGACGGTGAGCTGTTCGGCATAGGGGGTCAAGGCGTTGACGACCGAGCGAGTGGCGAAGCCGTGCTCATCCAGGTCTTTATGGCTCGAGGCAAGCTCTGCTGCATTCGCAACGTCAGTGGCAGTGTCGCTGCCACGACGGGCGGTTCCTGCCAGCACGCGTGCGGTGACTTTGCGGCCATGCACCGTGATGAGAGTTTCGGGGCTGGAGCCAAACAAGCCATCCACGCTAAAGGTCCAGCAGTCGGGATAGCTCTCAGCAAGGCGGTTGATAGCAACCCGGAGATCTTGAGTGCCCGCAAGCGTGCCCTCGAGTTCACGGGCGAGAACTACTTTCTCAACCTCACCAGCATCAATACGCTCGATGGCCTTGTTCACGGCAGAGGTGAAGCCCTCTTCAGAGAGCGAAGCAGGGGAGAGATGCACGACAGGTGCAGCTCCAAGTTTCGCGCTCGCCGAGATGTGTTCGGCCAAGAGTTGTTCTGCTGAATTCTCTGTCAATGCCTCAACTGGCTCATCTGCAAAACCGATACGTGTCAGCCACGTGACTCCAGCTCGTTGCCCCACAACCAGTCGAGGGATGATCAACACACTGGGAACTTCAGAGGTGGAGCGGAAGGCAAACGTTCCAAACGCCATCAGACCAGAGCCGGCAACATTGACCGAATCGGTCACTGTTGCAGCAGCGGCAACCTCTCGCCAGGCAGCGCCGGCATCCTTGATGCGGGTCTTGCCAGAGAAGGACAGGGTTTCTACTTCACCGATGCCAACCAGGCCGTCACCGCGTCGCCACCACAGCAGTGGTGAGTCGACGCCGAGCAGGGTAAGCAACTCGGGGGAGACGGTTAATCGAACCGACTCCACACGAAGACCACGGGTTGCTGACAAGCTCACCTGAGACAGCCTACGCCGGAGCCGTAGACTTCTCTTGTGACTACAGCTGACCTTTCTAAGAAGCCCGAAGCCGTCTCGGCAATGTTTGATGACGTTGCCGCTGGCTATGACGTCACCAACAACCTGCTTTCCGCAGGAAATGCGTTGTTGTGGCGCATCGCAACCACCCGTGCAGTGAACCCCCAAGCATCTGAGCGGGTTCTCGACCTCGCTGCAGGCACCGGCACCAGCTCGGTGGCTCTCGCGAAGTCTGGTGCACACGTTGTTGCTGCAGATTTCTCACCCGGCATGCTCGAGGTGGGCCGCCAGAAGCACGGATCTAATCCACTCGTTGAGTTCGTTGAAGCCGATGCAACCAAGCTTCCTTTTGAGGACAACAGCTTTGATGCAGTGACCATGTCTTTCGGTCTTCGGAATGTTGTCGAGCCCAAGAAGGCTCTAGCTGAGCTCTACCGTGTGACCAAGCCTGGTGGTCGCATTGTGATCTGTGAGTTCTCGACCCCACCTGCTGCACCTATCCGTGCGGGGTACAACTTCTACCTGCGCAAGGTCATGCCGATGGTGGCAAAGTATTCCTCCTCGAACACTGAGGCGTATACCTACCTCGCAGACTCGATCGAAGACTGGCCCAACCAGGCCACTCTGGCTACGTGGATTCGTGATGCCGGCTTCATGAACGTGGCCTACCGCAACCTCACCGCTGGCGTGGTTGCCCTTCACCGCGGCATTAAGCCCGTCGCCTGAGCAGGACTAGGCTGAACGAATGAGCACAAGCGTGAGTGGGGTAGCCGGTGTGACCGGTCGTCTTTCTCTGCGCCAGCGCTTGTTTGCCTCCCCTGAGACCAAGCAGCTCGCCGACACTATCGATGCGGGCGTTGCCACCATTGAAGAAGGCTTGAGCAAAGAGCTTCACTTCACCGATGCGTTGGCAGATGTCTCTGGTCGCTACCTATTTGGTGCCGGTGGCAAGCGTGTTCGCCCCATGCTCACACTGCTCACTGCTCAGCTGGGTAATGGCGCAACACCTGAGGTCATTACGGCAGCTCAGGCTATTGAGATCACTCACCTCGCGTCGCTGTATCACGACGACGTCATGGACGAAGCTCCGCTTCGTCGCGGTGTTCCCAGTGCACATGAAGTCTGGGGCAACTCGGTAGCGATCCTCACCGGTGACCTCCTGTTCTCTCGTGCCAGCACCCTGATGACCCGCTTGGGTGAAAAGGCCATGCTGTTGCAGTCAGAAACCTTTGAGCGTCTCTGCCTGGGTCAGCTACACGAAACCATCGGTCCTCGACCCGATGAAGACCCTGTCTCCCACTACATCCAGGTCCTGGCTGATAAGACAGGTTCACTGATTTCTGCAGCAGCACGCTGCGGCATTGTCTACTCCGGTGCACCTTTGGAATACGAAGACGCCATGGTGGAGTTCGGTGACAAGATTGGCGTGGCCTTCCAGCTCGCTGATGACGTGCTTGACCTCTCTCCTGAATCTACTGCTACGGGCAAGCAGGCAGGCACTGACCTGCGTGCAGGTGTTCCCACTCTCCCCACTCTTTTGCTCGAGCAGCAGGCAGCTACTGATCCAGCCGCAGCTGCATTGCTCGCTCGCATCCGCGATGACGCGGATGACGCCTCTGCTGAAGCAGATGCTGACCTTCAGCTCGCTATCGCTGAGCTCTATGCACATCCGGTGACTCAGGCCACTCGCGAAGAGGCTCGTCGTTGGGCAGCAGAAGCTGTTGCCGCCTTGGATATCTTGCCGGCAGGTGCTGTCAAGCAGGCACTGTCTGCTTTCGCAGAGCACGTCGTATCTCGCTCGGCATAAGCCATGGCGAAGCCACGGGTTGATCCCACCGAGGGTCACGCAGCTGTTGTTGCGGTTCTTGCTGGCTCATCAGCGCGCGAAGATGTTGCCAGTGCGGTTCGATATCTCCTGCAGCTGATGAGTGATGCTGCTCCCGGACACACGGTTGAACTTCGGGTCCCACCTTTTGGAGCTATCCAGTGCGTGGAAGGGCCAGAACATACGCGGGGGACTCCACCGAATGTGGTGGAGATGGATTCACCCACCTGGATTGCGCTAGCGACGGGCTCAGTGAGTTGGGCAGAGGCTTACGACCAGGGCAAGATCAGTGCTTCTGGTGTGCGCAGCAATCTGAGTTCTCAGCTACCACTGGCACAATGGTGACATGAGCGAAAAAGAGACGATCACCACCGAACAGGTCACTGTTCGCCGATCCCCCAAATACCTGACCTTCATGGTTATGGGAATTATCTTGGGTATCCTCGCAGCACTCATCCTCACCTTTGCGCTGCCCAATGAGAGTGAATTCACTCTCACGCAGATCTTCGGCTTCATGCTGTTGATCACCGGAACCGTGGGTGGAACCCTCGGTCTGGTCTTCGCACTGATCGTGGATCGCTACTTCTCGCGCCACGTCACTCAGGCAACAGCTGAGAAAATCGCTGTCACCAAGGACTAGTCCTTCTCGAACTAGCTCAGCTGGTTACGCTCGACCCAGTCCAAGTACTCAGGGGTGATGGTGCCGGTGACGTAGTCACCGGTGAAGCAGCTGACATCAAGACCGGTCAGCTTGGAGCCTTCCATGATGGCCGCTTCCATATCGGCAACTTCCTGATAGATCAGGTGGTCTGCACCAAGTTCTTGAGCAATCTCAGGAATCTTGCGACCGTGAGCGATGAGCTCCTGACGCGACGGCATGTTGATGCCATAGACGTGGGGGTAACGAACGGGAGGAGCAGCAGAGGTGAAGGTCACCTTGTTTGCTCCAGCAGCACGGGCCATCTCCACGATCTCGCGTGAGGTGGTTCCACGAACGATCGAGTCATCCACGATGAGGACGTTCTTGCCCTTGAACTCAGCCGACATGGCGTTGAGCTTCTGGCGCACGGAACGCTTGCGCTGAGCCTGGCCAGGCATGATGAAGGTGCGACCGACGTAACGGTTCTTGAAGAAACCTTCGCGGTATTCCACACCCAGCTTGCGAGCCACCTGCATGGCAGAAGGTCGTGAAGAGTCAGGAATAGGCATAACCACATCGATGTCACCCAGAGGCGCATACTGAGCAACCGTTGCTGCCAAGCGGTCGCCCATGCGCAGACGAGTTTCGTAGACCGAGATGCCGTTCATTACGGAGTCGGGACGAGCGAGGTAAACATACTCGAACGAGCAGGGACGCAGAATGGGGTTCTCTGCGCACTGGCGCGAGAAGAGTTCGCCATCCTTGGTGATGAAGATTGCTTCGCCGGGCTCAACATCTCGGATGATTTCGTAGCCACCGGATTCCAGCACGAGAGATTCGGACGCAACGACGTAGTCGAACTTGCCCTTCTCGTTGGCACGCTGACCCAGGATGAGCGGGCGGATGCCGAAGGGATCGCGGAAGGCGAGGAGACCATGACCAGCAATGATGGCGATGGTGGCATAGGAGCCTTCCACGCGTTTGTGGAGGTTCTCCACGGCGGTGAAGACGTGCTCGGGGCCAAGCTCCGTGCCGGAGACAGTTCCCTGAAGTTCGGTAGCAAGAACGTTAAGCAGAAGCTCGGTATCGCTCGAGGTGTTCACGTGACGACGGTCGATGCGGAACAGATCGTTGGTGAGTTCACGGGTGTTGGTGAGGTTACCGTTGTGAACCAAGATGATGCCGTAGGGGGCATTCACGTAGAAAGGCTGTGCTTCTTCTTCGTTAGAAGCGGCACCTGCAGTGGCATAGCGGACGTGACCAAGGCCGACGTTACCGACCAGGGTGCGCATGTCGCGGGTGCGGAAACCTTCGCGCACCTGCCCCTTGGTCTTGTGCATGTGCAGGTGAGAACCATCTGCAGTTGCGATACCGGTGGAGTCTTGTCCGCGGTGCTGCAGAAGCAACAGTGCGTCGTAGATTTGCTGATTGACCGGCTCAGTAGAGACGATTCCGACGATGCCACACATGTGCGGTGGGAGCTCCTGAAAGTCGAGGGGCGTAAAGGAGCTCTGTCGAGTTCCTAGTCAAGTCTGGCACATCTTTCCTGAGGATAGACTTGACCCTGTGAGCCAGAATTCTTCCTACGCACGTGCGGGTGTAGACACCGCTGCCGGTGACCTCGCGGTCGAACTCATGAAGGCCTCGGTCAAGGCCACGCATGGCCCCGAAGTACTTGGTGGCGTAGGCGGTTTTGCGGGACTTTTTGACGTCTCTTTCCTTAAATCTTTTGATCGCCCCCTTCTGGCAACCAGCACCGATGGTGTGGGTACCAAGGTGGCAATCGCTCAGGCTCTGGACAAGCACGACACCATTGGTCAGGACTTGGTCGGCATGGTTGTGGACGACATCATCGTCTGCGGCGCACGTCCCTTGTTCATGACTGACTACATCGCCTGCGGCAAGGTTTACCCTGACCGCATTGCCGCCATTGTGAAGGGCATCGCAGATGCCTGCTCCGCAACCGGCACCGCACTTGTAGGTGGCGAGACTGCCGAGCACCCTGGTCTCCTTGGCGTTGACGACTACGACGTAGCGGGTGCCGCTGTCGGTGTTGTCGAAGCAGCAGATCTTCTCGGTGCCGAGCGCGTGGTCAACGGTGACGTTGTTATCGCGATGGAATCTTCCGGTCTGCACTCCAACGGCTACTCGCTTGTTCGCCACATCCTGGCTGAAAACAAGCTCGGTTACTCCGACAACTCTGTTGACTTTGGCGGTGTGGTGGGCGAGGTTCTCCTCGAGCCCACACGCCTTTACACCGGCCCTCTCGTTGAAGTGCTCGCTGATCCAGCTTTGGCTGGCAGCGTGCACGCGCTCAGCCACGTCACCGGTGGTGGCATTGCAGCTAACTTGGCTCGTGTTCTTCCCGTCGGCTCCTGGGTTGAAGTAGACCGCTCGACCTGGTCACCTAGCAACGTCTTCCGTGTGCTGACTTCTCTCTCTGGTGACACTCTCGAGAGCACGGAAGGAACCTGGAACCTGGGCGTGGGCATGTTCGCTGTCGTCAGCGCAGGTTCTGCATCGGCAGTCGTGAGCAAGCTATCTGGCCTAGGTATTCCTTCGTGGGTTGTCGGTATGGTTTCCACTTCTGAGCGTGACTTCACCGGCTTTGAACAGGGCGCTAAGGGCGTCAACGGTGGCGCGGTGCGCCTGGTTGGCAGCTACGCAAACTAGCTCCCCACAGCCGTGCTGATTCCATTACTTGTCGCCGGCGCTGTCGGAGGGTTTCTCTCTGGCTTCTTTGGTGTTGGCGGCGGCATCATCATGGTTCCGCTGCTCATGGCCTGGGCAAAGTTTGACCAGAAGCGCGCTTCGGCCACATCTCTTCTTGCCATTGTTCCCACTTCCCTCGTGGGCGCGATTACCTATGCCAGCAATCACCAGGTAGATGTCTTAGTTGCTGCCCTGGTTGCCATCGGCGCAATTGTTGGAGCCCCGTTTGGCTCAAAGTTGTTGCGAGTGCTTCCCGTGGCGGTCATTCACTGGACCTTCATCACCATGATGGTGATTGAGGCAGCCCGACTTCTTTTTGTGACCGAAGAAACCCAGGGCAGTTTCGAGCTGACGTTCTTCTCAGGTGCTGGACTCATTGTCTTAGGTCTAGTTATGGGGGTTGCCTCAGGCATGCTCGGCATCGGTGGAGGGGTCATTGCCGTGCCGGTCTTTATGAGCTTCTTTGGGTTAGCTCCGCTGCTGGCCAAGGGAACCTCGTTGCTGGCTATGGTGCCCACAGCGATTGCCGGAACTATCCCCAACCTCAGGGCAGGTCTAGTTGTGCTCAAAGATGGTGTCATCGTGGGCATCGCTGCTGTGGCCGCATCTTTTGGCGGAGTAGTGCTGGCATTTATTTTGCCGGATCAACTCTCAGCACAGCTCTTCGGATTGCTGCTGCTGGGCGTTGCGATTCAGAGCGCAGTGCGCAGACTGAAAAAGAAGTAGTTAGGCGGAAGCCGCAGCTTCGCTTTCCTCATCCTCGTCGTCGGGGTAAAGGTCAGCCCACTTATCTACGAATTCGTCGCCCTCGGAAACGTGACCGATCTCTTTTTCGAGTGCAGAGAGGTCAGTGTTTGGGCTGAAATACTTCAGCTCGCGCGCAACTTTAGTGTGCTTCGCTTTTTGACGGCCACGCCCCATGCGTAACCCCTTACCTTGCTAACCGGGAAAAATTCACCGGATGACCATTAGGAAAAATCTAAGGGTAAGTCTAACACTGGCTTTCGCCTGTTTAGCCGAGGGGGCCGCCACCAAGAAGGTAGCCGGCGCCGACTGCCAACAGGCCTACCGCAGTGCTCCCGACAATGTTGAGGCCTGCTTGCATCCAATGACCTGCGCGAAGGCGTTCGATCGAGTCAACAGCAAAGGTGCTCATCGTGGTGAAACCACCACAAAAACCAGCAACGAGAACAAAGCTAACTTCGGGTGAAAGAACCGCATTTGCCAGCAGAGCAGCAAACAATCCCACGAGGAGCGAGCCCACAGCATTGACTACAAAGATGGCCAATGGGAAGCCATCTTTCTTTGCCGGAAGGATGACCGTGCTGGCATAGCGCAGAGACGCACCAACACCACCGGCGATGATCGCTAAGAACAGAGAGATGAAGTTCATTTACTTCACCGCCTTTTTCTTGGCGGATTTCTTGGCAAAGGGAGTTCCCACCCAGATGCCAAGTAGTGCAGCAAACAAACTTGTTCCGATGGAGAGGGCGAGATAGCCCGCCGTTGTCCAAGGGTCTTGAATGAGCAGTGCCTGCAACATCACGCCAGAGAACGTGGTGAAACCACCGAGCACACCAGGGCCCGCAGCCAACTTCATCCAATGCGGAGTCTTCGGTCTCGTCCACAAACCAGCGACCAGGAAGCCCAGCAAGAACGAACCCAAGGCGTTGATCACCAGGATGCTCACCAGCGACATCGTGAAGAAGATGAGGCTGAGCATGATGTCCAACAGGATACGAAGGGCGGTGCCGATGGCACCACCGATCGCAACCGGAAGGAGATCTTTTTTCACGACGTTGGTCTTTGGTTACTGGTCGTCTTTAGTGCGCTTAGCCGGGGTGACCGGCTTGCGCGCAATCGGACGCACGGGCTCACCGCGTCGTGACTGTCCAGGAACTGGACGTGAACGACGACCATAAATGATGTCAGTGGAGTCCAGCAGCCAAGGCACAAGTGCAATGGCAACGCCGTGCTCCATCATGAGCTTCATCTTGAGACGACGAGCCTTGTGGTTGTGGAGCGCGTGCTCCCACCAGTGACCCACGATGTATTGGGGAAGGTAAACAGTCACAATCTCAGAACCGTGCGTTGCACGGTGTTCGCGAATGTGTTGAATGAGTGGCCAGCTCAGGTCGCGGTAGGGCGAGCTGATGATGCGCAGCGGCAAGTGAATGTTCTGACGGATCCAGTCCAGTTCCAGCTTGGCCGTGGAAACCTCATTGATGGACACGTGCACGGCTTCGATGGAATCGTGACGGGCTGCGATGGCGTAGTCGATGGCCTTGAGGATCGGCTTTTGCATCTTGCCCACCAGGACGATGGCGTGGTCACCCTTAGCGCCGAAGGTGGTCTCTGCGTCAACAGTGACTTCTGCTTCAACGTCACGGTAGTAACGGTTCACGCCAATCATGAGGAAGTAGAGAATCGGCATTGTGACGAACACAATCCATGCACCGTGCGTGAACTTGGTAATCGTCACGATGATCAGAACGGTTGCGGTGAACGTGGCACCGGTGATGTTGATCAGGCGTGACCAGCGAATGCTCGACGCGTTATCCGGCTTTGTCTTCAGCAGTTTGGTCCAGTGCACCACCATGCCTGTTTGACCCAGAGTGAAGGAGACGAATACACCGATGATGTAGAGCTGGATCAGTTGGGTCAGATCTGCTTGGAAGACTCCCAGAATCACAATTGCAGCCAAGCCCAGTGCAATCACACCGTTCGAGTAGATGAGACGGTCACCGCGGGTCTCGAGAGCCTTGGGTGCGTAACCATCGTGAGCAAGAACGGAACCCAGCAGGGGGAAGCCGTTGAAGGCAGTGTTTGCCGCCAGCAACAGCACCAGTGCTGTACCAGCCTGGATGGCATAGAAGAAGACGGTGTTGTTACCGAAGGTCGCAGCTGCAATCTGAGCGATGAGCGAACGCTGAGGAACCGTCTCACAGTTGGCGTAACCAATCAGGTGGCAGGCATCCTCTGCGTAGTGCACGTTGGAGATGAAGGCCATGGTGATCAGACCAGCAAAGAGGGTAATGGCGATAGCGCCCATCACGACGAGGGTGATCTGTGCGTTTTTGATCTTAGGAACGCGGAAAGCAGGAACACCGTTGGCGATAGCTTCCACGCCGGTCAGTGCAGCACAGCCACTGGCGAAGGAGCGCAGGAGCAACAGAATCAGCGCAGCCTGAGCGACGCTTTCTCCCTCGACCATGTACTGAGCGGACTCAGCAATAGGAGCGTCGCCCATGAGTGTGCGAGTGATGCCCACCACGATCATGATGAAGACGCTGGTGACGAAGAAATAGGTGGGGATGGCGAAGGCCTTGCCGGACTCGCGCACACCACGCAGGTTGATTGCAGCCAGGATGATGACGAACACGATGGCCAGCAGCACACGTTCTGGCGCAAGTTCCGGGATAGCCGAAATGATGTTGTCGACACCTGAGGCAACCGACACAGCCACGGTCATGACGTAGTCGACGAGCAGAGCTGAGGCGACAATCACACCAGACTTCTCACCCAAGTTCTTGTGAGCTACTTCGTAGTCACCACCACCGGAAGGATACGCCTTAATCAGCTGACGGTAGCTGGCGATGACCACGATCATGAGCAAGATCACGCAGGCAGCAATCCACGGAGCGAAGCTGAGGAATGCGAGGCCACCGATGAGCAGAATCATCAGGAGTTCCTGCGGGGCATAGGCCACAGAGGAGAGCGGGTCACTGGCGAAGATCGGGAGCGCGATGCGCTTCTTGAGAAGCTCCCCTTCCAGCATCGCTGTCGGCAGCGGGTCACCAATAATCCAACGCTTAGGTGACTTCGACTCGGGGATAGAACCAGTGCCAGTATCTTCAGGACTCACGAACAGCTACTTTACGCCGATTCACCCGGTAGAGAACTCACATTTTTTCGTTATAAAGAACTGCCAGACTGTTGTTTGTGTATTTCTTAGCTAAAGCCAGTATGAAAAACCGCGCCCTCATTGCGCTGGTGACCATTGTTGTAGCCATCTTCGGAGGGCTTGCACTGACTAACCTCAAGCAGGAATTGGCACCCAGCGTGCAGTTCCCGCAGCTGGCTGTCCTTACTGTCTACCCAGGTGCTGCACCTGAGGTCGTGAACCAAGACGTCTCTGGTCCTATTGAGACCGCAATCCAGGGTGTTCCGGGCATCGAAAACACCACCGCGACCTCGAGCACCAACTTGAGCCTCATCTCGGTGTCCTTTACCTACGGCACCGACTTGATCATCTCCGAGCAGAAGATCAACCAGGCGATCAACCGCATCAAGTCACAGCTGCCCGCAGACGTTGACCCCCAGGTTATTTCCGGTTCCTTCAGCGACTTCCCTGTCATGCAGATTGCGGTTTCCAGCGATCTGGACACTCTTGAGCTGGCAGACATTCTCCGCTCCTCAACGCTTGCTGAAATCAAGGACGTCGAGGGCGTTCGTGATGCTGCACTCCTCGGTGCTCCCGAGAAGCGCGTCACCATCGAACCCAACCAGGCAGAACTTCGTGCTCAGGGCCTGACCACCGCGTCGATCAAGGACACCCTGGACGCCAATGGTCTCCTGATTCCTGCCGGCGAGATCACCGAGAACGATCAAACGCTTTCTGTTCAGATTGGTGAGCGCATCAACTCTGTTGATGCCATTGCTGCTCTGCCTATTACTGGTGCTAACGGTCCTGGTGTTGTCACCATCGGATCTGTCTCGACCGTTGCCCTCACGGACGCACCCACCACCACTCTTTCTCGTGTGAATGGAAAGCCTGCGCTCACCATTGCGGTGACCAAGCTTCCCGGAGCCAACACCGTTGATGTGTCCAAGGCCGTCAACAAGGTTCTTCCCACCCTCGAAAAGAGCCTCGGTAACAACGCGGTCTTCACTACCGTCTTCGACCAGGCTCCCTACATCGAGAAGTCGATTGAGTCGCTGACCACTGAAGGTCTGCTTGGTCTGCTCTTCGCCGTCATCATCATCCTGATCTTCCTGATGTCGATCAGATCCACCCTGGTGACCGCCATCTCCATCCCCACCTCGGTGCTGATTACCTTCATTGGTCTCCAGGCAGCGAACTACACCCTCAACATCCTGACTCTGGGTGCTCTGACTATCGCCATCGG
>ERZ1034363.1259-NODE-1259-length-14856-cov-2.888017_pt1 | contig 14856 bp, 14 predicted proteins | sample MGYA00520616_ERZ1034363 | MGnify/ENA primary metagenome ERZ1034363 (study PRJEB33736, sample SAMEA104284506) | Azolla filiculoides | biome: Urban; feature: Water surface; material: Ditch water | place: Netherlands | collected 2015-10-28 | depth 0-0.1 m ...
GCGGTGGCGGGCTGGCCGGGCCAGTAGGGGCAGACTTCGCCGGCGGCGTTGTCGCAGACGGTGATGACCAGATCCATGTGCGGGGCGTCGGGCTGGCCGAATTCGTCCCAGCTTTTGCTGCGCAGGCCTTCAGTGGAGATGCCGGCGCTTTGCAGCACCTGCAGGCCCAGCGGGTTGGGCTGCTGGTTGGCACGCGGGCTGCTGCCGGCCGAGAACGCCTTGAACCGGCCGCGGCCGATGTGGTTGAGGATGGCTTCGGCCAGGATGCTGCGGGCGGAGTTGTGGGTGCACAGGAACAGCACGTTCAGGGGGCGGGTCGTATTGGTCATGGGGTGGGCAAGGGCGTTGATGGAACGGAGAGGGAGGACAAACGGGCGGCCAGGTCGGGCAGGTCCCGGGCCGGCACCACCACCACGGGTGAAAAGCCGCCGCCAGGCGTGCGGAAGTTGGTGGTCTGGCCGGTCCAGGTGCGTGCGGCCAGCAACTGGATCTCGCCCCGGTAGGTGTAGGCGCGCAGGTCGAGCTTGAGCCGCGTGGGCTGGCCGTCTACGTCCACCAGCCGCTCGCTCGGCGGCACCAGGGTCTGGGCGACAAAGCCACCGGCCAGGATCTCGCTCCAGACGCGGCGGGTCAGCTTGTCCCCCCGGTAGGCGGCCCTGGCGCCAAAACCGGCCACGGGCTTGAAAAAAAGGTGACGCCGCCCCGCCCAGAGGGCGTCGGCCTGATCGGGCGTGACCTGCACGGTGCGCGGGATGGCGGCCTGCAGCAGCTGCCGGTCTTCGGCCGTGACACCCCATGCGGCCAGCCGGGCGTCGTCGCCCAGCGTGATGAGGTTGCGCTTGTCGGCGAACAGGGCGTGCGCGCGGGGATGGGGGGTGACGACCGCGGCGCCAGCGAGGTACGCGGCGCGCAGGGCCGCATGGGCGGGGTCGGACAGGTCAAAGTCGGTCAGGCGGTTGTAGACCATGTCGACCGGCTGGCCTGCGGGAAGTGCCGGGTGCCACAGCGCGCCGTCCCGCCAGTGCGAACTCCGGCGCCAGGTATTGCGCGGTGGGTGCGTCGTCCACGATCAGGATGTTGCGCAGCGGGGTGGTGCCGCGCTGGGCCTGCCACTCGGCGCGGAACATGGCGACAAAGGTCGCGTCCAGATGCCGCAGGTCGGAGCTTGCGTCAAACAGCCCCTCCATGGACGCGCAGCAGGCCCGGTGTGCGCGGGCCAGGGCGGCGTTGAGCAAGGCACCACCCGCGTTGGTGTTGATCTCGATCAGCCGGGGGCCGTCGGTGGCCATGTGGAAGTCGTACCCCATGAACACGCTCGCGGGCCCGAAGGCGTGCCGGGCAATGTCGGGGGCGTGTGCGAGGGTGAAGTCCTGGTAGGCGGGCAGGGCGATGACCCGCTCGATGGCGGCCACCGTGCGCGCCAGCGTGGCGCGGGTGGGCTCGCTCAGGAAGACGGCGCTGTCGGAGAACAGGTGCGGGTGGCTGCGGGCCAGTTCCCCCGTCAGGCCTTGCAGGCTGGGGTCGGTCTCCAGCTGCGCGCGCAACTGGTCCGGGTGCAGGGTCTGGCACATGCAGCCCAGGTTCAAGGCATCGGCCAGGTTCATGGGCAGTCCACGCAGGGCGTGGCCTCGGTGACTTCGGAGGCCTGCCCGGCACAGCAGTGTTGCGTCAGGTAGCCCAGCAGGGCTGTCATTTGCGGGAAGTTGGCGCGGTAAATCAGGTTGCGCCCGCGCGCTTCGGCCGAGACCAGTCCGGAATGCGCCAGCTCCTTCAGGTGAAACGAGAGCGCGCTCGGCGCCACGCCGAGTTGCCCGGCCATCACGCCGGGCGTCAGGCCGGCCGGCCCGGCCACCACCAGCGCCCGGAAGGCCCGCAGGCGTTGCGGCTGGGCCAGTGCGGCGAGCGCCTTGACCGTCAAGGCTTCTTCCGCCGTCGATTCAAAGTTGATTGCTTCCATGTTTCAATGATAGTTGAATTATTGAATGAATTGACGCGGACTCTTTTCCACGCATCAATCAATCCTGAATAGATAGCTGACTATGACCTATCCACGCTGGGTAGTGGCCCAAAACGTCATGAAATTGACACGGAATTGCCATGACGGGGTCACGGAGGGTTTCCATCATCCTTGAGCAGGAATCCAACAAACTATCCTGGAGAGACGCCATGAAAGAACTGCCCAATCCGACGTTTTCGCTGTCACCGGTCGCCTTGCCCAGGGGGTCACTTCATCCGGGCTGCCCAACGCCTGGCGCGCAGCAGCATGCAAAAAGTGAGCGGGGCGGCCTGCTGGTTGCGTGGGCCCGCCACCAGGACGAAGTCCGGCAGGCGCAGCGACTGAGGTACGACGTTTTCGCCGGCGAAATGGGCGCACGGCTGGCAACCAAGGTGCCCGGCCATGACATTGACCTGTTTGATGACTTCTGCGAGCACCTGCTGGTGCGGGATGCCGCCAGCGGCGCTGTGATCGGCACCTACCGCGTGTTGACGCCGGCGCAGGCCAGGCGCGTGGGCGGCACCTACAGCGACACCGAATTCGACCTGACCCGCCTGCGCGCGCTGCGCCCGCGCATGGTGGAACTGGGCCGCAGCTGTGTGCACCCGGACCACCGCCATGGCGGCGTGATCATGACGCTGTGGGGGGCCCTGGCCGAGTTCATGGTGCGCAACCAGCTCGACACCATGATTGGTTGCGCCAGCATCCCGATGCTGCACAACGGCGTGGTCAGTGGCGACGCCGCTGCCAGCATCTGGCGGCAGGTCCGGGCGACGCACCTGGCGCCCATTGAGCACCACGTGCTGCCGCGCCTGCCACTGCCCGTGGAGCAGCTGGACGACAGCATCAACGTCGAGCCGCCCGCCCTGATCAAGGGCTACCTGCGCCTGGGCGCCCGCGTGCTCGGGGCGCCTGCCTGGGACCCGGATTTCAACACCGCCGACCTGCCCATGCTGATGCGCATTGCCGACCTGCCGCCGCGCTACCGCAAGCATTTCCTGGGTGGCCAATGAGGGCCGACTTCGCCCGGGAGCTCCTCACCACCCGGTTTGGCACGACCGGCCTGCTGGCGCAGGAGTTTCTGCGTGGTGGCCTGGACGGCCCCTTGCCGGGGGAAGAGGTTGGCCCGTCCCGCTACCGGGCCATCTTCATTTCAGACCTGCACCTGGGCACACCGGGTTGCCAGGCTGCCGCCCTGCTCGATTTCCTGAAGGCTTACCCCAGCGACCATCTGTACCTGGTCGGCGACATCGTGGACGGCTGGCAGTTGCGCCGGCGGTGGTTCTGGCCCCAGTCGCACAACGACGTGGTGCAGAAGATCCTGCGCCGTGCGCGCAAGGGCTGCCGGGTGGTGTTTGTGCCGGGCAACCACGATGAGTTCGCGCGCGGCTTCATCGGCCACTCGTTTGGCGGCATCGAGGTGCTGCACGATGCCGTGCACACCACAACCGATGGGCGAACGCTCTGGATCACGCACGGTGACCACTTTGATGGCGTGGTCCAGTGTGCGCGGTGGCTGGCCTATGTGGGCGACAACCTGTATGAATTCACGCTGCGGCTGAACCGCCATCTCAATTCCCTGCGCGCACGATTGGGTCTGCCCTACTGGTCGCTTTCGGCCTATCTCAAGCACAAGGTCAAGAAGGCGCTGAACTACGTCATGGATTTCGAGGTTGCGGTGGCGGCAGAGGCGCGCCGGCGCGGCCATGACGGTGTGGTGTGCGGGCACATCCACCGCGCGGAGATGCGCGAGATCGATGGCACGCTCTATTGCAACGATGGGGACTGGGTAGAGAGCCGCAGCGCCCTCGTCGAGCATGCGGATGGCCGGCTGGAACTGGTGCACTGGGGCGCCGCGCCCGCCGCGCGCAGCCGTGCACCGCAGCAAGCCGGGGTGGCCGCATGAAAATCGCCCTGATCACGGACGCCTGGGCACCGCAGGTCAACGGCGTGGTGACCACGCTGGTCGAACTGGTGCGGGAGCTGGAGGCGCTGAACCACCAGGTGACAGTGGTCCAGCCCGGCCAGTTCCGCACGCGCCCCTGTCCGGGCTATGCCGGCATTGACCTGGCGGTACGTCCCGGGCGTCAGCTTGGCGCCCAGCTGGATGCCCTGGAGCCGGATGCCATCCACATTGCCACGGAAGGGCCGCTGGGCTGGGCGGCGCGCAGCCACTGCCGGCAGCGGGGGCTGGCATTCACCACGGCGTTTCACACGAAGTTTCCGGAAATCCTGAACGCCGCACTCAAGGTGCCGCTGGCCTGGGGGTATGCGCTGTTCCGCCATTTCCACCGGCCTTCCTCCGGCGTCATGCTGCCGACGCACGGGGTGCTGCGCATGCTGGAGCTGCGCGGTTTCCGCAACCTGCGCAACTGGACGCACGGGGTGGACACGCGGCTGTTCGGCTTTCAGCCGGAGGCGCGCATCTATCCGCCGCTGGGCGCCCTGGCCCGACCCGTGCAGCTCTTTGTGGGCCGCCTTTCTTACGAGAAGAACATCGAGGCTTTCCTGCGGCTTGACTTGCCGGGGACCAAGGTGGTGTGCGGCGTCGGTCCACTTGAAGCCTCGTTGCGCGAACGCTACCCGCAGGTGCGCTGGGTCGGGTTGCTGCCGCGGGAGGCGCTGGCGCAGGTGTACGCCTGCGCCGATGTGTTCGTCTTCCCGAGTCGATCAGAAACGTTCGGCCTGGTGATGCTGGAGGCCATGGCCAGCGGCACACCCGTGGCCGCCTACCCGGTGGATGGCCCGCTGGAGGTACTGGGTCAGGCCCGCGGCGGCGTGCGCGGTGGCGTCCTGCACGAAGACCTGCGCACGGCCTGCCTGAGCGCGCTTGCCGTGCCCCGGCACGAAGCCCGCGCCCGTGCGCTCGATTTCAGCTGGGCGCATGCCGCGGACCTGTTTGCGCGCCATCTCGTTCCTGCACGCCGGGGAGCACCGCCATCTAATTTGGCATCTCATGACATTTCCGTCACACGGTTGTCATCAAACACGTAAACAATGCTTCACGAAATAGTCATTTATTTTTTTTAATGCCTCTCGCTGACCTGTCTTCCCCATTGCCGTCCCCTTCCGCTGCTGCGCCGGCACCATCCGGCGCCGGCACGGTGCGTCTTCTGGACCGCGATCACAGCATTCTGGCGTTCAACGAACGTGTGCTTGACTGGGCTTGCCGGCCTGAGGTGCCCCTGCTGGAGCGGCTGCGTTATCTGTGCATTGTCTCGGCCAACCTGGACGAATTCTTTGAAGTGCGGGCCGAGCCCCATCTGAGCGCCGCTCAAAGTGGCGAGCGCAAGGGCCCATACACGGTGGAGACCTTCGCGGCGCTGGCGGCGGCGATCGCCAGCCTGATGCAGCGGCAGTACGCGGTCTATAACGACCAGCTGTTGCCGGCGTTCGGCGAACAGGGCATCAGGCTCCTGGGCCATGGGGAGCGCAACCCGACGCAGCGCCGCTGGGTCAAGGCGTATTTCCAGCGGGAAGTGCGGCCGTTGCTGATTCCCGTCGGGCTGGACCCGGCGCACCCGTTCCCGCAGGTGGCCAACAAGTCGTTGAATTTCATCGTGCGCCTGGGTGGCAAGGACGCCTTCGGGCGCGCCAATGACATTGCCATTGTCAAGGTGCCGCGTGTGCTGCCGCGGTTGATCCGCATGCCGGACCAGGTGTCGGACGGGCGCACGCTGTTTGTCTCCCTCTCCAGCGTGATCCGCTCGCATCTGGTGGATTTGTTTCCCGGGCGGGAGGTCGGGCAGTTCTCGCAGTTCCGCGTGACCCGCCATTCCGACCTGTCGGTGGATGAGGACGACGTGGAAAACCTGCGCACCGCCCTGCGCCAGGGGCTGGTGCATCGCCACTACGGGCAGGCGGTGCGGCTTGAAGTGTCTGCGGGCTGTTCGGACTATCTGAGCGACTACCTGCTGCGCGAATTCGGTCTGCCACCTGCGGCCCTGTTCCGCGTGCCCGGGCCCGTCAACCTGTCACGGTTGACGCAACTGATTGATCTGGTCAACGAACCCACGCTGCTGTTCCCGCCTTACAAGGCTGCTTTTCCTGTGCAGTTGACGCCAGGGGACTCCATCTTCGCCCGCCTGAAGCAGGGCGACGTGGTGATCCATCAGCCGTTCGAAAGTTTCGATGGCGTCCTGGCCTTCCTGCGGGAGGCGGTACACGACCCGCAGGTGCTGGCCATCAAGCAGACCATTTACCGCACGGGTTCGGACTCCGCAATGATGGATTTGCTGCGCGAGGCCGTGCGCCGGGGCAAGGAAGTCACAGCCGTGGTGGAGCTGAAAGCGCGCTTTGACGAGGAGGCCAACATCAACTGGGCCGAGGCGCTGGAGTCGATTGGCGCGCAAGTGCTTTATGGCGTGGTCGGCCTGAAGACGCACGCCAAGATGCTGCTGATCACGCGGCGGGAGGGCAAGACGCTCAAGCGGTATGGCCACTTGTCAACCGGCAACTACAACCCGCGCACCGCGCGCCTCTACACCGACCTGAGCTACCTCACCGCCGATCCGCAACTGACGGCAGACATGGAGCACCTGTTTGTGCACATCGCCAGCCAGAGCCGGCTGCCGCGCATGCACCGGCTGCTGCTGGCACCGTTCAGCTTGCACCGCAAGATGATTGCCCGCATCCAGTCACTGGGCAGCGCCGCTGCCGCGGGCAAGGAAACACGCATCGTCGCCAAGATGAACGCGCTGACCGACGAAGCGCTGATTCACGCGCTGGTGGCGGCCGGGCAGCAGGGTGTGAAGATCGACTTGATCGTGCGCGGTGCCTGCATGCTGCCGGCCGGTGTGCCGGGGCAGACGGACAACATCCGGGTGCGCTCGGTGATCGGCCGGTTTCTGGAGCATTCCCGGGTGTTTTACTTCCGGTGCGATGGCCTTGAAGAACTCTATCTTTCGAGTGCCGACTGGATGAACCGCAACATGATGCGCCGGATTGAGCTGGCGTGGCCCGTCACGGATCCCGTCCTGCGCCAGCGCATCATCGACGAATGTCTGGTGGCCTATCTGCACGATGGGCGGGATGCCTGGGATATGGGGCAGGACGGTGTCTACAAACGGGTGAATCCGGCAGGGTTGCCTGGCGGACATGGCGTGCAGGCCGCGCTGATGGCGCGCTATGCGGCGCCCGAAGGCAAACAAAACAGGTGAATGAAATGGATCTGATTCTCTGGCGGCACGCGGAGGCGTACGAGGCACAAGAGGGAGGCTCCGACCTGGAGCGCACCCTGACGCCGCGCGGTGAAAAGCAGGCCGCACGCATGGCGGCCTGGCTGGACCGGCAGTTGCCAGAAGGGGTGCGCGTGCTGAGCAGCCCGGCAACCCGTACGGTGCAGACCGTGCAGGCCCTGAACCGGAAGTACAAGTTGCGGGCCGAACTGGCGCCTGATGGATCCGCCGAAGACCTCTTGACCGTGGTGGGATGGCCAAAAGCCCGCTTGCCTGTGCTGGTGGTCGGGCACCAGCCGACGCTGGGCCAGACACTTGCCCAACTGCTGGGCCTGCAGGCCAGCGAATGTCCGGTACGCAAAGGAGCCGTCTGGTGGCTGCGCAGCCGTGAGCGGGACGGTGTGCTGCAGACCGTCGTGGTGACGGTCCAGACGCCGGAAATCCTCTAGGCGTCTGCTACGCGCTTACGCGCAGGCTGCTGCGTGGGGGCTGCTCAGCCTTTCGGGCGGCCGGTCTTGATGGTCGGCACGTTGCCCAGCGCGGCGGCCAAAGCCGCATCGTTCATTGCAGCCAGCGCCTTGATGCCTGCGCGCAGCAATTCACTCTTTTTCGCCGGCGTCGCCAGCTTTGCCGCGCGTGCCTTCAACTCGTCAATGACCGCGTATTCCGCTTTGGGAATGGTGAAGCTGTCACGCACCAGCTTGGGCTTTTTGCCCTTCGCCAGCTTCTCGGTCGCAGCCAGCGCAAAGGCTTTGGTCAGCGGCTTGGCGAGCGGCTTCACAAGGGCTTTGACGGCGGGCTTCGCAGCCGGAGTCGCTGCAAGCGCCTTGACAGTTTTGACTACCGGCTTGGCTGCCACCTTGACCGGCGCCTTGGAGGCCGGCTTCACGGTGGGGGGCATGAGCGCTTTCGTGGCCGGTTTGGCTGCAGGTTTGGTCGCTGCCTTGCGTGCGGGCTTCGTGGCGGGTGCGGCGACGGATTTTTTGGTGGGTGTTGCCTTGACTGCGGTCTCCGGCTTCACGGTCGCCGGAGCAGTCGCCTTGGCCAATGACTTGACCGGGGCTTTGGCCGCGCGGGCCTGTGGCGTCTTGCGGGCTGGGGCCGGCGTTGCTGCCGCAGTGGATGCCAGAGCGGGCGCCTGCGCAGCAGGCCCGGTGGCGGCTGCGTCACTGGGCATCTGCACCGCAGCAGCGATCAATTCGGGGCTGGTTTTTTGGGCGTCAGCCTCGGTACCAGCGGGCTTGATGGTGGCGTTCATGGGATTTCCTTTTTTGAATAAACGGTGTAAACAGTTTATACCGTTTCAATTCAGGTAGTCCAGCACCCCGTCACGCACACTGCAGCTGCAGGCTCCAGGGGGTTTTTTGCCAGGCCATGATTTCTTCGCGCAGCAGGTGGGCGGACTGCGGCCAGGCATCCGCCCAGCCGGCCCTGCAGTTCAGCGCGAAACGCCGTGCTGGAGGTGCCCCACAGGTCAGCGACAGTCCCTTGAGGTCGGGGTCGCGGCGCGCGTGGCACAACACCACCGCCAGCCGCAAGGCAAGCAGTTGCTGCACGAACTGCGCGTCCTCAAAGTCAGCATCGAGCTTGCGCAGCTTGCCGCGGTGACCCAGCACCAGCTGGCTCAACCGGTGCAGCTCTGACAGCGCAAAACCCGGCGCGTCGGCGTTGCCAAGGATGTAGGCGCCATGCTTGTGGTAGTCGCTGTGCGAGATCTGGGCGCCTATTTCGTGCAGGGTGGCGGACCAGTCCAGCTTGCGTTCCAGCTTCTCGCGCTGCACCAGGGGCATGTCTGGCGTCATCTGGCGGAAAAGGCTGGAGGCGACGCGACTGACCCGGGTCGCCTGGGCCGCATCGACCTCAAACTTGCGGGCAAGCCGCTGGACGGTCGTGGCCCGCATGTCGGTCTGGATGTGCTCGCGGTCCAGCAGGTCGTAGAGGGCGCCATGCCGGAGCGCGCCCTCGGCTGCGAACATCTGGTCGATGCCGAGCAGGTCGAACACGGCGCGCAACACAGCCAGTCCTCCGCCAATCACGGCACGCCGGTCTTCCTTCAGCCCTTCCAGGCGCAGTTGGTCGGCGCGCTGCGCCTTGAGCAGACGCTCCAGCAGCCAGTCGAGTCCTTCCCGGGTCACCATGCCCGGCGGCCACCCGGCCGCGCGCAGCACGTCGCTGACGGCACCGATGGTGCCTGACGCACCGTAGGCCACGTCCCAGGTGCTGGGCCGGTAGGCATTCAAGGCTTCGTCCAGCACGGCCTTGGCGGCAATCTCGGCGATGGTGAACGCCATCGGAGTGAACTGGGCGTCGGGGAAATACTTCATGGACCAGGCCACGCTGCCGACGCGGTAAGACTCCATGACACGCGCATCAAACCCCTGGCCCAGGATCAACTCGGTGGAGCGGCCGCCGATATCCACCACCAGGCGCCGTTCGCTGGACTGCGGCAGCAAGTGGGCCACGCCCTGGTAAATCAGGCGGGCTTCTTCGCGGCCCGACACCACGTCGATGGGAAAACCCAGAACCTGCTCGGCCCGTCGCAGGAATTCGTCGCGGTTGCGCGCTTCGCGCAGGGTCTGTGTGGCGACAGCGCGAACCTGCACCGTGCTGAAGCCCGAGAGGCGTTCTCCAAAACGGGCCAGACAGTCCCAGCCGCGCTGCATGGCGTCCGCGGAGAGGTTGCGCTCTTCGTCCAGGCCGTTGCCCTGGCGGACCGTTTCCTTGAGGTATTCCGTGCGGTGAATCTGTCCATGGTCCAGGCGACCAATTTCCAGGCGAAAGCTGTTGGAGCCCAGGTCCACAGCGGCGAGGCGAATTCCGTTTTGCATGTATGGTTTTTTGTTGCGGCGGCCAGCATAGCATTCACGTGGCAGGCGCATGCGGACTCCTGCCGTCTGTCAACCGATGACCCGCCCGTCGGTGGACAGCATGCTCTGTGTGACAAAGGTGCTGCCGAAACGCTGTGGGGTGTAGGCGATGCGAAAGCCGCCCAGATCCATTGCGGCACGGCGCTGGAAGGCTGTCAGCACGCTGGCGCGGGTGACGGCGCCGTCCATGCCGGCAAGGACCTCGGCGGTGTAACGCGCCGCAATGAAGCCGGCCAGGCTCAAGGACGAGGGGGGCTCGTCAAACAGGCGCGCCATGACGTCGCGGTAGTTGCGCACCACAGGCAGGCTGGCTGTGACCATGGGCACCGCCTGGGTTGCGATCACGGGTGTTCGCCGTGCCGCGCCCATCTGTGCGAGGGTGGACAGGTTGACGTCGGCCAGCGCGACCACGTACCGCTGGCGGGACTGCTTTTCAAGGCCCTGCGTGAACCGCGCCAGTTCGGGCGTGCCGCCCAGGAACAGCAGGAGGGCTGGCGTGCCCGGTGTCAGGCGCTGACCGAGTTCGCGCAGGTCCTGTCCGGCCTGGTAGGTCTGAAGGCGCAGTTGCATCGCTTTGGCGGTGCGTTCAACACTTTCGTGGTGCAGGGCCTGATCCTGCTGGGTTGCATAGACTGCGCCCAGTTCGCGCACGCCCATGGTGGACAGGGATTTCAGCGCAAAGCTGATCTGCTCTGGCCGCGGGGCAAAAATGGGAAAGGTGCGGTCATCGACCTCCCCGCCGTCCTGTAACCAGGGCGCGACGTGGGCGAGCCCGCCACTTTCGTTGCGCAGCAGGTCCGCCAGCTGACTGGCCGCAGCGGCGGACACCGTGCCGCAGCGCCACACTGGCCGTGTTGTCCCGCACCTGGGCGAGTGCGGCGCGCAGGCTGGCCGGACTGCCATCGACTTCGATCGAAAGATGCTGAACCGCGCGTCCCCGCAGGCCGCCACGGCTGTTGATGTCCTGCCAGGCCGCGCGCGAGCCGATCAGGAAATCCTTGGACACATCCTGGTGCATCGGCGACGTATCCACAATCTGGGCGACGACCGTGCCACGCCCGGGCTGCGTCTGGGCACCAGTCAAGGCCACGCTGGATGCTGCGACCCCGACGCCCGCTTGCAGGATGCGACGCCTTCCCGGACTGAATGTTGACATGAAAGCCTTTCTTTTGCTCCTGAATGGATAGCGTGTGATGACCCATTTAAGATGGGTAGGGCCTGGTATGGCTTGAGATCGTGCGGAGAGCCGGCTTACTTGCGGACCGGTGGGACCAGCACGCGATCCAGGATGTGTACCGTGCCGTTGGTGGCCTGGATATCCGCTGTCACGACCATGGCTTCTTCAACGGTGATGAACGCACCAGTACGGGCCAGCGTCAGGTTGGCGCCTTCAAGCGTCTTGGCCGGGCCGTTTTTCACGTTGGCTGCGGTCAATTGTGCAGGGAGGAGGTGGTACTTCAGGACGGCCTGCAGGCGTGCAGGATCTTTGGCCAGTTCGTCCATCGTTTTGGCCGGGACGGCTTTGAAGGCCTCGTTGTTTGGCGCGAACACGGTGAACGGGCCTGGGCCCTTGAGTGTGTCATTCAGGCCGGCTTTGAGGACCAGGCCATGCAGCGTGCTGAGGCTTGGTGTCTGCGCCAGCTGGTCGGCCAGGGTCAGGGGCGTGGGGCTGGTGGCGCAACCGGCCAGTGAGACGACGACAGCGGCAAGACAGAGAAAGCGACGGTTCAGCATGGGAAGCTCCTGGGGTGGGTTGAATGCGGAGCTTACGAAGATCCTGTTTCATATTTATGACAGGAGATGCTGTGTTGATTGCCGCAAGGAATTGAAACAAAACAGGTTTTTGACAATGTCTGTCACATGAATGTCATAAAAACTTTCTAAAGTCAGGTCATTGTTTAACCAACCAAAAAGGTTCACGCATGACTTCCACCCGCAAATTCGCCCTTGGCGGCCTGATCGGTCTGACCACTCTGGCGTTCTCGTCTGTTGCCTTGGCGCAAGACATCACTGGTGCCGGTGCCACGTTCCCGGCGCCGCTGTATGCCAAGTGGGCCTCTGAGTACAACAAGGCCACTGGCGTCAAGATCAACTACCAGTCGGTGGGTTCGGGTGCCGGCATCAAGCAGATCGACGCGAAGACGGTCGCATTCGGCGCCTCTGACATGCCGCTCAAGGACGAAGATCTGGCCAAGAAAGGGCAGATGCAGTTCCCGACCGTCATCGGCGGTGTGGTGCCCGTGATCAACGTCAAGGGCATCAGCCCGGGGCAGCTCAAGCTGAACGGCCAGGTACTGGGCGATATCTTCCTCGGAAAGATCACCAAGTGGAATGATGCCGCCGTCAAGGCGCTGAATCCTGGTCTGGCCCTGCCGGATGCAGACATTTCCCCGGTGCGCCGCGCGGACGGATCCGGTACCACCTTCATCTTTACGAACTACCTCTCCAAGGTCAATGCCGAGTGGAAGAGCAAGGTGGGTGAAGGCACCGCGGTGAACTGGCCCGCTGGTGCCGGTGGCAAGGGCAACGAGGGCGTGGCCGCTTTTGTGAACCGGCTGCCGAACTCCATCGGCTACGTGGAATACGCCTATGTCAAGCAAAACAAAATGACGTATGCACAAATGCAAAACAGCGCCGGCACGTTCGTGTCGCCTGATGACACCGCGTTCAAGGCTGCAGCAGCTGGTGCCGACTGGGCAAAGAGCTTCTACCAGATCTTGACGAACCAGCCTGGCAAGGACTCCTGGCCCCTGACGGGTGCGACTTTCATCCTGATGCACAAGGCGCAGGACAAGCCGGCTGAAGCGGCTTCCACCTTGAAATTCTTCGCCTGGGCTTACAAGAATGGCGACAAGATGGCCGACGACCTTGACTATGTGCCGATGCCCGCGGTGGTGAAGACACAGATTGAAAAAGCCTGGGGCGACATCAAGGACACCTCCGGCAAGGCCGTGGCGTTCAAGTAAGCACGGAAGCTGTCCAGCCCGAATTCCAGGATCAACGACGTGTCCTCTACACTTCCGGCGAACCATGTTTCTCTCGACCTTTCCCGAAAAGGCATTGGACGCGCCATGACCAATCCACCTCCTGCCCGTTCCCCCCGAACGGGGCCACTGTTCGACCGTCTCTTTGGCTGGGTGGCCAAAGGAGCGGCCCTGCTGACGCTGTTTCTCCTGATCGCGATCCTGGGCTCGCTGGTGGTAGGGGCCTGGCCTGCCATCGCCAAGTACGGGCTGGGATTTTTCACCAGCACGACCTGGGATCCTGTGAAGGAGGAATTTGGCGGCTTGGTCATGATCTACGGCACGCTGGCGACGTCGTTCATTGCCCTGTTGATTGCGGTGCCGGTGAGTTTCGGCATTGCGCTGTTTCTGACGGAGCTGTCACCGGCCTGGCTCAAGCGTCCGCTCGGGACGGCCATCGAGTTGCTGGCGGCTGTCCCGTCGATTGTTTACGGCATGTGGGGTTTGCTGGTGTTTGGGCCGATTCTGGCGACCTATGTCCAGCAACCCCTGCAGGCACTCTTCAAAGGCGTGCCTTATCTGGGTGCTTTTTTCAGCGGTGCACCGGTGGGGATCGGCATTCTGTCAGCGGGCATCATCCTGGCCATCATGATCATTCCGTTCATTGCCTCGGTGATGCGCGATGTGTTCGAGGTCACGCCGCCGCTGCTCAAGGAGTCGGCCTACGGGCTGGGGGCCACCACCTGGGAGGTGGTCTCGAAGGTGGTTCTGCCTTACACCAAAGCGGGTGTGGTTGGCGGGATCATGCTGGGACTCGGCCGTGCCTTGGGCGAAACCATGGCGATCACCTTCGTGATCGGCAACATGAACCAGCTGAATTCTCTGAGCCTGTTCGAGGCCGCGAACAGCATCACGTCGGCGCTGGCGAACGAGTTTGCCGAGGCGGGTGAAGGCCTGCACCAGGCGTCCCTGATCTATCTGGGGCTGGTGCTGTTTTTCATCACCTTTGTGGTGCTTTCCCTTTCCAAGATATTGCTCTCGCAGCTGCGCAAGAGCGAAGGAGCGAAGTCATGAGCGCGGTCATCCTTGATCCCCGCGAGGCCAAGTACGCACGCAGGAAGATCGTCAACAAGGTGGCCGTGGGGTTGTCTCTGGCGGCCATGGCTTTCGGTTTGTTCTGGCTGGCCTGGATTCTTCTCGAAACCATCCTGATGGGGGTCGGCGGTCTCGCTGTGGCCACCTTCACGCAGATGACGCCGCCACCCAACGAGGTTGGCGGGTTGGCGAATGCCATCTACGGTTCTTTCCTGATGGTGATGCTGGCGACTTTTCTCGGGGCGCCGATCGGCATCATGGCAGGCATTTACCTGGCGGAGTACAACCCGCACGGCTGGCTGGCTTCCATTACACGCTTTGTCAACGACATCCTGCTGTCCGCTCCCTCCATCGTGCTGGGGCTGTTTGTCTACGCGGTGGTGGTGGCCCGGTTCAAGTCCTTTTCAGGCTGGGCTGGTGTTCTGGCCCTGGCGCTGATCGTGATTCCGGTGGTGATCCGCACCACGGAAAACATGCTGCAGCTGGTGCCGGCAGGGCTGCGCGAGGCGGCCTATGCATTGGGTGCGCCGAAATGGAAGGTGATTCTCAGCATCACCCTCAAGGCGGCCCGTGCTGGTGTTGTCACCGGCATCCTGCTCGCGGTTGCCCGGATCGCCGGTGAAACGGCCCCGTTGCTGTTCACGGCGTTGAGCAATCAGTTCTGGACGTCCAACCTGGGCGAGCCGATGGCCAGCCTGCCGGTGACGATCTTCAAGTTTGCGATGAGCCCCTACGAAAACTGGCAGCACCTTGCCTGG
>ERZ1034363.1261-NODE-1261-length-14814-cov-4.512045_pt1 | contig 14814 bp, 10 predicted proteins | sample MGYA00520616_ERZ1034363 | MGnify/ENA primary metagenome ERZ1034363 (study PRJEB33736, sample SAMEA104284506) | Azolla filiculoides | biome: Urban; feature: Water surface; material: Ditch water | place: Netherlands | collected 2015-10-28 | depth 0-0.1 m ...
ATTCAATAGCGAAATCAGAACAACCTTTTACAGCTTCATACAAACGAGCATCTTCTCCTTCATTTTTACAAGCCCACATCCAGTTTGCGGATAATGAAACCGATTGTAAACCATCTTTTAACGGAGCCCAAACGATATTCGATAATGCCTCAGCAATAGCTGTTCTTGAACCCGCAACTGGATTTACTAAAGCCGAAATAGGCGAGTGCCCAATCGAAGTTGCAATTCCTTCTTTTCCTTTGAAATCCAATGCCATTACGCCGACATTATTTAAAGGTAATTGTAATGGACCCACACATTGTTGTTTTGCTACGCGTCCTCCAACACAACGGTCAACTTTGTTCGTTAACCAATCTTTACAAGCTACTGCTTCTAATTGTAAAACTTGACTTAAGTAGCTTCCTATATTTTCTTTTGAATATTCTAAATCTGAATAGTTAGTTGCAACGGTTTTATCCGTCATAATCGTTTTTGGCGAACTTCCGAAGAAATCTTCCAAAGCATAATCCATTGGTTTTACACCTGTAGATTTTGATTCGAATGTAAATCTATGGTCGTTTGTAACATCTCCCACTTGATACATTGGAGAACGCTCTCTATCTGCAATTCTTTGTAATGTTTCGATGTCTTTTTCACCAATAACCAATCCCATTCTTTCTTGCGATTCGTTTCCGATGATTTCTTTTGCAGAAAGGGTAGGGTCTCCAACAGGTAATTTATCTAAATCGATCAAACCTCCAGTCTCTTCTACTAATTCAGAAAGACAATTCAAATGTCCGCCTGCTCCATGATCGTGAATTGAAACAATCGGATTATTATCGCTTTCTACCAAACCACGAATCGCGTTGGCTGCACGTTTTTGCATTTCTGGATTCGAACGTTGGATAGCATTTAATTCAATTCCTGAACCAAAAGCTCCTGTATCTGCAGAAGATACCGCAGCACCACCCATTCCAATTCTATAATTTTCTCCACCTAAAATAACGATTTTATCGCCTGCCGTAGGTTTCTTTTTAATCGCTTGGTCTAATTTTCCATAACCAATTCCACCGGCTTGCATGATGACTTTGTCGTAACCTAACTTTCTACTTTTGGAAGCTGAGGCACTCGAAGCTTCTTCATGCTCGAAAGTTAAAATAGAACCTGTAATTAAAGGTTGTCCAAATTTATTTCCAAAATCTGAAGCTCCGTTGGATGCTTTAATTAAAATATCCATTGGCGTTTGGTACAACCAAGGTCTTTCAGCCATTCCGTTTTCCCAAGGACGTTCTTCTGCTAAACGCGAGTATGAAGTCATGTAAACCGCAGTTCCTGCTAAAGGTAACGAACCTTGTCCACCAGCTAAACGGTCACGAATTTCGCCTCCTGAACCGGTTGCAGCTCCATTGAAAGGTTCTACTGTTGTTGGGAAATTATGTGTTTCTGCTTTTAAAGAAAGTACCGAATCAAATTCTTTTTCTTGGTAGAAATCTGGTTTGTCGGCGCTTTTTGGTGCGAATTGGGTTACTTTCGGACCTTTTACAAAAGCTACATTATCTTTATAAGCGGAAACAATATCGTTTGGATTGGTTTCCGATGTTTTCTTAATTAATTTGAATAAAGAAGTTGGTTTTTCTTCGCCATCAATCACAAAGGTTCCATTGAAAATTTTATGACGACAGTGCTCTGAATTCGCTTGTGAGAAAGCAAAAATTTCAGAATCCGTTAATTTTCTTCCTAATTTAGTGGAAAGATTATTCAAATAGTCCACTTCTTCTGGACTTAATGCTAAACCTTCTGATTTATTGTATGCGTCAATATCCTCAATATCTAAAATTGGTTCTGGTTGGATATTAATCGTATATATTTCTTGATTTAACTCCGAATACTTTTGAGACAGCATTGGGTCGAAATCATTAAAATCGGCAGCTACTTTTTCAAATTCCTCAATACGAATGATGCCTGAAATTCCCATATTTTGCGTAATTTCTACAGCATTGGTACTCCAAGGCGTAATCATAGCGGCACGTGGTCCAACAAAAAAATCCGACAATACGGATTTTTCTATTTTATGTGCGTTGCCAAAAAGCCAATTTAATTTGTTGATGTCTTCTGATGAAATCTCGTTTTGCGTTTGAACCGCAAAAACCGTGTTGGATTGGTTTCCGAAGAAATGAATCATTGTGTAGTTATTTGTGTTGTTGTTGAAGTTGCAAATTTATTCTAAAAAGTTAGAAGTTCAAAGTTTTATAAAGGTTTAAAAACAAAAAAAGCCGTTCTTTTTTGAACAGCTTTTTTCTTTTTTGTTGAAAACTACATTTTACGTTTCGAAACTACTTGCATCGACTTGAATTCTTTGCCATCTTCTAGAATATCAAACATTTCCATTTTTTGATTGTTGTCGTCAATATAAGTAATAACTTCTTTTACTTTTTTAGCTTTTTTAGTCACAGGATCCACCATTTCGCCATGAAAAGTAGATGTTTTTGTCGCTTCATCATATTTTCCACGAGTTACCATCATTCCTGTTCCCATGTTGTCTATCCAAGTAGATATAAATTCTTCAGTAGCATTATCAAAAGCAACCGTTCCTTTTCCCTCAAACGGCATTCCAAACATATCACCTGAATAAGTTCCTTCTTGATATTTACCACCCATAATCATTTTATAAGTTACGGTAGCAGTAGATTTCATTTCTTGTGGATTGTCTGGTGACCAAAAAGTTAGTTCGGCATCCCAAGTACCGTTGTCTTTAGCTAACATTTCATGCGCTTTTGATGGTGTTGCATAATCCATCCATGCTTTAGCGACTGCAGCAGAATCTGGTTTTGTTGTTGCAGCAACTTCTTCTTTAGTGGTTGTTTCATCTGGTTTTTGCGCTTCTTCTTTTTTACAAGAAACGAATGTTAAACCAATAATGAATAGCGATAAAGAGAGATTTTTCATAATTTATATAATTAATTGGTTAGTCAAAAGTAATCCAATTGTAGGCACCTATATCAGTGGCACCAGTTCTTGGATTGTTTAAAATATCATTAAAAGTTGAATAGGAAGCATCAGCCATTCCTTTTGCTGCTGAATCTTCGCCTATGATTAATTGATTTTTTGTAGCATCTTTAAAATCAGGTTTATTCACCGTTGAATTAGTTGCAATGATACAAGTATCAAATAATGACGCATTTGAAAAAGCATACAAAGGATTATTGGTAAACTGATTACTAAAATCGGCAAACTTAATCAAGCAGTTTTTAAAACTGTAATCAAAAACACCTCCTTTTTTGGTTAATTTAATACTTAAATTACTTGAACCATAAAAAATACAATTTTTAAAATTAGTGTTTGTTAAAAGAGTTGGAATAGTAATATTGTCAACAATAATATCTTCATTATCCATAACTAAACATGTTTGACTTGGCGATGACCAATAGTTAGCAAAAGTACAATGCGTAAAATCATAACTTCCTCCATTTGTGCATGCTAAACTCGCTTGTCCGCAATTGTTTATGACTACATTTCGACCTTCAATATTACCTGTTCGGGCTAAAATACCAACATTAGCACAATTATAAATTTGAGTGTTTTCGATATCTAAAGTTGGAGTAGGAGAGCCATCATCTCCTGTAACCAATAAACCTACAGTTGCATTTTTAATCGTTAAATTTTTAATTTGATTGTCCGTACTTCCTGGTGTCAACCAAAGCGTTCCCCATTGTCCTGGAACTTCAGCAAAATCTGGTTCCAATCGGTCGCTTTCAAAAATCACTTCGTTTTCTAAGGCTGCTGTGGTGGAAGGAGCTCCATTCACATGAATCGAAGCATTATTCGCAACAATCAATCCTGATTCGGCATGAAAGTGCACCCTTGCACCTGGGTCAATCACTAATGTTTTGGTACTAGGAACTGCTGCATAACCATATATGACATAAGGTTTGGTATTGTTAAAATGGAGTTCATTGCCATTAATTGGGTCTGCTTCGTCCAAATATTGCCCTCTAATCGTTATCGGATTTCCTTCGTCATCTAATCCCAAATTGAGCGATTCATAAGTATAAGTTTCATCAGGATTCTGGGTGCGTTGCGGAAAAATAAAGTAGGCATCTTGAATCAAGGTGACTAATTCAACTTTTTGCGTATTTGGCCCTTCGCCAAACAAAATTTGATCGGTATATAAAAAATCGGTCGGATTGGCATCGGCTACATCAGCGGTCACTTCAATAAAAATAAACATGCTGTCTTTTGCCAATAACTCCACATTATCAAATACTTTTCCAGGCATACCATCTACCATCATGCGGTATTTAGAAGCTGCTCCTTTTGCCAATTGTACTTTGGGAATCGAAATGTTTTTATCACTCTTGTTATACACTTTTAGGGTGTAGGTACTAGAACCTATATTTGTAAAAACAGTGTCTAAATACACGGTGTCTTTTGAAAAGCGCAAACCACCAGTACTCGATTCAAAATCAAAATCGTTTCGGCATGAAGTTAATGAAACAGCAAATCCTATTAGTAATAAAAGTAATAAACGACGCATGTATAATGTAATTTTTGTAAATGTAATTATTAATTTTAAATCTATAAAAACAAAATGTGTTTAAAATACTTACTAAAACGTTAAATCAGTTGAAATATTCTGTTCGGAATGCTTAATTTTACAAAAAATAAAGTTATGATGTTTGATAGAGAAAAAATGCTGCAATTGTGCAACGATTGGAGTAAAAACACTTTAATGAATACCTTAGATATTGTTTACACCGATGCGGGCGAAGATTTCTTAACCGCAACCATGCCTGTAAACCCAAGAGTACACCAACCAATGGGATTATTACACGGTGGGGCTTCTGTAGCGCTAGCAGAAAGTGTTGGAAGTGCCGCTTCGTTAATGTTTGTAAATCCAGAAAAACAAGAAGTGCGCGGTATCGAAATTTCAGCAAATCACCTAAAAAGCAAACGCGAAGGAATGGTAACGGCAACAGCAAAAATCATTCACAAAGGCGCAAGTTTGCACTTATGGGAAATTAGAATTGTAGACGAAGAAGGAAAGCTAATTTCACTTTGCAAATTAACTAATATGGTCTTATCAAGAAGACAATAATGCAAGTTTTTAAAGAAATAAGTACACTTTTATTAGAGCAAAAACCTTTTGTTTGCTATGTAAAACCAAATGAATCTGTTTGGAATTTACTCCTACAACAAAACGAGGAATTGGTTGAGTTTACCCATCAAGCCGGATTTGTATTTATACCCTTTCAAGAAGGAAAACAAGTCGTAATTCCGTTTGAAGGCAATCTGTTTTTGCAAGGCAATTTTGAAAACCAAATCAAAAAAACAGCTGAAAGTTTTACGGCTGAAAGCAACCAGAAACAAAGTTTTGAAAATTTAGTTACCAATGGAGTTGCAGCAATCCAAAGCGGGGAATTTGACAAAGTGGTCTTATCCCGAAAGATTGTTTTAAAAGAACAAATCGCTATTGTAGCTTCGTTTGAAAACATAATAGCAACATATCCTACCGCTTTTCGCTATTTGTTTTTTCATCCCAAAGTAGGGCTATGGATGGGAGCTACCCCAGAGCAATTGGTGAAAATCAACCAGAATCAGTTCGAAACGGTGGCTTTGGCTGGAACGCAATTGTTTGCTGAAAAGGTAATTTGGGAATCCAAAGAAATCGAAGAACAACAATTTGTAACCGATTATATAGTAGCCAATATAAAAAATAAAGTAAATCAACTGATTGTTACCGATGCGAATACTGTTAAAGCTGGAAATTTAGTCCATTTAAAATCGTTTATTTCTGGAGAATTAACAGCTGATTTTCAAGCTATCGATTTGATAAAAACGTTGCATCCAACACCTGCGGTTTGTGGTTTGCCCAAAGAAAATGCCATCGATTTTATCCTAAAAAACGAAGGCTATAACCGAAAATATTACGCAGGTTTTTTAGGGGAATACAATAATGACAAGCAAACTGATTTATTTGTAAATTTGCGCTGTTTAGAAGTAGAGGAGGATGTTGTGAATATATACGTAGGCTGTGGCATCACAAAAGACAGCAATCCTGAAAAGGAATTCATTGAAACGGAAAACAAGTCGATGACGATGCGAAATGTTTTAGTTTCCAAAACCTTTTAAACGCTTAAACGATAAACTTATAAACTGAAATGAAATTAGACATATTAGCTTTTGGAGCACATCCAGACGATGTAGAATTAGGTTGTAGTGGCACAATTGCCAAAGAAGTTGCTTTAGGTAAAAAAGTAGGCATCATCGATTTAACCCGTGGCGAATTAGGAACGAGAGGTTCGGTCGAAATTCGTAACTCAGAATCGGCTAAAGCTGCTGAAATTTTAGGGGTTTCAATACGAGAAAACTTGGACATGCGCGATGGGTTCTTTATCAATGACGAAGCACACCAATTGAAAGTAATCCAAATGATTCGCAAATACCAACCCGAAATAGTGCTCTGCAATGCCATTACCGACAGACACATCGACCACGGAAAAGGCAGCAAACTAGTAAGCGACGCTTGTTTTTTGTCGGGATTGGTAAAAATTGAAACCGAATTAAACGGAGAAAAACAACAGGCTTGGCGCCCAAAAGTGGTGTATCATTACATCCAGTGGCAAACTATTGAGCCTGATTTTGTGGTAGATGTTTCGGGTTTTATGGTTGCCAAAATGGAATCAGTACAAGCGTATGGATCTCAATTTTATGACCCAAACTCTAAAGAACCTGTAACACCCATAGCTTCTAAGAACTTTTTAGACAGTATAAAATACCGTGCGCAAGACTTGGGAAGACTAGTAGGAGTGGAGTATGCCGAAGGTTTTACTACCGAGAGATATGTGGCTGTCAATAGCTTAGCGGATTTGAAATAAAATTGTAGTAAAAAAGTAAAAAAAATCTTTGCAAGATTGTAGGAAACAGCTATATTTGCACTCGCAAAAGAATTAAGATTCTCTTGTACAAAACAAATGGTGATTGTAGCTCAGTTGGTTAGAGCGTCGGATTGTGGTTCCGAAGGTCGCGGGTTCGAGACCCGTCTTTCACCCTTTAAATTAGAAAGCCCTGAATTTTCAGGGCTTTTTTTATGGAACTAACTTTCCTTTATATCGAAGTATCAATCTTATAGTGCATCGTAAGCGTCATCACATATTGAATACCTACTTCGGTTTGATCGGGATGCATTACTTTGTCAAAACCGGCACTCGAAATACCATCATAGTAAAACGTCTTATTTTTTCGGGCAATTTTCTTTAAATAAGGATTGCGGTTGTTGTAATTGGTTTCTATTTCTGCCGTTTCAAAAGCTTGATACGTTTTGTATTGTGTTTTTGGAAATACCGTTGCAAATTCTTCCGTCGCAGTAGGGGTGCCTATAATTCGCTTCCCAAAAGCTTTCATATACCTAACTTTTTTCGCTTCGGCTAGCACCAACGCTTCCTCAAAAAGCGAAGTATGAATAGTATCGGTATCGTTGTTATAATACTCTACTTTAATCACATCATGAATCTCAAATGCTGAAGCCAATGCAATTATCTTTTCTAAACTGCTTACATTCGTGGTGGTAATAATAAGGTTCTTTTTGATTTCAAAGCCTTTCTCAATCTGCTTTGCCGTGTCTTCATTTACACTAAAATCATAAATTTTTGTCTGCGAAATAAAATCAATGTAAACCTGTTCCTTTTTCACACCTACCGATTTTATCTTTTCAATAAAACCCGCTATGCGAGCATTTATTTTCTTACTACAACCAGCCACCGTCTCATCTTCTTCATTCAAGCCCAATGTCATTACAAAGCCATCCGCTTTTTTGTTGAGTAAAATTTTTACCGATACCGTCAAAACATTATCATTAATGGCAACCGTACTATGGTTGGGTAAGACTTCAGCATTGTAATTGCTATTGTAATTGTTGTTACCATACACTTGATTGCCGCTAATTTGCGCCAAACCATTCGAAATAGTAAGCAATAGCAAAGCAATAAGTAATTTTGATTTTCCGTGTGTTAGTTGTACTTGCGTTTTCATATGTTTAAATTTTTAAATGAATTAGAGGACAATAGTACGCCCAGCAATTCAATTTGGTATAGCAAAATAACTTTCCTTTGACTGTAAAGATTTTTCGCTACTTTTACAGTGGTTTTACAGTAATTACTACAAACTAAAAAACTACTTTTGAAACTGAATTAATGAGGCAACCAATAGAATTATTCCACAACCTTAAACAAGAGGTGCTTTTGACCTATCAAAAGCACTATCCTTATTTTGAAGGCGATTGGAAAACATTCAGTTCACAAGACATTCAAAACCTGATTGGCTTAATTGAAACAGGGGTAAAGCAAACGGTGAGCGAAAAGTGGATTTACACACACTTGAAACCCGAAACCAACGAAAAACTACCACGTAAAGACATGTTGGATATTTTGTCGCAATGGGTAGGCTATTCGGGTTGGGACGAGTATGTGTTCAAACACAAAGCAACGGAAACAACCACAACACCAAAAGCCAAAAACAGTACAAAAAGAAGGATGTTTTGGATAGGAGGGACAGTCATACTAGGGGTAGCAATATGGTTTTATGTAGTAAATGGTTCAAATACAACACAAACTATCGAAGTAAAAAATGCTTTTACAAACGCCCCGATTGACAGCGAAGAAGTCAAAGCAGTTGTAGTGGAAAACGAAGTAGAAACACCAGTAACCATTGTTGATTCTAAGTTGCAGTTGCCGTCAGAGAAAGATAGTGCTACAATAGTTTTAAAAAGCCCGTATTACAAAGACAAAACCATTGTGGTGCATAAAGAAGCAAATGCTCCAATTGTGCTACAACCCGACGATTATCCCATGATGTTGAAAGGCTTTATGAAATCGGACATCAAAGATTGGCAAACCCGAAAAGAGCAATTGCAAATGATATTAGCCGATGATTTAGAAGTAATTGTACTATTAAAAGATAATTTAGGCGCCGAATATTTCAACAAACAAGAATTTTCTGAGCGTTTAATTGTACCCAGTGTAGCGCTTAAAAAAATGAAAGTGGTAGACATACAAAGCAATGCAGACAATAAAATTCATTTTATACGCATAATTCAAGAATAATATGATGAAGCAATTTTTAATAGCAATCGGATGGTTGATGTCATGTGCCGCAATGGGACAAAATGCAAATGTGCCGGCAGCTACCACCATAAAAGCCAACTTCACCATAGCTTCCATCAAAGCGTATCAGGAAAGTGCTACTTTAAAAGTGGCAGATTATTACCAATACTTGGGGTTGTTGTCCAGCAGCAATACTTCCGAAGCTTTAAAAACAGAAGTGAAAGCAGCTTTGTTTGCACTGTTTGAAGACAAAAATGTAACCGTGGCAGACATCACTACAACGACACCAACTACTATTGCTTTAGTGGATTTGATAACAAAAATTACCAATCAAAATTATAGTTTTACACTTTCAAACTACGAAAACTCTATTGTTGCAGCCGATTATTGGACTACCAAATACCAAGTAACCATCCAACAAAATGAAACCCAAACCGAACAAATTTGCTTTCAAAGAGTCCTTTTCAAACCGACAACCAAAACCTTTGGCACCACAAAAAAAGAAATTTGGACCCTTTTTTTAGGGGAGGTTACGTTTTAATAGTATGTAACGGAATCTTACAAATTGAGAAGTTATTGAGTTTTGTGACTCATTACAAATCAAATAAATATGAAAAGGTTTATGCATAAAAGAGGATTAGGCTTCCACTTTACGCAGTAAAAGCATGTCATTCCGCAGAATAGTAATCTCCTATGCAATAGGCTTCCACTTTACGCAGTAAAAGTATGTCATTCCGCCAAATAGAAACGTAAGTTCAGCGAAGCTAAATCTCCTACACAGTAGGCTTCCACTTTACGTAGTAAAAGTTTGTCATTCCGCAGATTAGGAATCTCCTATGCAATAGGCTTTCACTTTACGCAGTAAAGCCCTTCTAAATAGCAAAACAAAACCATCACTAAAACCTCAAATAATTATTGAATATAACCTCAAACTTATTTATATTTGATTCTTTAACAAATGTTGAATATGGCAAACCCATTGAAATGAACAATAAACAAATTACAATTAAAATAGGCCAAGCCATAAGAGAAGGAAAATACCTTGACATATTCTATAAAAACCAACAAGGAGAAGTCAAACATTTTTGGATTTCAATTTTAGACATTACTAGCAATGATAAAATTGTTGTAGACATGTTTAATGTAATGAAAGATGACCCCCTGCTAAAAAGAACTATTTCCATTTCAAGCATACAATCAGCCGAAATACTGAAGTTTTCTCATTATGATGTACCGGTTGAATTGATAAAAAAAATAAATGAAGACGAGAGTTTAGAGGTGTATGAATTTGACAGATACAACAACAATATTTTAAACTATTACCTAGAGTGCAACAAAGCGAATAACGATCCATTCCTTCATAAAACGCATTTGATTCCTGAAATTGATTTGGAAGAACTAATTAATCAAAGTCCTTATCAATTATCCATTGAACAGCAAAAACATATCATTAAGGAAATTTACAGCAATGATTATAACAAGTTTTATGACTATAAATTAGCGCTTTGTGAATTTTCAATAGATTTAGATGCAAAAGGAAAGTTTGTGGTCGCTTACCGAGAGTTGACCTATGATCCAGTTAAGAAAACAATTCAAATCGGTAAAGTAACCCTATTCAATCCTAATTTTTACATAAGAGATGTAAAATATTCGTTGTCCTATTACACCGATTTTAGCCCTTCTGATTTTGAAGAGCTATATAACAAGAAGAAATCTGAGTTAATTAATCTACTTATAAGTAATTTTAAATCGGGCGAACTACCAAATACCAGACCCGAAATAGTAGTTTTAGGCTATTCCAAAATTGATATAGCACCTATTTTCGATAGAATAAATGCCGAACATGAAAATCAAGAAATGCAAATTCCTTTGAAAGCATTTTTTAAAAACGCCTCGCTTTTAGACAGAAAAAACAGAAAAGAACCTCACATCGTTCTTTACGACGAAAATGTAAATATTGACCAATTAAGAACAATATACAACGCTTTAAAATATCCAGTAACCTACGTTCAAGGACCACCAGGCACAGGAAAAACACAAACAATTTTAAATTTAGTAGTAAATTGTTTGACCAATAATAAAACGGTACTCATTACCTCAAATAACAATGTTCCCATTGATGGTATTAAAGAAAAATTGAATTTAGGGAAATATAAAAACAAGGACATTATGCTTCCGTTTATTCGGATTGGAAACAAGCAATGCACATTAGAAGCTTTACAGACCATAAAAAAACTTTATAAGTTTCAAACTTATGATGTCCCTAAAGAAACACTTTTGCATAACCTAAAAGAAAATTCTAAAGAAAAAAACCAACTCTTAGTTACCAAATTACAGAATTATGAAGAGCGAACCGATTTAGAGCAAAACTTAGAGTTTATTGATGGACTTCTCGCTAAAGGAAAATATTGGCTACTAGAACAAGAAAGAGAAAAACTACAAAATAAAATCAATTCAATACCAGTAACTTCAGATGAGGATGTAAAAGGAATATTCGAAATCATTCAGGGCAATTATAAATTACTACAATTTTTTTATTTTGAATCTTTAAAATACATTAAACGATTAAAAGGTAAAGATTACATTGAATTAATTGAAATCCTTCATATTATTGACGAAAACGAACAAGTAAAAGAATTTAATACTTGGTTGAGTGATGATGCTAACATGGAAAAATTCACTAAAGTTTTTCCTATCATACTAACCACCAATATTTCTAGTAGACGATTGGGACAAAAATTCAAATTTGATTTATTAACAATGGATGAAGCAGGACAATGTGACATCCCTACAAGTCTAATTCCAATTTCAAAATGCAAAAACATGGTATTGATAGGGGATACCAACCAACTTAAGCCTATTATTGTTTTTGATGAGGAAAAGAATGATAAACTCATGAAACAATTTGAAATTGAAATGGAGTATGATTATTACAACAATTCAATATTATCCAGCTACAAAAAAATAGATACCATTTCAAGAGAAATTTTATTGAGTTATCATTACCGTTGTGGCAAAAAAATTATCGATTATTCTAATAAACGTTTTTACGAACAACGATTAAATTTAACGGCTGTTGGAACAAATGGTACTGTCAAATTACTTGCTGTGGCTAATGTCAATCAAACGAATAAAAATGCGCAAGTTGAAGAAGCATTAGCAATAGTAAATTATATAAAAGACAATAAGTTATCAGATGTTTTTATACTTACTCCTTTTAGAAATCAGGAAGAAGTCATCAATCGCTATTTAAAAGAAGCAAAAAATAGTGGTACAATAGATACTTCTGTAAGTTGTGGCACCATTCATAAAGTGCAGGGACAAGAAAATAAAACCATCATGATATCAACTGCCCTTTCCTCTAAAACCTCAAAAAAAACATACGATTGGATTAAAAACAATAGTCAATTATTAAACGTTGGCGTAACCAGAGCCAAAGAAAATTTGATTGTAGTTACCGACCTAAAGGCTATTGATATGTTATCTAAAAAAGATGACGACTTGTATGCGTTGATTGAGTATGCAACTAATAATGGAACCACTCATATTGCACAAAGTGAAGTCAATAAATTTACTATTGGTTTTTCAAACAATTCTAAATTTGAAGATGAATTTTATAAAACCATGCAGCAGTATTGTTCCTTAAAAGACACCCGATTCAGAAGAAATGTGAAAATTATTGAAGTATTCCCTGAAGAAAGCAACAACGCATTTGTAAACAAAAAAGAGTTTGATGGCGTACTTTTTGAAAACAATAAACCGAAAGTATTTTTTGAAATAAACGGACAAGAACACTACCAAAACAAAAGAACAATTAAATCAGACACCATAAAAAAAGAGTTAGTCACTAGTAAAAATTTACAACTAATAATGGTGCCCAATCAATACGTAAAGCATTATGAATTTATACGAGAATTAATCAATAAATTCAATGGGGATTTATATCAAGCATCACTTTTTGATGGGTATGAAGAAGCTATTAAATCTTAATTATACTATTTAGTTATACTCTGTTTTATTAAAATTCTTTTGAAATTAATGAAGAATAATCAAAAGAAATATAATTGAATGAGATTTTTAAGTTATTTTTAATTGCTTCAATAAAATCAAGATCTTTTTTATTAGGTTCATTTGGCCCTACAATATAAATTTTAATATCTTTTTTTGTGTTGTACTGATGAGAATAATCTAATAATTGCCCAATACCATCGCGTATACATGAGAACACATTTTCATAAGGTTTGATTTCATAGATATGGACTTCATTAGAGGATTCTCTTTTGGCATCTATTCTATTTTTTTCTCCTTTTACGCTATCATGCGGATATTGTTCTGTTAGGTAACGAATAAATCTATTTTGAATGATATTATGAATTTGATTTACTTTTACTGACGCAATAGCATTGCGATTAAATGATTCTTCTGATTTTTCATTGTAAGCAAAACCAGTATCTTCTAAATACTCTTCGTTGAATTCTTCATCATCTTCAAACTCATCTAACTTAACATATTCTTCTTGAATACCTGAATACCACCCAAAAACTTTATCAAATCTTCTACCATCTTTCTTTTAAGTTAATTCATGTATGGTTTCTGCATAAGTTTCACCTACAAATTTTGAAAAACCAGCATCTAAAAATTCAACATTAATATGATGCCCTAATTTATCTTCGTGATGTTCGTAAACTGCACCATTCCTTTTTACTACTTGAGCATACGCAATAATTGTCAATCTATTAAAAGCACCATGAGATTTAACCGCAATAATATCACCTTCTTTTATATTAGCAATTTTAGTAAATATCGATTGTAATTTATGTACTGCTGGTTGATCTTGAGTCCAATGTTCAATAACAAAATCATTAACTTCTTTATCATTTTTTCCGATAAATGATGAAAAATCTAGCCAATCATAGAAACCAACTGCTACACACTTGTTTTTTATAAACTCATTGATTTGAGGCCTAGAATCATCTCCATATTTACTGCCGATTATATAAAAATTGGGTTTGGTTTTCAAAGCGAATTCGACATACATTCTATCGCCGAACTCTTCCATGCTTTCGCTTTCAAGTTTGTAGTTAAGAATATGCCTTTGTAAAATGGAAATTGGGGTTTTATCATTAAACACATTATTTCCTAGACCTGTTACTATATCTGATAAGGCTCTTCTGCTATAAATTGGTAAAGTTGCCTTGTTAGAAAATAAAAAAACTAATTTCCATTTGGGTATGATATTGTAATTAATTTGATCTATTTCTTCCCAATTAAGATTTTGAGAGTGTATAACAATTTGAGTGATTTTCTGTTTTACTTTTTCAAAAGCATCATCTAAATTATTTCCTTTTTTTGAATTGTAAAAATATCCATTTTCAAAAATGCTTAAATTTGCAACTACATCGATGTTGTATTTCTCTATTAAACCATTAAAATTAGCTACAACACTAGGATTCATGTCTGTTTTGTTTTCACTGGGTTTAGCTGCATGGTCAGTATTGGGTAAAATCTTTGGTTTTACGCATGCTGATACTGGTTGGACTTCATTATTTGTAGTAATCATTTTTTTTAGCTCTGATAGCAAAATACTTTCTTCAATTTGCAATAAGCTACTGCTTTCTCTTATAAAAACAGATGCCTTTATCGGATCAGGAATTTTAGCAATACTTTCTACATCGCTTACAAATCCTTCGTATGTAGGGCTAGTAATGACTACACAGGTAATCTCACTGTTTTCTCT
>ERZ1034363.1262-NODE-1262-length-14810-cov-4.883120_pt1 | contig 14810 bp, 15 predicted proteins | sample MGYA00520616_ERZ1034363 | MGnify/ENA primary metagenome ERZ1034363 (study PRJEB33736, sample SAMEA104284506) | Azolla filiculoides | biome: Urban; feature: Water surface; material: Ditch water | place: Netherlands | collected 2015-10-28 | depth 0-0.1 m ...
CGCAAGGTGATCTACCAGCAGCGCAACGAACTGCTCGAGACCGACGATATTTCCGAAACCATCACCGCCATGCGCCAGAGCGTCATCGCCGACGTCTTCCGCACCTACGTCCCGGCCGAGTCGGTCGAGGAGCAGTGGGACATGGACGGCCTCGAGCGCGCACTGTCCACCGAGTTGCTGATCAATGCGCCGGTCGCCCAGTGGTTCAAGGACGAGCCGACCCTGTCCGACGACGAAATCCTCGAGCGGATTACCAAGGAAGCCGACGAGCTCTATCTGTCCAAGGTCGAACTGGTCGGTGCGACGAACTTCCAGCAGTTCGAGCGCAATGTCATGCTGCAGAGCCTCGACAGCCACTGGCGCGAGCATCTGGCCGCCCTCGACCATCTGCGTCAGGGTATCCATCTGCGCGGTTACGCCCAGAAGAATCCGAAGCAGGAATACAAGCGCGAAGCCTTCGAATTGTTCGAAGGCCTGCTCGACCTCGTGCGCAAGGAAGTCACCCGCATCGTCTTCACCGTGCAGATCCGTTCGCCGGAAGACATCGAGGAAACTGCGCCGCACGCCGATGTCCAGAACGTTCAGTACCAGCACGCCGGTTTTGACGAGGCGCTCGGCGAAACTGGCGAAGCCGTTGCGCAGCAACCGGCCGACACGGGCCCCAAGGTCGGCCGCAACGATCCCTGCCCCTGCGGTTCCGGCAAGAAATACAAGCACTGCCACGGCAAGCTTTCTTGATAGTCAGGAGTCGCAAGTCGTTAGTTACTAGCGGCTTGCGACTAACAGCTAGCGACTAATAACTAACCTCTCGATCCTAAAAATGCCCGTCAATTACGCTACCCCCGCTGCCGATCAACTTTTCCCGGTTGCCGGGGTTCGTCTTGGGGTGGCCGAGGCCGAAATCCGCAAGAAGAACCGGCGCGATCTGACGCTGGTGGTGCTCGATGCAGGTTGCACGGTGGCCGGCGTGTTCACGCAGAACCGCTTCTGTGCCGCGCCGGTCCAGATTTGCCGCCAGCATCTCGCTGCCGGCCAGGAAATCCGCGCGCTGATCGTAAATACCGGCATTGCCAATGCCGGTACCGGCGAACCCGGTCGCCAGACCGCGCAGGAAACCTGTGTCGCGGTCGGCCGCTTGCTCGGTGTTGATGCCGGGCAGGTACTGCCGTTCTCGACGGGCGTCATTCTTGAACCCTTGCCGGTCGAGCGCATCAAGGCTGGTTTGCCGGCCGTCTTCGCCGATCTCAAGGCAGATAACTGGCATGCTGCGGCGCACGGCATCATGACCACCGATACGGTGGCCAAGGCAGCATCGCGCCAAGTGACGGTCAACGGCAAGACAGTGACCATTTCCGGTGTTTCCAAGGGCGCCGGCATGATCAGGCCGAACATGGCGACCATGCTCGGCTTCCTCGCCACCGATGCCGGTATTGCCCAGTCCCTGCTCGATAAACTGGTCAAGGAGGCGGCCGATGCCTCGTTCAATTGCATCACCGTCGATGGCGATACGTCAACCAACGACTCCTACGTGATGATCGCCACCGGCCAGTCCGGTGCCGGTTTCACGACGGAAAGCGACACGGGCTGGGCCGAGGTCAAGGCGGCCATCATTGCCGTGTCGGTTGAACTGGCACAGGCCATCGTCCGCGACGGCGAAGGGGCCACCAAGTTCATCACCGTTGCCGTCCAGGGCGGCAAGGATGTCGAAGAATGCCGCAAGGTCGGCTATGCCATCGGCCACTCGCCGCTGGTCAAGACGGCCTTTTTTGCTTCCGACCCCAATCTCGGCCGCATCCTGGCTGCAGTCGGCTACGCCGGCATCGGCGATCTCGATGTCGATGGCGTCAAGGTCTGGCTCGACGATGTGCTGGTCGCCGAAAAGGGTGGCCGCGCGGCGGCCTACCGTGAAGAAGATGGTGCACGTGTCATGGCGCAGGCAGAGATCACCGTGCGTGTCGATCTCGGGCGCGGCGCTGCGCAGGCCAATGTCTACACCTGCGATTTCTCCTACGACTACGTCAAGATCAACGCCGACTATCGTTCGTAAGATATTCCGGATTGGCCGGATATTGCCAGAAGCCGGCCGTTTCGCCGGTTTTCCAAGGCCGCCCACACCTTACGCATTTGTATTACGCGCCGGGAAGTTGTACCTTTCCACCTTGAGTTTTTTGTCGCACAAGGATTGCGTAGGGAAGAGGCCGAGGGGCGCCTTTGCTAACAGCCAAACCCCTGACATCCAACAGCTAACCGAAAGCCATGACCGAACCCAGGGCGCCGCTCTCTTTCCTGCTCAATAGCGAATTCCGCGAAAAATATCCGCACCAGCTGGTGGCGCGATATCCGCATATCGCCCGGCATATCGAGTCGCTGTGGCACAACGCCGATGCGGTGGCCGATTATTTCAGCGATCTGATGATTCCGAGTCGTCCCAACCGGCAGGGCTTTCCAGCCGATGTGGCGGCTGAGATCATGTCCCTGAGCATGGCTTTCGACCGGATCGGCACGCTGACCTTTGCCGATGATGAGCAAAAGCAGGCGAAGCCCATGCGGACCTACCAGTGGGAAACCGAAAGCCAGGTGGAAGCCGGCGTGCCGGGCTTCGACCTCACTCGCGCCGGCTTTGCCAAGGCCGCCGAGGCTGGTGACCGCGAGGCCTGCGCCCGTTTCGTCAAGGCTGGCTTCGATGTTGATACGCGCGATGCCCGCGACTGGACGCCGCTCATGATCGCGGCGTTTTATGGGCGCGAGCAGTTGGCGCTCATGTTGCTGGAATGTGGTGCCGATATTTACGCCAAGGATGGCGGCGGCTATAGCTCCCTCCACTGGGCCGCCTTCAGTGGCTATCTGGAATTGGTCCGCCTGCTCCTGCAGCGCGGCCTGCCGGCCAATACGCCGAGCAATGCCGGGATTACCCCGCTGCTTCAGGCGTCGGCGCGTGGTCATCTGGCCGTGATCAGGCTCTTGCTCGAATATCAGGCCAATCCCAATCTCAATGCCAATGACGGTTCGAGTCCCTTGCTCAAGGCGGTGGCCAACAACCATCTGGCGGTCAGCCAGTTGCTGCTGAACGCTGGGGCGCATCGCAACGTCACTCTCAAGGACGGCACGACCCTCGACGACATCGTCGCCAAGGCGAAAGATCCGCGCATCCGCGCCATATTGGGGTGATTTCAATGTTTGCTGCCGGCCTATGACCGATATCCGTCGCGACCTGGCGCGCACGACGCTTGCCATTCTCTGCATTCTCGGGCTGATCGGCCTGTCGGTCTGGGTTTTGCTGCCCTTTCTGGCGGCAACCGTCTGGGCCGTGATGATCGTGGTCGCCACCTGGCCTTTGTTCCGGCAGCTTGAAGCATGGCTGGGAAATCGACGCTCGCCTGCCGTTGCCGTCATGTCTCTGGGCCTCCTGCTTTTGCTGGTGCTACCTCTGTGGCTGGCCGTTGACACCATTTTCTCCCATGCCGAAGAATTGACCGCTGCCGGCAAGTCGTTTGCCGCCGAGGGCCTGCCGCCACCACCGGCTTGGGTCAAGAGCCTGCCGCTGGTCGGTGAACGTGCCGCTGCCACCTGGGCGCAACTCGACGCCGCGGGAAGCAGGGGCCTGCTCAGCAAGGTGACGCCTTACGCAGCCGATACCGGCAAGTGGATGCTCGCCCAGGTGGGTGGTTTTGGCGGCATGCTGATCCAGTTTCTGCTGGTCGTGACGATAGCTGCCATCCTTTATGCCGGCGGTGAAACCGGGGCGCGCATGGCCCGGCGTTTCGGTCGTCGGCTAGCTGGCGAGCGCGGCGAGAATTCCGTGATTCTGGCCGCCCAGGCAATCCGCGGTGTGGCACTCGGGGTGGGTGTGACGGCCATCGTGCAGACGGTGCTGGGCGGGCTGGGGCTGGCTGCGGCCGGCGTGCCGTTCGCGTCGCTGCTCTCGGCGGTGATGCTGATCCTGTGCATAGCCCAGATCGGGCCGATGCTGATCCTGCTGCCGGCTGTCGGCTGGATGGTCTGGAGCGGAGAAACTGCCTGGGCGACCGGATTGCTGGTCTGGAGCGTTATTGTCGGCAGTCTCGACAGCTTTTTGCGGCCTATGCTCATCAAGCGCGGCGCTGACCTGCCCTTGCTGCTGATCTTTGCCGGGGTTATCGGCGGCATGCTGAGTTTTGGCCTGGTTGGCATTTTTGTCGGCCCGGTCGTGCTGGCGGTGACTTACACGCTGACCCTGGCTTGGATCGACGACGGTCTGGGACCGGACGAAGCCTGAACCTCAGGTTTTTCTGAGCCGGATCAGCCGGAACCAGCCGCTGGCCAATGCCGGTTCATCGCTTTCCAGCGTCAGGCCCGGTGTTGCTGCCAGCAGGTCTTCAAAAACGACATCAAGGCGGGTAGCCACCCGGCGAACCAGCGGGTTGATCAATCGACGCAGGCGGGCCGACTGCCCCCGGCGCAGAAACTTGTCGAAAATCAGTATCTGGCCGCCTGGTTTGAGGACTCGCGATATCTCGGCGAAGCAGGCTTCCGGTTCAGGAACGACGGCCAGAATCAGGTGAAGTACGGCGCAGTCGAAAGACGCATCGGCAAAAGGCAGCCGTTGTACATCGCCCTGGACCGGTGCGAAATCGACATGGCCGGTACGGGCCAAGGCTAGTCTCAGCATGGCGGCCGTCAGATCGAGGCCGACGTAATGGTGTCGGGCGGGCAGGTGCGGCAGGTCCAGCCCGGTGCCGACACCGGCCAGCAGGACCCGGCCGGACTCTTCGCGCAGGGCAGCGAGGCTCCTCGCCCGAGCGCTGCAGGTCGCCCGAGCGATCACGGCATCGTAGAACGGTGCGATCAGCGTGTAGCTCTGTTTCAGACTCATGGCTGGTAAGAATGCCAGCCTCAGCGACGGAAGCGTTGGCCCTTGTAATTGAGAACGGCCTGTTCGCCGTCAATTTTCTCCAGGCGCAGGCCCGGAAGAACCTCTTCGCCTTCGCGCACCAGCTTGTCGTTGATGATCGCCATATTGCCCGTCGCTTCATCCCTGATGAAGCCCGAAACGCTGACGTTCGGCAAGCCTTTCGGGTTCTCACCCGATGCCTCGCGCCGTGCGGCTGGTTCGGCGACGGGCGGCTGGATGGGGGTTGGTGGCGCCACCCGGGCCGGCTTCTCCGGCAGGGCTGCCGGTTTCGGGGTGGCGGCGACGACTGGCTTGCGTTCGGCTGGCTGGAGAGGTGCAACAGCGGGCGGCTCAACAGGCTGAACCGGGACGGGCGGGGGCGTCGGGGTGACGCCCGGGCTGATGCTCGGGGCGGCGGCTGGTGCGTCATGCGGCGCTGCCGCCAGGGCTGGAGCGGGGCTGGCCGGAAGAGGTCTGGCCGGTGCCGAGAGGCGCCACCATGACCACACGTTCAGGCCCAAGGTCAGGACGAGGGCAACGGCAATGAGCAGCATGAGCTTGCGGCCGATGCCGGGGCGTGTTTCCGTGGCGACGGGGAAAAGCATGCCGGCGCCGCGGCCGGCGGCGACTTGCCTTTCCTGTTCGGATTTGCGCAAGGCGTCGAGAATGTAGGACATTCTTCAGCCCTCCTTGTTGTTACTCAGGCGGGGGCCGCCCGGGTTGCTGCGGGCCCCGATGCGGATGGCGGTGACCGGTCCGACATAGCCGTCCGGACGGATGCCTTCGGCCAGCTGGAAAGCGCGAACGCGCCGGGCCAGTTCCGGATCGAAAACGGCCGAGCCGTTGTCGGCGATCCCGTCGACGCTGCTCATGGCCTGGCGCAGCCACAGGATGGCCGGGCTGCGCTGGCCGGGCGCCAGCTGTTCGCCGAAGCCTGCCGGTGCCTTCCAGAGCAGGATGAAGTTTCCCGACCAGGCCTCGGCCAGGTCGACCAGGGCGACCCGGCGTTCTTCGGTGCCGACCAGCAGGCGGGCGGTCTTCTGTTCCAGACCGATCAGGGTAGCGGCATAGTCACGGCGACTGGCGTCGGATAGCCGGAGCAGTGCCGGGTGGTCGAGCAGGCGGAGATCGGCAATGCCGCCGCGCGCCGCGTAACAGCGCAGGCCGTGCGCTTCGGCCAGGCGGCAGTTGCCGCCACGGGACGAACTGGCGGCGGCGATGCCACTCCGCTTGAAGAGCGCCTGAAAGGCCAGCATCTCGCTATCCGTCCTGGCAACCTGTTCTGGCCATTCGATGCCGGCCAGCGGCAAAGCGCTGTCCTTGCCCTGACTCGCCTCCGGGCCGGCTTCTGTAGCCACTGGTGCAGCATCCGCCCGCGGCTGATCGGCCGGCGAGGGCTGGCTGACGGCGGCTTCGGGCGCTGTCCTGGCGGCAGTCGGTGCAAGCCAATCGCTCAAGGCATCGCTCATGGGGGCCGTCGTCGCTGCCAGGGCAGCCAAGCCCAGGAGCACGGCGCCGAGCGCCATGGCCCGCCAGGGGCGACGGGTCGGCTGACGGGCCGCGACCACTTCGTGAATGGCCTGGCGCAGCGTGGCCGCATTGACCTCCTGCCTGGCCTGGACATAAGTGCCGAGCAGCGCCCGGTCGCAGACCAGATTGATCAATCGGGGGACGCCGCCGGTGGCACGATGCAGCTTGTCACACAAGGCATCGGGGAAAATGACCTGGGCGGCGCCCGAAACACGCAGGCGATGCCCGACGTAGGCGCGGACTTCCTCCGGGGCAAGCTGGGTCAGGTGGTAGCGCGCAATGACGCGCTGGGCGACCTGGCGCATTTCCGGCCGGGCCAGCATTTCCTGCAACTCCGGCTGGCCGATCAGGATGATCTGCAGCAGTTTGCGGCTGTTGGTTTCGAGATTGGTCAGCAGGCGCAGTTGTTCAAGGACCAGCGGGTTGAGGTTCTGCGCTTCGTCGATGATCAGGATGGCGCGCCGGTCATGCGCATTGGCCTCCAGCAGCCAGTGGTGGATGGCGTCCACATAGGCCTTGATGCCGGGCCGCTCGGCTGCCACGGCAATGTGATATTCCTCGCAGATGGTCTGCAGCAACTCTTCGGCGCTCATCAGCGGGTTGAGGATGAAGGCGACGTCAATATTGTCCGGCAACTGTTCAAGCATGCACCGGCAGACGGTGGTCTTGCCGGTGCCGACCTCGCCGGTGAGCAGGACGATGCCGCCTTCGCCCTGGATGCCGTAGAGCAGGTGAGCCAGCGCCTCCCGGTGGCGGTTGCTCATGAACAGGAAGCGGGGGTCCGGCACGATCGAGAAAGGCATCTCGCCAAGCCGGAAGTAATCCTTGTACATGGGACAAATATCCAGAGTTATGGGTCGTTCAGGCCGCTATTTTAGCGGCTTTGACCCCGTTCAAGGCAGGCCTCAGTGCAAGGCGCGCGGGCTGGCCAGGACGAATTCCGGAATCTCCGCCTCGAAATGCGTACCGTCCTCGGCCACCATCTGGTAACTGCCTTTCATCGTGCCGATCGGCGTCGTCAGCGACGAACCGCTGGTGTACCTGAAGCTTTCGCCGGGCTGGAGCAGGGGCTGCTTGCCGACGACGCCGAGGCCGCGCACTTCCTGCACCTCGTTGTTGCCGTCGGTGATGATCCAGTGCCGGGAAACGAGCTGGGTGGGGACGCTGCCGATGTTCTTGATGGTGATCGTGTAGGCAAAAATGTAGCGGCTGTTTTCCGGGTCGGACTGCTCCGGGATGAACTGCGGCATGGGTTGAATCTCGATTCGGTACTTGTCGGTGTCGGGCATGGGATAATTTCGTCTATCTGTTTTTGTTCAGGGAAACATCATGTCAGCCAAAGATTACGTCATCGCACCGAGCATTCTGTCCGCCAATTTCGCCAAACTGGGCGAAGAAGTGGCCAACGTCATTGCCTCGGGCGCCGACTGGATTCACTTTGACGTGATGGACAACCATTACGTTCCCAACCTGACCATTGGTCCGCTCGTCTGCGAGGCCATCCGACCCTGCACCACGGCGCCGATCGATGTCCATCTCATGGTCAAGCCGGTAGATCGCATCATCCCCGATTTTGCCAAGGCCGGGGCCAATATCATCACCTTCCACCCGGAAGCCTCCGACCACGTCGACCGCAGCCTGTCGCTGATCCGCGATGCCGGCTGCCTGGGCGGCCTCGTCTTCAACCCGGCAACGCCGCTCGACTACATGGATTACGTGCTCGACAAGATCGACGTCATCCTGCTCATGAGCGTCAATCCTGGCTTCGGCGGTCAGAAGTTCATCCCCGGCACGCTGGCCAAGGCCCGCCAGGCACGCGCCAAACTCGATGCCTACGAAAAGGAAAGCGGCCGGCGCATCCGTCTTGAAATCGATGGCGGGGTCAATGTTGGCAATATCGCCGACATCGCCCGTGCCGGCGTCGACGCCTTCGTCGCCGGTTCGGCCGTCTATGGTGCCGGCAAGGACAGCGACCCGCATCGCTACGATTCCATCGTTGGTGCACTGCGCGCTGAACTGGCCAAAGTCTGATGCTCTTCCATTCCGTTACCTTCGATCTCGACGGCACCTTGCTCGACACCGTTGCTGACCTCGCCGAGGCCTGTCGTCTCATGCTGGCCGAGGTCGGAGCGCCGCCGCGCTCGCAGGCCGAGGTGCACAGCTTTGTCGGCAAAGGCATGGCGGTGCTCGTCGAGCGCTGCCTGACGCATGAACGGCCGCCAAGCCTTGAGCAGGTGGATGTGGCCATCGAGTCCTTCAAGCGGCATTACACGGTGGTCAACGGGCAATTCACGCGGATTTATCCGGGCGTGATCGAGGGTCTTCAAGCCTGGCAAGCCAGCGGGATAAAGATGGGTGTGGTGACTAACAAGCCGGCCATGTTCACCGACGCCTTGCTCGCCCGCATGGGGCTGGCCGACTATTTCGATGTGGTCGTCTCCGGTGACACGACGGCCCACAAGAAGCCGCATCCCGAGCCCATCCTTTACGCCTGTCGCCAACTCGGTGTGGTGCCGGAACGTAATCTGCACATCGGCGACTCCCGGCACGACATCCATGCCGCCCATGCCGCCGGCTGTCTGGCCTATGCCGTGCCCTACGGCTACAACGAAGGCGAGCCGGTGGACAGTGCCGATTGCGATGCGCTAGTATCCGATCTGCTTGCTGCTTACCAGCAAGCCCTTACTTTCAAAGACCTCTCACAAAAATGACGACTCTGCATATCTGGAACGAATGGCAAGGTTGGCGTCGCTGGCGCCCCTGATCTCCTTTCGCGCGCCGTCGTGGCGCATCGCACCAGACCGCAAGACCCTGTCATTTTCGAGGCTTCCCCATGACTGAAACCGAATTCAACGCCCTTGCCGCGCAAGGTTACAACCGTATTCCCGTGACGCTGGAAACGTTTGCCGATCTCGATACGCCGCTGTCGATCTACCTCAAGCTGGCCAACGCGCCCTACACCTACCTGCTCGAATCGGTCCAGGGCGGCGAACGTTTCGGCCGCTACTCGATCATCGGTCTCGCTGCCCAGACGCGCATTGTCGTCAATGGCCATCAGGTCATGGTGCTCACCGGCAACCGGGTGGCCGAGCGCGAGGACGACACCAATCCGCTCGATTTCATCGGCAAGTTCATGCAGCGTTTCCGCGCCGCGCCACAGGCTGGCCTGCCGCGTTTCTGCGGTGGCCTGGTCGGTTGCTTCGGCTACGATACCATCCGCTACGTCGAAACCAAGCTGACCCGCACGAACAAGCCGGACGACATCGGGACGCCGGACATCGGCCTGCTGCTCTCCGAAGAAATCGCCGTCGTTGACAACCTCTCCGGCAAACTGACCCTGGTCGTCTTTGCTGAACCGGGATTTCCCGGCGCCTACCAGAAGGCGCGGGCGCGACTCATGGAACTGCTCGCCAAGCTGCGCACGCCGGTTGTCATTCCGAGCGAAAAGCCGGTGCACTCCGAGCCGGCCGTTTCGGTGTTCGGCGAAGCGGCCTTCAAGAAAGCCGTGCTCAAGGCCAAGGATTACATCACCGAAGGCGACGTCATGCAGGTCGTCCTCTCGCAGCGCATGACCAAGCCCTTCGGCGCGACGCCGCTGGCGCTCTACCGCACCCTGCGCAGCCTCAATCCGTCGCCCTACATGTTCTACTTCGATTTCGAGGATTTTCATGTCGTCGGCGCCTCGCCGGAAATTCTCGTCCGTCTCGAAGGCGACCGCGTCACCGTCCGCCCCATCGCCGGCACCCGCAAACGCGGTGCTTCTCCGGAAGAGGATGCCGCCCTGGCCAGCGAACTGCTCGCCGATGAAAAGGAGCGCGCCGAGCACACCCAGTTGCTCGACCTCGGCCGCAACGACTGTGGCCGCGTCGCCAGGGTCGGCAGTGTCAAACTCACCGAAAACATGATCGTCGAGCGTTACTCGCACGTCATGCACATCGTCTCCAATGTTGAAGGCCGCCTGCAACCGGGGCTCGATGCGCTCGACGTGCTGAAAGCGACTTTTCCCGCCGGTACTGTTTCCGGCGCCCCCAAGGTTCGGGCCATGGAAATCATCGATGAACTGGAGCCGGTCAAGCGTGGCATCTACGCCGGCGCCGTCGGCTACCTCGGTTTCCATGGCGACATGGATATCGCCATCGCCATCCGCACGGCCGTCGTCAAAAACAAGCAGCTGTACGTCCAGGCCGGTGCCGGCATTGTTGCCGACTCCGATCCGCACTCGGAATGGGAAGAAACCCGCAACAAGGCCCGCGCCGTGCTGCGCGCCGCCGAACTGGCCGAGCAGGGGCTGGATACGCGAGTCGATTGATATCCTTGCCTGCCCGGACACAAAAAACCGCCAATTTCGGCGGTTTTTTTTGCGTCAGCAATGACGATACTTAGTCAGTAACTGGCGGCAGCCATTTCAGGCGCCGAAAAATCCACTCCGTCAGCCACAGGCTGAAATAGGTCGCGAACCACGCAAAGAGCGTGTCGGACAGGAAGTGCCCTCCTGCTGTGAGGCGTACCAGGGCGAGCAGGGTGGCGGTGGCGAGGCTGACCAGCAACCAGCGCCGGCGTACGGCCGGGGTGGCCAGCCAGCCGAAGGCCATGACGAAGGCGGCGGTGGCGACGTGGCCACTGACGAAGGAACAATTCTTGACGCACTGGTCGCTCAGCATGAAAGCCGGGGTGAATTTGAGCGGCCCACCGAATTCCGTCACGGTCGTCGGGCGGGCGCGGTGCCAGCCATCCTTGAGCGTGGCATCGACGAGCAGTACTGGCCCGAGCAGCGCTGCGGCCAGCAGGAAGCCCAAGGTCGTCCGCCGCGCCTGCAGCCAGGGCAGACGTTTGCATGTGCCGAGCAGCAGTCCGCCCGTGAGAATGATCAGCAAGACCTGTCCGGCGCGCGGTGTGCCACGGTAGAGAAGTTCGAACAGGGGCCAGTTGCCATCGGAAAAGGCCCAGCGGCCGTCTTGATAAAAATGGCGGCTGGTCGCCAGGTCGATCTCCGGGAATGCAACAAAGAGCACCGCGAGCAGCGCAAACACGACGCCGGCAATGCGGAGCTCAATAACCCTTGAAGGCATGCAGCAGGTAAACATCCATGTTTCGGCTGGTTTGTGCGTCGAGTGGCACCTTGAGGCTGGCCAGTGGCTCCATGCCGGCAAAGCGCGGGGCGAAATCGGTGCCCGGTGTGGTGTCGGTGATCAGGATCACATCCTTGCCGAGATGGGGGCGCAGGTCGGTGGTCAGCTTGTAATGGTCGCTGACGACGCCGGATGGGTTCCAGCTGGCGGCCAGCGGTCGCACATCGCGCAGCTCGTAGAGCATGTGGGCGAGCAAGGTACGGTTGTCGGCGATGAGGATGGCGTCGGGGTGGGCCTGCACAATGGGCTTGAGCTGGCGGCCAAGTTCATCCCAGCCCATGGCGCGCTTGTAGGGGCTGAGTTTGGCCTGGCTGTCGGGGCGGCTGGCAGCGAGTATTTGCGGCCAGTGATAGAGCAGGCCGACGAGCAGCAGGTTGAGGGCGAGGCCGGCGATCAGGAGCTTTTTCTTTTCGCGCTGGAGCAGCCAGGCGACGGCTGCAATCACGGCCGGGGCAAAGGCGGGGGCCGCCCAGTTGGCATTGGCGCTGCTCTTCAGGGCCTGCATCGAGACGACGGCCCACAGCGGCAGGGCGAACCAGAGCAGGAGGCGTGTCCGTTCGTCGTTCCAGCTTTCGCGGACGCGCAGCAAGAGGAGCAGGAAAATGCTGCCGAGGACAGGGCCGAAGGCGATCCACTGCGCTGCCCAGAATTCGCCCAGCGAGGCCAGGCCACCGCCGGATTGCCGGTTGAGCGTGATGTCGGCGGTGTGTTTTAGGGTCGGGAAATCGTGATTGATGTTCCAGATGATATTGGGCGATAGCATGAGCAGGGCCAGCGCCGCTGTCAGCCAGGGCTTGGCCGAGGCCAGGCGCCGCCGGTGGAAGGCCAGCAAATAAAGGAAAGCGGCGCCGAGCCAGGCCGCCATGGTGTATTTGGAGAGCAGGCCGAGACCGCAGATCAGACCGAGCAGCAGCCAGTCGCCCCAGCGGTCGGTGTCCAGTGCGCGCAGGAAAGCCCACAGGGCCGACGCCCAAAGCAGGGTGAGCAGGGCGTCGGTCGAGACGAATAGCCCGAGCCAGGAAAAAATGGGCAGGGTGAGGACGGCGATGGCCGACCAGAAGGCGACGCGTTCGTCGTAAAGGCGGCGCGCAATCGCCCAGCAGGCCGCCGCAGCGAGCGGGTAGCAGAGCATGGACAAGGCCTTGACGCCGACCAAGCCGTCGCCGAAGAGTGCGGTCGATAGCCAGATTAGCGCCGCGACGCCGGGCGGTTTGGAGAAATAGCCCCAGTCGAGATGCTGCGCCCAGGTCCAGTATTGCGCTTCATCGACGTAGAGCGTGATGCCCAGTTGGGGCAGCAGCCAGAAACGCCAGGCGAGCAGGGCGGCCGTCAGGCCAAACAGCCATTTCACGCTGTTGTTACCCTTGAGCGCAGCCAGGTTCACGCCGTTTTGTGCCAGCCTTCGTCAGCCGCCAGTGCGCGTTCCGGGCGCGCCGAGTAGGAGCGGATGGTGCCGGATTCGAAGTAGATGCGGGCCAGCAGCTCGGAGAGAACGCCGGTGGTGATGAAATGCACGCCGGCAATCAGCGTGCCGACGCCGACAATCAGCAGCGGCCGGCCGCCGATGTTTTCGCCGAGGCCGAACTTGACCCAGCCTAGCCAGACCATGATCAGGCCGGAAAGCGCCGTCAGGCCAAGGCCGATGCCGCCAAAGAAGTGGCCGGGGCGGGCGCGGAAGCGCATGAAGAAATACACCGCGATCAAATCGAGAATGACGCGGAAAGTGCGCGAAATTCCGTATTTGGAGACACCGGCCGTGCGCGCATGGTGCGTTGTCGGCTCCTGGGCGATGCGGCGCGGCGTCGTTACCGTCGCCAGCCAGGCCGGGATGAAGCGGTGCATTTCGCCGTACAGGCGCACGCTCTTGATGACGCTGCCGCGGAAAGCCTTGAGGCTGCAGCCGTAGTCGCGCAGATGGACGCCGGTCATGCGGGCGATCAGCTTGTTGGCGATCTTCGAGGGAATCTTGCGCAGGATCAGGCCGTCCTGGCGGTTCTGTCGCCAGCCGGCGACGAGGTCGAGGTCTTCGTTGATCAGGCGGGCGACCATGCGCGGAATGTCGATCGGGTCGTTCTGCAGGTCGCCGTCCATGGTCACGATCACGTCGCCGCGCGCCGCATCGATACCTGCCTGCATGGCCGCCGTCTGCTTGAAATTACGGGTCAGTTCAACGACGCGGACGTGCGGGCCATACTCACGCGAACACTGCACGGCACGATCGACAGTGGCGTCGCTGCTGCCATCATCGACCAGTACTAGTTCCCACGGATGGTCGTAACCGACCAGGGCCTCATGCACCCGCTTGACCAGCGGCGCGATGTTGTCTTCCTCGTTGTAAAACGGGACGACGATGGACAGGCTGTGCGGGGCAATCGAGAGTTCGGCGCTCATGGGTGAATCCGGCGGGAAAGGGTGCATTTTAATGCAAAAGCAGGCCAAGGGCCTGCAACCCCACCCGAAGGTGCCTTGCGTCAGGCTGCTTTGGATAAATTGGGAAACTCGATTTTCCGGGATGGATCGTCTTTTTGCATCGCATCGATGGCGATTTTTTTCATTTCGCTTTCGACGAAGCGGTGCAGCGCCTGGCGCATGAGCGGCTGGTAGCCCATACCGTAATGCTTGGCGACCGCCTTGTATGAGTCGATCAACTCGGTTTCCAGGCGAATGGAAATCGCCTTCAGGCCGAAGGCTTCGTCGATCGCCTGTCGCTCGGCATCGGTTTCCCTATGTTTTTCGGTGTGAGCAGCATCCTTGCCCAAGGGGCCATTTTCCCAAGCTTCAGGGGTGCTGGGGATCTTATCGGTCATTGGCGAATTCTCCATAAAGTGCTATTTCGACAGCGTTGGGTTCATACGCAGTCTTGATCTCTACGCGATCAGGATAGGGGATGAAGCATATCTTCAACAGTCGGCCAAAATTGGTCTCGGCAATAAACCAGCGAGTTACCGGATTGGTTAAATGATCTTCGCGACCATCGATTGCATACTTGCCTGTTCTGTTTGCAAAACATTGACGCAACTCGTCAGGCGTTACGCCACCGTGTTTGATGTTCAGTTTCTCCTGAACAAGATCTGAAATATTGATTTCCATTGTATATACAAAGCCCGCTTGTCGCAACTCGTTTAAAGCCCATGCCCCGTGTCGCCCCTGCGGCATGGTTTCCATGTGGCGAAGGATAGGCGTCGTTAATTATTTCAAGTGCATATTCTATCGGAATATTTTGTGCCCGCATTTCGACTTCGTCTTGAAAACAACGCAGGGATGGCGGCGTCGTTTTCCTT
>ERZ1034363.1264-NODE-1264-length-14787-cov-7.330931_pt1 | contig 14787 bp, 8 predicted proteins | sample MGYA00520616_ERZ1034363 | MGnify/ENA primary metagenome ERZ1034363 (study PRJEB33736, sample SAMEA104284506) | Azolla filiculoides | biome: Urban; feature: Water surface; material: Ditch water | place: Netherlands | collected 2015-10-28 | depth 0-0.1 m ...
TTTAATCAAGAGCATGACAAACTCTTTGTCACGACAGCAAAACCCGGTGCGTTAAACATTTTTGATATTAGCGAATCTAAGACACAGCCTAAACTCATTAAATCAATTCCCACCGCAGGGGGCGCACATCACGTGGTTTTCTCTCCTGATGAAAAATACGCGATTGTACAAAACAGCTTTTTAAATTTACCTGAAATGGACGATGGATCAATTTCTGTTATTAACCTAGAAAAAATGGAAAAAATTCGCAGTATTGACACGCTTAAAAATCTGGGTTTCAAGCCTAACTGTATTGTCATGATGCCTAAATGGCACACCGATGATATTCATTAAAACCATCATTAAAGACAATACCTTCGCCAAAACGAAAAATAAGTGATTTTTCATGAATGTCAATTTTGTAACCTGTTGATTTATAAAAGTCACACAATCTATTTTTACACTGATTTTGAAAGTGGTGAAGGTATGTTATGTACTCCTAATTTTTTAATTCAAATTGGAAACGAAAACGCATGATATTAAACGCTGATCTCATTTCTTTTATCACTAGCGTAGCGTTTATCTTAATATATTATTTATATTTAAAGCTAAAACACAGTCCAGCAGAGTCAAATATTCATACATTTAATGCCCAAATCAGAAAACAATGGGTACACAAAATAATGGGTAACGACAGCTTGAGTATAGTTGCTATTCAAACACTGCGTAATTCGGTGATAGCCGCTAATTTTATGGCTTCAACTTCAATATTATTAATCATAGGTGCATTGAATTTAGGTGATAAAACTAAGCAACTTGCATTATTTCTCCCTTTTGACGAGATCGTTTCAGTGAGCTCTACTGAAATTTGGCAACTCAAATTAGGGTTATTGCTACTAAATTTTGCATTTTCTTTTTACTGTTTTTCAATGGCGACTCGATTTTTTAATCATGTCGGTTATATGATTAGCCTTCCCGTTGATCATTATTTAATGACACAAACCTGTGCCTATTTAAATAAAGCGGGAAGTTATTATTCTTCTGGCATTCGTACATTCTTCTTTAGCATTCCAATTATTCTATGGTTCTTTAGTCCATATTTTTTGATACTAGGAACCTTGATATTAATTGTTTGGTTGGTCATGCTAAACAAAGTACTGATGTGTCAACAGAACACCAAACGTTAAGCTAGATTTCGAAAAAATTGGAAGTTAGCAGGCGACATTTGATTATTAGCTCAATAAAACACTTCAATATAATCAAAAATAGAAGCCTGAGCTTGTTCTCTTGTTTTGGTTGTGAATAGTATAACTTAACAGTTCGATGACTTCGTTATGTCAGCTAAAGAAGCAATACACTCATAAAGTGAATCGAAACCATTTAGCGTTTGGCTCAAATTCGCAATATCAAATAAATCGGCTTGAGTTTTCAATGTATTTGTCCAATTCTTCAATGATGAGCAGTGATATTTGTCAGCGATTTCTTCTAATTGTTCTGCCATCTCAACCAACAAACTAATATTTAAACCACCTGTGTGCAACATGTCTCTAAATTCATCTTGATACATGACCAATAACGCCAACAATTCAGGTACCTTTTCTGAATGCATCAAAGCCTCACTTTTCAACACGCTTTCAGATTCAATGTCAGTTTCAGACGATTTTAAATAAACACACATTGCGTTTAATAAAGCCGTTTTCTTGACGGGTTTACTCAGTTCTATATCGTAGAAAATAGGCGATTTATCCTCTTCAGGTCCTTTTAATATAGACGCACTCACCATAATAATGGGTATATGCGGGTTAATGGCTTTAATTTGCTCACAAACACTATCACCGCCGATATCGGGCAATCGTCTATCCATGAAAATCAAATCAAATGTGAATTGCTGCACCTTATCCAATGCCTCTTGCCCCGTTGAGGCCTCAACAAATGTTAAGGAATCAAATTCTAATAGATAAGATAGAATTAGCTTTCGATTGAAAACGATATCATCCACCAGCAAGATTTTTGCCGACTGAAAGGTGGGCGGTTGTTTTGATTCTTCAATTTCTATTTGATTTTCAATTTCATCATTACAAATCAAAACCTTTTTTAAATTGATAGAAAAACAACTTCCCTCTCCTTCTTGACTGTGAACGGAAATGGAGCCGTTCATCAATTGAAGTAATCGCCGAGAAATAGTTAACCCAAGTCCTGTTCCACCGTATTCAGCACCTTGGTTTTCTTGCTGGGTAAAGGCGGAAAAAATGTTTTCTTGCTGCTTTTCTGGAATACCAATTCCACTGTCAAAAACATCAATGACTAAATCAACTTTTTTATTCTCAACATCCATGTGTAAAACAGATAGCGTGATTTTCACTTCACCTTCGTGAGTAAATTTCAACGCATTACCAACGATATTGATTAAAATTTGCCGCAAGCGAATTTCATCAAGTAACACACAACAGGGACATTTATTATCGATTGAAACAGAGAAGTTCAAGTTTTTTTGAATCGCTTGTTGAGAAAAAATAACTTTTATATCATCAAGCAATACTTGAAGTGAAATAGGTTTGCGTTTTATTTCGACTTTGTCGGCTTCTATTTTCGACAAATCCAAAATATCATTAATTAATTGCAATAAGATTTTGCCACTGCGGTTAATCGCATCTAAATAATAATACTGCGTGGGTTCATTTATTAATCCCAATAAAATTTCAGAAAACCCTAAAATGGCATTCATTGGTGTGCGAATTTCATGGCTCATATTCGCAATAAAAATTGATTTAGTTTTTACTGCTATTTCAGCGATATTTTTGGCATTTAATAATTGTTCATTCACTTTAAAATCGGTAAAATCCCAATTGGTGCCAGTCATATTAATTGGGCGTCCCAAAGCATCGAACTCTATATTTGCAAGGGCACGGATATTGCGTAGAGTTTCGTTTGGCCAGATAATACGAAATTCAGTATCAAATGGTTTTTCACCTCGCAATGCCATTTGAAACTCTAATTCACATCGCTGTTTATCGTCAGGATGCAAACTATTTATCCATGTGTCATAACTGCAACTGGACTTGCCTTTCTCAATGCCATAAAGAACAAACATCTGTTCATCCCACTCCATGATGTTGTCAAGGATATTCCAATTCCAAACCCCCACGCCGCCGGCTTTGGTGGCCAGTTTTAAACGATTGCTGATAAGGCGAAATTTATCATCCTTTGCTTTCAATTCAGTAATATCTGAAATAAAACCATGCCAAATTGTACAGCCATCATCGAGTCTTTCAGGATTCGCTATTCCAGAATGCCAACGCAACCCTTTTTTAGGGAGATTGACACGGTATTCTACTTTCCAAATTTCTAGTTTTTCTGCTGATTTATGAATAGATTTTAAAACCATGTCATAGTCATCGGGATGCAGGAGGTTAAAAACCGCCGAAGCGTCTGTGAGAACTTGATGCGGCATTATTTCAAAAACATCATTCATTCCATTACTTATATACGGGAAGCACAACCGCCCGTCTGGAAATAGTTTTAATTGGTACAATGCACCAGGCAGTTGTGAAGTCAGTTTATCGAGATTTTCTTGCGTTTTTTTATTCAATGTCCCTAAAGTGACTTGCCATTCGATACTTTCTTTAATGTGAGTCTGTTGAAAGGAACCTGAAAAAGCATCCGATACGATACTTCCCAATGTAAGAGCAATTCCGTTTTCTGTCGGTAACCAAGATACGCTTTGCCCACGCGATATCTCACTCCATAAATCAAAAGACTTACGAGGCGTAAGACGAAATTCGCCCGCAGCATTTTGAACAAAACCCTCTTCATATTTTCCTGCCCATTGAACAGAGCGTACTTTTTCGGCTCGAAACCAGATAATGCAATTTTTCATATTTCTGAAAAGTGGCACGGCAAGTAAGCCTGATGCAATATGCTTGTAGTTGCTGGCGGGTTCGTAAATTTTTTCTAAGTGAGAGCAACTAAATAAGCTGTCTGGAGACTCATTTCTAAGCCACTCCAATAAAGCATCAGTTTCTAAGGAAGTTGGAATATCCCCATGAAAATATTTTCCATCATCAATAACGGCAATGATTCCCGTTGCATTCAGCAATAATTGCAGTTTTGGCAACATATCTCGAAAAGCGATTTCAACCGAACTTTTAGTTAAAGATTGATGTAATTCTTCACTTAATTCGGTCGTCTTATCCATCAGAATTTTATTGTGCATAGCTTCAATAAAAGTCAGTTTCTCCGATGCTAACTTGCTAATAAAAATTGCCTTTTCTCTCATGGCAATAGATAGCTGTTTTGGCGAATTATGGTGACAAGCAATTAATCCCCATAATTTTCCATTTTGGAGCAAGGATATTGACATCGAGGCTTTTACACCAATGTTACGCAAGTATTCTGTGTGAATAGGAGATAGACTTCGCAAAGCCGAAAAACTCATGTCGAGTGATTTGCCCGCTACTTGATTAAGAGCAGGAATAATCGGGACAGGAATAGCATCAATGTCGGCAAGCATGCGAACCAAATTTAACGTGTAAAGCCTGCGAGCCTGAGCGGGGATATCGCTGGCTGGAAATTTCATGCCAAGATATGAAGGAGAAGTGTCAACGCGACTTTGACAGATGATTTCGCCGTTCCAATTGTCATCGAAACGATAAACCATTACGCTGTCATAAGCGGTTAGTTCACGAACTAGACAAGCAATATGATTTAAATATTCAGTAACATTTTCTACAGTTGCCGTAATCAAATTTGACTGCTGCATTTCTAAGAGTAGGTTAGCTAATCGGGCTTCATGATGATCTTCATCATCCTTAATCAATTCAAGCGCATATAAGCTATCGGACTTATAAAGATGTACATCGAATTCTTGCCAGACATGATTGCAGTTAAAATTTAATTTTTCAGTAGCGGTATTGGTTTGTTCTGCGACCTCAATCATTGCAATGACACGACTAAACGAGGCTTCATCGACTAGTGCAGCAAATTCCGTTTTTAGAACAACAGAGTGGGAAATACCAAGAAAATCCGCTATGTTCTCGCTTGTTTGTATTACCTTATAATGATTATTTAATACCAACAAGGCGCCATGTGGCTGAATACTTCCAATTAGGTGAATAGGCTCAGAGGCACAATTTTCTAATGCTTTTTCAAATTCTTTCTGTTTAATGTCTATCATTATCTTGAATCCTATAATCGATACTCAAAGACCATAACAGTTTTTACACATGTTGAGTTGTTTCTTGCAGATGCAACTCAATTAATTCAAATAATAAAATTGCCATGTCTCCAACATCATCGTATTGGTCAACGCTACAAACTGAATTGGCAAACACCCAAAATTCTTGCCATTTTTGAGCCGTATTTGCACCATATCCACTAAAAAAGCGCGTAGGATATGTGTTACTCATTTTACGCAACAAAAACTGCCCGCCCATCGTAGAACCTTCTAGCACATAAATCATGCCAACTAATTCCGCTACATTCTTTGGAATAGGAAACGCTATGTTTGAAATATAGGGGGTTTTCTCAAGCTCGTTTAAATCCGCTTCTAACGCTAGGGTTTTAAGTCGCGATTGGTAATCGAATAAATCTGATTGGTTAGATAAAAAATTCACAATGTTTTTTTCGACAGCGGCATAAACACCATGTAAAGCGGCCAGTGCATTAGCATATTCATCAATAGAAACATCCCCAAGCAACTGCAATAAAATTGGCTGATGTTCTAATTTGTCATGCGCATTTTTAATCACTTCTTTTAAATGCAAATGCAATTCGTTTTTTTTATCTATCATTCGATATTTTTTGTGTTTCGTTGATATGGAGGTTAGTTTAAAAGTAGATTCTATTTTTAGCAATCATGAAAATGAGTATTGAAATGCACAAACTTTTCATGGTATTTTTTAACAATTGGAGTGGTTACAAAAATACGAGATTTCGTTATTATATTCCTTCTTAACATTCATCTGAAAAAAAATCTTAAAATTTATGCTAGAAAAAAAAGCACTCGTTCTTATTGTCGACGATAATCACGATAACATTCGCGTTTTAGGTACCGCTCTTAAATCAATAGATTGCAAAGTGTCTGTTGCGTTCAATGGTCAATCTGCTTTAAATATTATTGAAAAAGAAATACCCGATTTAATTTTATTAGACGTTATGATGCCCGAAATCACTGGCTTTCAAGTCTGTGAAAAATTGAAAAATAATCCAAACACTAAAAATATTGAAATTATTTTTATTACTGCTGCCGTTAATGTAGATGAAGAATTACGAGGTTTGGAATTAGGGGCTATTGATTACATTCACAAACCCTTTTCAATTCCGATTGTTCAAGCAAAAGTAGAATTAAATTTAGAACGCATTAAAAGTAAACGCGAGTTGCAGCTTAAAAATGAGGCATTAGATGAAGTTTATCGGTTGCGAAACGATATCGAACTGATGATGCAGCATGATTTAAAAACGCCGCTTAATGTCATTATGGGTTTTTCAGAACTTATATCTGACAATGCTATTTCTGATGAGGAAAAGCAGATGTATTCAAAATACATCTACGACGCGGGTAAAAAAATCTTATACATGGTTGATAATTCGCTTAATTTATACAAAATGGAAATAGGGACTTATGAATATATCCCCGAATCTATCGCGCTCAAGGATTTAATCGAAGATGTTATTACAGACTTACAATCTTTGATTGTATCTAAACAAATCACAATTGATATTGAACCATCTGAAAATAAAAATTTTAACGCCGCCGCTGAAAAGAATTTATCCTATTCACTGTTTGCTAATTTACTTCGTAATGCCATCGAAGCCAGTCCAACTAACGGCATTATTTCGATAAAAATACACCATGAAAATGCACAAATCGTTATTTCTATAGGTAATTCAGGCGCTGTACCAGAAGAAATCCGGGCAACTTTCTTTGAAAAATATTCTACGTCAGGAAAAAAAGACGGCAACGGATTAGGTACTTACTCTGCTAAGTTAATGGCAGAAACTCAAGGCGGCACGATTGGCATGACAACAAACGACCGTGATACTTTCATTACCGTTCGATTGCCAAGTAGAGAGCACGTTTTTAAGTAACCTCTGTTCGACGTAAAAATTAAGAGCGGATGGTTAATAAATCTTAGCGGCGAATGTTTAAGGAAGGTTTCTAATTCTCATGTGACAACAGCTGCTCATTCTTAGCCGAGATTGAAATATCGCCTTGAGCAAGCTTAAGCCATATACTTGAGCAAGCTTAAGCCATATATTAGAATGGCCGTTTATATCATTGTTTGCTGGCGGAGTGTTGATTGAGAGTTAGGGTTAATTATTTATTGATATTTTTAGTGACTCTAGGAAGTAACGTCACGCAAGCACAGTGGACGTTTAATGCGGACAATGCTGGTTATTATACCGATGATGTGGCGTTATTTTCTGCAACGCGCAGATTATCACTCAAAGACGATCCCACCCAGCCAAACATCGATAATACAGGGCAGGGTAGTGATTTTATTTATGAACCCAGTGTTGAAGCCGAATGGACGGGGCATAATGCGTTTGGTGAAATCAGTTTTGCAACCGATGTGGGCGGTTATGTCTTTACGAATCAAACGGCTTTTTCGCATGGCTTATTTGATTTTGAATTAGCGCAGTCATTTGAAACCAACACTAAGCTTAGCTTGCATTACAATTTTGTCCCTGATTTATTTTTAGGTAAAAATACGTTTTTGCAGCTAACAGGCAAAGAGGCCGAGTACGATGAAACGCTCAGTAGTCATTATTGGTCATTTCATATTGATCAAAATTTGACGGAAGATATTGTGATTCGATTACTTAGCCGCTATGGTTTACGAAATTACAATGCGCCTTTTGTGTATCGTGATACACAATTTTGGACGATTGGACCGCATCTTGAGTGGGATATTAACGAAGATGTGTCTATTTTAGTGGGTTATCACTATGAAAGAGGCACTGCAGAGCATCATCGCGTGACGCATTTTGCGGATGATTTGTCTTATACAAATCATTACGCATCGGGTGAGTTGAAAGTGAAACTGCTCGACGCATTAACGGCTAATTTGATTTTTGATTACGAACACAATGCGTCAATGAGTCATCGCCTTGAAGATGAGCGTTTTGGTTCAAATGAAAATATCTATCAAGGTGAGCTTGAATTGGAATATGAATTAACCCACGCCACGCAAATCAAATTAGGGTGGCAACATGGAAATCGTAAATTAAATACAGAAATGATCAATGTTAAAAATAATAATGTCTGGCTTGGTTTTGAATACAAGTTTTAATTTATGAATCCCACTCAATTTAAATGCCTTGGTGTTTTTTCGATTTTTGCGGTCATCGGTTTTGGACCAATTTCACCGGGATGCTTGATTGGTATGTATAGTGTTGTGATGAGGCCGCAGTGGTTTTTGCAACTTACGCACAATTTATACGCTAATCACCAATCATTAAATGATACTGAAGAAAAAATCGAGGCATCGAGAAACGTCCGAAAAAAGACGTTTCTTTTTCTGCTTTGCTTGTTTATTTTGGATATTGCGCCAGTCCCTGTGACACCTGTCGTTGCTTTTATGATTATTTTGAGCCGACCTAAATGGTTTTATACATTAGTGTTAAATATCTACTCGACTAAATTTCGTTGATAGTCATCGGCGAAATTAAAATTCTTCCCATTCATCATTTATCGCCACAGGCGCCGTCGCTAAAGCTAATGCTTTAGGCGCAATATCTTTTTTCAAACGTATAATAGCTGAACCCACAGCGCTTGACGCATTCATGAAATTCGAGCCATTGGAAAGTAATTTTTCCGCTTGTTCGTATTGGCCATTGTTAATAATCTTTGCGACGTCGCCGGCTACACGGTGAAATGCGGTGTGTTGGTGCATACATTCTTGATAACTGGGTAAATGACCCACTATTGCAGATGAATCGTCATGATAGAGCCATTTACCAAAATCACAGCAATCATCTCTTGAAATCATATCTGCATCTAATGCTTCTTTACTGGAAATAGCGGAGCGCAGTTTTACTTTCCAATCAGCGTGTTTTTTGAGCGCAACATCTAAATCATCTGAGATGGCGTTAACTTGTTGTTGTGATAATGTAATGACGTTCTGTTGTTTTTTTACCGGTGCTTGAAAATAAGCACTGGTGTGCTGCGTTTTTATGGGTGAATGGACGTTGTCCATTTTAAAGTTCCCCATTGTGACCGACAGTTTTCGCGCTTGGTCTTCGAGTGATTCGGCTGCTGCTGCGGCTTGTTCGACGAGTGCTGCATTTTGTTGCGTCACATCGTCCATTTGTGAAATGGCTTGATTTACCTGCTGAATCCCCGCATTTTGTTCAAACGTAGCAGAAGTAATTTGCGTAATGGTGTCTGTGACACCTTGAATGGACGTCACAATTTCTTCCATGGTATTTCCAGCGCGAGCAACCAGATTTGTCCCGTCTTCGACTTTATCAACCGAATTACTAATTAACGCTTTAATTTCACCGGCTGCACTGGCGGCGCGTTGCGCTAAATTTCGCACTTCACTTGCCACCACGGCAAAACCGCGTCCTTGCTCACCAGCACGAGCCGCTTCAACGGCGGCGTTCAACGCTAAAATATTGGTTTGAAATGCAATCCCATCAATAACCGTAATAATATCCACAATTTTTCGTGAAGATTCGTTAATTTCCTGCATGGTCAAAACGACTTGATTGACTACCGCAACACCTTTGCGTGCTATATCAGAAGACGAAATGGCGAGGTCATTGGCTTGTTTTGCATTTTCACTGTTGGCGTCAACGGTTGATGTCAGCTCTTGCATACTCGCTGCGGTTTCTTCCAAACTCGCCGCCTGTTGCTCGGTGCGATTTGATAAGTCATTATTTCCCGCCGCAATTTCTTGCGCTGCAATATTAATGGTGTCAGTTGATTCTTTCACTTCAATTAACAACGCTTTTAAATTCTCAACCGTACCATTGACCGCATCTTTGGTTTTGCCAAATGTGCCGGGATATTCTTTGGTGATTTTTTGGGTTAAATCCCCTTGCGCTAAGGCGTTAGCAATTCTCAACACATCGTTAAAGCCAATGTCACACGTATCTACAAGTTCATTCAAATGCACCAGCATATTTTTAAACATAAATTCAAAACGATTGACATCACTACGTTTTGAAAAATCACCTCGCGCTCCGGCTTCTGCAATGATTTCGATTTCTTTGTTTACAGCAAGCAAAGATTCTTTTACTGCATCAATAGCCGCCGTAATTTTGCCTTTTTCAGCAGGGAGTCGGTCAATATCACGTGAAAAATCACCATGTGCATATTGCGTCACAATATCGACAACGTGCATTTTGACATTGATATGCGATTGCACGAGTTTATTGATATCCATCGCCATTTGCGAATAAGTCCCTTTGAACTTATCTGCATCCATTTTGTGACTGATAAAGCCTTGAGAATGTTTTTCTAAAATTAAATTTTGTTCTTTTACAAAATGATTAATAGTGTCTTGTAAATTTCTTAACGCATATAACAAACTGCTGTTATCTCTGGGTTGCAGAGAAATGGTGCGTGTAAAATTGCCGTTAGACACATAATGCACTTGTTCAATTGCATCGGTTAATTCACCGCCCAATTGCCGCATAATATAACGCGTTAGCATTAAGCCAATACTAATGCTGATAATAAACCCAAGAGAAACGAGCGTTATCATCAATATTAAATTTTGTTTATAAATGTTGCTGGATTCGCTGACCGTATTCAATGCCAATTCTTCTTGGAGTTTATTGAGTTCGTCAATTTTTGCATCAATACGAACGCCTAAGGCGCTTTGTTTTTTATGAATATCATTAAATTCAGCGGTGACTTGCGTGAGATTTTGTTGCACAATCATCGTCAGCATTTGCTGTGTTAACGTTTCCCATGCGGTGGTCAGTGTGTTAATTTCAGCAAAAATCTTGATGGCTTGCGCGTTGTCAAAAATCGCTTCACCTTCTTTTAAATTTTCTTTGTACGCGGTAATGTGTTTGTCAACTAACGCTGCATATTTGCGTTTATCTTCTGGCGATTGAGCAATGAAACTATCTCGCCAACGACGACCTGCCTCAAGGCGGTCGCTTTGTGCTTCTTTAATATGAGAAAGACTAACGAAATCTTGATGATAAAGTTTATTAACATAGCCATCAATGCTTCCCATTGAAACCATACCAATTATTGAAATAATTAAACCAATCAGAGAAACGATACAAAAGCTGGTGACTAATTTTGTTTTCAATTTCATATTTTTAAACATATTCTATTCTCCAAATAGTTTTTTAATTTATTGATATAAAACAATTTAGACGTTCAATTTATGTTTATACAAACAAATAATTTCAATAAAACGCAAATAAATTCCAGTTAATTCAATATAGTATAAAGAATAGACATGAATGTGATATTAAAAAAAATGTTTATATAGAAGAAAGGGTAAAACCGTCTAAATGGCTATCAATACTAAAATAGTCAATCTGCTCAGCAACTTAGGCTAATCAGCGTAAATGAATCGCTCTCATACCTTAAAATGAAATGAGTGACAGCGATATTATCTCGATAAACTGTTATCGGTTCATTGTGTAAAAGTTTAAGTTCATTTTTAGTTATACTGGATAGTATCCAATTTATCACCGCTTTTTTGCCCAATCATTGTGAATGTGACACCTAATGACGCTAAAATTTTTTCAACTTAATCAACTTTTTCAGCGGATGCACCGGCCAATTTGATCGCTCGTATTTTTTGTATCACTGGCCGATTTATTCCCGTTCCTAATAATGTTATACAATTCGCTGGGTAAATTAACGGTCATGTCCATGTTATTCTCTTTAATCATAGTAATCACAGTGGTTTTACCTTAGTGAAGTCGCCATAATACGCCAGTTTTAGTCAAAATTGGCGCGAAATTCTCCATTTAAACATAATCGCCTAGAGCAAATGACATGAAAAAAATTTACACGTTGGATGATCTCACTTTTGACAATCGATTTGTTGAACAACTGCCTGCTGATAGTGAAAGCCATAATATATGTAGACAAGTGATGGGGGCGTGTTATTCTCGGGTGCTACCAACACCTGTTCGAGAACCTAAAACGATTGTTGTGGCGCGTGAAGTGGCTAATTTACTCGATTTGAACGAAGCTATTTTTACATCTGATGACTTTACACGCGTCTTCGCAGGCAATCGAATCGCAAAAGGGATGCAACCTTATGCGATGTGTTACGGTGGCCATCAATTTGGACAATGGGCTGGTCAGCTTGGAGATGGTCGTGCAATCAATTTAGGCGAAGTAGTGAATGCTAAAAAAGAACATTGGACTTTGCAATTAAAAGGTGCAGGTAAAACACCTTATTCTCGACAATCTGACGGTCTAGCCGTGCTTCGCTCATCTGTACGTGAATTTATCTGTAGCGAAGCCATGGCCCATTTAGGCGTTCCAACTACTCGCGCGTTAAGTTTGGTCTTAACCGGCGAGAAGGTGTGGCGCGATATGTTTTATGATGGAAACGGTGCGTATGAATCCGGCGCAATTGTTTGTCGCGTAGCGCCTTCTTTTACGCGATTTGGAAATTTTCAGATTTTTTCGTCGCGTGGCGAGATTGAACTACTTAAACAGCTTGTTGATTTTACAATACGCACTGATTTTCCCGAATTGGGGGTGCCTTCTGCGGCGGTATATCTGGATTGGTTTTCTCAGGTTTGCTTGTTAACAGCGCAAATGGTGGTACATTGGCAGCGTGTTGGTTTTGTGCATGGTGTAATGAATACCGATAATATGTCAATTCTTGGATTAACTATTGATTATGGTCCCTACGGCTGGATGGACGATTTTAATTTGAAATGGACACCCAATACCACTGATGGTGAATTGAAGCGTTATTGTTTTGGTAATCAACCTAAAATGGCATTTTGGAATTTAGCACAATTAGCTAATGCGATTTATCCGTTGATTGGCAGCGCAAAATCGTTGCAAGAAATACTTAATGACAGTTATACGCAACATTTTCAACATGGGTGGCAGGGTATGATGGTTGAAAAATTGGGATTGTCTCGTTTTCAAGCAGAGACGGATGATGATTTATTATCCGAATTAACGCATTTACTGCAATTGACACAAACGGACATGACACTTTTTTATCGACAATTAGCCAAAGTGGACTTTTCTGTTGAATTTGGCGCATTAGACTTATCCTTACTCGATGAGGCTTATTACACGCCAACCGCACTTGGTAATGAATATAAAAAAGCACGCACGGCTTGGGTAGAAAAATATAGCAACAGATTACGCCATGCCAGTATTAGCGAAGATGAACGTGTGTCCAGAATGAATGCGGTTAATCCGCTTTATGTACCAAGGAATTATTTATTGCAGACGGCCATTGATGAGGCGAATAGCGGAAATTTCGAGGAAGTTCATCAATTACTTGAGGTATTTCGTTCACCGTATCAAGAGAATAGTCGGTGGGTAAAATACAGTCAAAAACGTCCAGCTTGGGCAAATGAGAAAGCAGGGTGCTCGATGCTGTCATGTAGTTCGTGAGGATGCTGAATATACCTATTGAGTATCGAAAGCGTCGATACTCAATAGGTAGTACAATCTTAGCGACTAAACATCGTTTTGATGATGCTCTATAAGCATTGAATTTACTGGTTTTTGAAAATTTAAATTTAAAACATACCCCCGAATATACCCCCAAAAGATAAATGTAACCCCGCACTTCTTCGTATTTTATATAATCCCCACCATGAAAAGATTCATCATCCTGTTTATCATCTTAACCATTGTGAGTGACCGTGCTTGCTTATTAGCCAAACTGGTTGATTTTGTTCAGCTCCTATTATTCTAGGATCTGTTTTTAAGTACTTGAAACACAAGGAAGAGTTCTGGATAACTTTGTGAAGTAAAGCGCGTGAGATTGGCTAAAATATAGCGTTGGGGTTTTCTAGTCTTGCCCCTATAAAATCCGCGAGCTTTATATAAAACCTCACTGCCACATTTTAAAAAAGCATCAGTGAGGATCTTGAAAGCCACGTTTTCTGCCGTTCCCATTTTTGGGAACATAAATCAACTTCCACCATTGAAGGAAGTTTAGTTTGTTTAGTTTAGTTTCTTTGCTAACTAAGCTAACTTAGCGTGAAACAATTGAAACCCTTTCCCGATTGGTTGCGGTAATATCGGGGTTCCTACCCGTTTACACCCCGTCTTACCTTGCCGTAACCTTGCTGTTAAGCCTTTATTCAACTATCAAAATCACTTTGAGCTTTTCATTAATTGCCCGTGTCATTTCTTTAGCCATTGTCATGATGTCGCTTTCTTTTGCCATCAATCTCTACTGGATCTCTACTGGTCATTTTTAAGCCTTATTTTTTGAAAACTAGTGTGCGCGAAAAAGGTTGTGTTAAAAACTGCAGAACTGCAGGAATTGACCTCAAACCCTCGTATTTACTGGATTTACATCCTGCAGTTATCCTGCAGTTATCCTGCACTTTTGCCCAAAATCCTGCACTTTTGCACCTCATAACTGCAGGATAGCTATTTTTTACACGTCCACTTTTTACCGATTAAATTTAGTGATTCCTGCACTTTTCCTGCACTTTTGAGGCGATTCCTGCAGTTATCCTGCACTTTTAAACCCCATAAGTGCAGGACTACAACTCAATAAAATCAATGGTTTACGTTAAATCCTGCAGTTCTGCAGATATAAACTAAACCTTTTTCGCTCAAGCATAGGGGGGAGTTAAAATTCATACTGTTTACTTAGCAAAATGCCTTGC
>ERZ1034363.1266-NODE-1266-length-14775-cov-7.312355_pt1 | contig 14775 bp, 10 predicted proteins | sample MGYA00520616_ERZ1034363 | MGnify/ENA primary metagenome ERZ1034363 (study PRJEB33736, sample SAMEA104284506) | Azolla filiculoides | biome: Urban; feature: Water surface; material: Ditch water | place: Netherlands | collected 2015-10-28 | depth 0-0.1 m ...
CCATTTAACCCTAAAACACCAATTTTCGCGCCGGGGAAAAAAGATAACGAAATATTTTTGAGGATATATTTTTTAGGTGGGACAATTTTGCCCACTCTGTGCATGGAATAAATGTATTGAGCCATAGTTTTTTAGCCAAAAAGTGAAAATAAAATATCGCTTAAATTATATCAAATTACGCGAGTTTGCTGTGACGTTTGGAATAGAGAAAATAAAACACGAGTCCCATCGCCAGCCAAATTAAAAAACGCCACCATGTTTGTGCTGGCAAAAAAGCCATCAATGCGCTACATGACATCATGCCAAGTAAAGGGAAAAGAGGACTAAAAGGCGTGCGAAAGGGACGTTTTAATTTTGGTTGTGTAAAACGCAAAACAATGACACCCAAACAGACCAAGACAAAAGCTGCTAATGTGCCAATATTCACAAGTTCCGCTAAATCGCCAAGGGGAATTAAACCGGCAATAATTGCCATCATCACGCCACAGATAATAATCACGCGCACTGGGGTTTGTGTTTTTTCGTGTAAATTATTAAAAAATTCAGGTAGCAATCCATCACGTGCCATCGCAAAAATAATGCGTGTTAAACCATAATAAAGCACCAGCATCACGGTCGTTAAACCAGCAATAACCCCTGTTGCAACAAGTGCTGATGCCCAGTTATAACCGAGCAACTTTAGTGCATGCGCCACGGGCGATGCGACATTGAGTTCATCATAATGCACAACGCCTGTGAGTAGTGCAGACACGAGAATGTAAATTAATGTACAAAATACAAGCGACACAACGATACCAAATGGCACGTCACGTTGTGGATGCTCGGCTTCTTCTGCTGCTGTGGAAACAGCGTCAAACCCAACATAAGCAAAGAAAACAATGGATGCACCAGCAAATACGCCCACTGTTTTGCCATCTGGTAGCGTTTGAAACCAACCAAAAGGCATAAAAGGATGCCAGTTTTCTGGGTTAACATTGCACATGGTTATGGCAATAAAAACGGTAATGGTGACCAATTTGATGCAAACCATAATATTGTTGATTTTCGCACTATGTTTGACGCCTGCAATGAGCAGTCCCATAAGCAATAAAATAATCATCGATGCCGGTAGATTAATGATGCCACCTAATTTGGGTGCTTTTGTCAGTGCATCGGGTAGACCAATGCCTAACGCACTGAGCGCGTTGTTAAAATAACCTGCCCAGCCATTGGCCACTGCAGCAACTGAAATAGCGTATTCAAGCAGTAAATCCCAGCCAATAATCCAAGCGACTAATTCACCAAAAGCGGCGTAACTGTACCCATACGCACTACCACATCCACCGACTGCGGAGGCTAATTCTGCGTAAGAAAGCGCAGCAAATGCACAGGCAAATCCCGCTACAACAAACGATAACACAACAGCCGGCCCCGATTGCGTCGCTGCCGCAATACCGGTGAGCACGAAAATTCCCGTACCAATAATGGCGCCTACACCCAAAAAGGTTAAGTCCCATTTTGATAAACAGGCTTTGAGATGGTGCGTAGCGTGGTCATGTTTGGTCGTAATCGCTTTTGTGCGAAAAAGTTGTTTCATTAAAAATTACCTTGAGCGTATGGCGTAATGTGCGTGAATAAAATGATAAGCGTTTTTTAGCCTGCTGGCCATGTCATTTGGCGCCCAGCAAGTAAATGAATATGCAGGTGATAAACCGCTTGCCCCCCTTGCTCGTTGCAATTAATCACGGTGCGATAACCGGTGTCAGCTACGCCCAATTTTTGGGCAAGGTGCGCAGCCGTTTGCATCAATTCACCAAGTAAAGCGCAATCATCCATTGAGTTCAGGGTTGAAAAATGTTTTTTAGGGATAATTAAAATATGAATAGGTGCCTGCGGTGCAATATCGTTAAAGGCGAGAATTCGGTCATTCTCAAAGACGATGTCGGGTTGAATATCACCCGCAACCATTTTACAAAATAAGCAATTTTCTGACATGGCAAAACTCCAAGTAGTTAAATTTTAAGGTAATTTTTTCAAAGACTATAGCGCTGCCATGGCTGCTTTTGCATTGCATTGGCGGATAATTTCATCTAAATGCTCGTCATTTAAGGGATGTTTAATGGCGAGATGCGTTTGCGTGTCATTGACCGAAAATGGCTGATAATCTTTTTTTGCAAACGTGGAAATTTGACATTTTTTAAATGGTTGATTTTCAAAAGGCATTTTTTCTTGTTTGTTACTCAAATTGAGTGCAATGCTGCCAACTACACTGGGTGCGTAAATGAGAAAGTCACCTTTCATAGCGAGCACAGCGCGGTATTGTTGATCACTGGTTTGGTAAAGAAATCCAACTTCAATCTCATCTTTACTCAGTTTCATAAAAGTGTATCCATTTGGTCAATTTTTAGGTTTAGTAACCTAAAACAAGTTAAGCGAGTGGTGCGTTTACGTTGAGAGTCTAATCAGTTTCAGCGGGTTTGTGAAGATGCTGCCTAATGTCAAACACTTTTCTTTTTTTATGTCGAGGAAAGTAGGCTAATTCGAGTTCTTGGTCTGAAAAAAAACTGATACTAATGGAGGTGCCAATTTCAATATGGTAATGTTTGTCTAAATCGAACGGATGACTGAGAATATCAACGAGTTCATGCGCGATAGTATCTGCATTTTCCAAGCAGCGAATATCTTCAAGTAAAATCACAAATTTATCGCCTCCCATAGGTAGCACTACATCACTTTCACGCAATCGGTGATGAATGCGATCAGCGACTTCTTGTAGAAGTCCATCAAGATCATCAGTGACGGCATCGTTAAATGACACAAATTCGTTCAGGTTGATATTCAGTTCTAAAAGAGCCCCTTTTTTGCACTCGTCTCCGCGACGTTCTATTTCGAAATGATGATGGTGTAAGTGCTGATTTTGCACTATTTCTTGTGGACTTTCATCGTTTTTATTGATTGGATTCGTCATGATTGATCCTATATGGAGCTCATTTATATTTACATCACATGGAATATGTATGGGTAGACTACATTCTCATAATACTATAAAAAAAATGCTCAAAAATATATTTTTCAAAACCGTGCGCTGCGTCACAGTTTTGATATTTTTAGGTTGTATCTCAAATTAGCGTTCGATAAATTGAGCCAACTTTAGGAACAGAATTTTGCTAATTATTGCTACGTCTTCGTATCGTTAGTGTCTATTTAAAAATTTGCCTAATCTTTTATAAGTAGTCGTTTTTTTGAAAATTAACGTTATTGTGGATTTGTCGAATGTATAAAGAATTATTATCTAATCAAGATGTGATGGCAGCCATTTTGGATGAAAATGGCATCATTACACATGTTAATGATGATTTTATTCGTATAAGCGGATTTTCGCGAGACGAGTTAATTAATGGTTCGTATAATTTGTTCCAAAATACCACAATACCTAAAGTAATTTCTGATGATTTGCTTAGCGTAGTAAAAAAGTATCACTACTGGAACGGACTCATTGAATGCCAGACTCAATCGGGTCAGCGGTACTGGGCACATGTCAAGGTCTTTCCTTATTACAGTGAAGATAAACAGCACATGAGAGGGTATCAATATTTGCAATCAAAGCCGCATCTGATTTCGGATATAAAAAAAGCGCAGGCGTTATATGAAAAGATTAAATTAGGGCTTTATGAAGGGGACGTGCGTTATGGGGAAGCGCTTTCAAATACACTCTTTCATAGAGTAAAAAGAACATTAAATAGCATCCAAATTAGAGCGAGACTTCGCTACATGATGCTTTTTAGCATCATATTGACGGTTACGGTCTTTAATATTGAATATTTTTATTTAAATTCATATACGCAAACGGGGGATGAATTAAAGCATATTGAAAATTTATCACATCGCATTCGCTCAATGGAAATTGATTCGTATCTTGATGAAGATAGAGAAAAAAAAATTGCTTTCGAACATAATGCCAATACATTAGAAAATGAGCTCAAAGATTATATTATCAATACAAAGTTGACTTCCAAGCAGTTCAAAGAGTATGAATTATTTAAGTTTTTGACGTCCAATGTACTGATTTTATTGCTGATTACATTTTTTAAAATGATGATTGACAGTATTTTAAAAGAATTAAATCGTATTCGGTATGTTATCAAAGCGTTAAGTGAGCAAAACTACGCCATCAATATGACGCAGCCTCCAAATAATGAAACGGGTATTCTCATGGAATCATTGCGTTTAATGGCAGCAAACTTGACGTTTCAACAAGCAGAAAGTAAGCGTATTCATAATAAAATTCTGCGGCTCACAACAGGACTCGACTGCCTCAGCACAGCTGTTATGATTGTGAATGTTGATCGGATTGTGATTTATATCAATGCTGCTGCCACAAAAATATTAGGAAGTGCTGAACCTGAAATTCAAAAGACATTCCCCTCTTTTCATGTTGCATGTATTCTAGGGCAAAGCATTGATTTGTTTTATACAAATCCTCATAACCAAAAAAAAGTGATTGAAAATTTAACTCAAACAGTTGAATCGTATATTCAACTCGGTGACGCTAAATTATTTATTCAAGTGAATCCGATTGTTGACGAATCAGGGCGGCGGCTTGGCGCTGTGGCTGAAATTGAAGATGTCACGGAAAAAGAGAAGCAAGCTAAGGCACTGCTCACCGCGTTTGATGAAAAAAAAGTGGCTGAGGATTTAGCGCAATCCAAAGCAAATTTTTTAGCCAATATGAGCCATGAAATCCGAACCCCCATGAATGTCATCATTGGTATGTCGCATTTGATTTCTAAGACCCCGCTATCGAATGTACAACACAACTATCTTAAAAAAATTCAAAGCTCAAGTCAGCACTTACTTGGCATAATTAACGATATTTTGGATTTATCAAAAATTGAGGCCGGAAAAGTTTTTTTTGAAAAAATTGATTTCAGAATTGAAAATGTACTTAACACCATTGTGAATTTGATTGCTGATAAAGTGAATGATAAAGGTCTTGCATTAATTTTTAATATTGATGAAAAGATTCCTCTTTACCTTAACGGAGATCCGCTTCGATTAGGACAGATTTTAATTAATTATGCCAATAACGCGGTTAAATTCACGGAAAAAGGAAGTATTACCATTTCAATTAAAATGCTAGAAGAGCTTGAAACAGAGGTTTTTTTACATTTTAGTGTTGAAGACACGGGTATTGGTATTACACAAGAAGCGAAATCACATTTGTTTGAAGCGTTTAATCAAGCTGATATGTCAACTAGCCGAAAATACGGCGGGTCGGGTTTAGGGCTGTCTATTTCAAAGCATCTTGTTGAATTGATGGATGGTCAGGTTGGCGTTGAAAGTGTGTTTGGGCGAGGAAGTCACTTTTGGTTTACCGTACGATTAAAAAAATCGAATAAAAAACTCATTAACCCACTTGCCGTGCAAAACTTGCAGGGTAAGCGCGTATTAGTTGTTGATTATAATCAAATTTCTCGACATGTTTTAGGAAATATGCTCTCGAGCTTAGGGTTAGATGTTGAAAAAGTCTCTACAGGTAAAAAAGCGCTAAGACTGCTGCAAGACGCCGCTGCGGTAGGGACGCATTATGACATTGTCTTTTTAAATTGGGTGATGCCTGATGAAATCAACTCACTTGATATAATGCGTGAAATACAAGCCATATCATTAGGACATTCACCGCACATTGTGATGGTTAGCGCTTATGGGCGTGAAGAAATCATTACGGAAATGGAGTTAGCTGGCGTTGAGAACATACTTGTTGAGCCTATTAGTGCATCGTTACTATTTAATACCACAATGCGATTGCTTGGCGAAACATACGAAATGATGGTCGATGATGAATACATTGAAAATGAGCAATCACAAGACTTGGTGAATGCATTAGACGCTATTGCTGGAGCGTTGATTTTATTAGTTGAAGACAATGAGCTCAATCAAGAAATTGCGTATCAATTATTAACCGAAGAAGGTTTTATGGTGGATATTGCCAATAACGGCCAAGAAGCCATTCGCATGCTTCCTCAAAAAAATTACGCCATTGTTTTAATGGATATGCAAATGCCCATTATGGATGGCGTGAGTGCAACGATTGAAATTAGAAAAAATACGCAATTTGCACATTTACCCATCGTAGCGATGACAGCCAATGCGATGCAACATGACAAACAAAAATGTCTTGCTGCTGGCATGAATGATTATATTGCAAAGCCTATTGATCTTAACGCGCTTTTTGGAACACTCATTAAGTGGATACCCTCGGGCGATCGTTCACTTGGGGCATCTCAAAGCCATTTTATCATGCCAGTAGATGAAGATATTGTTATCCCCTTTATTGAAGGACTTGATGTTGAGTTAGGCTTAAAGCGCATTTCGGGTAAAAAGAAATTTTATGTGAACATGTTGCAAAATTATGTCGCCAATCAAGAAAAAACCGTTACACAGCTACGCGCTGCCATGCAAAAAGAAGATTACGCGGGGGCGGAAATTATTGCGCATTCTGCAAAAGGTGTGAGTGGCAATATTGGTGCAACCCAACTTCAAGAAATGGCGTATGAACTTGAAACACTGATTTTCAATAAAACCCCTTTAGCTCAACTCGAAGACAAGTTAGTCATTTTTGAACAAGTTCAATCGCGCATGATTTATGCACTCAAAATGGTTCTGTCTGCTGCTACCGTGCCGCCTCTTATTGAATCGATAGATACGACAAGCTCACGGCCTATTCTAGAGGCGTTAATGTTGCTTTTGGACGATCAAGATCATAGTGCCGTGAGGTATTTTGACAAACACAGTGCATTACTTCAAAACGCACTAGGCAATGATGTTTTCTCTCAGGTGAAAAAAGACATTAAACAGTTTGATTTTGAGAAAGCATTGCAATTATTACGCAAGGGAGCAGGATTGGGATAATAAGATTAGCGCATTATTGTTAATAAAACTGTGAACTAGTTCACAGTTTTGGGCAAAATTTTTCAGTCAAAAAAAATAACCGCTAAAATGCGTAAAAAAATAAACCGTCTTTAATGTAGATAAACGCGTTTTTTAAGAGAGCAATATGAATACAGTCAATTCATCAAAACCGACCATTCTTGTAGTAGATGATACACCCGATAATCTTGATTTAATGGGTGATTTATTGATGGATGATTATAAAGTGAAAGTCGCCAATTCAGGCAAAAAAGCGTTAGATATTATTCAAACGGGACAGCCCCCTGATTTGATTTTACTCGATATTATGATGCCTGAAATGGATGGTTATGACGTTTGCACCATTTTAAAATCAAACGAAGAGACAAAAAATATTCCCGTTATTTTTTTAACGGCAAAGACCAATATTATTGATGAGCAAAAAGGGTTTGAAATTGGTGCTGTAGATTACATCACCAAACCCATTTCTCCCGCGATTGTGATGGCGCGAGTGAAGACGCATTTAGATTTGCATAATAAAAATGTTTATTTGGAAAAGTTAGTCGATCAGCGCACACAAGAAATTATGGCTATTCAAGACGTCACCATTCACGCCATGGCGTCATTAGCAGAAACGCGTGACAATGAAACGGGTAACCATATTCGCCGCACACAAAATTACGTGAAATTATTAGCACAGCATCTTCAATTCCATCCTAAATTCACGCATTTTCTCAATAAAGACGGTGTTATTGATACGTTGTTTAAATCCGCCCCGCTGCATGATATTGGCAAAGTAGGGATTCCTGATGCCATTTTGCTCAAACCTGGGCGATTTGAGCCTAGCGAATTTGAGATTATGAAATCACATCCAGAGCTTGGTCAAAATACCATTTTGCAAGCAGAAAGCGAATTAGGTATTGATGTGCCATTTCTGCAATATGCAAAAGAAATTGCCTATGGACATCATGAAAAATGGGACGGTAGCGGTTACCCACAAGGTTTGTCAGGTGACGATATTCCCATATCAGCACGCTTAATGGCGGTGGCTGATGTATATGATGCACTAATTAGTCGTCGTGTCTATAAAGAGGGAATGCCTCATGAGAAAGCAATGCAAATTATTATTGACGGAAAAGGAACGCATTTTGACCCTGACATGATTGATGCGTTTATCGCGTTGCATGAAGCGTTTAACGATATCGCGTTAACATTTGCGGATTCAAATGACGATATGGCAAAAAAACAAGCTTACTTAAAGCAAGCGCGTATTGATTAGCGTAAATGACGTTTTTACGATTATTATTATCGTTTTTACGAATTAAACATTTAATTTGATAACTTGTATTACAATGAAACTAAACAACATTATAATGCTATTAGGTAGGTAGGTAGGTAGGTAGGTAGGTAGGTCACTGTTTTGCGTTATGAAACGATGCGTAACAAGTTACAGTCTAGGCGAGCTTTCTTATCTGGAATTTTTTACAAAAAATAGAGTAGAACGGAACATTATCAAAAATATGGAAAATATTAATCAAGTTGCCTATTTGATGTTTGCCGCTTTCACGATGGGACTTGCCATAAAATCCTATTTTGAATTTAATAATCAACTTATTCATCAAGGATTGAAAAAAAATTGGGCGTGGTCACTTTCATCTTTGGTGTTATCAAATATTTTTTATGCCTTGGGCGCTATGGGATTTCATGCGTTCTTGTTTTTGGGTAACGTATTTTTAATGATTGCTTTTTTTGGAATGGGTCTTTTTTTTAGAGTTCTTCATGGCTCTGTTACGCCTATTTTAATTAAAAGTATTCAATGGACTGCTTTTTTATTCACAGTAACCTTTGGTGTTTTATTTTTTACAAAAGCACCGTATATTTGGCGATTTTATTTAGTAAGCGTGGCGATTATTTTACTCGCGCTCTGGCATATAGAAGAACTTAATTGTGCTTTAAAAAAAGAAGTCACTTTGCATCTGAAAGCTATTTTGTATCTTAAATATCTTTTACTGGTTTTGTGTTGTATTCGCGTTATGACTGCGCAGGATGTTTTTGATGGCTCAGTGCAATATGTTTATCAAGAAAATTCGTATGGTTTACTTGCGCGGTTGATTTTGACAGGCTTAAATTTAGCTACATTTGTGATGGTTGGTGGGTATATTTCTGAAAAAATCTTGCTGGGTGAGAAAACGCTAGTCACGCAGTTAAATGAAAAAATTATCGCATTAGAAACCGTCACAAACGAAAAAGAGGAAGTTCAACAACTTTTAGCAGAGCGTGAATTGCTTATTGCATCCCTTGTCAAAGCGGAAAAAATGGCCGAAGCCGGTGTGTTATCCGCGTCTATTGCACATGAATTACGCCAACCCCTGTGCGCCATTCAAATGAATGCACAATCGTTGCAGTTTTTAATTCATGAGCAAAAAAATGAAGCCATGAAGCAAACGATATTGAATAGAATTATTGCGGATAATCAACGTGCTTCAGAAATCATTACGTCTTTAAAACAATTATTTACAAGTTCAGAAAGTCAATTTGAACAAATCTCCCTCGATGCGGTAATTAAAAAAATTATTGTTATTTTATCGCCAACCGCAAAAATGAATTCGATTACATTGCATTATGCGCTCAATGCGCCTTGTAAACTTAATCTGTGTGTAGGGGAATTGCAACAAGTCATTATTAATCTGCTCAATAATGCAATTCACGCACTTGGTAGCGTGAATTCGCATGAAAAAGAAATTCATATTCAAACTGAGCAAACGAGTCACGCTGTTCGTTTAATGGTAATAGACAATGGTACAGGTATTCCTGATGACATGGGAAACACGATTTTTGATTTAATGAAAACGTCAAAAGCAGAAGGAATGGGGGTGGGTTTGTGGTTATCACGGTATATTGTTAAACGTCATGGTGGCGTTTTATATTATGAAAATCAAATAGATGGTGGTGTTGCTTTTATTGTAGAGCTCCCTTATTTACAATATTACGAAAATCAGTTTGCGTAATATTTATCATGCGAACGAATGATAGGAAATTGCGCCACTCTCTGTCAATATAACGCAGTATTAATTTCAACGGAATAGTAAAATATGCAGTCATTAAACGGTTCAATGTCAAAAGATACTCGACATATCATTTTAATTGATGATGATGATTCTGTGCGTCAAGGACTTGAGTTCATATTAAGTAGTTCAGGTTATACGGTACACGCTTTTAGTAATGCCACGAATTTTTTTGAAAATGCGTTGAATGTGACGCCTTGCGTGATGATTTGTGATATGAATATGCCACACATGACAGGCGTTGAACTGCAAACTAAATTAGTTGAACAGGGTTACTGTGTCCCCATGATTTTTATTAGCGGTGAGGCTTCTGTTGAACAATCCATTCTTGCTATGAAACAAGGGGCAGTGGAATTTTTAACAAAACCGTTTAATACGCAAGCGTTACTTAACGCCATTGAATATGGATTTGAATTAGAAGTCAAAGCCGTGGAAAATGCACTAAAAACACACGCACTCACAGAGCAATTACAAAAATTATCACCTCGTGAGCGTGAAGTATTTTACTTACTTGCTAAGGGATACAACAACACCGAAATTCTGACCACACTCGATATTTCACTACCTACAACAAAACAGTACAAATCAGAAGTCATGCGCAAACTCAATCTTCATTCATTATCCGAGCTTATCGCCTTAAATCCATTATAATTTTTAGAATTTAATTATTTCCAAAAAAGACAGTAAAAGTTTCAAGCGCTTGCATTACCGTCATTTTTTAACTTAGCCTTTATGTTATCGTAATTTATACAGTATAATGCGAAATACGTTAGCTGATTTCGCAGGTAAATTGCGCCTGCCGAGTTCGCCTTCACGATTTTTCAATCACACGCTCATGTCTCTAATATCGCACATGATGTCAAACAATTTGCCTACAATGTAGCGTAGAATGTAGAGATAGAGAGAAAGTACGTCAATTCCATTTTTAAAATTATCTGGCATACGTTACCGCAAATAATGACTTCTCAGAACAGGATGAATTACGCTACTTTGTTATCAATAGAGATGAGAAAAATTCTCTTTCTCTTGATTTGCTTGCCAGCGCACGTCATGGCGCAAGCACAAAGTGAGTCTGTCACCTTATTTTCCCCAATGGTAGTGCAGAGTGAGATAGTTGACACAACGGCTAATTCTCAAACCAGCATAACGCGTGATGCGTTAGAGCTTGCGCAAATGCCTGACATCAGTAATGTCTTGCGAAGTCAAGCAGGTATTGCAATCAATCAAGGCAGTGGTCAGATGATGTCGTCCATTAGTTTGCGTGGTTCGGGTGGAGCAGGACAAGGGCTAATTACGTTGGATGGCGTACCATTGTTTGGTAATTTTGCAGGTCTTTATTCACTTAGTCATTATTCGCTTGATGCGCTCGATTACATTTCACTTACTCGTGGTGCTGGTGGTGATCGTCATGGCAGTCGGACACTTGGCGGCACGATTCATTTACAAACACGCCAATTCCAACATGATGATACGTTTTTACGTTTTGAAGGGGGAAGTTATGACACAGTACGTGGCGCAGTAGGTCAAGGTGTTCGCACTCAATGGGGGAATTTTAGTGCGGTTGCTGGTCATAGTGATGTGTTTAGCGGGCTTAGTCAAGCAAAAAATGGACGCGAGCGAGATAATTTTGATATGACGCATGCATCGGGTAATTGGGTGAAAACATGGGCGAATGGCAGTTTAAATGCGTCGCTGTATTTTGTTCGCTCTGATGAAGATATGGATGGCCCTGGACGTGTCGGGAATAAAATTCAGTGGGTTGATGATAAATTGGGTCGGCTTTCTGACGAAACATGGGTCACGCAAGTTCGAGGTGAATATGATCTCAATACCTATTGGAATACCTCCCTGCAAGCGGGTTTTACGCAAGATAGACAGAATATGATGACAACACGTATCAAACCTTTTGCTATCAGCAATCAGCTCATGATGCTTGATTGGAAAAATACGCATCATCTCTTTTTAGATAAACAATCCAGCAATCAAGCGCAGCTGATTTGGGGCGTGAATACACAGCACCAACAAAACCTTAATTTCACTGCGCAGCAAACGGTCATAAGTCCAAATGTCCGTGGTGAATTAGCGTTAAATGACTGGAAATGGGTGTCTGAGGGGCGTTTTGATATGGGATGGCCTTATGGCGATCATTCTGTCTTCTCTTTTGGTGTTGAACGTGTTTTTGCAGCGGACTTTCAGGCTTATGCTAATGGAGGCACAGGATTTCGCCAACCCGCTGTGAGTGAATTAATGCATCCCGTTTTTGGTAATAAAAATCTTCAAGGTGAACGTAGTGCTGGGGGCGAAATTGGATTACGCTGGAAAGTGTCACCTTCGACAAACATAACGGTCAACGGGTATTATCAAAAATACCATAATATGATCACTTTACAGCTTGATTCAACCACAGGTGCAATTCGAGCAGAAAACGTGCAAGAGGCGGATGTTTTTGGTGCCGAATTGCAAACTCAGCATCAATGGAATGCGGACTGGGAAAGTGGCTTTACTTATCATTATCTTAGCGCTGTGAATCCCATAACGCATTTAGAAATTGCAAATCGTCCAGCACATCAAGGTGGGTTATGGGGTCAATTGCATATTTTGCCACCGTTAACATGGCGAATGGAACTAAATATACACGATGGATTTTGGTTTGATGCAAAAAATTCCCTACGGGCAAATGTAGCACCTCGAATCAATACGCTCATAAAATATGATTTAACCCCCCAAACTCAATTATATCTGCGCGGTGAAAATATCACTAATAATCAGACACCTGAGATCAATGATTTTAACTTTTACGGTGCTTGTGTTTATGTTGGGTTTCGATCCAATTTCTAATTTAAACGCCTTTCATGAGTCAATGTATCTGTCAATCTTTAGGGTTTAGCGCATATTTTAGCGCGATAACAATGGTCATTGCCAACGCGGCGGCTTTATCAAAATCAGTAATGAATTCCATGTGTGAGACCTTTGACTAGGTTGAAAAAGCAGAACATTATAGTCAGTTTTGCTCTAATCCGTCTATGATTTCTCAGGCACGTTTGTTCAAAGTTGTTTTGTAACAATAAAAAGCTTTATTATTGTAAAGTTTATGTGGTAATTTACGGCATCCCATTAATTTTCGCCCTTTTCAATTCATCCACTTCCTTTTTCTCCATGTACACCGCAAAAATTAACTTTAAGTTGTAACGTATCATTTTGAGCGCACTGACATTATTTACAGGGCAGTTTGTTTCTATGGGTTCGCCTTGCGAATTGCAACTTTATGCGAAAGATAAAGCGCAATTTGAATACGTTGCTCAAACTGTACTTAACGATTTAGCGCGATTAGAGCGTAAATATTCGCGCTATCGAGCAGATAGTTTTCTATCGAAAATAAATCAGTGTGCTGCACAAGGAAAATCCATTGAGGTGGACGCTGAAACCGCGCATTTACTCAATTATGCCCAAACCTGTTATGAACAAAGTGATGGCCTTTTTGATATCACGTCGGGTATTTTGCGCCAAATTTGGACATTTAATACCAATAAGCTGACGCTGCCTAAGCAAAAAGACATTGACGCCCTTTTAGCATTGATTGGTTGGCATAAAATTATTTGGGATGGGAGTGCATTGCATTTTCCACTTGCTGGCATGGAAGTTGATTTTGGCGGCATTGTTAAAGAATATGCGGCGGATCGCGCTGCAGCGCTGTGTGTCAGTATGTCTATGTCACATGGTATGGTGAATTTAGGGGGCGATATCAAAATTATTGGCCGTCATGCCGATTTATCGCCTTGGCAGATTGGCATTCGTGATCCTCGTGATAAACATGTCGTATCAAGCGTTGTGCCGCTGTATTCTGGCGCTATGGCCAGTAGTGGTGATTACGAGCGTTGCATAGATATTGAGGGTAAGCGTTATGGTCATATTCTCAATCCCAAAACAGGCTGGCCGGTACAACATTTCGCCTCCATTACCGTTATCAGTGATTTTTGTGTGTTAGCGGGTAGTGCGTCCACAATTGCGATGCTCAAAGAAAAAGACGGGGTTGCTTGGCTCAATTTACTTGGTCTTTCACATCAGTGGATTGATATTGATGGACGACAGGGCGGAAATCTTCTTTAACTTTTTTAGGTGACAATGAAATGGCAAACGTAATCACAGGTACAGCTGCAAACAATACATGGTCTGTTCCACGGTATCAACGTACCACAGTGACGTATGATGGTTTAGATGGGATAGATACTGTTGATATTAGTACGCTGCTCTCCTATAAGCGATGCACTATTAAACAAAACAGTGATGGTAGTGTTCAAATTGATAGTAGCTCGCAAGCAACACATATTATATTAAAGAATGTTGAGCGTTTATATACCAATAAATTGATTGATTTGACGACTTATTTTCCTAAAATTGTATCCTTTTCGCCAATCGACTCAGCCATTAACGCTCCTATTGATGCGCCCATTATATTGACTTTTGATCGCGCTATAACAAATGGGACGGGTGCTATTTCAATTCACGAAGGGACGGCAACAGGACCCATTTTAGAAGCTTTTAATGCGGCAACAAAAGCACTGTTAACTTTTTCAAATGAAACGCTAACCATTACCCCAAGTGTTAAGTTAGCGGCTAATACCCATTATTTTGTCACAATCGATGCCGGTGCGGTGAAAGATACATTAGGAAACAGCTATATAGACACAGCAAGCTATGATTTTACCACGCAGGCAGCAGGAGAGCCGAGTGCTATCAACCATTTGCCCGTTGTTTCTCCACCCATTTCACCTTTATCTGCTACAGAAGGTGTTGCCTATAGCTATGATACGAATCAACTTTT
>ERZ1034363.1271-NODE-1271-length-14736-cov-8.956409_pt1 | contig 14736 bp, 12 predicted proteins | sample MGYA00520616_ERZ1034363 | MGnify/ENA primary metagenome ERZ1034363 (study PRJEB33736, sample SAMEA104284506) | Azolla filiculoides | biome: Urban; feature: Water surface; material: Ditch water | place: Netherlands | collected 2015-10-28 | depth 0-0.1 m ...
ATGCACTACGAGATGCTCAAGCACACCGGCGAGCTGCCCATCATCGGCGTCAACACCTTCCGCAACCCCAAAGGCGACGCGGTCATGGACACGCTGGAGTTGGCCCGCTCGACCGAGGAAGAAAAGCAGTCGCAACTGCAGCGCCTGAACGACTTCCAGACGCTGCACGCCAACGCATCCCCGGCCATGCTCAAGCGCTTGCAGCAGGCCGTGATCGACAACGGCAACGTGTTCGAAGTGCTGATGGACGCTGTGCGGGTGTGCTCGCTCGGTCAGATCACCAATGCCTTGTTCGAGGTGGGTGGGCAGTACCGGCGCAATATGTAAGGCAGGCAAAACCGAAACATTGGATGTGCACAATGGGGCCATGCAAAGACCGACACCCTTCATCGCCCCCGAAGTGTTTGACAGCGCCGATGCCGCCTTGGCCCGGGTGCAGGCCATTTACGAGCAAAGCCTGAACCACCTGCGCGAGGCCATGCGCCGCTATGTGGCGGGCGAACCCATGGTGGACAAGATCCGCGCCTGCTACCCCTTTGTGCGGCTGCAGACCACCACCGGCTGGGTGCCGCCCAAGAGTCTGGAGACCGAATGGCTGAGCTACGGCTTTGTGGCCACCGCCGGGCGCTACGAAACCACGCTGACGCGCCCCGACCTGTTTGCCGTGTACCTGCGCCAGCAGTTTGCGCTGCTGCTGGCCAACCACGGCGTGGCGCTGGAGGTGGGCACCAGCCAGTTGCCGATTCCAGTGCATTTTTCGTTTGCCGAAAACGACCACATTGAAGGCGAGATGAGCGCCGAGCGCCGAACCCAAATGCGCGAGGTGTTTGACTTGCCCGATCTGACGGCCATGGACGACGGCATCGCCAACGGCACGTACGAACCCGCACCCGGCCAACCCGCGCCCCTGTCGCTGTTCACCGCGCCGCGCATCGACTATTCGCTGCACCGGCTGCGCCACTACTGTGGCACCAACCCGGCGCACTTCCAGAACTTTGTGCTGTTCACGAACTACCAGTTCTACATCGACGAATTCATTGCGCTGGGCCATGCCGAAATGGCCAAATCGGACAGCCCTTATGTGGCCTTTGTGGAGCCGGGCAACGTGGTCACGCGCCGCGTGGGTCTGAGCGCCCAAGCCGAAGACGCCTTGGGCGCGGCCCCGCCACGCCTGCCGCAAATGCCGGGCTACCACCTGGTGCGCGAAGACCACAACGGCATCACCATGGTCAACATCGGGGTCGGCCCGGCCAACGCCAAGACCATCACCGACCACATCGCGGTGCTGCGCCCGCACAGTTGGCTGATGCTGGGCCACTGCGCGGGCCTGCGCACCACGCAGCAGCTGGGCGACTACGTGCTGGCCCATGCCTATGTGCGCGAGGACCATGTGCTCGACGAAGAGCTGCCGCTGTGGGTGCCGATTCCCGCGTTGGCCGAAATCCAGGTGGCGCTGGAGCGTGCGGTGTCCGAGGTCACGGGTTGTCATGGCGCGGACCTCAAACGCCTCATGCGCACCGGCACCGTGGCCAGCACCGACAACCGCAACTGGGAGTTGCTGCCCACCCAGAACGCGGCCACCACGCCCCAACGCCGTTTCAGCCAGAGCCGCGCCGTGGCGCTCGACATGGAGAGCGCCACGATCGCGGCCAACGGCTTTCGCTTTCGGGTGCCCTACGGCACCTTGCTGTGCGTGAGCGACAAGCCGCTGCATGGCGAGATCAAGCTGCCGGGCATGGCCAACCACTTTTACCGCGAGCGGGTGAACCAGCACCTGCAAATCGGCATCCGGGCGCTTGAACTGCTGCGCGCTGCAGGCCCGGCCCAACTGCACAGCCGCAAACTGCGCAGCTTTGCCGAAGTCGCTTTCCAGTGACGGGGGTCAAGGTCTGGCCCCTGTAGGTCGGTGGCTTCAGCCCCGACACGATGGATCACGAACACTTGTCGGGGCTGAAGCCGCCGACCTACAAAACGATCACCTCCTACAATGAACACCATGAAAATCCTCTTCGTTGCCGACCCTCTTGAGTCCTTCAAAATTTACAAGGACACCACGTTTTCGATGATGCGCGAGGCGCAAAAGCGCGGACACCAGGTCGTGGCATGCGAGATGACCGATGTGCGCTGGCAGCAAGGCGAAGCGGTATCGGCGCAGGTACGCGAAATCCGTCTGACGGGTGACCCCACGACTTGGTTCTCCGAAACCGGCACCGGCCGTGCCGCATTGAAAAATTTTGACGCAGTGGTCATGCGCAAAGACCCACCCTTTGACAGCGAATACTTTTACGCCACCCACCTGTTGGGCCAAGCCGAGCGCGAAGGTGCCAAGGTGTTCAACAGCCCTGCCGCGCTGCGCGATCACCCTGAAAAATTGGCCATCATGGAGTTCCCGCAATTCATTGCGCCCACGCTGGTCACCCGCAGCGAAGCGGACATCCGTGAGTTCCACGCCAAGCATGGCGACATCATTTTGAAGCCGCTGGACGGCATGGGCGGCATGGGCATTTTCAAGGTCGGTGCCGATGGCCTGAACCTGGGCGCGATCATCGAAACCCTGAACCAAGGCGGCGCCCAGACGGTGATGGTGCAGAAGTTTTTGCCGGGCATCGCACAAGGCGACAAACGCGTGCTGCTGATCGGCGGCAAGCCCGTGCCGTTTTGCCTAGCCCGCATTCCCCAAGGCGGCGAGGTGCGCGGCAACCTGGCTGCTGGCGGCAAAGGCGTGGCCCAGCCGATTTCGGCACGCGACCGCGAAATCGCAGAAGCCTTGGGGCCGATCCTGTTTGCTCGTGGCCTCATGCTCGTGGGCCTGGACATCATTGGCGACAGCCTGACCGAGATCAACGTGACCAGCCCGACCTGCTTTCAGGAAATCACCGATCAGATGGGTTGCGACGTAGCGGCGCTGTTCATGGAAGCGGTGGAAGCGGCACTTTAAGCGCTGCGCCTTGAAGCCCGGTTAAACCATCTGTCGGACCTGAAGGTCCGACCTACCTTTTCAGATCGCCGTCTTCAAAGGTGTACAAACGCCCCGGCTCAAAGGCCACCCAGGCTTCGTCGGTGGTCAGCGGGGTGGTGACCACCACCGCCACCCGATCGGTCTCACGGGTGTGGTCGGCAAAATTCACACTCAAATCGTCATCGCTCAACGTCGCTTGCGTGAAAGGATGCCTGCGCAGCACGTAATGCAGGTTAGTGCTGGCATGCGCCCACAGCGCCTGCCCGTTGGACAACAAGAAATTGAACGTGCCAAACCGGGCGATTTGCGGCACCAGCTCGCGCAAAGTCAATGACAACTCTGCCACGCTGGGCACGCTGGCGTGCGACTTGGCCAGCTCTTGCATGAGCCAGCAAAACGCCCGCTCGCTGTCGGTTTGCCCCACGGGCTTGAAGCTGCCGTGCAGCCGCGGCGCATAGTCCACCAAATTGCCATTGTGGGCAAAGACCCAATAACGGCCCCACAGTTCACGCACAAAGGGGTGGCAGTTTTCCAGGCTCACCTCGCCCTGCGTGGCCTTGCGGATGTGAGCGATGACGTTCTGACTTTTGATCGGGTAGCGGCGGATCAGGTCGGCAATGGGTGAGGTGCTGGCGCTTTGGTGGTCCACAAAATGACGCACGCCTTGGCCTTCAAAAAAAGCGATGCCCCAACCGTCACTGTGGTGGTCGGTGATGCCACCACGCTGCGCAAAGCCGCTGAAGCTGAAGGTCACATCGGTGGGGGTGTTGCAGTTCATGCCGAGCAGTTGGCACATGGTTCAGTCTTTCTTCGCAATCGTTTGAGCTTCACCCATTTTCCAGGCAGCCAGCAAGGCCAAGGCGGTCATGGTCGCCAAAAACACAAAGGTCTCGTTGAAGGCCCGCAAATCAGCACCGCCCTGTCCGCTGGTCGACAAGGCATAAACCGCCAGTCGCCACTCCAGCACGATGGCGCAAATGCTCACGCCCGCCGCACCGCCCAGCATGCGCACAAAACCTATCACGCTCGACGCCTGCGGGATCAGGTCTTTGGGCAAGCCCCGCATCGCCCCCAGGTTGAGTGAAGGCAAGATGAACCCCAGGCCAATGCGCCCGAGGATCACCAAAATCCAAAGCAGCACCAAGCCTGCGGCCGGATGGACCAAGGGCATGAGCGCGAACGACAGCGCCAGCAAAGCCAAGCCCCAGCTCACCCAATGGGCGGGCGGCATGCGGTGCGACAAACGCCCCACGGCGGCGATGGTCACGGCCAGCAAAATGCCCGCAGGCAACAAGGCGGCGCCAATGTAGGACGGTGACAGCCTCAAACCCATTTGCATGTAGACCGGCAGCAAATAGGTCGAGCCAAACAGCGCGATGCCGTAGGTGAACGACACCAGCGCCCCCATGGCGAAATGGCGGTGGCCAAACACCTGCAGGTTCATCAGTGGGCCTCGGGGGGCCTGGCGCACTGGCTGGCCTTTGCGGCCTGAACCTGGGCGGCGCCCGTGTCGACGAGGCAGCAGCAAATAGCGCTGCCAGGCCACAAACGCCGCCATGCCCACGCCCGCCAGCGCCAGCAGCGCCACGGCCACCGTGTCGTCATCGCCACGCAACTGCACCAGGCCATTGAGCAGCACGAGGGTGGACACACTGGCCAGTGCCAGCCCGATCCAGTCCAGCCCCGGGCTGTCGGCATCGGCTTGCACACCGCCAGGGGCCGAGGTGGGCACATAGCGGCGCGACAACCACAGCGCCACCATGGCCAGCGGCACCACCATGAAAAAGATCGAACGCCAGCCAAACACATCGACCAGCACCCCGCCAATGCTCGGGCCAATGGCCGGGGCCAGCACCACGCCCATGCCAAACAGCCCGCTGGCGCGGCCCTGCTCGTCAGACGCAAAGGCACGCAAGATGATGATGGCCGGAATGGGTTGCACAACCCCGGCGGCCAAGCCTTCGGCCACACGGGCAGCCATCACCAAAGGGAAGTCATTGGCAAAGCCACCCGCAACTCCGCCCCCCAGCAGCAGCCACATGCACACCTCGTACACCCGGCGGTAGCCATAGCGCGACAGCAGCCAAGGCGTGGTGAGCATGGACACCGTCATCGCCACCATAAAGCCCGAGGTGACCCACTGCACCCGGCTTTGGCCCAGCGTGAAGTGCGCGCTCATGTCAGGGATGGCCACGTTCATGATGGTGGACGACATGACCGCCGCCATGGAGCCCAGCATCACCGAAAGCAGCAGCAACCAGCGATGCCGCTCGCCATAACGCGCTTGCAGTGCTTGCAGGCTGTGGGGGCCTTGGGCCAGGCTCATGCGTGTTTGCCTTGGTTATGGCCTAGGCTTGTGCCTGGGGAAGGCTGTTCGGACGCCGCCACACAAGCCGCGCAAATGCAGGCCTTGTTGCGCGCCGCTTCGGGCACTTGCTTCAGCAAATCGGCGCTGAACTGAACCCGCGTGCACCAGCACGGCCCGGACGCGGCATCACAGGCTTGCGGCATGGCCATGGCACAGGCATTGGGCTGCCCGCACAAGGGGCAGCGGCAAGGGTCAAGGGCAGGCTGCGACATGGTGGCAGGTCTCAGTCCTTGCCCTGGCGGCGGCGCTGCGCGTCACGCCACAGGCGAATGCCCAGTACCACCAGAGGGGTGGTGTGCAAGAAAAAATCAAAGATGTCGATGGGTTTGCTCAAGCTGCCTTGCATGAGCATGCGCCACTTCTCCACCAAATGCGGCTCAGGCACAAACGGGGCCCCGGCCAAATAAACGGCAATAGCCACCAGCCACCACATCGGAATCCGGTCAATCCAGCGCATCGCGCCCTCCTCAAAGCACCATTTTCAACCATGCACAGCAAAACGGCTCCCGAAGGAGCCGTTTTTAAGCATCGGCCCGTGTCCGAGCCCTGCGCTTTCAGGCCGCTTTGACCTTCAAGCGCCAAGCGTGCAGCAGCGGCTCGGTGTAGCCGCTGGGTTGCGCCTTGCCTTTGAAGACCAAGTCACAAGCGGCTTTGTAGGCCGCCGACTTGGCGAAGTTGCCGGCCATGGGCTGGTAAGCCGCGTCGCCCGCGTTTTGCGCGTCCACCACGGCGGCCATGCGCTCCATGGTTTGCTTGACTTGCTTTTCGGTCACCACGCCGTGCTGCATCCAGTTGGCCATGTGCTGGCTGCTGATGCGCAAGGTGGCGCGGTCTTCCATCAGGCCCACGCCGTTGATGTCGGGCACCTTGGAGCAGCCCACGCCTTGATCAACCCAGCGCACCACATAACCCAAGATGCCTTGGGCGTTGTTGTCGAGTTCTTTTTGTTTGTCTTCAGCCGACCAGTTGGCCGCGTCTTTGGCCACCACAGGGAACTGCAGCAAAGCGTTGAGCGTGTCTTCGCGCAATTGTTTCGGGTCTTGCTTGGCGACAGCCTTTTCCATCTGCTTTTGCAGCGCGGGCACGTCCACTTGGTGGTAGTGCATGGCGTGCAGCGTGGCGGCAGTGGGGCTGGGCACCCAAGCGGTGTTGGCACCGGCCAGGGGGTGGCCAATTTTTGCTTTGAGCATGTCGGCCATCAGGTCGGGCATGGCCCACATGCCTTTGCCGATTTGGGCGCGGCCACGCAGGCCGCAGGCCAGGCCCACATTGACGTTGTTCTTCTCGTAAGCACCCAACCAAGTGCTGTTCTTGATGTCGCCCTTGCGCATCACGGGGCCGGCCAGCATGCAGGTGTGCATCTCGTCGCCCGTGCGGTCCAGGAAGCCGGTGTTGATGAAGGCCACGCGGCTCTTGGCGGCAGCGATACAGGCTTTCAAATTGGCGCTGGTGCGGCGCTCTTCGTCCATGATGCCCAGCTTGACGGTGGAAGGCTTCATGCCAATGACTTTTTCGACACGACCAAACAGCTCGTCGGCAAACGCCACTTCGGCGGGGCCGTGCATCTTGGGCTTGACGATGTAGACGCTGCCCGTGCGGCTGTTGCGCAAAGGGTGCGAGGACTTTTTCTGCAAGTCCACCAAGGCGCAGGTCACGGTGACCATGGCGTCCAAGATGCCTTCGGGGATCTCGTGGTTTTTGCCGTCCGCGCCTTTGTAGAGGATGGCAGGGTTGGTCATCAAGTGACCCACGTTGCGCACGAACATGAGCGAACGGCCGTGCAATTTCACGGTGCCCTTGCCTGTGGGTTTGGTGTATTCACGGTCACCGTTCATGGTGCGGGTAAACGTCTTGCCGCCCTTTTGCACTTCTTCGCTCAAGGTGCCTTGCAAAATGCCCAACCAGTTGGCATAGGCCAGCACTTTGTCTTCGGCGTCCACTGCAGCCACCGAGTCTTCCAAGTCGAGGATGGTGGACAAAGCGCTTTCAGCGATCAGGTCGGACACGCCAGCCGGGTCGGTCTTGCCGATGGCGGTGGTCTTGTTGATTTGCAGATCGAGGTGGATGCCGTTGTGCACGAACAGCACCGAGGCGGGGGCTGATGCGGAGCCGGTGTAACCGACAAACTGCTTGGCATCGGCCAAGGTGGAATTTTTGCCATTGGCCAGGGTGACCACCAGCTTGCCCGCTTTCACGGCGTAGCCCTTGCTGCCCACGTGCGAACCGGTCTTCAGTGGGGCCGTGCGGTCGAGCACGTTGCGGCAGTAGTCGATGACTTTGGCGCCGCGCTTGGGGTTGTAGCCCGAGCCTTTTTCGCAACCGTCGGTCTCGCTGATCGCGTCGGTGCCATACAGCGCGTCGTACAAAGAACCCCAACGGGCGTTGGCCGCGTTCAGGGCGTAGCGTGCGTTCAAGATCGGCACGACCAGCTGAGGGCCAGCGAGCTTGGCCAGCTCGGCGTCCACGTTGGCGGTGGTGGCTTGGGCATTTTTAGGCTCAGGCACCAAGTAGCCGATTTGGGCGAGGTATTTGCGGTAGGCCTTCATGGCCTTGGCATCGTTGACCGGACCGGGATTGGCGGTGTGCCACGCGTCCATGGCGGTCTGGATGCGGTCACGCTCGGCCAGCAGGGCGATGTTTTTGGGGGCCAGATCGGCCACGATGTCGTTGAAGCCTTTCCAGAACTGGTCTTTGTCCACGCCCGTGGCGGGCAGCATCTGGTCGTTGATGAAGCTCAGCAGCGGGTTGGCCACTTGCAGGTTGTGGATGGTGGTGCGTGCAGTCATGGAAGCCTCGAAAGGATGTTGAAAAACAGGAATATCGGTCATTGAATGGGACGCTGTTGGACAAGGCAACCGCGTCTATTCAGTGAAAAAGGACTTTATTCTAAGTTTGGATGCAGATAAACACGCTCAAAAGCCATAAACCCATGACTTTTCCGCACGAATCCACTGTTGTTTAATCGTGTCATGACCAACATTCACGCCCCTGAGGTCCTGATCAGCGAAGTGGGTCCACGCGATGGGCTGCAATCGGTCAAGGCCACCATGCCCACGGCCGACAAGCTGCGCTGGATCGATGCACTGGCGGCTGCTGGGCTGCGCGAGATTGAAGTGGCCTCGTTCGTGCCCGCCCAGCTGTTGCCGCAAATGGCCGATGCGGCACAGGTGGTGCAGCACGCGCTGCGCCACACTGGCGTGCGGGTGATGGCCCTGGTGCCCAACCTGCGCGGCGCACAGGCGGCGCTGCAGGCCGGGGCGCAAAAGCTCACCCTGCCCGTATCGGCCAGTCCCGCCCACTCCATGGCCAACGTGCGCAAAACGCCAGAAGCCATGGTCGAAGAGGTCAAGGCAGTCTTGCGCTTGCGCGACGAGATGGCGCCTGGCGTGCCGGTCGAAGTCGGCATGTCCACCGCTTTTGGTTGTACCTTGCAAGGCCTGGTGCCAGAAGACGATGTGCTGCGCCTGGCCGTGCTGCTGGCCGAAGCGGGCGTTGACGAGATTGGCCTGTCGGACACCACCGGCATGGGCAACCCTGCCCAAGTGAGCCGCTTGTTCAAGCGCATGTTCCAGGAAATCGGCCCCCTCACAGGCGCGGCCCACCTGCACAACACCCGAGGGCTGGGCTTGGCCAATGGCCTGGCCGCCTACGAGGCAGGCGTGCGCACTTTTGACAGCTCGCTCGGCGGCCTGGGCGGCTGCCCTTACGCCCCTGGCGCTTCAGGCAATGTGGTCACAGAAGACCTGGTCTTCATGTTCGAGGCCATGGGCGTGTCCACCGGGGTTGATCTGCACAAACTCATGGCCGCACGCGCGCCGTTGAAAGCCGGGCTGCCTGGCGAACCGCTGTACGGCATGACGCCCGAGGCGGGTTTGCCCAAGGGCTGGGTTTGATACAAGCATCCTCGCGCATCAATCACCCATCGCAACGGCAGCATTGCAACCTTGAACCCGCATAATCGAGGCACATGGACAAGCTCAAAGCCTTTGAAACCTTCGTCTCGGTTGCCACCAAAGGCAGCCTGACCGCCGCCGCCCGGGCTGAGGGCGTGGCCCCGGCCATCATTGGCAGGCGGCTCGATGCGCTGGAAGAAAACCTGGGCGTGAAGCTGCTGGTGCGCACCACGCGGCGCATCACCCTGACCCACGAAGGCAGTGCATTTTTGGAAGATTGTCAGCGCTTGCTCTCGGATGTGGCCAATGCCGAAGCCAGCGTATCGGCGGGGGGCGTCAAGGCCAGCGGGCATTTGCGCATCACCGCTCCGGCTGGTTTCGGGCGCAGGCATGTGGCCCCTTTGGTGCCGCGCTTTCGCGAACTGCACCCCGATGTGTCGATTTCGCTCAATTTGAGCGACCGGGTGGTGGACTTGGCAGCCGAGGGTTTTGACTGCGCCGTGCGCGTGGGCGACCTGCCCGACTCGTCGCTGGTGAGCGTGCGCATGGCCGACAACCGCCGCTTATGTGTGGCTACGCCGGGCTATCTGGCGCGACGCGGCACGCCTTTGCAGCCGTCCGACCTGTTGCAACACGATTGCCTGACCTTGTCGAGCGATGCCTCACAAACCCGGGGCTGGGCGTTTCGCACATCGACCGAAACAGGCCATGAAGTCACGCACCTGCGACCCGGTGGCCCGCTCGACTGCTCGGACGGCCAAGTGCTGCACGACTGGTGCCTGGCGGGCTACGGGATTGCATGGCGCAGCACCTGGGAAGTCGAAAGCGAAATCCAGTCAGGCCAGTTGGTCGCCGTGCTGGAAGACTTTGCTGCGCCGCCCAATGGCATCTTTGTGGTTTTCCCTCAGCGCAAACATTTGCCCTTGCGGGTGAGGCTGTGGATTGACTACCTGAAACACCACTACGCCCAAACCGGTTACTGGCAGGCACCTCCGCATTGATTCGTACTCAGAACGGCCATTCAAGCCAAGCACTTGGGCTCATCAAGCCTGCCCGTAAAATGGGTCTCTATGCTTTCTGCCAAACAACATTTGCTCACGGCCCTGGCCGCAGAGCTTGAAAAACTCCAAACCGGTGCCGGTGCGCGCGCGGCCTTCGAATCACCCAAAGTGGCCGCTCACGGCGACCTGGCTTGCACGGCCGCCATGCAGCTGGCCAAAGCCCTCAAGCAAAACCCCAGGCAGCTGTCGGAAACCCTGCGCACGGCCTTGTTGTTGACACCCGCGTTCGAGCGCTGGGTGGACGCGATCGAGATCGCAGGACCTGGCTTCATCAACATCCGCCTCAAGGATGCGGCCAAGCAGGCCGTGGTACATGAGGTGCTGCAGGCCGGTGCCGATTTTGGCAGCCAGAGCACCAAAACCGACAAAGTGCTGGTCGAGTTCGTCTCTGCCAACCCGACAGGCCCGCTGCACGTGGGCCACGGCCGTCAGGCCGCCTTGGGTGACGCCATCTGCAATCTGCTGGCCACACAAGGCCAGCAGGTTTACCGCGAGTTCTATTACAACGACGCGGGCGTGCAGATCGGCACCCTGGCCAATTCCACCCAGTTGCGCGCCAAGGGCTTCAAGCCGGGCGATGCCGAGTGGCCCAGTGGCGAAAATGCACCGGCCTACAACGGCGACTACATCCAGGACATCGCCAACGACTTTCTGGCGAAGAAAACCGTCAAGTCCGACGACCGCGAATTCACCGGCAGCGGCGATGTGAATGACCTGGACGGCATGCGCCAGTTTGCTGTGGCCTATTTGCGCCACGAGCAGGACTTGGACTTGAAGGCCTTTGACGTCAAATTCGACAACTACTACCTGGAGTCGAGCCTGTACACCAGCGGCAAGGTGGATGCCGCCGTGCAAAAGCTCAAAGACGCAGGCAAGACCTACGAACAAGACGGCGCGCTGTGGCTCAAGTCCACCGACTACGGCGACGACAAAGACCGTGTCATGCGCAAGGGCGACGGCAGCTACACCTACTTCGTGCCCGATGTGGCCTATCACATCACCAAGTGGGAACGCGGCTTCACCCGCGTGGTGAACATCCAGGGCACCGACCACCACGGCACGATTGCCCGGGTCCGTGCAGGTTTGCAAGCGGCTAACGTGGGCATCCCCGAGGGCTACCCCGACTACGTTCTGCACACCATGGTGCGGGTGATGCGCGGGGGCGAAGAGGTCAAAATTTCCAAGCGAGCTGGCAGCTATGTCACGCTGCGCGACCTGATCGAGTGGACCAGCAAAGACGCGGTGCGTTTCTTCCTGCTCTCGCGCAAGCCCGACACCGAATACATCTTCGACATCGACCTGGCGCTGGCGCAAAACAACGACAACCCGGTGTACTACGTTCAGTACGCCCACGCACGCATCTGCTCGGTGTTGGCGGCCTGGAAAGACAAGGACGGTGGTGACACCGCATCACTCGCCAACGCCGATTTGTCGCCACTGCAAAGCCCGCAAGCCCACGCGCTCATGCTGGCCTTGGCCAAGTACCCCGAGATGCTCACATCTGCAGCCACCGACTTTGCGCCGCACGATGTGACCTTCTACCTGCGTGATTTGGCCTCGCTGTACCACAGCTACTACGACGCCGAACGCATTTTGGTGGACGATGAAGCGGTCAAAACCGCCCGACTGGCCCTGGTCGCGGCCACCGCGCAAGTGCTGAAAAATGGCCTGCAAGTACTGGGCGTGTCAGCCCCCCCAAAAATGTGAACGGACACAACGACATGAAACTCCACACCCAACACGGCGGTACTTTTCTCGGCTTCATCATTGGGCTGGTGCTGGGTTTGGGCGTGGCTTTGGCCGTGGCCGTTTATGTGACCAAGGTGCCCACGCCTTTTTCGAACAAGAACCAGCCACGCACGAACGACCAGGACGTGCAGGAAAGCCAGAAAAACAAAGACTGGAACCCGAACGGTGTGCTCCAGCCCAAGCCCCCTGCAGATGTACCGGCAACCCCCAGTGCTCCTGCAGCACCCAATCCCGCAGCCGAAAAAACCACGCCAGAAGTCGGCAAGACCGAGCCGCGCCCGGCGGTCACAGCCGATCCCTTGGGCGATTTGGCCAAATCCAAGTCTGGGCTCTCAACCCCTGCCGCCAACAGTGCCAGTGCCGATCCGTTTGACTACGTCATCCAGGTAGGCGCTTATCGCACCAGCAACGATGCCGACGCCCAAAAAGCCAAGCTGGCTTTAATGGGTCTGGATGCCAAGGTCTCTGAGCGAGATCAAGCTGGCCGCAGCATCTTCCGTGTACGCTTGGGTCCCTTTACAGACAAAGCCGCCGCTGAAAAAATTCGCACCCGCCTGGAGGGCAGCGGCATTGAAAACACCTTGGTGCGTGTTCAGCGCTGAACACGTCCTTCATGATCTGGAGCACCCCATGAAACGCCGTTTCTTCTCTACCGCCTTGGTGACAGCCACCGCTTGGCTCAGCACCTCTGCCGCTTGGGCCCAAGCCACTGTGTTCAAGTCTGGCAAAGACTTTTTGACACTGGACCGCCCTGTGGCCACAGAAGCAGGTACAGGCAAGGTCGAAGTCATCGAGTTCTTTTGGTACAGCTGCCCACACTGCAATGCGTTTGAACCCACTTTTGCCCAATGGGTCAAAAATGTGCCCAAGGATGTGGTGGTGCGCCGCATCCCCGTGTCTTTCCGTGACGACTTTGCGCCGCAGCAGCGCTTGTTTTTCACGCTCGAAGCCATGAATTTGCTCGACACATTGCACGCCAAAGTGTTTGCTGCGGTCCATGTGGAAAAGCTGCCCCTCAACTCAGATGCCAGCGTGCTGGCCTGGGCAGAAAAACAGCCCTTGGACAAAACCAAGTTCAACGAGATCTACAAATCGTTTGGGGTGGCCAGCAAACTCAAGCGTGCGGTCCAATTGCAAAACGACTTCAAAGTGGAAGGCGTGCCTTCCTTGGGGGTGGCGGGTCGCTACTACGTGGACGGCACTTTGGCCGGGAGCATGGAACAAGCGCTGAAAGTGACGGAAGCCTTGATCGCCCAGTCACGCCCCGCCCAAAGCAACGCGAAAGCGGGCCAGAAGAAAAGCTGAGCCAGCGCCAGCAGCCCCAACCCAAGCCCGCGGGTGAGTCACCTGAGCGGGCTTTTTTTATGCCTTGACACGCGCTGCGAGGTCGATCTGGTCGCTCTTGCCCCTACAATCAAAAATCGTCACCAGCAAGATTCATGCCCCCAATGACAATTCTACGGACCATCAGCCTCCTCGCCGCAGGACTGAGCTTGTTTTGCACGCCTGCCTGGGCCGAAAAAGCCGACCGCGACAAGCCCATGCTCATTGAAGCGGACGCGATGCGCCACGACGAAAACAAGCTGCTCACCCATTTCATCGGCAACGTTGTGGCCTTCAAAGGCACCATGGTGCTGCGCGGCGCCCGCATGGAAGTGCAGCAAGACAAACAAGGCCAGCAAGTGGCCCACGTCTGGGCGGCCCCCAAAGAGCGGGTGTTTTTTCGCCAGAAGCGCGAAGGGGTCGACGAGTTCACCGAAGGTGAAGGCGAAACGGCCATCTACGACAGCCAAGCCGATGTGGTGACGCTGATTCAGCGGGCAGAGGTCCGAATTTTGCGCGGCACGGAGTTGGCCGACCAAATCAATGGCGAAAAAATCGTCTTCAACAACACCACCGAAGTCATGACCGTTGACGGCCCACCCAAGGGCGCCAAAGCCACAGACCCGCGCGATCAACGTGTGCGAGCCGTACTGACGCCCCGAAAAGTGGGCACACCGTCAACCACCGCACCGACAACGGCAGCACCTGCACTGCGGACCAGCCCGAACGCAGGCGAAAGCAAGAAACCATGAGTGAGCCACTGGTGACCAGTCGACTGGAAGCGCACCACCTGAAGAAGGCCTATGGCAGCCGCAAAGTGGTGCACGATGTGTCCGTGCAGGTGGGCAAGGGCGAAGTGGTTGGTCTGCTGGGCCCCAACGGTGCAGGCAAAACCACCTCGTTTTACATGATCGTGGGCTTGGTGCGCGGTGACGGCGGCCAGATCCTGATCGACGGCGAAGACGTCACCCGCATGCCCATTCACAAGCGCTCGCGCATGGGCCTGTCTTACCTGCCGCAAGAAGCCTCCATCTTTCGCAAGCTGAGTGTGGCCGACAACGTGCGCGCCATTCTGGAGCTGCAAACCGACGACCAAGGCCAAGCACTTGCACCAGCCGACATCGAAAAACGGCTGAGCGAACTGCTGGCCGACCTGCGCGTTGACCATTTGCGCGATTCACCCGCCGTGGCTTTGTCGGGCGGTGAGCGCCGCCGCGTAGAGATTGCCCGCGCCCTGGCCACCGATCCGCGCTTCATCTTGCTGGACGAACCCTTTGCAGGCATCGACCCGATCGCTGTGATCGAAATCCAGCGCATCATCGCCTTCCTCAAACAACGCGGCATCGGCGTTCTCATCACCGACCACAACGTGCGCGAAACGCT
>ERZ1034363.1272-NODE-1272-length-14733-cov-6.354258_pt1 | contig 14733 bp, 12 predicted proteins | sample MGYA00520616_ERZ1034363 | MGnify/ENA primary metagenome ERZ1034363 (study PRJEB33736, sample SAMEA104284506) | Azolla filiculoides | biome: Urban; feature: Water surface; material: Ditch water | place: Netherlands | collected 2015-10-28 | depth 0-0.1 m ...
GTCTGGGTGACCGGAACAAGGTCGCCCGCATCCGTCGTGATGTGGCCGGTGATGACGGTGACCGTCACGTCGCTGGTCGGCGTCTTGTCCAACGTCACCGTGTAGGACGCGGTGCCGCCTTCGGCGACACCCGTGTCACCACTGATCGAGACAGCCAGGGTGTTGGCCGTGCCCGGGACGCCCGGCGTGCCGGTCTCGTCGGTGATCGTCGTCGTCACGCTGGCGGTGCCGATGGCGGTGCGCTCAAAGCCACCGTTGCCGGTGACGCTGCCGATGCTGACCTGGTATTGCTCGTTGTTGTCCGCGAGGTTGTCTTGATTGTTGGTGACCGTCAGCGGCTTGCTGGTCTCGCCGGCGGCAAACGTCAGCGTCTGGGTGACCGGAACAAGGTCGCCCGCATCCGTCGTGATGTGGCCGGTGATGACGGTAACCGTCACGTCGCTGGTCGGCGTCTTGTCCAAAGTCACCGTGTAGGACGCGGTGCCGCCTTCGGCGACATCGCTTGCCCCGGATATTGAAACCGTAATTGCACCGCTTCCAGCACCAAGCGACAATGGCGCGCCTTCAATGGTTTCCAGCGGACGGCCCCGCTCAGTTCCAAATTGATAGGCCAGCGGATCAACGTTTTCTACAATCCGCAACAGTTCGATAAAAGTGTGACCTTCATTTCCGCCCTGGCCGACAAGCCCGGCTGCCGGAGCTTCTTCTTCGAGCAAGGTATCGAGATCACTACCCGCCTTCAGAGCCTGGGCAATTTTCTGGAAGCCCTGTTGGTTATTGGTAACCGCACTATCTGCAGCATCCGGAGGAGTCGCGGCCACTACTTCGGCATCTATTCTGGCCGTCTCACCTGGCGGCACAGTCATTTCGCGCCCGTCGGCAAGCGTCAGGACCAGTTTTGCGCCGTTGGCTGCGACAACACTCTCGCCTTCGTGGATCGCATCACCAAGCTTGAGACGACGCATATTTCCGGCACTGTCACGCGCGAAAGCCTGACCAGAAAGAACGGAAACCTGAGCGACAACTTGGGCTTGAGCCATGGCGATACTCCAGACATTGTTAACAATGCAAACAATGTAAATGTATCAACGCCTATCGGCTATTGCACCAAAGTACAGTCTTTACTAAAAACGTGAAATATTTCCGCTTTTCGCGACATCAAGGCGGGCTGCAGATCGGCTTGAGTGCGGGGCTCTTTCGCCCCGAACCTAGATGCTCAGTCCATTGATGCGCAGGGAAAGCTGAAGTCGGTCGCGCAGGGCAAGCTTTTCGAAAACAGCGGAAAGATGGGCTTTGACAGTTCGCTCGGTAATCGACAGCTTCAGCGCTATCTCCCGATTGCTTGCCCCGCTGGCGACTTGACGCGCGACCTGGGCTTCACGCTCCGAAAGCAGGGATGACCATTCGACACTTGCCGGCGCACCGGGGCGCGCCGCAAGAACTCGCGAGGCACTGCCAACCAGGCGCTGCAACACGGTTTGGCCTACCCATAAGCCACCGTTTTCAACAACCAGCGCAACCTGGCGAAGCACCTCGGGGGCAGAATGGGTATTGCAGCAACCTGAGGCGCCGAGCGCCAGGGATTCGGCGACGACTGTCTCATCCGGCTCATCGGCAAGCACCACGGCAAACTGCCCCGGCTCTAGCTGAAGAGGGGGCAAAACGGCATCGGCCTCATCCCCGGCACGACGGCGACACCACAGGATGGCAGAGCCACCGAGTGGAGTCAGGGAAACTTCATGAGCGCGCAGGACTTTCGCCTGCGGAAAGGCCTCAAGCCATGAAGGCAGGGGGACGGCATCACGATCGATGATCCAGTGGTTCATCAGCGCTCCGTCATGGCGACGCTCTTGGCGCGCAGAACCGGCTTGATCAGATAGGCCAGGACACTCTTCTTGCCCGTCAGGATATCCACCTCGGCAACCATGCCCGGGATGATGGGCAGATTGGCATCACCGAATCCCGGCTTGTTGGTGCGTACCCGTACCGTATAGAAGGCATTGCCTTTCTCGTCCATGACCGTATCGGCACCAATATGTTCGAGCGTGCCTTCAAGGCCACCGTAGATGGAAAAGTCATAAGCCGTAAACTTGACGATGGCCGGCTGTCCCGGATGCAGAAAGGCTATATCCCTGGGCAAGACTCGCGCTTCAAGCAACAGCGCATCTTCCAGCGGCACGATTTCGATCATGTCCTTGCCGGGCTGGATGACGCCGCCGACCGTGTTGACCAGTAGTCGCTTGACCGTGCCCTTGACCGGAGAACGGATTGACGACTGTTTGACACGATCCGAGAGCGCCACGCTGCCTTCGGCCAGGCTATTGAGCTTGGCCATGGTTTCGGAAAGCTCCTTGCTGGCATCGTTGCGGAAAGTCAGCTCGACCTCCTCAATCTTGCGCTGCGCCTCGTTGATCGATGCCTGAACGCGCGAAATCTGGGCCGAAGCCATGTCCCGCTCACCACGGTAGCGCGACACATCGCGCTCCAGACGCAGCAGCTCCACTTCGGAAACCGCACCGGAACTGATCAGCGGACGCGTCACCGACAACTCGCGCGAGGTCAGCTCGTAGCCTTGTGACGCCTGCGCCCGCTTGGCTTGCGCTTCATTGAGCTCCTGCTGGCGCTGGGCCAGTTGCTGGCGCGCAATGGAGACAGCCGCCGTCAATTCGCTGTTTCTTGCCGCGTAGAACTGGCGCTCCTGATCGACGATAGTCGGGTCTGCCTTGAGCACTTCGGCCGGCGGAACAAACGGCTTGCCTTCGGAAATGGCCCGGAGCCGTGCCGCCTTGGCAACCAGCCCCAGATACTGGGCCTGGTTTTCCTTGACCGAGGAAACAAAGCGGGTCTCGTCGATCTTGATCAGCAACTGGTTGGGCTGAACAACCTCGCCCTCCTTGACCAGGATTTCCGACACCAGGCCGCCGTCAATGCTCTGCAAAATCTGGATTTGCCTGGAGGGAATCACCCTGCCTTCACCGCGGGTCACCTCGTCAAGTTGCGCCACGGCAGCCCAAAGGATAAAGACAGCAAAAACAACGCCGATCGAACGCAACAGGACACGGGCCCGCAGGGGCTCCTGGCGGAGCATGGCGAGATCTGCATCGGTCGCGAAATCAACGACGTCGATTTCCTCGCGGCTCGGCAGACGGCCGAGAATTCTTTCGACCCGGGGTGCAGCACGTTGGGCGATGCCTTCCAGCCAGGCATGCAGCGCATTGAAAACCGCAGTCAGGCGCTTCATGATGCTCTCCCCACCCGGCCGCTCTGCAGTGCCTGTATCACCTGGTCACGCGGCCCGTCGGCAACGATGCGCCCATCATCGACAACGAGCACCCTGGTCGCCAGATCGAGCAGACTGTTACGGTGGGTGACGATAAGGATGGTCTTGTGCCCGGCGATTTGCCGCAGTCTGTCCTTGAACTGTTGCTCGGATGAAAAATCCATCGCACTGGTCGGTTCGTCAAGCAGCAGGATAGGCGGGTCCATGAGGAAGGCGCGAGCAATCGCCACGCCCTGACGCTGGCCACCGGACAGGGAGTCCCCGCGCTCGCCTATCATCATGTCGAAACCATCCGGATGGCGATTGACGAATTCGGTCAGACCGCCGGCTTCGGCGGCAGCGACGATCGCGGCGTCCTCGGCATAGGGTGCGCCGATGGCGATGTTGTCGCGCAAGGTGCCGTAGAAGAGCGTGACATCCTGGGCCACATAGCCGATGTTGCGGCGCAAGTCGGCAGGGTCGAGTTGGCGGAGGTCAACCCCGTCGATACTGACCGCACCTTCCGTTGGCTGATACAGGCCCAGCAGCAACTTTTGCAGCGTGGTCTTGCCGGAGCCGATACGACCGATAACGACGACCTTCTCCCCGGCGTTTATCTTGCAGGTAAGCCCCTTCAGCGCGGCAACCTGGGAATTTGGGTAGCTGAACTGAACATCACGAAATTCGATAACCCCTTTCAGTTCCGGCCGATGAACGAAATTGGCATCAGCCGGCCGCTCAACCGGATTGGTCATGATCTGTTCCAACGAGGCGAGAGATACCTTGGCATTGTGGTATTGCATGAGCAGACCGACCATTTGCCCCAGCGGCGCAACCGCACGTGAAGTCAGCATGGTGCAGGCGATCAGCCCCCCCATGCTGAGCTTGCCGTCGCCAATCAGGTAAACGCCGACAATGACGACCACCACATTGACGATCTGCTGGATTTCCATCGCCCCGTTGGTGGCGGCAGCCGACAGGAATCGCATCTGGTTATTGACGCGCGACACGAAGGCCACGCTCTTTTCCCACTTCGACTGCATGACCCCTTCAGCCCCCTGGGTCTTGATCGTTTCGAGTGCGGTCAGACTTTCGATCAGCGTGGCGTTGCGCAGGGCCGAAGCGCGATAGGTCGTTTCTGACAGCGCATGCATCTTGTGCTGAAGGATGTAGGCATAGATGACCACGAAAACGATGGCCAGAATGACTGGAATGATCAATTGCCAGGAAATGATCGCGATGACCAGCACGAACAACAGGGCAAACGGCAGATCGATGAAGGCCGTGACCGATGCGGAGGTGATGAAATCCCGCACCGACTCGAAAGAACGCAGGTTGGATGAAAAAGCCCCGACAGCGGAGGGGCGCGACTCCATCCGTACGCCGAGAACGCGCTCCATGATCTTGGCTGACAGTTGCATGTCGATGCGCGCACTGGCCAGATCGAGAAAATAGCCGCGCAAAAGCCGCAGCATCATGTCCACACCGATGACCAGAAGAACCCCTAGCGCCAGCATCCAAAGGGTCTCGATCGCCCGATTGGGGACCACGCGGTCATAGACGTTCATTGTGAACAGGGGCATGGCCAGCGCAATCACGTTGATCAACAGTGCCGCGCCAAGAACGTCGCGATAAACCTGCCACTGATCGGCCAAGGCGCCCCAGAACCAATGGCGCAGCTTGACCTCGCCTATCTCGGGGGTACGACTGTCAAACCGGAAATGCGGGCGGGCGAAAATCGCGATGCCGGTATAACGCTCGGCCAGTGCTTCACGCGACAGCAGGACCGAGCCCTGACCCGTTTCGGGAAAGAGCAGGCGGGCACTTTGCCCGGCCTCGTCCCAGCCGAGCAGAACGCAGGCCTCTTCATTGTTCAGCAACAGAACGGCAGGCAACAGCAAGTCATCGATACGCGCCAGCGGTCGCCTGACCACTTTGGCCGACAGTCCGGCACGCCCGGCTGCACGCCCGAACAAGGAAGGTGACAGAGAACCGTTCTCAAGCGGCAGGCCGGCTACCAGCGCCGCCCGGGTACTCGGGCGGCCATGGATGCGTGTCAGTTCGACCAGGCAGTCCAATAGAGGATCGTGATGCAGGATATCCTCTCGCACGCCGGAAACCCCCATGCCGGCTGACTTGCTTGAAACGTTGCTCATGCCACTCCTCTGTTTTTTTCGATTCTAGCTTGGCTTGACAAATGCATTTCAAAGAAATGTAAAAAGGCGGACCAGGCCGCCTTTTATTCAAAAATCACCCGATCAGGCGATCAATGGAACAATGAGCAGTGCCACCAGATTGATGATCTTGATAAGCGGATTAACGGCAGGTCCAGCCGTATCTTTATAGGGATCACCGACGGTATCGCCCGTCACTGCGGCCTTGTGCGCATCCGAACCCTTGCCGCCAAAGTGGCCGTCCTCGATGTATTTCTTGGCGTTATCCCAGGCACCACCGCCCGTCGTCATCGAAATGGCGACAAACAGGCCGGTCACGATGGTCCCCACGAGCAGACCACCGAGTGCAACCGGTCCGAGTACCAAGCCGACCACGATGGGCACGGCAACCGGCAGGATGGAGGGAATCATCATTTCCTTGATCGCGGCAACCGTCAGCATATCAACGGCGCGTGAATAGTCAGGCTTGGCCGTCCCTTCCATGATGCCGGGGATTTCCTTGAACTGGCGACGGACTTCGACAACGACTGCGCTGGCCGAACGACCCACCGCCTCCATGGCCATGGCACCAAACAGGAAGGGAATCAGGCCGCCGATGAAGAGACCGATGATGACCAGGTGGTTGGAGAGATCGAAGGTGAAAACCTTGCCGGAAACTGCTTCCAGGCCATGCGTGTAGTCGGCGAAGAGGACCAGCGCCGCGAGACCGGCCGAACCGATGGCGTAACCCTTGGTCACTGCCTTGGTGGTGTTTCCCACCGCATCGAGCGGATCGGTGACGTTGCGCACTTCCTTCGGCAACTCGGCCATTTCGGCAATGCCGCCGGCGTTGTCGGTGATCGGACCGTAGGCGTCGAGGGCGACGACGATACCGGCCATCGACAGCATCGAGGTAGCGGCGATGGCGATACCGAACAGGCCGCCCATGGCGAAAGCAGCATAGATCGCGGCACAGACCGAGAGCACCGGCCAGGCGGTCGACTTCATCGAAACGCCGATACCGGCGATGATGTTGGTCGCATGACCCGTCTGGCAGGCGGCGGCCACATGCTTGACCGGGGCGTAATCCGTACCGGTGTAGTACTCTGTGATCCAGACCAGCGCCGCGGTCAGCACGAGACCGACGACGGAGCAGCCGAACATGGTTGCGGTGTTGATCACCGAGCCGTCAGGCAGCGTAGCGCCGGCACCGATCAGCCAGGAAGTCACCGGATAGTAAAAGGCCAGGGCCAGGACACCGGCGACGATCAGGCCGCGATAAAGCGCAGCCATGATCTTGCCGCCCTCGGTAGCCTTGACGAAATAGCAGCCGACAATCGACGCTATGATCGAGACACCGCCCAAGGCCAGCGGGTAGAGCACCAGGTTTTCACCCAGACCGGCCGTCGTCTTGATGATCAGCGCCGCCAGCACCATGGTCGCAACCACGGTCACGGCATAGGTTTCGAAGAGATCGGCGGCCATGCCGGCGCAGTCGCCGACATTGTCACCGACGTTGTCGGCGATCACCGCCGGGTTACGCGGGTCATCTTCGGGAATGCCGGCTTCGACCTTGCCCACCAAGTCGGCGCCGACGTCGGCGCCCTTGGTGAAAATGCCGCCGCCGAGACGGGCGAAGATGGAAATCAGGGATGAACCAAAGGCCAAACCAACCAGCGGCTCAATGACATGATGGAGATCGGCACCCGGACCATTGACCGATTTCAGGAAAGCGAAGTAGCCGGCGACGCCGAACAGACCGAGACCGACCACGAGCATACCGGTGATGGCCCCCCCCTTGAAGGCGACATCAAGCGCTGCCGCGATACCCTGGCGGGCAGCTTCTGCGGTACGTACATTGGCCCGCACCGAAACGTTCATGCCAATGAAACCGGCAGCACCGGAGAGCACGGCGCCAATCAGGAAGCCGAAGGCAGTCAGCCAGCCCAGCTTGGGGATAATGCCAATGACCACGAAGAGCACGACGCCGACCATTGCAATGGTCTTGTACTGTCGACTCAGATACGCCTCCGCGCCTTCCTGGATTGCTTTGGCAATCTCTTTCATGCGGTCGTTACCGGCCGACAATGCGAGGATCTGCTGACTGGAAATCCAGCCATACAGTACGGCCAATACAGCGCAACCAAGCGCCAGTAACAATGCTGAACTCATTTGCTCTCCCCCTTGTGGACTAACAAAAAATCAGACTGCGAACACTCCCAACTTCTTTGGCACCGAAATATTCCCCAAGCATACATAATCCGGCAAGCCATTGCGATAAGGCGGTGGTTCCTCGCCTTCAATCAGTGGCTGCAGGTAGGTCCGGCAGGCATCGGTGATATGAAAACCGTCCGGCGTGATGAACTCGGCCGGCATCTTGCGCTCGACATTGGCAATATCAGCCAGCGGCGCATCGCCGATCTCCCAGCGATAAGGCTTGTCGGCCTTGCGCTCGATGGTCGCCATCACCGCATTCTTCCCCTGCAGCGCGAGGTCGACGGCAGCCACGCCCAGTGCATGGGCCTGCTCGAGATCGGTGCGCGATGCCAGGTGGCGGGCTGAACGCTGCAGGTAATCGGCCAGCGCCCAGTGGTATTTGTAGCCCAGCTTGTCCTTGATCAGCTGGGCGACCATCTGACCGACGCCCCCCAGTTGCGAATGACCAAAGGCATCCTTGGTCCCCGACTCGGCAATCAGCTTGCCATCGGCATCGGACAAGCCTTCGGAAACAGCTACCGTGCAATACCCGTATTGCTTGACGCATTCCTCGACGCGCGCCAGAAAGCGTTCGGGATCAAAGGGCACTTCCGGAAACAGCAGGATATGCGGCGGCGCGCCGGTCGTCTCCGACGCCAGCCCGCAAGCGGCGGTAATCCAGCCGGCGTGCCGACCCATGACTTCGAGGACGAAAATCTTGGTCGAGGTCCGCGCCATCGACGCCACGTCGTAGCCGGCTTCGCGGATCGAGGTCGCAACATACTTGGCAACCGACCCGAAACCGGGGCAGCAGTCGGTATGTGGCAGATCGTTGTCGACTGTCTTCGGGACGCCGACACAAACGACCGGATAACCCATTTTTTCGGCGATCTGCGAGACCTTCCACGCCGTATCCATGGAATCGTTGCCGCCGTTGTAGAAGAAATAGCCGATGTCGTGCGCCTTGAAAACTTCGATCAGGCGTTCGTACTGGGCCTTGTGCTCCTCCAGGCTTTTCAGCTTGTAGCGGCAGGAGCCGAAAGCGCCGCCCGGCGTATGACGCAGGCGGGCAATCGTTTCGTCGGATTCGAGACTGGTATCGATGAGGTCCTCGGTCAGGGCGCCGATGATGCCATCGCGCCCGGCTAGGACTTTCCCGATCTTGTCGGGATGCCGCCGTGCAGCCTGAATCAGGCCGCAGGCGGTGGCATTGATGACGGCTGTTACGCCCCCTGACTGTGCGTAGAAGGCATTTTTGACCGCCATCTTGTTCCCTTACTTCAGTGCTTCAAAAACGCTCTTGGTAATCCCGTCGACACTGCCGACGCCAGCGACCTTGCGCACCTTCGGTGCCTTGGCGTCGCCTTCGGCAGCCCACTTGCCGTAGAAATCGACCAGCGGCTTGGTTTGCGAATGGTAGATTTCCAGGCGCTTCTTGACGGTTTCTTCCTTGTCGTCGTCACGCTGGACGAGCGGCTCGCCGGTCACGTCATCGATGCCTTCGACCTTGGGCGGGTTGAACACGACGTGGTAGGTGCGGCCAGAAGCCAGGTGGGCACGACGACCGGCCATGCGGGTAACGATATCGCTGTCCGGGACGTCGATTTCGAGCACGAACTCGATCGGCACGCCCGCATCCTTCATGGCCTGGGCCTGGGGAATGGTGCGCGGAAAACCGTCGAACAGGTAACCGTTCTTGCAGTCGTCCTGGGTCAAACGATCCTTGACCATGCCGATGATGACAGCGTCCGGCACCAGGCCGCCCGCGTCCATGTGCTTCTTGGCTTCAAGGCCCAGCGCGGTACCCGCCTTGACCTGAGCACGCAGCATGTCGCCGGTGGAAATCTGGGGAATGCCGAACTGCTTGGAGATGAAAGTTGCTTGCGTTCCCTTGCCAGCGCCAGGTGCGCCCAACAGAATCAATTTCATGGATAAATCCCTCGGTTTTGTCTAAAAAATTCTTGTTATCGGCTTCAGTTGTGGCCGTTCTCTAGAAGCGGAAAATTACTCGCTATTTCCGGGCCGGTCAAACAGTTTGCGCATCCGCTCTGCGTCTTCGGGCGTGTCGACACCAGGCGCCGGGGCCGCATCGATCAACGTCACGCTGATCCGGTAGCCGTGCCACAGGGCGCGCAACTGTTCGAGCGACTCGAAATGCTCGGTCGGCGCCACGCTCAAGCCGGAAAACGCCTTCAAAAAGCTCGCCCGATAGGCATACAGCCCGACATGGCGGTAAGCCGGAAAATCGGCCGGCAAGGTTGCGCCGCCCGCCTCCCGGGCAAAATGATCGCGGGCATACGGGATCGGGGCGCGGGAAAAATACGCCGCATCGCCGTCGGCCCGGCACACCACCTTGACGACATTCGGATTGAAGAAATCGGCAGGGTCGGTGATCGGATGTGCCACGGTGGCAATATCGGCGCCGCTGACGGCGAGCTGGCGCGCCGTCTGAAGGATGACTTCAGGCTCGATCAAGGGTTCGTCGCCCTGCACATTGACGATGATGGTGTCGCGCCCCCAGCCTCGCTGTTCGACGACTTCGGCCAGCCGGTCGGTGCCGGTCGGATGGTCGCTGCGCGTCATCAGCGCCGCCACTTCATGCGCCTCGGCAGCCGCCCGGACTTCGGCATGATCGGTCGCCACCCAGATCTCTTCGGCTCCCGACAGGCGCGCCCGCTCAGCCACCCGGACAACCATAGGCTTGCCGCCGAGATCGAGCAGGGGCTTGCCCGGCAATCGGGTCGACGCGAAACGCGCCGGAATGACGACCTTGAAGGCAATGCCGGACATTACTGCCCGTCCGCGTTCAGTTGTCGCGCTTCGTCCTCGAGCATGACGGGAATGTCGTCGCGCACCGGGAAAGCCAGTTTGCAGGGTTTGCAGACCAGTTCCTTGTCGGCCTTGCGGTGTTCGAGATTGCCCTTGCAAATCGGGCAGACGAGAATATCAAGCAGCCTGGCGTCCACGCAGTTTCTCCAAAATCAGTTCAATAAGGGCCGGCGAAAGCTCGGCCTCGACGGGCAGAACCCAAGTTTCACCCGTCGTCAGTCCGGCACATTTTACTGCATCCTTCTCGGTCATCAGCAGGATGCCATCGCTGGCAAAGGTCAGATCGGCCGGCGTATAGCAATGATGATCGGAAAAGGGATGGTTTTCGCACGCCAGGCCCAGCGTTTTCAGGGTCTGGAAAAAACGCGCCGGGTTACCGATACCGGCCAACGCATGCAGCCTGCCCCGCCCCCGCAGATCGTCCGCAGCGCAGGTCTGTTGCGGATCGCCGAGCCGATAAAAGCGACCGGCTTGCAAGTGCATCGAGAAAGTCGGCGGCGCGGCCAGGAAATCCACTTGAAAACCATTGCCGACTACCGCATCAACCGTCGCCAGTCGCGTCAGTGGTTCACGCAAGGGACCGAGCGGCAGACACCAGCCGTTGCCGGCACCGCGCGCGTCAAAAACAACCAGTTCCACATCGCGGGCCAGGGCGTGATGTTGCAGGCCGTCGTCGCACAGCAAGATATCGACATCGGGATGGGCTGCGAGCAGCGCCGCACCAGCGTCGGCGCGCTGCCGTCCGACATGGACCGGCACCCCGCTGCGCCGGGCGAGCAGCAAGGGCTCGTCGCCAACCTCGCTGGGCAGGGAGTCGGCATGCACCGCAATGACACCATCGCCACTGCGCCCGTAGCCACGACTGATGATGCCCGGCCGCCAGCCCCGCGCCTTGAGTTGCTGCGCCAGCCACAGGGTGAGCGGCGTCTTGCCGGCACCACCGACGATGATGTTGCCGACGACGATGACCGGGACGGGCAGGCGACGAGGTCTGGCCAGCCGGCGATTCAAGGTGCGCAACAAGCCGTAGATCCAGACCAGCGGCAGCAAAAGCCACAACGCCGGCGTCAGCCGGCGTTGATCAAACCACTGTCGCTGTAGCCAGCGGGCCAACATCAGCGATTCTGCGTAGCGAACGAAATATGGGGATAACCGGCCGTCTGCGCTGCCTGCATGATGTCGACGACGCTTTGATGTGTAGCCTTGGCATCCGCATTGATGACGATCAGCGGATCTTCACGGCTGCCCGCTGCCCTGCGCAGGCCGTCGGCGATGCTCTTGACGTCGCTGGTCGCCAAGGGCGACTTGTTGATCAGCACCTGGCCGCCGGCCGTCACCGCGACGGCAATCTCGTTCGGCTGCTCGGCCTGCTTGCTGGCATCGGCCGTCGGCAGGTTGATCTCGAGGCCGGAAAATTTGGCGTAGGTGGTCGTCAGCATCAGGAAGATGATAATGACCAGCAAGACGTCAATCAGCGGAATGAGGTTGATTTCCGGCTCTTCCCGGGTGCGGCCGCGCTGAAAATTCATCGCTTACTTCCGGTCGCCATGCATGTATTCGACGAGGCGGACGGCCTGCTGCTCCATCTCGACGACAAAACCATCGGCCAGGGCACGGAAATGCCGCCAGGCGATCAGACTGGGAATAGCGATGACCAAGCCGAAACCTGTGTTGTACAGGGCGACGGAAATACCGTGCGCCAGTTGCATCGGGTTGGCGCCGGTTGGAGACTGCGAACCGAAAATCTCGATCATCCCGACCACGGTACCGAACAGGCCCATCAGCGGACTGATCGAAGCGATGGTGCCGAGCGTCGTCAGGTAGCGGTTCAGTTCGTGGGAAACGGCCGAGCCGGCTTCCTCGATCGACTCTTTCATGATTTCCCGCGAGGCATTGACGTTGCGCAGGCCGGCGGACAGCACGCGACCGAGCGGCGAATGACGGTCAAGCTCTTCGAGCAGCTTGTCATTGCTGGCGCCGCGTTTGAACTCGCCGACGGCGCGCTGGAGGAGACCCGCCGGCACCACCTTGGAATGACGCAGCGCAACGATGCGCTCGATAATCAGTGCCACAGAAATGACCGAGGCCAGTAGCAAGGGCCAAATGGGCCAGCCGGCCGCTTGAACGATAGCAAACACGTGGATTGATCCTAGGAGGAATATCAGCCCGCAATTCTGCCCTGCCCTCCGTCGCAGGGCAAGCGACGAAATGACGGGCTTGCCGCGGCTTATCCCCAAAAGCTGTGGATAAGTCTGTGAACGAAGTGTGGTGAAGCACGCTAACTCCCACTCAGGAAAGGACTTTTTACACTTTGCCAAAAAACAAGGCATTTCGTTTAGCCCCTTAAAAATCAGTCACTTAACAAAACAAAACGATGTCAACGACTGCCTGAAAATTTCTCGCGCAGGTTACAATCTGTCCATGCCCAGCCCCAACCTGCCTGTCGGTAACACCATCCTCAGTGTCTCCAGCCTGAACCGACAGGTACGTGACTGCCTTGAAACCGCCTTCCCGCTGACCTGGGTAGGCGGCGAAATCTCCAACCTGACCTATGCCGCCTCGGGCCACGTTTATTTTTCCCTCAAGGACAATACCGCCCAGGTGCGCTGCGTCATGTGGCGCAGCCGGGCGCAAGTGCTCGGCTGGCGACTTGAGAACGGCCAGAAAATCGAGGCCCGCGTCCTCGTTTCCTTCTACGAACCGCGCGGCGAGTTCCAGCTCAATGTCGAAGCCATCCGCCGGGCCGGCCAGGGCGACCTTTTTGAGCGTTTCCTGCAACTCAAGGCCAAGCTGGAAAAGGAAGGCATCTTTGCCACCGAATGCAAGCGCGCCCTGCCCGCCTTTCCGCGTCGCCTGGCCATCGTCACCAGCCTGCAGGCCGCTGCCCTGCGCGATGTGCTGACCACGCTGCACCGGCGCGCCCCGCACGTCGGCATCACGCTCTTTCCGACGCCGGTTCAGGGCGACGGTGCCGGCGCCAGAATTGCCGAAGCCGTCAGCGCGGCCGGCCACAGCGATTGCGATGCCATCATCCTCTGTCGCGGCGGCGGCAGCATCGAAGACCTCTGGGCCTTCAATGAAGAAAGTGTCGCCCGCGCCATTCGCGCCACGGCCATTCCGGTCATCGCCGGTGTCGGCCATGAAACCGACTTCACCATCGCCGATTTTGCCGCCGACCTGCGCGCCCCAACACCCACCGCTGCCGCCGAACTGGCCAGCCCTGATCGCGACGCCCTGCTCGACCGGCTGACTCAACTGGAAAGCCATCTCGGGCGCCGCATCGACCGCACGCTCTCCGATCACCTGCAACGTCTGGACTGGCTGGCCACCCGCCTCGTTCATCCGGCCGAGCGCCTGCGTCAGCGCCAGCGCGACATCGATACCTTGGGCAGCCGATTGCAACACGCCCTGCGCCGACAAAGCGATCATTGCGCCGTCCGTCTGGAAGCCCTTGGCCGGCGCTACAACAGCGCCCGCCCCCGGCCGGCCAAGCTGGCCGAAAGTATCTCCCACCTGCAATACCGCCTGACCCGACAAAGCCAGTGGGCAATTTCCCAACATTCCGGGAAACTAAATGCACTCGCCAGCAGTCTCAGCCAGCTTGACCCGCACGCCGTCCTGTCGCGTGGCTATACACTGGCCATCGGAGCAGACGGACGGGCCATCCGCAATGCCACCCAACTCAGCGCCGGCGACCTGCTCAAGCTGAGGTTTGCCAGCGGTGCGGCCGAAGCCACCGTCAATCAGGTTGTCGCAGCCCCCGAAGCTGACTAGAATTTTCGTTTTACCCCTCATCAAACCCAACGGAGAACATAAATGGAACATCAACTGCCCGCCCTGCCGTTTGCCAAAGACGCCCTCGCCCCCCACATGTCGGCCGAGACCTTTGACTACCACTACAGCAAGCATCATCAGGCCTACGTCACCAACCTCAACAACCTGATCAAGGGCACCGAATACGAAGCCCTCGACCTCGAAGCCATCGTCAAGAAGGCCCCGGCCGGCGGCGTCTATAACAATGCCGCCCAGGTCTGGAACCACACCTTCTTCTGGAACTGCCTGACCCCGAACGGTGGCGGCGCTCCCAAGGGTGCGCTGGCTGACGCCATCAACGCCAAGTGGGGTTCGCTCGACGCCTTCAAGACCGCCTTCCAGACCTCTGCTGTCGGCAACTTCGGTTCCGGCTGGACCTGGCTGGTCAAGAAAGCCGATGGCTCGGTCGACATCGTCAACATGGGCGCCGCCGGCACCCCGCTGACCACCGGCGACAAGGCCCTGCTCTGCGTCGACGTCTGG
>ERZ1034363.1274-NODE-1274-length-14711-cov-2.869414_pt1 | contig 14711 bp, 8 predicted proteins | sample MGYA00520616_ERZ1034363 | MGnify/ENA primary metagenome ERZ1034363 (study PRJEB33736, sample SAMEA104284506) | Azolla filiculoides | biome: Urban; feature: Water surface; material: Ditch water | place: Netherlands | collected 2015-10-28 | depth 0-0.1 m ...
GGCGTTGTCGGGCCAGGAGTTCAGCGGGGCAAAACGCTGGTTGCCCGCGCCGCCGCCGCCACGGCCATCGGCGATGCGGTAGGTGCCGGCCGAGTGCCAGGCCATGCGGATCATCAGGCCGCCGTAGTGGCCCCAGTCCGCAGGCCACCAGGCCTGGCTGTCGGTCATCAAGGCCTTGAGGTCCTTCTTCAGCGCTTCGACGTCCAGCTTATTGACTTCCTTGCGGTAGTCGAAGTCCGGCCCCATCGGGTTGGTCTTGGTGTCGTGCTGGTGCAGGATGTCGAGGTTCAGGGCCTTGGGCCACCAATCCATGTTGACCTGGCTGGCCGATGTGGCACCGCCATGCATGACGGGACACTTGCCAGCAGAACTCACGTTCTTGTTTTCCATTTCACGCTCCTTTGTTTGCGTTACCAACTGAAAGGGCCGTGCAGCCCGATCAATGCGCCTTCGCAAAGATGCCTCTGGGCGACCGGAAGGCTTCGGTCGTTCTAACTATAGACCTGCGCGCACTGTTTTGTGATGACCCTGGCATGCGCCTGGGCAAGATGAATGCATCACCGCGATAGGAAAATTTCATGAAGGAACCGGACTCAATCCGATACCCCCGGGCCGGGGCCTTGGGGCGGCCGGTTGCAAGAAGAGGGGCGGCTGGCCGGCTTTGATTCGCGCCCGCAGCGTCACCTTCGTTCCACGCCCGGTAGTTCGCGCTTGTACGATGCGGGCTGCCGCGGCGGCCCCGGCGCGGTAAATTGATTCCGAATCACGACTCTGGAGACTTGCCCCATGTTTCAACCCGGCCTCATGATGGACCGCCCCCTGCTCATTTCCGGCATCCTGGAGCACGCAGCCGCCCAGTTTGCCGACGTGGAGATCGTCTCGCGCGAGACCCACGGGCCGCTGCACCGCACCACCTACGGCGCCACCGCCGTGCGGGCGCGCCAGCTGGCCAACGCGCTCAAGCACCTGGGGCTGGGCCCGGGCAGCGCGGTGGGCTCGATTGCCTGGAACAACCACCGCCACCTGGAGGCGTATTACGCCGTCTCGGGCAGTGGCATGGTCATGCACACCTGCAACCCGCGCCTGCACCCGCAGCAGCTCGTCTACATCATCAACCATGCCGAAGACCGCGTGGTGGTGTTTGACAGCACCTTCGCGCCGCTGATCAAGGGCATTGCGGCGCACTGCCCCCGGGTCAAGCACTGGGTGGCCCTGACCGATGCGGCCAACATGCCCGGCGTGCTGGCCGCCACCGAGGGCGTGGCCCATGTGGAATGCTATGAAGACCTGATCGCCCCGCACAGCGGCTACTTTGACTGGCCCGAGTTTGACGAGCGCACGGGGGCTGCGCTGTGCTACACCTCGGGCACCACCGGCAACCCCAAGGGCGCGCTGTACTCGCACCGCGCGATCGTGATCAACGCGCTGTCGGGCTGCCTGCCGGGCGTGCTGTCACTCTCGCCGAAAGACACCATCCTGCCGGTCGTGCCGATGTTCCACATCAACGCCTGGTGCATCCCCTACGCCGCGCCCATCGCCGGTGCCCGGCTGGTGCTGCCCGGGCCGCGCCTGGATGGCGCCAGCCTGTACGAGCTGATGGAGTCGGAACAGGTCACCGTCAGCGCGGGCGTGCCCACGATCTGGCTGGCGCTGCTGCAGCACGTCGAGCAGCACCAGCTGAGCTTCTCCACCATGCGGCGCACGGCGGTGGGCGGCTCGGCCATGCCGCAGTCGCTGATTGCCAAGTTCAATGAAACCTACGGTGTGGAAGTGCGCCACGGCTGGGGCATGACCGAGACCACGGCCGTGGCCACCATGAGCGCCCTGGCGCCCAAGCACATGGACGCGCCCGCTGCCGAGCGCCACGCGCTGGTGGCCCGGCAGGGCAAGTCGGTGTTTGGCGTCGAGATCAAGGTGGTGGACGAATACGGCGACACCCTGCCGCGCGACGGCGTCTTGCAGGGCGAGCTGATGGTGCGCGGGCAGTGGATCGTCAGCGGCTACTACAAGGGCGAGGCCTCGCCGCTGGTGGACGGCTGGTTCCCCACGGGCGACATCGCCACCATCAATGCCGACGGCGTCATGCAGATCCGCGCCCGGACCAAGGACGTCATCAAGACCGGCGGCGAGTGGATCAGCTCCATCGACCTGGAAAACGCGGCCATTGGCCACCCCGCCGTGGCCATGGCGGCGGTCATTGGCGTCAAGCACCCGAAGTGGGACGAGCGCCCGCTGCTGTTCATTGTGCGCAAGCCGGGCCAGACCCTGGAGCGCGACGAGATGCTGGACTTCCTGTCCGCGCGTGTGGCCAAGTGGTGGGTGCCCGACGACGTGATCTTCCTGGACGCGCTGCCCGTGGGTGGCACCGGCAAGGTGCAGAAGGGCGATCTGCGCAAGCAGTACGGCGGCGTGTTCAGCTGATGCCGACCAGCCCGGCCCCACCCTGCGCAGGCACCGTGACCAGCGTGAACGTGGGCACGGCCCGCGCGCTGCTGGCCGGTGGGCGCCGCATTCTGTCGGCCATCGGCAAGCAGCCGGTGAACGGGCCGGTGGCGGTGGGTCGGCTGGGGCTGGCCGGCGACGCGCAGGCCGACCTGAGCGTGCACGGCGGGCTGGACAAGGCGGTGTACGCCTACCCCGCCGAACACGCGGCCTTCTGGCAGGCCCGGCGCCGGGAACACGGCGTGAGCCTGTTCGACGAGGCGCTGCCACCCGGCTTCGTCGGCGAAAACCTCACGCTGCACGGCCTGCTGGAGACCAGGGTGTGGATCGGCGACGAGTTGCATTTCCCCGACTGTGTGCTGCGCGTGACCGCGCCGCGCGAGCCCTGCTTCAAGTTCAATGCCGTCATGGGTTACGCGCAGGCGGCCCGCGACATGGTGCAGGCCGGATGCTGCGGCTGGTACATGGCGGTGGATGTGGCGGGCACGATTGCCGCCGGCCAGGCCTTCACGCTGGTGCCGGGCCGCCGTGCGCTGGGCCTGCCGCAGGCGTTTGCCGCCAAGCGGGTCAAGCACCTGCGCTGAGGCGGTCGGGGCAGGGATCTGCCGCCGGGGTCCGGTGGTTCGAATAGTCCTGATTTAATAGCAAATAGTGACCAAAAGGCGCTGGGTTGAGCCGGTTTTTACTGAAAATCCGGTGCGGGACGCCTTTTTGCGGCCTGCGGAGGGCCAGCGCCGCCGGTTGACTGCAAAATCGGGCGCATTCCCCATTTCCTGAAGGAGTTCCCATGTCCGTTGTCACTGAACTGGCCGAAGGCATCCTGACGCTGCGGCTGAACCGTCCGCAGCGCCTGAATGCGCTGACCCTGGCCATGGCGCAGGAACTGCTGCTGGCCGTGCAGGGCGCTGTTGCCGACCAGCGTGTGCGGGTGTTGCTGCTGTGCGCCGAGGGGCGCGCCTTTTGCGCCGGCAAGGACCGTGACGACCCGCCCGTGCCGGAGTTTGTGGCCACGCTGCAGGCGCTGGCGCAGGAGTTGATGGAATGTCCCAAGCCCGTGGTGGCGGCCGCGCAAGGCTGGGCGGTGGGCGGAGGGCTGGAGCTGCTGCTCAATTGCGACGTGGTGGTGGCCGGGCGCGGCGCGCGCTTCAGCCTGCCCGAGGTGCAGGTCGGCCTGCTGGGCACCGGCGGCGTGGCCGCACTGCTGCCGCGCACCATCGGTCTGGCGCGGGCCAAGGGTGCGTTGTTGCTGGGGCTGGACTTCACCGCAGAGCAGGCCGCCCAGTGGGGGCTGATCTGGTCCGTGACGGACGACCTCCATCTGCAGGACGAGGCACGCAGCCTGGCGCTGCAACTGGCCAGCCGGGATCCCGCCGTGCTGGGCTGCATGAAGGCGCTGCTGCACGAGGAGACACTGGCCGATCTGGCCGGCGTGCTCGCGCGCGAAGCGCAGGCGCACGAGGCCATTGCAACCACGCGCGGGGCCTGAGCGCGCGCCGGCCCTGCCAGCGTCGCGGGGGCTTGCGTTGACGGGCAGGTGCCGGTGTTGCCGGTCTGCACCGGCGCTGCCCAGCGGAACCCACTGGGGGCTGAAGTCGCTGAAAGACGTTGCCGCCACCGGGTAGCGCAGCCCGAGGATCAGGAACTGGCCCGGCGTCGCCTGATGTGCCGCAAGTGAACAGTGTTGATCCCGTTTTCAACTCCTGAATAAGGAGCATAAAAACACCCTGTGACGCTGGGATCAGGCCAGAAAACCTTGTGAACTGCGTCAGGGCAGCGTGACGCCGCCGCGGGTGATGACCTTCTGATGCGACACCTCCATCCGGGCCGGGCGGGCCAGCGGGCCGTGGGCCGTGAGGTAGTCCACGAAGGTCTGGGTGTAGAGCAGGTAGGTGTTCACATGGCGGCCGGCGGCAAAGATGGGACCCAGCGTGGCAAAGCCGTCGCGGCCGGCGGCCACGAAGTCGTTGGTGACCAGCACGTAGCTTCGGGCCGGGTCCAGCGGCGCCCAGGCGCCCGTGGCCTTGCTGCGCACCTGCACGTGGCTGAAGCGCCGGCCTTTGGGCTGGCGCAGGTCCAGGTCCCAGCGCAGGCCGGCCGCGTAGGGGTGCGAGCCGTTGGACAGGTTCAGGTCCAGATGGTTGGCCACGCCGTCTTCGAGCGCCGCCAGCACCTCGGCGCCGGTCAGGTTCATCTCCACCAGCACGTTGCTGAAGGGCAGGACGGTGAAGGCGGTGTTCATGCTCAGCGTGCCGGCTGCGATGGGCGTGCGCACGCCGCCCGCGTTCTGCAGCGCGAAGTCGGCACGCCGGCTGGCCTGCAGGAAGGCCTCGGCCACCACCTGGGCCACGTCGCTGCCGCGCGCCAGGGTGTGGGCGGCCTCGCAGCCGGCCACGCCGGCGCTGGGGTTGGTGCTCTCGCCGGGCACGCGCACCAGGCACAGGGACTCGGCCGCCGTGCCGATGGCGCGGGCCTTTTGTGTGCTGACCTGGGCTGCAAAGGTGGCCAGCGTCTGCGCGGCGGCGACGTCGGGCGTGACCACCTTCACGCCCGGCTCGGCGGCCAGTTGCTTGCGCAGTGCGGCGCGTTCCCCATCGGCCAGCGGCTGCCAGACGCCGGTGGCGTCCTTGCGCTGGAAACGCTCGCCAATCACCAGCGCGGCCTGGCCGCCGCACTGGCTGACGCGGCCTTGCGGGTCAAACTGCACGTGCATCAGCCCGATGGCCTTGCCGTACTCCCAGGCCTGGCCGATACAGACCGTCTCGCCGGACTTGTTGCGGGCCACCGTCGGGTAGGCGCCGGAGCTGGCCACGCCCTGCGCGCGGAAGTCGCCCAGCAGCGTGTGCGAGTCGCCGCCGATGACCACGTCCACATCGGTCAGCCGCGCGGCCAGCGCCAGGTCGGCCTCATAGCCCTGGTGCGTCATCAGCACGATGTGACGGATGCCTTTGGCCTTGAGTTCGTCAATGGCCTTTTGCGCCGAGGTGGTTTCATCGAGGAACTGGGTGGTGGCCAGCGGGCGCGAGGAGGCCTTGGTCTTGCCCGCGATGGTGATGCCGACCAGGCCCACGCGCACGCCGTCCACCACTTTCACCATGGACGGCCGCAGGTAGGGTGCGGCGCCTGCGGGTGCCAGCGGCGAGCCGGGCTCCACCACGATGTTGGCCGACAGCGTGGGCGTCTGGCACGGGCCCCGGGCCAGTTCGTCCAGGAAGCCCTTGAGCGTGGCGTCGCCGTCGTCAAACTCGTGGTTGCCGGGGATGAAGGCATCAAAGCAGATGGTGTTCATCATCTGCGCATCGGCGCGGCCCTTGAAGAAGGTGTAGTAGAGCGAGCCGGTCAGGGCGTCGCCGGCGTGCAGCTTGAGCAGGTTGGGCGTGCCCGCCAGCGACTTGAACAGCGCTGTCTGGCGCGCGAAGCCGCCCAGGTCCACCTGCGTGGGCACGCCGCCCAGCCGCAGTTCGGTGCCGGCAAAGCCATCAAGCTGCGAATGGTGGTCGTTGATGTGGGCGATGTGCAGGGTCAGCGGCTTGAACGGGGCGGCGTCCATTCCCACGCCAACCACCGCACAGCCTGCCAGCAGCAGGGCGCTGAGTGCCGCGGTGGCAAGCCCGCAGAGGCGGCGAAAGGCGGGATGCGGCAGTGCGGGCAGGGGCATGGTGGCGGGTGGGCAAATGGCGAACCCGCCATTGTGCTTGCCCGCGCGCCCCGCCATGGGGCCTTGCCTCAGCGGGCCTTCAGGAATTCGCCCACTTCGAGCAGCACGAGTTCGTTGTCGTCGGCCTGGTTGGGCGTACGGCTGCTGGAAAACGGCAGGTTGTTGTCGTTGCCGACCACGATGTGCGTGGCGTCCACCACATCGACGTTTTCGATGGTGAAGAAGGGGAAGGTCAGCACGCCGTTGTGCAATGGCTTGCGCGCGAGCCTGGCCGGGTCAGCCATCGCCATCAGGTCGATGTAGCCGATTTTGCGCAGCGCGCCGCCCACGTTGGCGTCGCTGAGCTCGACCTTGTAGACGCGTTTGAATTTCGCCAGGTCATGGAAGCAGTCGGTGCGCTTCTGGCCTTCCGGGCAGGCCTTGTCTGCCGTGCCTTCGCCGTTGTCGCGCTCGATGATCAGGCCCTCGGTCGGGCTGATCATGTTGAAGTCGCCGATGGCGTGGTGGTTGGCGTCGAGCACGTACTTCCAGTGCCTGCCGGTCCACTGCTCGGTCTTCACGTCGAACTCCAGCACGCGCAGGAACTGTTTGCCCTCCTGCGTCTCGGGCGCCTTGGCGGCGTCGTCCCACAAGGCGCCTTCCAGCAAGGCGTAGAGCTTGCTGCCGTCCTTGGACGCCGCCATGCCCTCGAAGCCCTTGGAGCGGCGCACCTGGAACTTGACCTCGCCATTGGGCGCGCCGGGCGTGGTCACGGCCGGGTGGTCGGGTGAGCGCACCACCTTGCCGTCCACCTGCGTCTCGAACACGGCGAGCACTTTCCCCTTGAGGTCGGCCTTGACCAGGTAGGGGCCGAACTCGTCGCCGATCCACAGGGCGCCGCCGGCAAACTGGAAGCTTTCGGTGTCGAAGTCCGAGCCGGTCAGGTAGCGCTGCTTCGTGCCTTCGTGAACGATGCGGAACGGCACTTTTTTGTCCGGGTCGTGCAGAAACACCGTGTCCAGCCGCTTGAACTGCCCGGTCTTGAAATCCACCTTGTAGTGGTTCAGGTACAGCATGAAGTCCGGCGAGTTGGCCTTGGCGCCGGCGCCGTTGTCGGTCAGCACCCAGTAGCTGCCATCGGCCATGCGCTTGATGCCCGAGTGGCCCTGCAGCGGCTGGCCCTTGAAGGGCAGCGAGACGCCAGTGGGGCGGCCGGCCGACGTGCCTTCGACGCTGGCGCGCTTTTCCATGCGCTGGCCGGTGGTGAATTTGCCGCTGACCTGCAGATCCGCCGGCGCGTCCTTGGGTGCGGCGATCAGGCTCAGCGCGGGCAGCACGGCGTGGCCGGCCAGCGTGGCGGGGTAGGCAGTCTGGGCGTTCAGCGCGGCCGGAAAGGCCATGACGCCGGCCAGCGTCAGGGCGGCCAGCGTCATGCGGGAGAAGGGATGGGACATGGACAGGTTTCCTCGGGTTGTGATGCGATTCGCAGGGGCTGGTGCGCCGCGTGAAGTCCCGCCATGGTGGGGACGGCCTGTGACAACACTGTGAAAGGCGCGCATGCTCGTGCGTGCGGCCGGGACGTCACACGGGTGTCATCAAGACCCTCAAGACTGGAAGGCTGTTTTCACCCACCCAAGAGTTCCGCATGTCCTTCCGGTTTCTTCCTGCTTTCGTCCTGCCCCGTCCTGCCCGTGCCGTGCTGGGGGCCACCACGCTGCTGGCCAGCGGCCTGCTGCTGAGCGCCTGCGGTGGCGGCGATGCGCCGACGTTCAAGGCCATCGATCTGAACATCGCCCACATCAACGACCACCACTCCCAGCTGGATGCGTTTGCCAATACCGCGCTGACGCTCGATGGCGTGGCCACGCAGGTGGACCTGGGCGGCTTTGCGCGCCAGACCGCGGTATTCAAGTCCCTTGCGGGTACGCCCAACCTGCTCAAGCTGCACGCAGGCGACGCGCTGACCGGCTCGCTGTACTACACCTTCTTCAAGGGCCAGGCCGACGCCCAGATGATGAACACCATCTGCTTCGACGCCTTCATTCCCGGCAACCACGAGTTTGACGACGGCGACGGCGTGTTCAAGGGCTTCCTGGACGCGCTGGCCAACCCTGCCAACGGTGGCGCCTGCAAGACGCCGACCCTGTCGGCCAACATCGTGGCGCAGCCCGGCACGCCGCTGGCGCCCACGGGCGCCGCGCCCTACCTGCAGCCGTCCGCCATCAAGAAGATCGACGGCGTGGACGTCGGCATCGTGGGCCTGAGCACCGGGGTCAAGACGACCACCTCCTCGCGCCCGCTGGCCACCACCCAGTTCCTCGATGAGGTGACTGCGGCACAAAAAGCCATCGACGACCTCAAGGCCAAAGGCATCCGCCACATCGTGCTGATGTCGCACCTGGGGTTTGAGGCAGACAAGCAGATCGCCGCCAAACTGACCGACGTGGACGTGGTCATCGGCGGCGACTCGCACACCCTGCTGGGCGACTTCAGTGCCGTCGGCGTCACGACGGGCACGGGCACGTACCCGGCGCGTGTCACCAACAAGTCGGGCGACACCGTGTGCATCGGCCAGGCCTGGGAATACGCCAAAGCCTACGGCCTGATGAATGTGAAGTTCAACACCCAGGGCAGTGTGGCCAGCTGCGGGGGCGAAACCCGGCTGGTGATCGGCGACAGCTTCAAGCGCAAGGACGACGCAGGCGTCTGGCAGCCGCTGGCCGAGGCGGACCGTGCGGCGCTGGTCGCCAGGCTGGCTTCCAGCACGGCCGTGAAGGTCGTGACGCCTGACGCAGGCGCGGCGCAGACCCTGTCCACCTATTCGTCCCAGGTCAGCGCACAAAAGGCCATCACCATCGGCACCGCCACCGAGGCCCTGTGCCTGATGCGCGTGCCCGGCGGCTCCAACAGCCGCAACACCGGCGTGGCGGGCTGTGAATCCGCCAACACCCTGGCCCGGGGGAGCGATGCCGCGCAGGTGGTGGCCGAGGCCTTCCTGCGCGCCAGCAAGCGCGCCGACTTCGCGCTGCAGAACGCCGGCGGCGTGCGCATTCCGGTGGCTGCCGGTACCCTCAGCATGAACACGGCCTTCACGCTTCTGCCGTTCACCAACGTGCTGGTCGAGATGGACCTCAAGGGTTCGGAAGTGATCGCCGCCCTGGAAGACGGGGCATCCTCCCACCTCGACGCCGCCGTGCCGTCGGATGGCGCGCACCCCTACGCGGCCGGCCTGCGCTGGGACCTGGACATGAGCCAGCCCAAGGGCCAGCGCTTTACCAACGTGCAGGTGCGCAACAAGACCACGGGCGCCTGGGCGGCCATCAACCCGGCCCAGACTTACGTGCTGGTCACCAACGACTTCGTGGCCGCTGGCGGGGATGGGTACAACACGCTCAAGCCGATCTACACGGCCGGCCGTTACGTGAACACCTACCTGCTCTACACCCAGAGCTTCGTGGACTACGTCATCGCCAAGGGCACGATCAGCCGCCCGCAGGCGTCCGACTATTCGCACCAGAAGGTGATCACCAAGGCCGGCGTCACGCTGCCCTGATCAACCGTCAGGCCCGGGCGGCTTGCAGCCCTGCGTGGTGCCCCCGGGTGAAGGCTTCCTCGAAAACCGAGTAGCCGGACCAGTCGCTGTGGGCAAAGCGCAGGCGGCCGTCTGAGGGTGTCATGGACTCATATTTTTGTAGCAAATGATGTCCATTTGATGCTGGGATAGGGCCATTTTTATGCCATAAATGGCGCCCCTGCAGGGTGCCGGGCACCGGGATGGCCATGGCGTGCCCGTAGCGGGTGATGTCGATGCGTGTGAGCTTGGCCGCGAGGTCAGGGTGCGGCACGGACAGCTCGGCCAGGATGGCGTCGCGCCAGTGGCTCCAGGGCCGCTCCCGCAGCTGGCGGCGGCCGTCGGGTGTATCGCCCAGCGCCAGGTAGTAGGTCAGCACGGTGGCGCCGGGTACGGCCCGCAGGCTCTGGTGCTGCGCGTCCACGTAGCCCAGGCCGGGGCTGTCGTACAGCACGTTGTCCCAGCTGGGCGGCGCGCCGGGGCGGTCGTGCAGGGCGCGGTCGATATGCAGATTGGCCACCAGCCAGGGCGCATGCCGGGTGCGCGCCGTGGCCTGGCGCAGGACGTCCGGCGGGTTCACCACCACGCGCGCGGCCACGAACACCGGCAGCGCCACGATGCACTGCGCGGCCTGCCAGCGCTCCACCGTCTGCGTGGCGACGTCCAACGCATCGACGGTGACGCCGTGCCGGCCGGCGTCAATCTGCAGCACCACGCGGCCGGTGTGCAGCCGCCCGCCGGTGGCGGTCAGCGGCGCGGCCAGTCGCCGGGTCAGCCACCCGTTGCCCTCGGGCCAGGTCAGCACGCCTTCGCGGTCGCCGGCCTCGTCGCCGGGCGCGTGAAAGCCGTGGCGGCTGGCGAAGTAGTGGATGCCGGCCCAGGCCGACACGGTAGCGATGCCCGCCCCGTAGTCGTCGCGGCAGCTATAGTCCAGGTACCAACGCAGCTGCGGGTCAGTCAGGCCTGCGCGGTCCAGCCAGGCCTGGAAGGTGAGGGCGTCCAGCGCCAGGTGCGCGGCCGGTGCGCCCGCCCGGAACGCCGGCATGGCAAAGGGTGCCGCCGCCTGGGCCGCGCGCACCAGCGCCGCAAAGCGCTGGTACTGCGCCAGCGTGGCCGCGCCTACGCCCTGCACGGGCAGCAGGCCCTCCTGCCAGGCGCCGTTGAAAAACAGCCGTTCCTGCGGGCTGTGACACAGGTGGCGTTCGTCGTAAACCCAGCGCCCGGCCACGCGCTGGCGCAGGCCGAATTCTTCGAGCAGGTCCTGCACCTCGTGCGCGGTATCGCCCGGCACCGGCAGGTAGTGCGCGCCGAGCGGGCAGGCGATGCCACCCACCGTGCCGCCCCGGCTGTTGCCGCCGGCCGTGTCTTCGAGTTCCAGCAGCGCGAAATCATCCATGCCACGCAGACGCAGGGCCCGCGCCGCCGCCAGCCCCGCCACGCCGCCACCCGCGATCACCGTCTGCACGCGGCGGGTGACGCCGGGGGCGCCGGGCGGGCGGGCGTCGCGCAGCAGGTGGCCGCGCGCGTGGGCGATGCCGGTGAAGCCGCCTTCAATGTCACGCGGCGGCGGTTTGCAGCCAGCCAGCGCCAGCGCGCCGGTGGCCAGAAGCTGCCTGCGCCGCAGGCCGGCGTATGGGGCGCCCATCAGTGCGCCACCCGGCCCCATTCGGTCTCGTAGGTGTGCACCAGTACCTGGTTAGACAGGCGGTTGACCTCCGCCGGCACGCGCGCCATGTCCTGCGGAAAGTCGAACAGCAGCGGCAGGGTCTGCAGGTTCAGGAAGCGCAAGCCGGGGGGCAGGGTGGCAGGCATCCGGTACGGCCGCCGGCCGGCGATGACAAAGCCCCACTCGCCAAAGCTGGGCACATGGGCGTGGTAGGGCGCGGTGCGCAGGCCGACCGATTCGATGGTCTGCACCACGGTCCAGAAACTCTGGCGCGCCACCAGCGGCGAGGTGGTCTGGATCACCGCGTAGCCGCTCGCGGACAGCCGCTGGTCGAGCAGGGCGTAGAACGAGTGGGTGTAGAGCTTGCCGATGTTGAAGTTGGTCGGGTCGGGGAAATCGACCACGATCACGTCGAAACTGTCCCGGGTGTCTTCCAGCCACTTGAAGGCGTCGGTGTTGACCACCGTCACCTTGGGCGACGCCAGCGCATGGCCGTTGAGCCGGGCCAGCGTGGCGTTCTGGGTGAACAGCGTGGTCATGGCCGGGTCCAGCTCGACCAGGGTGACGCTCTCCACGCCGGGATACTTCAGGATCTCGCGCACCGCCATGCCGTCGCCGCCGCCCAGCACCGCCACCTTTTTCGGGGCGCCGTGGGCTGCCATCACAGGGTGCACCAGCGCCTCGTGGTAGCGGTATTCGTCGCGCTCGGCAAACTGCAGGTTGCCGTTGAGGAACAGCCGGTGCCCTGCGCGCCCTTCGCCCGCGCCGTGCGTCACCACGATGCGCTGGTAGGGCGACGCGGCGGTGAAGACGATGCGGTCGGCGTAGAACTTGTCTTCGGTCAGCGTGGTGATCTGGTCGGCCGCCGCAAAGCCGCCGGCCAGCAGCGCCAGCGTGCCGCCGCAAGCCAGCGCATGGGCCGCGAACTGCCGCAGCTCGTGCCGGAACAGCCACAGCGCCCACACGGCCACCAGGGCGTTCAGCAGGCCGAACAGCAGCCCGGTGCGGATCAACCCGAGCTGCGGCACCAGCACCAGCGGAAACGCCAGCGACACCGCCAGCGCGCCCAGGTAGTCGAAGGTCAGCACCTGCGAGACCAGGTCCTTCAGCATCACGTTGCGCTTGAGGATGCGCATGACCAGCGGAATCTCCAGCCCGACCAGCGTGCCCACCAGAAACACCATGCCGTACAGCAGGAAACGGAAGGCGCCCGGCGTGTAGGCGTTGGCCAGGAACAGCAGCCCCGGCAGCGCGCCGCCGGCCAGCGCCACCAGCAACTCGATCCGCAGGAAATGCGCGGGCAGTTGCCGCTCGAAAAAACGCGAGAGGTACGAGCCCACCCCCATGGCGAACAGGTAGGCCCCGATGATGGTGGAGAACTGCAGGACCGAATCGCCCAGCAGGTAGCTGGCAATGGCCCCGGCCGCCAGCTCGTACAGCAGCCCGCAGGCGGCCACGACGAAGACGCTGGCGAGCAGCGCGACCTCGACCGGGCGCGGGGCGGCGTGGTGTTTGGGGGGCGAGACGGGTGTCACGGTGAGGCCAGCGCACGGTCCAGTTGCGCGGCGGTGGTCAGGCCATCGCGGGTTTGCGTCAGCCAGGCAAACACGGCCCGCCCCCCGCTGGTCTGGCCCCAGCGTTCGCCGACCAGGCGTTTTTCGATCTCGTAGGGGTCGTTCAGCAGATGCGCGCCCTTGAATTCGAGCACCGCCACGCGGCCATCCAGCAGCTCGGCCACGAAATCCGGGAAGAAGCGGCCGCGTGATGTGGGCAGCGCGAAGCCGCACGGCGCCGTGTCGAGGTTGCGTACCCACGATTTCACCTTGGGATGCCTGTCGATCAGCTGGGCGCAGGCGAACTCCTGCCCGTCGTCCTTCAGGTCGGCCAGTACGGGAAAGTAGTGCTTGGGAAACTGGTAGCGCCCGCTGTAGCGTGACGCCACCGGCGCCGGGTAGCGCCCCGGCTCGAACAGATGCGGGCGCTGCCAGTCCGGCTCGACCAGCCAGCCCTGCGCGTTGTCTGCCTGCAGCACGAGCTGGTGAAAGCTCTGCCGCACGGCCTGGTCGCGCAGTTCGGCCACGCGGCTTTCGATGTCCTGCGCCAGCTTGAAGCGCGCCTGCGCCAGCACCACCAACGGCACGCCGCGCGCGTGCAGCAGGTGGTTCACCACGGCCGTCAGATAAGCACGCCGCTGCGCTTGCGTCAGGTCGGGCAGTTGCTGAAACAGGGATTGGTCCAGCCAGCGCACCAGATCGTCCGGCGTGATGGTGCTGGCGCCATAGTCCATGGCGATCTGGCTGGCGTCGGCCGGGCGCAACTTGACATGCGCGTCCTTCAGGTAAATCTCAAAGGTGTTGGACTGCGCCACCACCTGGAAGCCCGGCAGCTCAATGGCCTGCGGCGTCATCAGGTCCAGCGCCACGGTCTCCAGCACGGCTTCGCGCTCCAGCGGCCACAGCGGCGCCTGCGCCTGCGTGCGGTAGCCCAGCGTCGGCACCGGGGCAAAGGGCTCGCCGCGCGAGGCGGGCGCCTGTTGCGCCGCCACCAGCGCGTTGTGTTCCGCGACTTTTTCGCGCACCTGTTCCTGTTTTTTGGCGCCACGCACCTGGGCCAACATCAGGTCTTCCAGCGCCGCGCCGATGTGGCCGGTCACCACCACCTGCGGCGCGCCGCCCACCTCCACCACGCGCACGCCGGCTGCTGCCTGCAACTCTGGTGTCGGTGAAATTGCTATGAAAGTCGTAGCTATGTTGGTCCATTCCACGCTGGGAAAGAGCTCATTTTCTTCAAAAAGTGGCAAATTGATGGCCGGCGCGATCATCGACGCCACGTCCAGCGCTTCAAAGCCCATGTGGTTGATCAGCCGGTCGGCCAGCGCGTGGGCCGCGCTGGAAAACTGCGCCTCGCAGACGTGAGCGTAAGCGCGGTTGAGCGCCTCGCGCCCGCGCCGCGTGGCGTAGGGCATGCGCAGTACCCGGCCCAGCAACTGCTCCACCGCCGTGGCGCTGGAGAGCTTTTGCAGCGAACACAGGATGTAGGCGAACGGGCAGTCCCAGCCTTCGCGCAGCGCCTGCACGGTGATCACAAAGCGCACCGCGCAGTCGCGCGCGCTCAGGTCCCGTCCGTCCAGGCCGCGCACATCGCCCGTGGCCACCACGATCTGATCCGGCGGAATGTGCAGCTCGTCGCTCAGGTGGCGGCGCAGCGCCTCGGGCGGCATCTCGTCGTCCGCGTTCTGCGCCTGAAACAGCACGATGGGGCGCACATAGCCGTGGCCGTCGGCCTCGTCCTTCAGCGCCTCGGCTTCCAGCGCGCGCTGGCTCTGCACGGCGGCAAACACCGCCTGCGGCCAGCCCTGTGGATGCTCGGCCAGCGCAATCGGCAGCTTGATCATGTTT
>ERZ1034363.1275-NODE-1275-length-14708-cov-3.968081_pt1 | contig 14708 bp, 12 predicted proteins | sample MGYA00520616_ERZ1034363 | MGnify/ENA primary metagenome ERZ1034363 (study PRJEB33736, sample SAMEA104284506) | Azolla filiculoides | biome: Urban; feature: Water surface; material: Ditch water | place: Netherlands | collected 2015-10-28 | depth 0-0.1 m ...
AAGGGACTCGAACCCCCACGGAGTTACCCGCTAGTACCTGAAACTAGTGCGTCTACCAATTCCGCCACCTGGGCACAGGTGCGAAGAGCCGCCATTATAGAGAAAGATGAACTGATGTCAAGAAAAAAACTATCAAAAATACGTCGTGCCGATCCCTTCTTCGACCGCGAGCTGGCGCGCTATGAATTTCCCCTGCCTTCGCGTGAATATGTGACCCAGGTTTTGACCGATGAAGGTCGCCCCGTCGAGTTCGAGGAATTGACGGAGTTGCTCGATATCACCACGACCGAACGCGAGATGTTCCAGCGTCGGCTCGGTGCCATGGAGCGCGAAGGCCAGCTCATGCGCAATCGCAAGGGTGCCTACATCCTGCCCGAGCGGGCCAGCCTGACGCCGGGGCGCATTCAGGGGCATCCCGATGGCTATGGCTTCCTGATTCCCGATGACGGCAGTGCCGACATCTTTCTCGACCAGCACCAGATGGGCAAAGTGCTGCATGGCGACCGGGCGCTCGTCCGGGTCACTGGCATCGACCGCAAGGGGCGTCCCGAGGGCGGTATTGTCGAAGTGATCGAGCGGGTCAATACGCGGATCGTCGGGCGCGTCTTCGTCGAGCACGGCGTCGTCGTCGTGGCGCCGGAAAACAAGCGCATTTCGCAGGACATCCTGGTGCCGCCGCAGCCCAAGGCCAAGAACAAGCCGGAGTCGGGGCAGGTCGTCATGGTCGAGATCATTGAGCAGCCCAGCAAGTTCTCCCAGCCCATCGGCAAGATCATCGAGGTGCTGGGCAATTACGCCGATCCGGGCATGGAGATCGAGATTGCCTTGCGCAAGCACGATCTGCCTTTCGAGTTTTCCAAGTCGGCGCTGGAAGAAAACAAGGCGCTGCCGGACAAGGTCACCAAGGCCGACCTCAAAGGCCGCGTCGATTTGCGCGAGGTGGCGTTGGTCACCATCGACGGCGAGACCGCCCGCGATTTCGACGATGCCGTCTATTGCGAAAAGAAGGGGCGCGGCTGGCGCCTGATCGTGGCGATTGCCGACGTCTCGCACTACGTCAAGCCGGGCATGGCGCTCGACCGTGAGGCGGTCGAGCGCGGCAATTCGGTGTATTTCCCGCGCCGCGTCATCCCCATGCTGCCCGAGAAGTTGTCGAACGGCATCTGTTCGCTCAACCCTGATGTCGAGCGTATGGCCATGGTCTGCGACATGGAGATCAGTGCGACCGGCAAGATCGGCAAGTACAAGTTTTACCCCGCTGTTTTCCGTTCGCATGCCCGCCTGACCTACAACCTCGTCTGGTCCTGGCTGTCCGGTGAAAAGACGCCGGAAACCGAGGCGCACCAGAGCGTGCTGCCGCATGTGCAGAATCTCTACAAGCTGTTTGCCGCCCTGCACAAGGCGCGTGCCCAGCGCGGCGCCATCGATTTCGAGACGACCGAAACGCAGATGCTGTTCAACGAACAGGGCAAGATCGAGAACATCGTGCCGGTGTTCCGCAACGATGCGCACCGCATCATCGAGGAATGCATGCTGGCGGCCAATGTCTGCGCCTCGGACTTTCTCGCCGAGCACAAGCAGACCTGCCTCTATCGCGTCCATGCCGCACCGTCGGAAGAAAAACTGGCCAACCTGCGCGCCTTCCTTGGCGAGTTCGGCCTCGCCCTGGGCGGCGGCGACAATCCGCAGGCCAAGGATTACGCCATCCTGCTCGAGAAGGTCAAGCCGCGCCCGGACTTCCAGTTGCTGCAGACGGTGATGCTGCGTTCGCTGCGCCAGGCCATGTACAGCCCGGACAATGTCGGTCACTTCGGCCTGGCTTACGAGCATTACACCCACTTCACCTCGCCGATCCGGCGCTACCCCGACCTCCTTGTGCATCGCGCCATCAAGGCCGTGCTTGCCGGCGAAGTCTATACGCCGGACCGCTCCTGGGACGACATCGGCCTGCAGTGTTCGAGCACCGAAAGGCGCGCCGACGAGGCGACGCGCGACGTCGAGAACTGGCTGAAAACCTTCTTCATGAAGGAGCGCATCGGTGAGGAGTTTGACGGCACGATATCCGGCGTGACCGCCTTCGGCATATTCGTGGCGCTCGATTCCGTCTATATCGAGGGTCTGGTGCACGTTTCCGAGCTGGGCGCCGATTACTTCCAGTTCGACAACATCAAGCACCAGATGCTGGGCGAACGCACCGGCCAGCGTTTCCGCCTCGGTGACCGGGTGCGCGTCAAGCTGGTGCGGGCCGACCTCGAGTCGAATCGTATCGACTTCGTGCTGGCCGGTAGCGACAAGGCCTATGCCGGCCGGCGGACGGTGCCGAAAGCCGAGGTCAAGCCTGTTTCGCGTCCTCAGGTCAAGGCTGCGCCGGCCTGGGACAGCCTGCCCAAGGCCCCGGCCAAGGCCGGCAAGTCTGCGGCCAGGAAGTCAGCAAAGCCGGCGGCCGGCGGCAAGGCGAAGCCAGTTGCCAAAAAGCCTGCGGCCAAAAAAGCGGCGGCACCGCGCAGCAAGGGTGGCGGCGCCAAGGCAGGACACAAGGCCGGGGCGAAAAAGCGCTAAGCGCCAGTCTCGGCGTGATGCGTCGGCGGATCGATGAGGTCCGCCGCCTTGAGTGCGATGGCGGCAGCCTGCTCGGCGTTGAGGCCGGGCAGCTGCTCGGCCAGCCACTCCAGTGAAGCGCCGGGAATGATGTGCTTGGCGGCGGCGATGTCGGCGGGTAGTGCGGGGTCGTCGGGGCCGCTACCGAGATGGCGGGCAGTGTCGACACAAAGCCGTGACAGGTTGGCGCGGGTATTGTCGATGCCGCGGATGAGCTGGGTCAGCAAGGTCGGCAGATTCCAGATCAGGGCGCATTTGAGGGTCAGATCCTTGAAACGGAAGCCGCAGGTGTCGACCTGGGCCTGCAGCGAGCGTGCCGAGTGGCCCGAGTGCAGGGCTTCCAGTGCGGCCAGTGGCAAGTCTTCGGCGAAGGACCAGAGGAGCAGTTCGCCAATTTCGGCGAGCAGCGAAGCCATGGCGATTTCGTCGGGTGAAATGTCGGCCCGAGCCGCCCCCCAGCGCAAGGCCAGGCGGCTGGCCTGGTGGGCCCGTGCCTCGCATTCGGCCAGGCCGGCGTTTGATTCATCGGTTTCCGGGCTGTCGAGCATGAGCTTGTGCACGGCGTCGGTGCCCAGTTGCATGACCGTGCCCAGCGGGTTGGTGGTTTCATGTCCGAGGCGCTGGGCGCGGTGGCCTTCAGCCTCGCGCAGCAGGCGCAGGCAAAGGAAGGGATCGGCTGCCGCAATGTCAGCCAGATCGATGGCAGCCAGCCGTTCGCCGTGTTCGGCCTCAAGTTCGAGCAGGCGCGCTTTCGAGCGCGGCATGCAGGGCAGGTCGTGGCTGCTCAGATAGGCCGCCCATTGGTCTACGCCCCAACGTTTCTGATGTTCGGACAGCACGTCATTTCTCCGTTTGATGCAATGAGTTGACAGTCAATCGCATTACCAAATTTAACAATTACATTACCATCAAGCCAAATGGCGGGGGGTAAAATTAAATTTTCCGTAACAGTGTTCGGAACAAAAATGGTTTGGCAGCCGGTAGTATTCGATCCCTTGAAGGCGGCGACTTCAGCAAAAGCATCCGCCGAGCTGGTCGACTATTGGCTGGCAACCGGCAAGTTGCCGCCGGAGCTGGTGACTGGCCACCAACTGATTGATTTCGAGCATTCTTTCCTTATTTCCATCATCGCCGATTTGCGTCGTGTCTGTAAGGACTATACCGGCCTGCGTGATTGTGTTTCCTGCGGCGAAGACCAGCAGCGGCGTTGCGAGGGCCAGGTGGTGGGCATGCTGGGCGATCTCTTCGCCTTCATCCTCGAGCATTTCAAGACCGAAGAAGCGGTGATGCGTGATTCCCTGCTGCTGCTGATCGATCGTGATGTCTGTCAGGCGCACATGGAAGATCATGCGGCGATTTCGTCTGCGGTGCACAAAATTGTGTCATCGCTCGATACGCAACACGTCGTGTCACGGATTCGCGAACTGGATACCGTGCTGGTGTGCTGGTTGTCCAACCACACGGCGCTGCACGATCAGCTCCTGGTGCGCTGGGTTTCCCGCGTGGATTCACCGACCAGGGATTGGTGATTGCCGGATGAATCGACGGCGCAGCTTGCTGGCGCGGTAAAATTCGCCATCCGGTTTTTCGAAAGCAGCCATGTCCTCCCGCCTGATCTACGGTTTTCACGCCGTTACCGCCAAACTTCGCCACGACCCGGAGTCGGTCAAGGAAATCGTCATCGATGCGACGCGTCACGACGCTCGGGCACGCGACCTTCTGGCCCATGCCGAATTGCAGGGCGTCAAGGTCATCGGTGCCGACGGCAAGCGTCTTGACGGCATGGCGCCGGGTGCCAAGCACCAGGGGGTTCTTGCCCGCATCGAGGGAGATCGTAAACTGGCCCACCTCGACGATGTGCTCGATACTCTCGAAGAGCCGGCTTTCCTGCTCGTCCTTGATGGCATTACCGACCCGCGCAACCTCGGCGCCTGCCTGCGCGTCGCCGATGCGGCGGGTGTCCATGCCGTCATCGCCCCGAAGGATCGCGCCGTCGGACTGACCGATGTGGCGGCCAAGACGGCCTGTGGTGCGGCGGAAACGGTGCCTTACGTGATGGTCACCAATCTGGCGCGGACGCTGCGCGAATTGCAGGAACGCGAAATCTGGGTGATCGGCACGGCCGGTGAGGCGGAGAGCGATCTCTATGCGGCTGAATGGCCGAAAGCGACGGCCTGGGTGCTCGGTGCCGAGGGCGAAGGCATGCGCCGTCTGACGCGTGAAAATTGCGACCAGCTGGTCAAGATACCGATGCATGGCTCGGTCGAAAGCCTCAATGTTTCCGTCGCGGCAGGGGTCTGTCTGTTTGAGGCGCGTCGGCGTCTGGGCTGATGCCGGTCCGGCAGCGGGGGCAGCTCGACGATAGCTATGACGCATGATTCATGCGTGGTGGCTTTCGAATTTTTGATGTATTCTGAGTTATTGTCATATTGCCTGTTGCCAAGAGTCAGCCCTGATGGAAGCGTCCATTTCCACTGTTGCCGGTCGTGCCATACCCTGGATGGTGCGCGACCGTCGCTGGTGGTTGGTGCTGCTGCTCATCTGGGCAATGCTCATCGGGTTTTCGCTGCAGTCCCATATCGATGAGGCGAGCGAGAAGGCGACGGCGGTTGCTACCGAGGGTGCCCGGAACATGTTCCGGATGGTCTTGCTGGCGCGCAACTGGAATGCCAGTCACGGCGGCGTCTATGTGCCAGTGACGCCGACCACGCAGCCCAATCCCTACCTTGAGCACCCGCGCCGGGATGTCACGACAAGTGACGGGACCGCGCTGACCATGATCAACCCGGCCTACATGACGCGCCTGATCGGCGAAACAGCCGAGGTGGCTTCAGGCGCTGTATTCCGCCTGAGCAGCCTGCACCCGATCCGGCCCGGGAATGAGCCGGATGAATGGGAGCGTCAGGCGCTGCTGTCCTTCGAGCAAGGGGTCAAGGAAGTCACCGGTGTTGAACGCGGGCCGCAAGGCGTGATGCTCCGTTACATGGCGCCCTTGCAGGTCAAGAAAAGTTGCATGGCCTGCCATGCCAGGCAGGGTTACCAGGTTGGCGATATCCGGGGCGGACTCAGCATTTCCCAGCGTTATGAACCGATCGAGGAAGTGGTGCGGGACGGGACGCGTACTACGCTGATCAATCACGCCATTGAATTCGTTATCGTGGCGCTTGCCGGCTGGCTGCTCCTTGAAATGCTTCGTCGTCGCTGGTTTGAACTAGCCGGCAAGGTGGAGGAGCTGGAGGCTTCGCACCGGCAGTTGCTGCAGTCGGAAAAAATGGCATCCATCGGCCAGCTGGCGGCCGGCGTGGCCCACGAAATCAACAACCCGGTCGGTTTCGTCAATTCCAACCTTGGCTCGCTCAAAAACTATAGCCAGCAAATGATTGCCTTGCTGGAACGTTGCCGTAGCGGACAGGCCAGCGAGGCCGATTTTGTCGCCATCGAATTCGACTATCTCAAGGAAGATTTGACCGCGCTGCTCAATGAGTCACGCGAGGGGCTGGAGCGGGTCAAGAAGATAGTCGTCGACCTCAAGAATTTTTCGCGGGTCGACGAGTCGGCCTGGCAGGAAGCCGACCTCAATGGCGGTATCGAAAGCACCCTCAACGTCGCCTGGAACGAACTCAAATACAAGGCCGACGTCATCCGCGAATTCGGAGAGTTGCCGCCTGTGCCCTGTGTCGTGGCGCAGATCAACCAGGTCGTGATGAATCTGCTGGTCAATGCCGTTCATGCCATCGAAACGCATGGCACGATTACCGTGCGTACCGGCCACGATGACGCCTGGGCATGGATTGAGGTGGCCGATAGCGGCAAGGGAATGACACCGGCCGTCATGCAGCGCATCTTCGAACCGTTCTACACGACCAAGCCGGTCGGCAAAGGGACGGGGCTTGGTCTGTCTTTATCCTACGATATCGTCAAGAAGCACGAGGGTCGCATCGAGGTCAGCAGTGAAGTCGGCGTTGGCTCGACCTTCCGTATCATCCTGCCCTTGCATGGTCGGAAGGCCGATACGCAATAGCGCCGGGGCGATGCTCCGGATTCAGCGCGCGCGATCGAGATCGGCCCGGTTCTTCTCGTCGATGTAAATGCCTGTTGCGCCCGGTCGGCTGCTGGCAAAACAGCTGATTTCGACATTGGCCAGGGCTTTGGCCTTGTGCAGCACGTCGACGGCGCAACGTCCGAAAACGCTGTCGATGGTGGCCAGCAGGTTGCGGGCGTAGGGGCTTTCCAGCTTGCCGTCGAGGATCAGGTTGGCGAGCAGCACGCCATCCGGTTTGAGCACCCGGCGGGTACCGGCCCAGAACTCGCGGGTGACGAGATGGCTGGGAATCGAGGTATGCGAACTATAGACATCGACGACCACGGCATCGAAGCGGCGCTCGCTGCTGGCGACGAAGCGGCGGGCATCGTCGGCAATGAATTCGCCGCGCGCCGGTTCGCGCAAAAAGTGCTTCTCGGCAATGCTGCGGATGGCCGGATCGATATCGACATAGGTGTAGCGGTTGAGTGGTTCGCGATGCGACAGCGTGAAACCGCCGGCGCCCAGCACCAGAATGTCCTTGCCTTTGAAGCCGAGGTCATCGAGCAGGATCTGGCGCAGGTGCCGGATATAGCGCGTGTAGTTGGGCGGCTCGGAATCGTCGAGCAGCGAGGCCGTCGACTTGTTGACCCAGAAGGCGCGCGGGTCTTTCTGCGCCGGCAGATCGACGGGGCCGATGACATATTCGGCGTAGGCTGTATCGGCGGTGACCTCATGCTGCAGGTTGAAGCCGGCCGCGATGATCGCCACAAGGCCGGAAAAAACGAGCATTTTCAGATCGTGCCGGGCCAGGAGCAGGGTGCCGACGAGCAGCCCCAGCGCACAGGCGAAGACCGCCGCCGAAACCCCCAGCCATTGCATGACGAGCAGCGACAGGCTGAGCGAACCGAGGAAGGAGCCAAGCGTGGACCAGTACAGCGCCATGCCGCTTGCCTCGCCGGTGCGCCCGGTTTTCATGAGGTTGGTCAGGATGGGCACGGTCTGGCCGAGCAGCCAGGCCAGCGGGCAGAGCACGCCGCCGATGAAGACGAGGTAGGCGATAAGCACCGGCTGGAGGTGGGCGAACATCCAGTCGACGCTGATCCCTGCCAGCCCGATGCCGGCCAGCGCCGCGGCGATCAGGAAATTGCGGGCGACAATGTTGAGATAATTGCCGGCGACCTTGCCGCCCGAGGCGTAACCGAGTGCCAGGGCAAGCAGGAAAAAGCCTATGGTCGGCGCCGTGACGACGATGGAACTGCCGACATGCGGCACCAGCCGGCGCAGCGCGATGACTTCGGCGCCGAGCGAGCAAAAGCCTTCGATGAAGACGATGGCGTAGATCAAATGGCGCGTCATGCGGCGGGCTTCCTGTATTTCTGCCAGGCACTCGCACTGAAAATGAACAGGCCGAGCCAGATCAGCGCGAAGCTGAGGACGCGGGCCGGCTGCAAGGGTTCATCGAAGAGCAGGATGGCGGTGAGGAACTGCATGGTCGGGTTGATATACATGAGCATGCCGACCATGGCCAGGTCGAGACGCTGGGTGGCCGCGGCGAAGGCCATGAGCGGCAGGGCCGTCATGATACCGGCGCCGATCAGCAAGGCGGTGTTCGCGTCCGCTGCGAAAGTAAACACGAGGTGTCCGTGCTGTGCCTGCCAGGCCGCGTAGATCAGGCAGATCGGCAGCATTGCCAGGGTTTCCAGCCACAGGCCGGAAATCGCATCGATCGGCACTTGCTTGCGGAGCAGGCCATAGGTGCCGAAGGTCGCCGCGAGGAAGAGCGAAATCCACGGCAGGGTGCCCAGCGCCAGCAGCTCGTTGCCGACGGCGCAGCCAGCCAGCGCAATGGCCAGCCATTCCATGCGATTGAGCTTCTCCTTGAGGACGAGCAGGCCGAGCACAACGTTGACCAGTGGGGTCAGGAAATAGCCCAGGCTCGCCGCAACGAGCTGGTGCTGGTCGAGCGCCCAGAGGAAACCGAGCCAGTTGCTGCCAAGGAGCAGGGCGGCGATGCTCAGACGGAGCAGGTGGTGCGGCGTCTGCCACATCGCTATGACCTTGCCCCAGCGTCGCCGCAGCGTGAGCAGCAAGGTAACGAAGACGAAGGCCCAGGCCGTGCGGTTGGACAGGATGTCCATGGGCGAAACATCTGCCAGTTGCCGGAAGTAGATCGGAAAGCAGCCCCAGATGACGTAGGCGAGCAGACCGTAAGCAATGCCGGCCCCGTGGCCTTTGGGTGCCATCCCGGTCAGTCGTCGCGCAGCAGTTGCAGCGCCGGCGAGCGGTAATCGCGCCGGAAGAGAACGACCAGGACGATGATGGCCAGGGCGCCGAGGGCGGCAGGGTTGAGCAGCCAGCCGGAGGCAGCGAGGCCGAAATAATAGGCGCGGATGCCCCGGTTGAAGTCATCGCCGGCCAGGTTGTTGGCCCCGGCAACGCGCCGCGCATAACTGTCGATGCCCGGCTCGCCGGTCTTGCCGAGGGGGGCGGCGCCGACCAGGATGGAGAGCAGGTTGAACTGGCGCAGCGACCAGGTGAATTTGAAATAGGCAAAGACGAAAGAGCCGAGCAGCAACATCAGCTTGATTTCAAGCAGTTCGCGATTGCCGGCGCCGCCGAAGGGGAGCTCTGCCGTAAAGCTGAGCAGTTTGTCGGAAGCGCCGAGCGCCGCGACCAGGCCGGCGATGATATAGATGGTGGTGTTGGCGTAAAAGGAGACGCTGGTCACCAGATTGCCGATCAGTGTCGAGTCGGCCACCCGCAGGTCGCGCTCCAGCATGCGATAAGCCCAGGTCAGGCGGTAGTGTTGGCTGGTATGGATCAGTCCGTTGGCGCCGCGCTGGCTGTGTTCCGAATACCAGGCATAGCCGGCCCAACTGGCGAAGAAAATGGACAGGGAAATCCAGTCAGCGGCGGAGAGGTGGGGTAGCGCATGCATCCCTGCATATTGCCATAGGCGACCGCGATCCGACACGGTGAAAGCACTGCTGTCGCCTGGATGTTCGTTGGATTATGCTAGGTCCTCCTGGGCACTGCGGCAATCGCTGTATTGCACTGACGAAATGGATGATAAAGGCCTGGTCTCAATGAACAGAATGCATCCGATCACCTTGAGTTTCCATGATCCGGAAACCGAGTCCGCCTTTGTTCGGCACCTGTTGCCGCGTCTGCGTCTGCAGTGCCGGGCGGCGATCGTGGTCGGCGTGATCATCTACTTTCTCTATGGCGCCCTAGACCACCTTTTCGTCCCGCCCGAGCAACTTGGCCTGGTCTGGGGCATACGCATGCTGGCACTGGTCGTGCCGCTGGCCGTCCTTGCCCTGAGCTTTACATCAGGGTTCGAAAAGGCCAACCAGTTTCCACTGGCGCTGGTCGGCCTGTCGTCGGCGCTCGGCCTGATCCTCATGCTCTGGTATCTGCCGGTCGAAAGCAGTGCCTACTACTACCCGGGCTTGATGCTGTCCACCTTCTATACCTACAACCTGCTCGGTGCCCGCTTCATTCAGGCCCTGGGCGTCAATATCTTCGTGCTGGTCCTCTACAACCTGCTCTTTAGCTACACGCGGGCCTATCCCGAGCCCATCCTGTTCAGCGAGAACTTTTTCATGATCGCCGCCAACCTGATCGGTGGCGCTGCCGGTTATCTGGTCGAATATCAGCGGCGTCAGCTTTTCCTGCGCGAACAGCAACTCGACGAGGAGCGTCGCCTGCACCTCGAGCGTTCGTTGCATGACCGCCTGACCGGCCTGCCCAACCGCGACCTGCTCGACGACCGGATCAGGCAGGCGCTGGCGCTGGCGCGTCGCGATGCCGAGCGGCATGCCGGCTTTTTTCTCGATCTCGATGGTTTCAAGAGCGTGAATGACCAGTTGGGGCATGAAGTCGGCGACATCGTGCTGCGCGAAATTTCCCGGCGCCTGGTCGCCGCGACGCGTGAAACGGATACCATCTCGCGCCTGGGTGGTGACGAGTTTTTCCTCCTGGTACAGGATATCGGCTCCTGTGATGCGGCCGCCCATCTGGCCGAGAAACTGATCGAACTGATCGAGCAGCCGGTTGCCGGTTTGCCGCCAGCGCTGACACTGAGTGCCAGCATCGGCATCTGCCTCTTCCCCCGAAGCGGTCTGGATGCGACTGCCGAAGCCATCATCCGGCGTGCCGATCAGGCCATGTACCGGGTCAAGGCAGCGGGCAAGCGGGGCTATTTCCTGGCTGACTAGTCACTCGGCGGCAGCGCCAAACTCCTGTATCCTGCCTGCCATTGAAAATTGAGGGATATTGCGATGGGACAGGCAAAAAATCGGGGTTCTCAGGCGGAGCGGATTGCCCAGGCACAAGCCAAAATCGAGTCGACACGGCCGGAAAAACTGGTCTGCAACGGCTGCGGTGCCGAGGTGAGCACCATCAACCCGGTCAGTACGCGCGGCCTGCGCGGCATCGACGCGATCTGGGTCGGCCAGTGCGAATGCGGCCAGACCACCTTTGCTGCCTCCGGCGAGCCGAATGCCGTCGAAGCCTTCTTCTTTGCCCTCAGCGAAAACACCGAATTGACGCTGGGCAGCCAGAACAAGGCTGGCGGCCAGCACGAAACCTTGGTCAGCGGCGATTAACGCGCTTGAAAATTGCCCGGCGGCGGCGTGTAGGCGCTGTTGGTCTTGCCCGGCGGATTGAGTGGGCGTAACGGATAAGACGGTTCCGGCAAGGGTTCTGGTCTGGTCTGCGGGGGCCGAGTTTGCGGTGGGTATGGGCGAACTGGCCTGACGTAAGTCGGGCCAGCGTAATAGGGAACCGGGACATAAACCGGTTCGACGGAACCCTTGGTGCGACAGGTGGCTTCCAGATCGGCACGGCGCGCAGGATCAAGCGCCATGCGGTCGAGTGTGCGAAGGCACTCCTGAATGCTGGCGGCTGAAGGCCCGCTAGCCTGCTGCTGCCGTTGTTCTTCCTGTTGTTTACGCACAATTGCCTCGTCGGCGCGGCGTGTGGCTTCCAGCTTTTCGGCATCAACCCGCATCTGCTCAACATTGCGTTCAGCCTGCCGACGGTTTTCTTCCGAGACAACATCGTCGGCAACCGTTTTGACCGTGCTGCTGCCACCAGCACAGGGCGAGCTTGAAATTTCGGTGCTGCCGTTCGGCTGGCGGCATTTGTAGACATCAGCCGTTGCAGAAAAGGCGAACAGTGCAACCGCCAAGGCAAACCAGCGTTTCATTTTTGCAGTGCGCTTTCAAAAATGTTTATTGAATATTGATATCCGGGCTTGTATCCCTTTCTTGAAATAGTAATATCAGCGACCAATAAATGATATTTGTTTGTTTGGAATCGTCAGCAGGGGGCTGTCAGGTGACGATTCTGAAACATCGATGAATTTCCCGAAAGAATAAAAAATGTTGAAGCAGCAAGGGGCGGTGTCGACATGAAAGGCGCCGGGACGGGAAGAAACCGGCGGAAGGCGCTGTTTTTGGCGATCTGCATGCTGGGCGCGAGTGGTCTGGCACAAGCCGAGAAGTCATCCGATATTGCCGATGCCACCTTTGAAGAACTGGCCCAACGAGAGGTAGTCTCGGCCTCCAAAATGGCCCGGCAGATCAGTGATTCGCCGTCTGCCGTAGCGATTGTCACGGCCGCCGATATTCGCGCTTACGGCTACCGGACGCTGGCCGACGTCATCAACAGCATGCGCGGCCTCTATACGACTTACGACCATCGCTATCAATACATGGGTGGGCGTGGTTTTGGCGAGCCGGGCGACTACGCCGGCCGCATCATGCTCCTGATTGATGGCTATGCATCACAGGAAAGTCTGTTCAATCAGGCTTTGATCGATGAAACCGGCTTGATTGATCTGGAATTGGTCGAGCGTGTTGAGTATGTGCCGGGCACGGGTTCGGTTACCTATGGCAACAATGCCATGCTTGGCATCATCAATGTGATTACCCGCAAAGGCAGTGATTTCAATACCACGCAATTGTCTACCGAAGTAGCCAGTCACGGTGCGACCAAGCAACGTGCAACGTTTGGCAAGCGTTTCGAGAACGGTGCTGATCTGTTGCTTTCGGCTTCTGTGCTAGATGTTGATGGCCAAAAGCTCTATTTCCCTGCCTACGATACCCCGGCAACCAACAACGGTGTCGCCCTGAACAAGGATAGTGAAAGCAGCAAACGCGTCTTTGGCAAACTGTCTTATGAAGGCCTGGTCATTGAAGGTGCTTATGTCGACCGCAAAAAGGAGGTGACGACCAATCCGGCGAAGGCAACTGCGTTTAATACATCATTTCCAATTCAGGACATAAACGCCTTTCTGAATGCCAGTTACGAAACTGACCTTAGCCTCAGTTTGCATTCGGCATCGCGCTTATATCTTGGCAGTACCAGCTACGATAATACCCGCGAGTTTGCCGATTTCAGTGACGGCGAAAAATTTGGTGAGCGAAATTTCAAAGGGCAGTGGTGGGGATTCGATCAGAAATTCGTTGGCAACTGGTTTGCCGACCATTCGCTGGTCTTTGGCTTTGAGTTCCGCAATGACTACCAGCAAAATTTCAGATGGACATTTTTAGGACCGGATCAGCAACAGGTAAGGAAAATCGAGGAGTCATATGCTCGCACCACTACCAGTTTTTACCTGACTGACGAATATCGTTTCAATGAGCAATGGCGTCTCAATCTGGGTGTGCGTTACGACAATGCCAGTGATCTTGAAGGCAACTTCAGTCCGCGCCTGGCATTGATTTACCAACCGGATTTCAAAACCGTAGTGAAGGCTTCCTACAGTGAAGCTTTCCGCATGCCTAACGCTTACGAGCGCTCCTATTACGGCAGCGCGGTAATGCCTGAGTACGTCGCGGCCAAAGAGCTGGTCTTGCAGCATGATTTCACGCAACGACTACGTTTTGTCGGATCATTATATGAATTCAAGCGGACCAAGCAGCTTGTCTATAACAATGACCTAAGTGATTACGTTGCCGATGGTAAAAGCCAGACGCACGGCCTGGAGCTTGAGCTTGAGGGCTCCTGGGCCAATGGCGTCCGGGCCAAAACCAGTGCCGCATTCCAGCATGCGCATGATGTCACCGGCGCCGATCTGGTCAATTCGCCGAATGTGCTGGGTAAATTCAATATCAGTGCGCCGCTGCCGGGAAATGCGATCAGGGCAGGTTTTGAAGCGCAATATATTGGCCCTCGCCTGACGCTGGATCGCCGTGAAATTGGCAGCGTTACGCTGGCCAATCTGACCTTCTCCAGCGAACGCAAATGGCATGGTTTGTCGGCCATCTTCAGCATCAAGAACCTCTTTGATCGCGAGTACGAAGTAGCGTCTCCCTTCGACTGGAAGGCTGTGGCGACCGGCGCTACGCAGGATTCCCTGCGTATGGATGGGCGAACCTACTGGTTCCAGCTCGGCTACGACTTCTGATCCGGCGCCCAATGCGTTTTCTCCTTTTTCTTCTCGCTTTCCTGTCCAGTCTGGCGGCTCACGCTCAGACGGCAGTGACTGAGCCTGAAATAAAGGCGGGTTTTATCTATAACCTGGCCCTGAATACCGAATGGCCGGAAAACCAGCGCGCGAATTTCAATATCTGTCTGCTTGGCGATGAAGAGGTTGGTCTGGCCATGCGGCGCTACGACGAGCGACGGATCACTGACCAGCGGGTGGTCATTGCCCGACTGACCTCGATGACGCCGATTCGCCAGTGTCAGGTGCTATTTATTGGCGCCAGCGAAATCATCAACTTGCCGAAGATGCTCAAAATTTTGGAGGATCTTCCGGTGTTGACCGTAACCGATGCGCCCAACATCAAATCGGTGAGCATGTTGTTGGCGCTTGAAAACAACCGCATGGTTTTTGACCTGAATCTCGACCAGTGCCAGCGCGTCAACCTGAAACCTCAAGCCAAACTGCTGCGCATGGCGCGCAATCTCAAGAAGCCCTGATTGAGCAGATAGCAAAACGCCTCCACGAAGGAGGCGTTTTTATTGGGGCAGGTTTGTTTAGAGAATCATCCCGGCGCCGACCGTGTTGTTGTTGCTTTCATCGATGATGATGAAAGCGCCGGTGCCGCGGTTTTCTAGGTAAGGGTCGGCG
>ERZ1034363.1276-NODE-1276-length-14703-cov-2.507452_pt1 | contig 14703 bp, 10 predicted proteins | sample MGYA00520616_ERZ1034363 | MGnify/ENA primary metagenome ERZ1034363 (study PRJEB33736, sample SAMEA104284506) | Azolla filiculoides | biome: Urban; feature: Water surface; material: Ditch water | place: Netherlands | collected 2015-10-28 | depth 0-0.1 m ...
ACGTCGACGTATGCCCACAATCGTTGGCATACGAGGATCATCCCAGCCATCAACGCGCTTTTCTTCAACTAATTGAAGCAATTTACGTTTACTTGTAATCGCGTAAGTAAGATTTAATCTTGCAAACTCATATTGCTTAGGTAGTGGGTCCTTGAATACGCCACATTCCTTGAGAGCTTCCAATACCCAGTCATAAAGAGGGCGATTGTTTTCAAACTCTAAAGTGCAAATTGAGTGAGTAATATTTTCCAATGCATCAGAAATGCAATGTGTGAAGTCATACAGCGGATAGATGCACCACTTATCGCCTGTGCGATGGTGGTGAGCATGTCGAATGCGATAAATAACAGGATCTCGCAAAACGATATTAGGGTGCGACATATCAATCTTCAGTCTTAAGACGTGCGCACCATCAGGATATTTGCCAGCCTTCATATCTCTAAACAACTCGATATTTTCAGCGGGGCTACGATTTCTAAAAGGGCTGTTAGTGCCTAGTTGGCCGAAGTTGCCGCGATTCTTATGAATCTCATCGGCTGTTTGACTGTCGATATAGGCTTTACCTGCTTCAATCAAAGCTTCTGCAAAGGCATATAGTTGATCAAAGTAATCGCTAGCGTAGTGTTGGTGCTCAACCCCATTTTGAATCCAATCAAAACCTAACCAGCGAACAGCATCAATGATGCTATCGACATATTCAGTTTCTTCTTTGCTTGGATTGGTGTCATCAAAACGCATATGGCAACGAGCGCCATTAGGGGCGTGTGCGTAATCTCGAGCTAAGCCGAAATTAAGGCAAATACTTTTGGCATGACCAATATGGAGATAGCCATTAGGCTCTGGTGGGAAACGTGTAATGACGCTTGGTAGGGCTTGACCAGCCTGATCTACACGCTTGGCATGCTTGCCGGCGGCTAGATCTGCATCAATGATTTGGCGCAAAAAATTCGAGACCTCTAGGGTCTCGAATTTTGAAGGATTTGGGTTCTTCTTTTCAGACATACCCATATTGTAGATTTATTCTTCGACGAAAGCTTCTTCTCTGGTTTTTTTCACCGCTGGAAGCATCACAATAACTACTAATGCAGCAGCAGCAATCAAAAGACCTAAAGACAAAGGACGTGTCACGAATACCGTGAAATCGCCCCTAGCAAGCAATAGGGCACGACGGAAGTTCTCTTCCATCATTGGTCCTAAAACGAAACCTAGAAGCAATGGTGCGCCTTCGCAACCTAACTTAGCAAACAAATAACCGATGATGCCAAATACAGCTGTTAGGTAAATGTCAAAAGTTGTGTTGTTCACTGTGTAAACACCGATACAGCAGAACACAAGGATCGCTGGGTATAGATGTCTATAAGGAATCGTCAACAATTTCACCCAAACACCAATCATCGGCAAGTTCAAAACGATGAGCATCAAGTTACCAATCCACATTGAAGCAATCAAACCCCAGAACAAAGCAGGGTTAGATGTCATCACTTGAGGACCAGGTTGAATGTTATGAATTGTCATCGCGCCAACCATCAAAGCCATCACAGCGTTAGGTGGGATACCTAGCGTTAGCAATGGAATGAAAGATGTTTGTGATGCGGCGTTGTTAGCTGATTCTGGACCAGCTACGCCTTCGATAGCGCCTTTGCCGAACTCAGCGCTGTACTTAGAAGTTTTCTTTTCTAATGAGTAAGCTGAGAAAGAAGCTAAAGATGCACCGCCACCTGGAAGAACGCCTAATAATGAGCCGATTGCTGTACCACGCAAAATTGAAGGCATCATGCGCTTGAAGTCTTCTTTACCTGGCCATAGGTTTGTCACCTTGTCCAAGAAAGTTTCACGATGTTCTCTTTGTGAAAGGTTCGCCATGATTTCAGCAAAACCAAACATACCCATAGCAACAGCAACGAAGCCGATACCATCAGTTAGTTCAGGAATGTCGAAAGAGTAACGAGCTGCACCAGAGTTAACGTCTGTACCGATTAATCCTAGCAACAAACCAAGCACAATCATTGCAATCGCTTTAACTAGTGATCCTGAAGCTAGAACAACCGCACCGATCAAGCCTAAAACCATCAATGAGAAGTATTCAGCAGGACCAAATTTAAAAGCTAGTTCAGAAAGAGGTACTGCGAAAGCTGCTAAAACCAATGTAGCTACGCAACCTGCAAAGAATGAACCGAAGCCAGCTGTAAACAAAGCAACGCCAGCGCGACCACGTCTAGCCATTTGGTAACCGTCAATAGCAGTCACCACGGAGGCTGACTCGCCAGGGATGTTAACCAAAATAGCAGTGGTTGAACCACCGTATTGGGCGCCGTAATAAATACCCGCCAACATAATTAAGGCAGCTACTGGAGGTAGTGCATATGTTGCAGGCAAAAGCATCGCAATCGTTGCAATAGGTCCTAAGCCTGGCAATACACCAATCAAAGTACCTAGTACGCAACCGATCAAACAGTAAAGAAGGTTTTGTAGGGTTAGAGCAGTCGCAAAACCCAAGGCTAAGTTATCTAATAATTCCATTTAAATGCTCCTGGGTTTAAGCAGTGAAAAAGCTTGGCCACACTTGGAACTGAAGTTTTAAACCCCAGATAAAAGCGATGTAAGCAATAACATTAAGGATCACAGCGTTAACAATGGTGCCTTTCCAATGGAATTCATGGCTGGCCATTGCTGAGATAAATACTAAAACTAGTATTGAAAGCATTAAGCCTAAGTAAGCCAAAACAACACCGAAAATCACCACTGAGCCAGTTACCCATAAAACTGATGGCCAGTGCCATTGATCAATTTTGTCACTTTCTTTTTTGGCTGACATCGCACCCATCGTAATGATGGCGCCAAGGATCGCTAAAAGAATGCCTAGCCAAAACGGGAAGAAGCCTGGCCCCATTTTGGCAGCGGTTCCCATGTTGTATGTAGTTGCGATGTACGAAAAGGCTGATCCGACAGCCACGAACATCAAGCCGGAAGCAAAGTCTTTTTGACTGCGAATTTGCATCTTAATTCCCTTTTATTTTTTATAAAAATTGTTATAACTAAAGAATTGTAAGCTTTCTTAAAGGTTAAATAACGATTTTGTTGCCTAGGGTTTACACCAGTGCAGCCTCTCTGAGTCATAATTACGGTCATGAAAGTTACTCAAATTCGCCAAAATTTTTTAAAGTTCTTTGAATCCAAGGGGCACCAAGTTGTCTCGTCTAGCCCAGTTGTTCCAGGCGACGATCCAACCCTGCTTTTTACAAATGCAGGTATGAACCAATTCAAAGATGTTTTCTTGGGCTTTGATAAGCGTCCGTATACAAGAGCTACGACCGCTCAAAAATGTATTCGAGCTGGTGGTAAGCACAACGATCTAGATAACGTTGGTTATACAGCGCGCCATCACACTTTTTTTGAGATGTTGGGTAACTTCTCATTTGGTGATTACTTTAAGCGTGATGCGATTAGTTATGCCTGGGAATTGCTAACCACTGTTTATAAGTTGCCGGCGGATAAGTTGTGGGTAACTGTTTATGCAGAGGATGACGAGGCCTATGACATTTGGGCTAAGGAAGTAGGTGTACCTACTGAGCGAATTATTCGTATTGGTGACAATAAAGGTGGCCGTTACGCTTCTGACAATTTCTGGATGATGGGTGATACAGGCCCATGTGGTCCATGTACAGAAATTTTCTATGACCACGGTGAAGACATTCCTGGCGGCCCTCCAGGTAGCCCTAACTAGGGTGGTGATCGTTACATTGTTATTTGGAACAACGTTTTCATGCAGTTCAACCGCGATGAAGACGGTGTGATGCATCCATTACCAAAGCCTAGTGTTGATACTGGTATGGGCTTAGAGCGTATTGCTGCAGTTTTGCAGCACGTGCATTCCAATTATGAAATTGATTTATTTGTTAACTTGTTATCAGCTGCTAAAACTGCGGTTGATGCTGTTAGCGCCGCTCCATGTGATGCCAATAGCCCTTCATTAAAAGTAATTGCCGATCACATTCGCGCATGTACTTTCACAGTGGTCGATGGTGTGATTCCTGGTAATGCCGGTCGCGGTTATGTATTGCGCCGTATTACCCGCCGCGCGATTCGCCATGGTTACAAATTAGGTGCAAGAGCTCCATTCTTCCATCAGTTAGTAATAGCCCTCGTTAAAGAAATGGGTGAGGCTTATCCAGAGCTCAAGGCGAATGAAGCACGTGTTACTGAAGTTCTTAAACAAGAAGAAGAGCGTTTCTTCCAAACCATTGCTAATGGCATGGAAATACTAGAAACAGCACTTGCTTCTGGCACTAAAGTCATTGATGGTGAAACTGCATTTAAATTGCACGACACATTTGGCTTCCCATTAGATTTGACTGCTGACGTATGTCGTGAACGTGATGTCACCGTTGATGAAGTTGGTTTTGAAACAGCTATGAACCGTCAGCGCGAGCAAGCTCGTGCAGCTGGCAAATTCAAAATGGCTCAAGGTCTTGAGTATTCAGGTGCTCCTACTGTGTTCCACGGTTACGAACAGTTAACTCAAGAATCAGCGAAGGTATTGGCTTTGTATGTAGACGGCACGCAAGTAGCTTCTGTTAAGGCTGGTGATAGCGCTGTGATCGTTTTAGACAACACACCTTTTTATGCTGAGTCTGGTGGTCAAGTTGGTGATGCTGGTGAATTGCGCAACGCCTCTTGCTTGGTGGATGTAGAAGACACGCTAAAGATTCAAGCAGATGTTTTTGGACATCATGGTCAGGTGCTAGAAGGTGAAATTAAAGTAGGTGACCAGTTTGCAGCTAAGGTCAATGTCGAGCGTCGTTCACGTACGATTCGTCATCACAGCGCTACGCATTTGATGCACAAAGCATTGCGTGAAGTGTTAGGTGCGCATGTTCAGCAAAAAGGTTCTTTAGTTGATCCAGATAAAACGCGTTTTGACTTTACTCACAATGCACCGATGACTGCTGCTGAAATTAAGCAAGTAGAAGATTTGGTGAATGCGGAAATTTTGGCGAATGCCCAAGCATCTGCCAAAGTGATGAGCTTAGATGATGCGCAAAAAACTGGCGCGATGATGTTATTCGGCGAAAAATATGGTGAAACAGTTCGTGTTTTAGAAATTGGTTCATCAAAAGAATTGTGCGGCGGTACTCATGTGCAGCGCACAGGAGATATTGGCGTATTTAAGATCCTAGCTGAAAGCGGCGTAGCTGCTGGTATTCGTCGTGTAGAGGCGATTGCAGGTGATCGTGCTCTTGCTTATTTACAACAGTTAGATGCCCAAGTGAACCAATTGGCGGCTGCTCTTAAAGCAACGCCAAATGATTTGCAGCAACGTATTACTCAATTGCAAGACCATGCACGTTCTTTAGAAAAAGAATTAGAGCGTTTGGGTTCTAAATTGGCTGCAAGCCAAGGTGATGAGTTGATGTCACAAGCTATTGAGGTGAAGGGCGTTAAAGTTCTTGCAGCTCAACTAGAGGGTGCTGATGCGAAAGTTTTGAGAGAAACTCTAGATCAGTTAAAAAATAAGTTGAAGTCTGCAACGATAGTCTTGGCATCTGTTCAAGATGGCAAAGTTCAATTGGCTGCTGGCGTGACTGCTGATGCTATCTCTAAAGTGAAGGCTGGTGAGTTAGTTAACTTTGTTGCTCAGCAAGTGGGTGGCAAGGGTGGCGGCAAGCCTGATATGGCGATGGCTGGTGGTACAGATCCAAAAGGCCTGGCAGTTGCTCTTCAGAGTGTTCAAGCTTGGGTGACAGAGCGTCTATGAGCGTGCCAACGGTAATCCACAAAGAGGTAGATGCGACAGGTTTAACTTGTCCTCTACCTATTTTGCGTGCCAAAAAAGCCTTGGCTGAAATGCAAAGTGGTGAAACATTAAAAGTGACTGCAACGGATAGTGGTTCATCAACCGATTTTCCAACCTTTGCTAAGCACACTGGTAATGAGTTAATTGCTCAAGAAAAAGTGGGTGATGCTTTTGTGTTTTATTTAAAGCGCCGCTAATTCATTGAAATAAAAAAGCCTCAAATATTTGAGGCTTTTTTATTGGTAACCCAAGCTTAAAAAGCTCTGAGTAAAACCTTGCGATTATTGACGTGTTTTTAAGAACTCTTTGAACCCATCTTTAACTTCTGGGTGACGCAAAGCAAAATCAACAGTTGCTTTCAAATAACCTAATTTGCTGCCGCAGTCATAGCGAACGCCTTCGTATTCATAAGCCAATACTTGCTCTTGACTCAATAAAGATTGAATAGCATCTGTTAATTGCAATTCACCACCAGCGCCAGGTTTGATATTTCTAATGTGATCAAAAATTCTTGATGACAAAATGTATCGTCCTACAACACCCATATTAGATGGGGCTTTTGATGGTTCTGGTTTCTCTACGATGCCATTTAATTTGTAAATGCGATCTTCAAAAGCTTTGCCATCAATCACGCCGTAGGATTTACTTTGTTCTGGTTCGATTTTCTCAACACCTAGGATGGAGCTGCGATAGTGTTGGTATTTATCAACCATCTGTTTCATAACAGGCACAGGGCTATCCAAAAGGTCGTCAGCCAAGATCACGGCAAAAGCTTCATCTCTGATTAGCTTTTCAGCGCAAAGAACTGCGTGACCTAAACCAAGCGCTTCAGGCTGGCGAACATAAACGCAATCCACATGACTTGGTTTGATGCTGCGAACCAATTGAAGTAATTCATGTTTGTTCTTGGCTTCTAATTCAGCTTCTAATTCATAAGCTTTATCAAAGTGATCTTCAATCGCACGTTTACTGCGACCTGTTACAAAAATCATTTCTGTAATACCGGCAGCCATGGCTTCTTCAACAGCGTATTGAATTAATGGTTTATCCACTACGTTCAACATCTCTTTAGGACTGGCTTTGGTTGCAGGCAAGAAGCGAGTGCCAAGGCCTGCTACAGGGAATACTGCTTTGGTGATTGGTTTGGTCATATTAAGATGGTAAACGATTTAATTGGGTTTTAAGTTTCTCAACAAGTGATTCAAATTCAGCAAGTCGTTGCTTCTCTTGAACTACTACCGCCTCGGGCGCTCTGGCCACAAAGCTTTCATTATTGAGTTTTGAATTGGCTTTGGCAATTTCAGCGTTGATGCGATCTATCTCTTTACCTAGGCGTAACTTCTCTGCGGCCACATCAATTTCTACTTTTAGCAAAATCTTTGTGTTGCCAACAATAGCTACTGGTGCACCAGCACCATCGGCTTCAAGTTGGGCTTCATCTTCATAAATTTTCACTTCTGAAAGTTTTGCTAGTGCTTGAATATAAGGTGCGGCTACTTTGAGGTAAGCGGCATTGCCTGAGATATACAAAGGTACGCGTTGGGCTGGAGAAATTTGCATCTCACCACGAAGATTGCGGCAAGCATCGACAAGCGCTTTGATCTCAGCTACCCAAGCTTCACTTTGTTCATCAATCTTTTGCATTTGTGCCACTGGGTAAGCTTGAAGAGCGATGGTTTGCTTTTCTTGAGCCTCTAATGACTTGCCTGAGATCGGAGCTACGATTTGCCATAGCTCTTCAGTGATAAATGGAATGACTGGATGCGCTAAACGCAAAATAGTTTCCAATACTCTTAACAAGGTGCGGCGCGTTGCTCTTTGTTGAGCTGGCGTGCCGTTTTGTAATTGAACTTTTGCAAGCTCTAAGTACCAGTCACAATATTCATCCCATACAAACTGATAAATAGATGTGGAGATATTGTCAAAACGATAATCTTTGAAGCCTTTATCAATATCAGCTTCAACTCTTTGAAGTAAAGAAACGATCCAGCGATCAGCCGGTGAAAAATCTAAGTAACCATCTGGGCCGCAATCGCTAGTACATTCTCCGATGCCGTTCTCTTCTGCAGAGCCTGGGCAATTCATAAGTACAAAGCGAGTGGCGTTCCACAATTTGTTACAGAAGTTTCTGTAACCTTCGCAACGCTTTTGATCAAAGTTGATGCTGCGACCTAATGTAGCCATTGAAGCAAATGTAAATCGCAACGCATCTGTTCCAAATGCAGGGATGCCATCTGGATATTCTTTTTTGGTCTTCTTGGTAATGCTCTCAGCTTGCTTAGGATTCATTAAGCCCGTTGTTCGTTTCGCTAAGAGAGTTTCAAGATCGATACCATCAATCAAATCGATTGGATCCAAAGTGTTGCCTTTGGATTTACTCATCTTCTGACCTTCAGCATCACGCACTAAACCGTGAACATAAACAGTCTTGAATGGAATCTTGCCTGTGAAGTGGCAGGTCATCATGACCATGCGAGCTACCCAGAAGAAAATAATGTCAAAACCAGTTACCAATGCAGATGAAGGTAAGAAGTGAGCTAATTCTGGCGTTTTCTCAGGCCAGCCTAATGATGAGAATGGCACTAATGCGGAGCTGAACCATGTGTCCAACACATCATCATCACGACGAAGTGTTCCTGTGTAGCCATTGGCTTTAGCTTTTTCAGTAGCTTCAGCTTCTGTGCGCGCTACAACAATCTTGCCGTCTTCTTGATACCACGCAGGGATTTGATGGCCCCACCAAAGTTGGCGTGAGATACACCAGTCTTGGATACCTTCAAGCCATTGGTTATAGGTTGTAGTCCAGTTTTCTGGAACAAATTTCACATCACCACATTTCACGGCATCTAATGCAGCCTCTGCAATCGACTTACCTGGGCGATATTGGTTGTGCTCTGTTGGTTTAGACATCGCCACAAACCACTGATCTGTGAGCATTGGCTCAATAACAGACTTGGTGCGATCACCACGAGGCACCATCAAGGTGTGTGGCTGAACTTTTTCTAATAAACCCAAACCTTCAAGATCGGCAACGATCAATTTGCGCGCCTCAAAGCGATCAAGGCCTTGGTATTTTTGTGGCGCTTGGTCATTGATCTTGGCATCTAGCGTCAGGATGTTGATCATTTCTAATTGATGACGCAAACCAACTGCGTAGTCATTGAAGTCATGGGCTGGAGTGACCTTAACAACGCCAGTACCAAATTCTTTATCCACATAGTCATCAGCGATGATAGGGATCTGTCTATCTGACAGCGGCAAGTTAACTGTTTGCCCAATTAAATGCTTGTAGCGTTCGTCTTCTGGATGAACCATCACGGCAACGTCACCCAACATAGTCTCTGGACGGGTAGTCGCAACAGTAAGATGACCTGAACCATTAGAAAGCGGGTAGCGGATATGCCACATAGACCCTTGTTCTTCTTCGCTTTCTACTTCCAAGTCAGAAACGGCAGTACCTAAAACAGGGTCCCAGTTAACTAAACGCTTACCTCTGTAGATCAAGCCTTGCTCATAAAGACTCACAAAGACCTCGACAACAGCCTTAGACATCTTCTCGTCCATCGTGAAGTATTCGCGGCTCCAGTCAATCGAGGCACCTAAGCGACGGATTTGGCGGGTGATGGTTGAGCCTGATTGCTCTTTCCATGCCCAGACCTTCTCCAAGAACTTTTCGCGGCCCAAATCGTGTCTAGAGACCTTTTGAGCGTCTAATTGTCTTTCCACCACAATCTGAGTGGCGATACCTGCGTGATCAGTGCCAGGAACCCATAGGGTGTTTTGACCGCTCATACGAGCATGTCTGGCCAGTCCATCCATGATGGTTTGATTGAAGGCATGACCCATATGAAGGGTGCCAGTGACGTTGGGCGGGGGTAGTTGGATGCAGAAACTATCCTTTTTGTCGTCCAAAGTGGCGGTGGCAATACCCCTTTTTTCCCATTCAGGACCCCATTGGGCCTCGATTTGGGCAGGTTCGAAAGATTTAGCGAGATCAGAAAGATTTTTAGACATAAGCCCGAATTATAATTTTTTGTTGAACCTAAAGGCACATGTGACGAATATTCTTAATAATCTCAATCCAGAACAGCTTGAAGCGGTGACTTTGCCACCAGTCAATGAGGCTGGAAACGCCCAGTCAGCAATGATCTTAGCTGGAGCAGGTAGCGGCAAGACCAAAGTACTGACCACCCGTATTGCTTGGTTAATCCAAACTTCTCAAGCTTCACCAGTAGGTATTTTGGCGGTTACCTTCACAAATAAGGCCGCCAAAGAGATGTTGACGCGTCTTTCTGTGATGATGCCCATCAATACCAGGGGTATGTGGGTTGGTACCTTCCACGGCCTTTGTAATCGATTATTAAGAGCCCATCATAAAGATGCTGGCTTACCTTCAACTTTCCAGATCTTAGATACTCAAGATCAGTTATCAGCGATCAAAAGACTATTGAAGTCTCTCAAGATCGATGATGAAAAATACCCGCCCAAGCAACTGCAATATTTCATTGCACACGCCAAAGAAAAAGGGATGCGTGCCAAAGATATGGATCGCGGTGATTCATTTCAAAATACGATGGTCGAGCTCTATCAAGCTTATGAAGAGCAATGTCAGCGTGAAGGCGTCGTGGACTTCGCTGAATTGCTACTGCGCAGTTATGAGTTGTTAAAACACAATCAACCGATTCGTGAGCATTATCAAGAGCGTTTCCGTCATATTTTGGTGGATGAGTTCCAAGATACCAACGCCTTGCAATATGCATGGCTGAAGCTGATCTCGGGTTACGGTTCATCTAATCCAAGTTCTGTATTTGCAGTGGGTGATGATGACCAAAGTATTTATGCATTCCGTGGTGCGGATGTGGAGAACATGCGTTTATTTGAGCGCCATTTCAAACCGCACCTGGTCAAGCTTGAACAAAACTATCGTTCGTTCGGACACATCTTAGATGCCGCCAATCATTTAATTGCTAACAACACAGAGCGTCTTGGTAAAAACTTAAGAACAGATGCAGGCCATGGTGAGCCGGTCAGAGTTTATGAGGCGGCAACAGATGGCACTGAAGCTGCTTGGATCGTTGATGAGATCAAGAGCATTATTAATACCGGTGGAACTCGTAGTGAGGTAGCGATTCTTTACCGTAGTAATGCGCAATCACGAATCATCGAGCATGGTTTATTTTCTGCCGGCATTCCTTACCGTGTTTATGGTGGTTTGCGATTCTTCGAGCGTGCTGAGATTAAGCATGCGTTAGCTTACTTACGATTGCTTGAGAACCCTAACGATGACACCTCATTCTCTCGCGTGGTTAATTTCCCAACGAGAGGTATAGGTGCCAAGAGTATCGAAACTCTTCAAGACAGTGCGAAATTAAATAATTGCTCTTTCTACGCAGCAGCTCCTTATTTAGAAGGTAAGGCTGGATCATCCATTTCAGCATTTGTGCGATTGATTGATCACATGAGAGATGCAACGCGTCATTACACATTGCCAGAAACTGTTGATTACGTCATTCAGAACAGTGGTTTGATTCAACACTATTTGGCAGAGCGTGAAGGCCAAGATCGTGTAGAGAACTTACAAGAATTGGTGAACGCTGCGACTGCATTTATTGCAGAAGAAGGTATTCCTCAAAATACAGCTGCTGGCACATCAGAAACTGAGGTGGTGGTTGAGATGTCACCGTTAGCTGGATTCTTGGCGCATGCATCATTAGAAGCGGGTGACAACCAGGCGCAAGCAGGTCAAGACGCAGTTCAGTTAATGACAGTGCATGCTGCTAAAGGTTTGGAATTTACCAATGTCTTTATTACTGGCTTGGAAGAAGGTTTATTCCCTCACGAGAATAGTGTGAATGAAGATGACGGTCTCGAAGAAGAGCGCCGCTTGATGTATGTCGCTATTACTAGAGCTAAAGAAAAGTTATTTTTGTCACATACGCAATCAAGACTCTTACACGGGCAGGTGCGCTACAACTTACCATCTAGATTCTTAGATGAATTACCTGCTGAATCTCTTAAGCACCTCACTCCTAAAAATAAAGATGCGCGTTGGGGTAGCTCTACAACCACCAGCAGGATGCCGTCTTGGTCTGAGGGAAGTGATTGGGGTGGTCGTGCAGCAACAGTGCCACGCTCAACGCCTAGCGCTATTGCAGCTCCAATTAGCAGCATGCCACGCAAAGACAACGGCCATGGCTTTAGAGTGGGTCAAAGTGTGTTCCATACCAAGTTTGGTGAGGGTCGCATATTAGCGATTGAAGGAAGTGCTGCAGAAGCTAAAGCTCATGTGAACTTTAATCGCCATGGACCTAAGTGGTTGCAATTAGCGATTGCTAAATTAACTGCGATTGATTAGCGATCAATAGACCAAGCATTTGATAGAAATAAAAATGGGGGCCTAAGCCCCCATTTTTATTAACTCAATTAATCCGCTAATTAATCTGCTAATCACTCAGGCAATTACTCAGCTACTCCCTCGGTCAATTCCTCTTTGGTGAAGCAGGCTTTCCAGGTGGCAAAGAAAGAGCAATACATTACTGTTAAGGCTGCCATAGAGTAGGGCGGGATGATGAATGGAATGGCAACTCTTAAACCAATCCCATCTAAAAACGCTTCAATAAAAAATGGCACAGCCACAATGAAGGCTGCCCAAATTAGTAAATAAAAAATAAATGCGCCACGATTTGTCCAACAAGCAATCCAGCTAGAAAACAAAGCTTGAGCTACAGACATCTTTTCCCATGCGATAAGTACTGGAGCAAACCACATCACCATTGCTACAGGAATATAGAGCAATACGCCAACACCAAGACCTGTGTAAAGCTCTTTCATTTCTCTGATTGTTGGAGGATTTTGCTCAGTAAGAATTGGAATTAATTGCTGAAAATCAATAAAGGCACTAGCTATCAAACTCAAAATCAGTACCAAGAATGCATAGATAGTTCCGAGAACTAGGAGGTTCTTTCTGATCAGGGCGCCAAACTGTTTAAAGCCAATTAAATACACTGTAGGAAGAACACGCTCGCCACGGATCACCATTTGGCAGGCAGTCATAAATCCAACAGTTAGGGCTGGCGTTAAAACTAAAACTAAAAAAACGCCAAATACAGGAATCAAAATCGCGAATTGCGCGATAAAGATGTAAAGAAAAACCAACATTAAAAATGCGAGAGGATTCTTTTTAAATAACCAAAGACCTTGTCGAATCCATAAATAACCATCACCAGCTTTAGTTTGATTCAGTTGCATAGGAGTTCTTGAGTTGATTTCTTGGGTTAATTATTCACTAAAGGAATATTTTGGCGGCGTTGCGTCAAAATTCTCTCAAAGTGAGTAGGGTCATGTGGAGTCAGCATCTCTGCTTCACGCGGCAAGAAGAAGTCCCATAGACGTGAGACCCAGAATCTTAGAGCTGCGGCTCTAAGCATCATGGGCCATGATGCAAGCTCTTCAGGCGTTAGTGGTCTGACAGTTTGATATTGCTTTAAAAGGCCCGCGTATCTCACAGGATCAATTTCTCCTGTAGGAAGATCAATACACCAGTCATTGACTGTCACAGCTAAATCAAATAACCACTTATCGTTACCCGCAAAGTAAAAATCAATTTGTCCACCAACCAAATCCGTAGCAGCTGGAGAACCACCTTTGTAAGGAATGTGAATAGCTTGTAAGCCAGTGGTTGCTAAAAACAACTCGCCAGCCATGTGATCAGAATTTCCAATGCCTGAAGAACCGAAGCTCAACTTTCCTGGATCTGCTTTAAGCATGGCAATTAAATCAGCCACATTCTTGGCTTTGGAATTGTTGTTCACAATCAAAATATGGGGAGTGGCAGCCACCCCCACTACTGGCAGTAAATCCTTCTGACCATTAAAAGGCAATTTCGGATTAGCGGCAACGTTAATTGCGAGACCATTTTGCGCAAACAAAATGGTGTAACCATCTGGAGCGCTTTTAGCAACGGCATCTGCAGCCAAACTACCAGCAGCACCACCACGGTTTTCTACGATGACAGGCTGCTTTAAAGCAAGACTCAGATCATTGGCGATCATTCTGCCAACAATATCTGTAGAGCTTCCCGGAGCATAACCAATCATCATCTTGATGGGCTTGTCCGGGTAGGCAGCTACAGCAGATCCAATGACTACTGGCAATACCACTGCGCTTAATACTATGTTTTTTATTATTTTCTTAAACATATTGTCTCCTCCACTTAATTTAGATATCCAAAGAATCGATCCCACACTCCTTTGCACAGATATTCAAAGACTCCAATAACTCGGGGGTAATTGGAATCCCCTGCTGCATTCTTTGAGCCATCATTTTTGCCGCACCCTCTCCAGGTACGCGTATTTCTTTAAAAACTCTTGCTTGTCTCCGAATGCGCTTGGATCAACTGCAACGATGGTTTGCCCAGTATTGGTAATCAAATCATGGTGGGCGTTAAAGTCAATAGTACCCTTACCTACCGCTGCATTATTCAATGCCCCAGCAAGTAAGCCAATCATTACCGCCAAACCATACCCCTTATATCCCCCGATGGGCAATAAGGAGCCTTCGGATGATCTCTTGGGATCTGTAATGGGCTGACCCTGACGATCAATCATCCAGTCATTTGGCATGGACTCGCCTTTTTGTGCCGCAAGTTTGACTTTGCCATAAGCCGCCACGGTAGTAGCAATGTCCAATAAAACCATTGGATGCTCTCCAGCTGGCACAGCAATAGCAATCGGATTAGTAGATAAGAGCAAATCAATTCCACCCCAGGGGGCCATGTGATTCGCATTACCGACTGCCATGTAAATACCAATGAAACCTTGTTCAGCCAATTTGCGAACATATACAGAGGCAGCGCCAGAGTGATTGCCGTAATGGCTACCCACCCAACAAACGCTGTGCTCTTTTACTTT
>ERZ1034363.1277-NODE-1277-length-14689-cov-2.543389_pt1 | contig 14689 bp, 17 predicted proteins | sample MGYA00520616_ERZ1034363 | MGnify/ENA primary metagenome ERZ1034363 (study PRJEB33736, sample SAMEA104284506) | Azolla filiculoides | biome: Urban; feature: Water surface; material: Ditch water | place: Netherlands | collected 2015-10-28 | depth 0-0.1 m ...
CAAAGGCATTGAGCGCACCTGCAAGAGCGAGTTGGCTGGCTTGAAGCACGCCGTCGACTCGACCGGTCGGGTGCTGCGCGACAACGTCTGGGGCCCGCAAGATGAAGACGCCACGCGCCGCGACTTCACGGTCAACGCCATGTACTACGACCCTGAGTCGCAAATCGTGGTGGACTACCACGGCGGCATGCAGGATGTGAAAAAGCGCGTGCTGCGCATGATTGGCGACCCGGCCACGCGTTACCGCGAAGACCCGGTGCGCATCATCCGCGCCGTGCGCTTTGCGGCCAAGCTCAGCCCGCTGGGGTTCACGCTGGATGCCAAGACGGCCAAACCGCTGGCGGAGTCCCAGGTCTTGCTGGCAGACGTGCCGCAGAGCCGGCTGTTCGATGAAATGCTCAAGTTGTTGCAGACCGGGCATGCCTTGGCCACCATCGAACAACTCAAGGCGCTGGGGCTGGCCCGAGGCATCTATCCGCTGCTGGATGTGGTGGTGGAGCGCGCCGGGACGCCGTTTGTCAATGCGGCCCTGGCGGACACCGATCGCAGGGTGGGTGAGGGCAAGCCGGTGGCGCCCAGCTTCCTGCTGGCCTGCGTGCTGTGGGCTGACGTGCGCGATGGCTGGGACAAGCGTCTGGCGCGTCGTGAACACGCCCACCCGGCGCTGCAGGATGCGATTTATGAAGTGATCAATGCGCGTATTGGCGACGTGTCGGGACGCGGCAAGCTGGCCGCTGACATGCGGGAGATCTGGATGCTGCAACCCCGTTTCGAGAAGCGCCTGGGCAGCACGCCGTTCGGGTTGGTGGAGCAGCCGCGTTTCCGTGCGGCTTTTGATTTCATGCGCTTGCGCGCAGACATTGGCGAGGTAGACGTGGTGCTAGCCGACTGGTGGCAGGAGTTCAGCATGGCGGATGACGCGACGCGCGAAGACCTGGTGGCCCAGGTCAAGGCCGAGCAGCAAAAAGCGGGGCGTGCACCACGGGTGCATCGCGCCTCTGCGCCGGTCGCCGGTACCGCACAGGAGGCGGGCCGCAATGCCGAACCTGTCGCACTGACTGCGCCCGTGCCCGCCATGCAGCGCCCGCCCGCGGGCGAGTTCAATGAATCGGTGGAGGATGCCGGCAGCGAGGCCCCCAAAAAACGCCGGCGCCGGCGCCGTAAGTCAACGGAAGGTGATGGCTCCGGTGGCGTGTCTGCGCCATCCGGGGAATAAGCGCGGCTGTGACGCGCGGAGTCATCACGGCGTTCATCGGCTTGGGCGCCAATCTGGGCCATGCAGCCCAGACCATTCGGGATGCGGTTCAAGCGGTGGGGCGTTTGCCCGCCACCCACGTGGTTCGCTGCTCCAGCCTCTACCAAACAGCGCCCCATGAAGCGGCTGGACCTGACTACATCAACGCCGTCATTGAGATCAGCACACGTCTGACGGCGCCGGACTTGTTGACGGCACTGTTGCAGCTGGAGCGCTCTGCCGGCCGCGAGCGGCCCTATCCCAACGCGCCCAGGACGCTGGATCTGGATTTGCTGCTTTACGGCAATGCACAGATCACCAGCGCACAGCTGACGGTGCCGCACCCCCGTCTGGGCGACCGTGCTTTTGTTCTGGTGCCTCTGGCCGAGATCGCTCCCGGGAAGGTCAGCGCTGCACAGTTGCAGTCTGTACGTGATCAAGCGATCAGTAAAATTCAAGAATTTTAGGCATTATCCCAGTATGGGACGGTCATTTTTAGCTATCAATAGCGTAGTGATTTAACGGTCTGCGTATGCAATGGATTCAATCCCTTCCTGTTTCGCTGCAGACGATCGTGCTGCTGATCGCCAGCAATGTCTTCATGACATTTGCCTGGTACGGCCATTTGAAAAACATGGCCTCCGCCCCCTGGTATCTCGCGGCCCTGGCGAGTTGGGGCATTGCACTGTTTGAATATCTGCTGCAGGTACCTGCCAACCGCATCGGCTACGCCCAGTTCAATGTGGGGCAGCTCAAGATCCTGCAGGAAGTGATCACGCTCAGCGTGTTCGTGCCGTTCGCCATGTTCTACATGGGGGAGCCGCCGAAGCTGGATTACCTCTGGGCCGCCCTGTGCATGGTCGGTGCGGTTTATTTCATTTTCCGTAGTGCGTGAGGGGCGCGATGGGCAAATGGCGGAAGGGAGGGGCGGTTAAACTCCCTGCAGTCACAAAATAGTCATATTCCTGACATTCGTATCCCCTGAGGAGTTCGCCATGCTGTTTGGCAAGTTGTTGCCCCGTGAGGGCAATTTTTTCGAAATGTTCAACCAGCATGCGGACCGCATTGTCGAAGCTGCACATGCTTTTTCCAAGCTGGTCGCAAACTACAGCGATCCGCATTTGCGGGAAAAATACAACCAGGACGTGGACAACGCCGAACGTGCAGCTGACCGTGTCACGCATGACGTCAACAAGGCCATCCACAAGACCTTCATCACCCCGATCGATCGCGAGCAGATTCACAGTCTCATCAATACGATGGACGACGTGGCTGACCTGATCCAGGACTCGGCGGAAACCATGGCCTTGTACGACGTTCACCACATGACGGAAGAGATCACGCGACTGACCGATCTCAGCGTCAAGTGCTGCGAGCGCCTTCGCGATGCCGTCAAGCTGCTCGACAAGATTGCAGACCCCAGCACGGCGGAAGCTGCGCTCAAGACGTGTGAAGAGATTGACAAGCTGGAAAGCGATGCCGACCGCGTGATGCGCAGTGCGATGAGCAAGCTGTTTCGCGAGGAGCCCGATGTGCGCGAGGTCATCAAGCTCAAGGCGATTTACGAGTTGCTGGAAACCATTACCGACAAATGCGAGGACGTCGCCAATCTCATCGAGGGCATCATCCTCGAGAACTCCTGATCACGCACGGACGCAGGCTATGGAAACCGTACAAGCGGCCCTGTGGGTCGTCATTTTGCTGGTGGTGCTCGCCATTCTGTTCGACTTCATGAACGGATTTCATGACGCCGCCAATTCAATTGCCACTGTCGTGTCCACCGGCGTGCTCAAGCCAGGGCAGGCGGTGCTTTTCGCGGCGTTCTTTAACGTCATTGCCATTTTCATCTTCCACCTCAGTGTGGCGGCGACGGTTGGCAAGGGGATTGTGCAGCCCGGCGTGGTGGACGTTCATGTGGTGTTTGGCGCTTTGGTGGGTGCCATCACCTGGAACTTCATCACCTGGTACTACGGTATTCCCAGCAGTTCATCTCATGCGCTGATTGGTGGCATTGTGGGGGCAGCGGTCGCCAAGGCGGGCGTTGACTCACTCATTACAGCCGGCATCCTGAAAACAGTACTGTTCATTTTTGTCTCGCCGCTGCTGGGTTTTTTGCTGGGATCCGCCATGATGATCCTGGTTTCCTGGAGTTTTCGCAGTTTTCGCCCCCTCAAGGTTGACCAATGGTTCAGGCGCTGGCAACTGGTGTCTGCCGGCGCTTACAGCCTGGGGCACGGTGGCAATGATGCCCAAAAAACCATCGGCATCATCTGGATGCTGCTGATTGCCACGGGCTATTCGGCGGCGGCAGACAAGGCGCCTCCCACGTGGGTCATTCTCAGTTGCTATATGGCGATCGGGGCTGGCACCATGTTTGGTGGCTGGCGCATTGTGCGGACCATGGGGCAGAAAATTACCAAGCTCAAACCGGTTGGCGGCTTCTGCGCCGAAACCGGCGGTGCACTGACACTGTTTCTCGCAACAGCTCTCGGCATCCCTGTTTCCACCACGCACACCATCACGGGCGCCATCGTGGGTGTGGGGTCGGTTCAGCGTGCCAGTGCGGTGCGCTGGGGTGTCGCCGGCACCATCATCTGGGCCTGGATTCTGACCATTCCAGCCAGTGCTTTTGTCGCTGCGATCGCTTATTGGGTGAGCCTGCAGATCTTCTGAGCGATGCCGCAGCGCTGGCCCATTCCCGGTGTGAGCCCCGGATGCAGCTATTTTTACTGTGAAATTTTTCGCGCTTCTGCGATTTGATACTCAAAGTAGCGCTGGAAGCTGAAGACGATGCTCGCCATCAGCACGGTCGTTCCGATCAGCAATGAAAAAACGATGGCCCCAATGGTCAGCCAGCGGGTCTGCCCGGGTGTGGCGTTGGCCGGGACCTTTGGGTTGAAGCGCGCGTTCCATTGTTCGGCCGTCATCAGTCCGTAGACGATAGCCCGTAGCGCACAACCTGCGATGGTGAACCCGAGCAGCGGTACCAGCACCCAGCTCAGGGGATCGTCCTGCCCCAATTGCTGGACCCGATCAATGCCATAAAGTCCGAGCGCGGTCGGTATGGGGAGCAGCCAGCCCATCCAGTCGCCCATGCCGTAAAGATAAAAGCGGTGCAGGCCCAAGGGGCCACCCAGGAAAGACAGCCACGCAGCGAATGTTTTGTTTTTCATGGCCGCGATTATTGCGGCGAAGTGGTGTCCCCGAGTCCAAGTGCCTTTTCCATCAACACCACGTCCAGCCATTGGCCAAATTTCCAGCCACACGATGCCAGGACGCCCACGGGCTTGAAGCCGACCGAACGATGCACGCCGATCGAGCCTGTATTGGCCGAATCTCCAATGACCGCGATCAGTTTGCGAACGCCCGCGCGTTCCGCATGGGTGGTCAATTCGGCCAATAGCGCCCGACCCATGCCCAGTCCCTTGGCATGGGCAGCCAGGTAGATCGAGTCTTCCGCCGAGAATCGGTAAGCCGGGCGTGGCTTGAACCAGTTGCAGTAGGCAAATCCAGTCACCCGTCCGTTGTCTTCCGCGACGAGCCATGGCAGACCGCGGGCCAATACTTCAGCCCGACGGGAGGTCATGTCTGCGTCAGATGGCGGATCGACTTCAAAGGTGCCTGTGCCGTGGAGCACATGGTGGGCGTAAATGGCCGTGATGGCGGCAATATCTTTGTCGAGAGATGGGCGGATGATGGGCATAAGAGTGGATGACGATATAATCAGTGGCTTTTCAGTGTGTCGCTGGCCGGGTGGCCATGTCGCGTGTCTCAACGCTGAAAACACATTAACCACCCACAGGATAAATCATGGTTGTGATTCGACTCTCCCGCGGCGGCTCCAAAGGCCGTCCGTTCTTCAATATCGTCGTCGCTGACAAGCGTGACCGCCGTGATGGTCGCTTCATTGAGCGCATCGGTTTCTACAATCCCACGGCCAGGGGCGGCGAAGAAGGTCTTCGCCTTGCACAGGACCGCCTGACGTATTGGACCGGCGTTGGTGCACAGGCTTCTCCCACTGTGGAGCGCCTGATCAAGCAAGCTGCAGCCAAAGTCGCCTGAGCGGATCGACAGCCATGCTGCCCGGTCTCGAATCTGTCGAACTTCCGGCAGACGCCATTGAAGTCGGGCGCATCGCAGATGCTTGGGGGATCAAGGGCTGGTTCAAGGTTCTTCCCCACAGCGCCTCCCCCGAGGCGCTTTTTTCTTCCAAGTCCTGGTATCTGCAGCCTTCCGAGCGGGGTGCGAAGACGTTTGCGGGCACTGTGCGCCTGTCAGTCAAGGAAGTGAAAGAGCATTCTGATTCTGTGGTGGCTACGGTCCATGAGGTGTCTGACCGCAACGCAGCGGAGGCACTTCGGGGTGCTCGCATTTTCGTATCGCGGTCAAGCTTTCCCCAAGCGGGCAAAGATGAGTACTACTGGGTAGACCTGATCGGGTTGACTGTTGTCAATCGCGAAGGTCTGGTGCTCGGGGAGGTGCGGGATCTGCTGTCAACCGGTCCGCAGTCCGTGCTGGTGCTTGAGTACGTGGGCGCGGTTGAGGGGGGCGTCAGCAAGACGCTGGAGCGGATGATTCCCTTTGTGTCTGCGTTTGTCGATGGCGTCGATCTGACTGCACGCCGTATCACTGTCGACTGGCAACCTGACTATTGAACGGATCGGCTCGGGCTGTTAACGCCTCGAGATATCGCATGCGCTTTGATGTCATTACCCTATTTCCTGAGCTGTTTCAGCCCTTCATGACGAGCGGCGTGACACGCCGTGCGTTTGATTCAGGGCTGGTTGAGGTCAAACTCTGGAATCTGCGGGACTTTGCAGAGGGCAATTACCGCCGCGTTGATGACCGTCCGTTTGGCGGTGGTCCAGGCATGGTCATGCTGGCTGAGCCTTTGCTTCAGTGTCTCAATGCCATTCGCGCGGAACGCCCGGATGCGGCGCCAGTTGTTCTTTTCTCGCCGATCGGTGAACGGCTTGACCATGCTGGGGTGGCGCGGTGGTCTGCAAGCAATGGCGCAGTTTTGCTCTGTGGCCGTTATGAGGGCATCGACCAGCGGTTCATTGATTCATACGTCGATGCCCAGATCAGCGTGGGGGACTTTGTCCTGTCGGGAGGGGAGATCGCTGCGTTGGTACTTCTCGATGCTGTCGCGCGACTGCAGCCTGGCGTGCTGAATGATGCGGGAAGTCATCAGATGGACAGCTTCAATCCTGCGCTGGATGGCCTGCTGGATTGCCCGCATTACACTCGCCCAGAGATTTGGCAGGAGGTCAAAGTGCCGGCCGTACTGCTCTCCGGGCACCATGTTCAGATTGAGCGCTGGCGGCGTGATCGCCGGCTAGAAATTACTGCGTGTCACCGTCCCGATCTCATCATCGCTGCGCGCTCCAGTGGTCGACTGGACAGCGCGGATGAGGCTGCGTTGGCACGTTTGCAGATGCCGGCAGATAAGGGTGTGGCGTAGTTGCTATAATCAAAGGCTTTTCGATCCTCTGCCCGGCCGCGGAATACAAGGAGTTGGTGCTTTCAGCGCATTCTTGCCGCCTTTTGTGTAGCGTGGGCACGATCATTAGAGGTGTATATGAATTTAATCCAGACTCTCGAGCAGGAAGAAATCGCCCGTCTCGGCAAAAAAATCCCCGAATTCTCGCCTGGCGACACCGTCATCGTGAGCGTCAACGTGGTTGAAGGCACGCGCAAGCGTGTGCAGGCCTACGAAGGCGTGGTTATCGCGAAGCGCAATCGTGGCCTCAACAGCGGCTTCATTGTGCGGAAAATCTCCAGTGGCGAAGGCGTGGAGCGTACATTCCAAACCTACAGCCCGCTGATCGCTGGTATTGAAGTGAAGCGCCGTGGTGATGTGCGCCGTGCCAAGCTGTACTACCTGCGTGAGCGTAGCGGCAAGTCGGCACGTATCAAGGAAAAGCTGCCGAACCGTATCAAGGTTGCTGCAACGAAGGTTGTCGCAGCGTAATCTGACGCATCCTGTATCCAAGCCGCCTGACGCAAATGCATCAGGCGGCTTTTTAACTTTTGGCGACAGATGTCCATTACTCCCTTGTCAAAATTGCCACACTTTGATCCGCGACTGGTGCCGGTGACGGGCGTTGACACACATCTGCCGCATGTGAGTGCGGGTCTGCTGGTGCCTTCGGCGTTGCAAAGGCGGTTTGAGACCCCATCCGAATGGCAGCCTGAGATCGTTCTGGAGAAAAAATTTGCCGATCGCCCGCCTATGCGGGCCGCAGTGCTGGTGCCCATCGTGATGCGCGGACCTGAGGCCAGTCAGCCTACCGTGCTGCTCACCCAGCGCACGGCGCATTTGTCCACGCATTCCGGTCAGATTGCCTTTCCCGGGGGTAAAGTGGACGAGACCGATATCGATGCCACAGCCGCCGCGTTGCGTGAGGCGCATGAAGAGGTCGGGCTGGACGGCCGCTTTGTGCAGGTGTTGGGTACTTTGCCAACTTATACAACAGGTACGTCGTTCATTATTACGCCGGTCGTGGCCCTTGTGCAACCGGACTTTGAATTGAAAATCAACCCCTTTGAAGTCGCTGATGCGTTTGAAGTGCCGCTGGAATTTTTGATGAACCCGTCCAACCATCACCGTCACACTTTCAACTGGGACGGGCAGCACAGGGAGTGGTTTTCCATGCCTTACCAAGAGCCGCATCCAGAGCATCCCAGGGAGCGGTTTATCTGGGGGGCTACCGCCGGCATGTTGCGCAATTTTTATCGCTTTTTGGTGTCCTGATGAGCCCCGGCAAGCCGGCCTGCCGAGTGAGTCGCATCGTTATGATGCGGGCATGAGTTTTTTCGCGATTCTGTTTGCCCTGCTTTTGGAGCAGGTACGTCCCTTGGCCCGCAACAACCCGATTCATGCGGGCCTGCGGAGTTGGGCGCGCTGGGTGAGCCGGAATTTTGATGCTGGAAAATTGCACCATGGCTGGGTTTCGTGGACCTTGGCTGTCGGCTGTCCTACGTTGGGGGCATTGTTCGTTCATTGGCTCCTGCTTTACTTTTTAGGTTGGCCTTTTGCGGTGCTGTGGAGTGCTGCACTGCTGTACGTCACGCTCGGATTCCGGCAGTTCAGTCACCACTTCACGGACATCCGTGATGCGCTTGACGCGGGTGATGAAAATCGTGCACGGGAATTACTGGCCCGGTGGCAACAGGTGGACGCCAACGAATTGCCTCGCAATGAACTCGTTCGGCATGTGATAGAGCATTCCGTGCTTGCCGCACATCGCCATGTATTTGGCGTATTGGCCTGGTTTTCTGTACTGGCTGCATTTGGCATGGGGCCAGCCGGTGCGGTGCTCTACCGAAGTAGCGAGTTCGTTTCGCGCTACTGGCGTCACAAGCACCGTCTGGCCCTTCAGCCCGCCAGCGAGGCGTTGCAAGTCGCAGCGGCTCGCGCCTGGTGTGTGATTGACTGGCTACCTGCACGCATCACCGCACTCGGTTTTGCCGTAGTGGGAAGCTTTGAGGAGGCAATTGACAGCTGGCGCAACCACTCACAGCGATTTCCTGATGACAACGAGGGTGTCATCCTGGCGGCAACCTCGGGTGCAATCAATGTCCGGTTGGGGGGCGAATCACTCAAGACGATCACAACTGCGCTGGATGTTGGCCTCAGCGAGGGTGACGATGCACAGACGCTCTCCAGCGCATTGGACTCCACACCGGGGCGTGAGCCAGAACCCGCGCATTTGCCGCAAGTGGTTGGCTTGGTCTGGCGGTCCGTCGTCATGTGGCTGGTCTTGCTGGCGTTGCTGACACTCGCGCGCCTGCTGGGCTGAGTCTGCTCAGTACCGGGTCTGGGAGAGTTCTGCGAAAAGATCCCGGTAAATTTTGTGCCGTCTTGGGCTGATTGCACCCGCGGACTGCAGCCAGCACGCCGCAGCCTGGTTCATGCAGGTGGGTGCAGTTGTAAAACTTGCAGTGTGCGACATGGGGCTTCAGGTCGGGCATATAGGCTGCCAGTTGCATTGGCTCAATATGGTGCAGTCCAAACTCCTGAAATCCGGGCGAGTCAATCAATGCCGTCTTGCGCTCCCGATTGACCCAGTACCAGTTCGTGCTGGTGGTGGTGTGCTTGCCGGAGTTGAGTGCTTGCGAAATTTCGTTGGTCACAACCAGCGCACCGGGCACCAGTCGATTGATTAATGTACTTTTGCCGGCGCCGGAGGGCCCAAGTACCAGCGTTGTCTTGCCTTCCAGCAACGCCCGAATGGTGTGCATTTCTTCGTCATGTGCAGCCTTCAGCGAGATGGGCAGCATGGTGTAGCCCATTGTCCGGTAGGGGGTCAGGCGCTCCCAAGCCACCGAGAAGGGGGCTGGCAAATCGCTTTTATTGAGCACGATCACGGGCGTGATGTGTTCAGCTTCTGCCGCAATCAGCGCGCGCGAAAGCTGGCTTTCGGAGAATTCCGGCTCCGCTGCAATCAGGATCAGGACCTGGTCCAGGTTGGCCGCAAACGATTTGGTCCGAATCTCGTCCTGACGGTAAAAAAGATTGTGTCGCTCCTCCACTTTTTCGATCGTTCCTTCGTCCTGCGATGGCTGCCACAGCACGCGGTCACCGACGACCGCCTGGCTTTTTTTTCCGCGCGGGTGGCAGATCACCCGTTGGCCGTCGGGCGTTTCCACCATGCAGTGGCGGCCGTGTCCGGCAACCACCAAGCCACGCTCAAGCGTCGGGCGAGTTGTGCTCATGATGCGAATTTCATGTTGCGCATGCTGCCAGCAGCGCGTCAATCCGTGCGGCGCAATCCAGGTCCATGCGGGAGATTCCGCCGACATCGTGGGTGCGCCAGAGTACCTCGCATTGGTTGTACTCCACCGCCAATGCAGGGTGGTGGTTCTGTGTATGCGCAATAAAAGCCACTGCGTTCACAAACGCCATCGTTTCATGAAAGTTGGCGAAGTGAAATGTCTTGCCAATCGCAACTTTTTCACCGTCACCACTCAGTCGCCAGGATTCAAGGCGTGCCAAGGATGCTACTATTTCAGTAGCTGACAATGACCTTTTAATGCTGGGTTCAGCTTCTTTTTTATATAAATTTCTCATTGACAGCTTTTGTTCATCCCATCATCCGCGCCAGACGTTCTGAAGCGGGCGGATGGGAGTAATAGAACTGGACATACAGCGGGTCCGGCGTAAGTGTGGACGCGTTGTCCTGGTACAGCTTGAGCAGGGCGTCGGCCAGGCTGCGGCCGCTGGTTTGGGTCATGGCATAGGCGTCAGCCTCGAATTCGTGTGTGCGTGACAACTGGGCTACTAGCGGTGCGATGAAAAAAGTGAAGAGCGGCACCGTCATCAGGAACAACAACACGGCCAGCGCGTCATTTGGTGCCTCGAAGTTCTTTCCCAGATTGGGCGTGACGCCAAGGCCTGTATAAAACCAGGCCTGCGTGGACAACCAGCCCAGCAATGCAAACCCGGACAGGCTTAGCGTAAACAGGAGGGCGATGCGCTTGAGGACATGCTTGTGCTTGAAGTGCCCCAACTCATGTGCCAGCACGGCTTCCACCTCGCCTGGGCTTAGCTGTCGCAGCAGCGTGTCATAAAAAACGACCCGCTTGCTTGCACCAAAGCCCGTGAAGTAGGCGTTGGCATGCGCGCTGCGCCTGCTGCCGTCCATCACAAACAGACCTTTTGCAGCGAAGCCACAACGTTGCATCAGTGCTGTGACCCGGCTCTTCAATGCCTCGTCTTCCAATGGCTGGAATTTATTGAAGAGGGGCGCGATGAAGGTCGGATAAACGAGCAGCAACAGCAGAGTGAAACCCATCCAGACAGCCCATGCCCAGAGCCACCAGAAACGCCCGGCCGAGCCCATCAGCCAGAGGATCAGTGCGGCGATAGGCAAGCCTATCAAAACCCCCATCAGAGTAGATTTGAACAAGTCGGCAATCCAGAGCTTTCGCGTCATTTTGTTGAAGCCGAAACGCTCTTCAATCACAAAGGTCTGGTACAGCGTCAACGGCAGATCAATGAGTCCGCTGATCAGTCCGAATGCAGCGAGCAATGCCAGTTGCTGGGGCATTCCGCCGTTGAACCAGGCCATCAGCGTCTGGTTCAACACATCCAGGCCACCCAGCAACGTCCAGCCCAGCAGCACGGCGGAGCCCAAAGCCAGCTCAAGCAGGCCAAAACGAGATTTGGTAATGGTGTACGCGGCGGCCTTCTGGTGGGCTTCCAGTGTGATGTTCTGCGCAAAGGCTGGTGGCACGGCATTGCGGTGTCTTGCCACATGTCTGATCTGCCGCGACGCGAGCCAGAATCGGATCAGAAGGCTGGCAAGCAATACGCTGGAAAAGAGCAGCGTCATCACCAGTGAAGGAGAGGGGAAGGAAAACATAGCGCTCGAGTTTAGGCGTAATCAGTGAAGCCCTCCCGGCATGGGCGACAATCCTGCACATGACTGACGCCATCGAATCCACCACCCAAACACTTGCCAAATCTGACCTGAACCTCGTCTGGATCGATTGCGAAATGACGGGCCTTGACCCCGAGGGTGAGCGCCTGATCGAGATTGCCGTGGTGGTGACGGGGCCAAACCTAACGCCGCGCCTTGAAGGCCCGGTGCTGGTCATTCACCAGAGCGACGAACAGCTGGGCAAGATGGATGCCTGGAACAAGGGTACGCACGGTCGTAGCGGGTTGATCGACAAGGTCAAGGCCTCCACGCTGACTGAAGGCCAGGCTGAGGCGCAGATTCTGGAGTTTCTCGCGCGGTACGTTCCCAAGGGAAAAGCACCTATGTGCGGAAACAGCATCAGTCAGGATCGCCGGTTCCTGGTCAAGTACATGCCGAAGCTGGAGGCTTTTTTTCACTATCGCAACATCGATGTCAGTACGCTGAAGGAGCTGGCCAGACGATGGAGGCCGGAGGTCTAGGCCGGGTTCAAGAAGCGGCAAATGCACACGGCCCTGGCCGACGTGCATGAGTCCATTGAGGAGCTGGCGCACTACCGTGCGCATTTCCTCCAGTCGGCCAATTAAGGGGAAACCCGCATGCTTTTCATTTTCGTGTAATAATCTAAAGCTGCGCTGCTTTCTGTGGTGCATATTTGTACATCTCCCTTCACACACCCGACTCGCAAATAAGAGTCAATCCGGTGAGCAGCCTCAGGGTCGCGATATTCACCGGGCTTCGTTTGATGGTTGATGTTTTTTAACCATTGACGAAGCGCGTTGCAGCCCTTGTGACGCTTTCGTGTGAGAAAAAAATGACCGACGCTTTTGAAGTGCTGGGCGATCTTTCGTCCGTTCAATCTATTTCCGCTGATTCTTCCAGTTCTGCTTTCCAGCAGCCTGTTGCTGAGTTTTCCGAGCCTGCAGAGGTTCTTCTGGCTGAGGAATCCCAGTCCAGCGTGGCTGAAGTGGCTGCGCCCAACGGCTTCGTCCTGCTGGGTCTTGCGCCCGAGCTGATTCAGGCTGTGGCCGATCTGGGTTACACCCAGCCCACCACGGTTCAGTTGCAAACCATTCCCAAGGCATTGCCAGACCTGAACAGCGCGACTGAAAGCAAGCGCTTCATTGACCTGATGGTTTCCAGCCAGACGGGTAGCGGCAAGACGGCGGCCTTCCTGTTGCCTGTGCTGCACACCCTGCTCAAGACCCAGGCCGCGGCCGACGCCAAGGAGCGTGCCGATTTCGAAGCGGCCGTGGCCGAAGCTGCTGCCAAAGGCGAGCCGGCCCCCAAGCGCCCCAAGCGCAAGGACCCGACCAACGCCCGCAATTTCAAGGCCCCAACGCCAGGCGCACTGGTAGTTTGTCCTACACGTGAACTCGCCCAGCAGGTTGCCCATGATGCCATCGAACTCGTGAAGCATTGCCGTGGCCTGCGCGTCGCTAACGTGGTCGGCGGAATGCCTTACCAGCTGCAGATTGCCAAGTTGCAAAACGCGGATCTGGTTGTTGCCACTCCAGGCCGTTTGCTGGACCTGCAGCGCTCAATGCAAATCAAGCTTGACCAGGTCAAGTTTCTGGTGGTCGATGAGGCGGATCGCATGCTCGACCTGGGGTTCTCCGATGATCTGGCGGAAATCAACCAGCTGACCAGCCAGCGTCAGCAGACCATGATGTTCAGCGCTACCTTTGCGCCGCGTATCCAGCAGCTGGCCATGCGCGTCATGCACGACAATGGCGCATCTGTGCAGCGTATCCAGATCGACTCGCCGCAGGAAAAGCACGCGAACATCAAGCAGGTGCTGTTCTGGGCCGACAACGCAGCCCACAAGCGCAAGATGCTCGACCATTGGCTGCGCGACACCACGATTGACCAAGCCATTGTGTTTGCCAGCACACAGATTGAGTGCGACGGCTTGGCCAACGACTTGCAGCAAGATGGCTTTAGCGCTGTGGCCCTGCATGGCGCGCTCAGCCAGGGATTGCGTAACCGCCGCCTGATGGCCTTGCGTCAGGGCCAGGTGCAAATTCTGGTCGCGACCGACGTGGCTGCGCGCGGTATTGACGTGCCCACGATCACCCACGTCTTTAACTTCGGCCTGCCGATGAAAGCGGAAGACTACACCCACCGTATTGGTCGTACCGGCCGCGCGGGGCGTGACGGCATCGCTGTGACTTTTGCAGAGTTCCGCGACCGTCGCAAGATCTTTGATATCGAGTCGTACAGCCACCAACATTTCAAGGCTGAGACCATTCCCGGTCTGGAGCCCACGCAGCGGTTCCCCGCCTCTGCGCCGGTGAAGTTTGGCAAGTCTGGCTTTGGGGATCGTGGGCCCCGTGAAAACCAGTCACGTGATCGCAAGTTTGGTAACGGCGGTGGTGCTCGCGGCGGCTTCGGCGGTGGCGCTGGCGACAAACATGTTCGTGGCGGCCCACGACAGTTTGGTGCAAATGGCGGCGGCAGCGAAGGTGGTTTTGGTCACCGCGAAGAGCGCAGCTACGATCGCCGTAGTGGCTTCAATGAAGGTGGTGGCCGCACCGAAGGTTTCGCACCTCGCAACGAAGGATTTGGACCTCGTAACGAAGGATTCGCACCTCGGGGTGGCGATTTTTCAGCCCGCAAGCCTGCCTTCTCCAAGCCTGGTCACGGTGGGAAGCCTTTCACTCCGCATGGTGATGCGCCTAAGCGCTCTGCCGGAACGAAGGTTCTGAAAATCTCGCGAGGCTGATCAGCTTCTAGCGACAAAAAAAGCCCGCGGCAAGGTCTGCGGGCTTTTTTTATTGGGAAGATTGGATTTGAGATCCATCTGTAGTTTGAAGGGTGTTGTTGAGCTTTGTTGGATCAATCTGACGGGGAGCCGCATCGCCTTTAACCCAGACGCGATCATGACTGGCCGCTACAAGTACGGTGGTCGTCCGCTTGATTCGGATAAAACTATTGAGTGCCACCCTATGTGTCGCATCCCGGACGATCATAGGGTCGCTTGTGAAACAGATGAGGATGAGAGGCGTACCACTCTTTCATGGTCTGC
>ERZ1034363.1278-NODE-1278-length-14679-cov-6.108273_pt1 | contig 14679 bp, 13 predicted proteins | sample MGYA00520616_ERZ1034363 | MGnify/ENA primary metagenome ERZ1034363 (study PRJEB33736, sample SAMEA104284506) | Azolla filiculoides | biome: Urban; feature: Water surface; material: Ditch water | place: Netherlands | collected 2015-10-28 | depth 0-0.1 m ...
ATATGCAGTTGAGGCATGACGTTAGGAGTCTCTGCCATGGCAGCAATCACGTCATCGGTGAAAGCAGCAGGGTGTGGGCTGGTGAAGCGTACGCGCTCCAGCCCCTCTATCTCACCGCATGCACGAAGTAGCTTGGCAAATGCGCCCTTGTCGCCAAATTCAACACCGTAGGTGTTGACGTTCTGACCTAACAAAGTGACTTCAATTGCCCCCTGGTCGACCAGAGCCTTGACCTCGTTGAGAACTTCACCTGGGCGGCGATCGCGTTCTTTACCGCGCAAGCTAGGCACGATACAAAATGTGCAGGTGTTATTGCAACCGACCGAGATGGATACCCACCCTGAATAGGTGGAATCACGCTTGGTGGGAAGAGTGGAGGGGAAGGTTTCCAGAGATTCGAGAATCTCAATCTCTGCCTTGTGATTGTGACGCGAACGTTCGAGAAGGCTGGGTAATGAACCCATGTTGTGCGTTCCAAACACAACGTCAACCCAAGGTGCTTTCTTGAGCAAAAGAGCCTGGTCTTTTTGGGCCAAGCATCCCCCCACTGCAATCTGGAGTCCTTTGTGCTTCTCTTTGACACGTGCGAGGTGACCAAGGTTGCCGTAGAGCTTGTTGTCAGCGTTCTCGCGAACAGCGCAGGTGTTGATGACAACAACATCTGGTTGAGCAGAACTTGCACTGCGCTTCATGTCTGGGTCTTGTTCTGCCTCGGCAGCGAACTCAAACTTCACATACCCAGCAGCTTCCATGGCGCCGGCCAAGCGCTCACTATCGTGAACGTTCATTTGGCAACCGAATGTGCGCACTTCATAGGTACGCTGACGCCCGTTGTCATCCAGAGCCGCGTCAGAGACGGGGATGAGGGTCGGTGCTTCACTGGGTTTGTTCATAACCCCATAAGTTTACGCGCCAGGAGGCACAGGTTATTTCGGTGCGTTGGGACCCATGTAATGGGACCACAGGCCAGCAAGAGCCCACAGCACTCCGATATATCCAGCGGCATAACTGGCGAACATCCAAGGTGTGGAGACACCAGTGGGAAGCACCGCTGAAATGACACCGAGAATCATGCACAAGCTTGCACAAATGATGACAGCAACAACATTGAACTTCTTGGTGCGGGCCCGGGCAGCAATCTGCTTTTCCGTCAACGGTTTTGCTGGTTTTGACTCTTCAGCTGGTTCTGTTTCAAACATGTGGGTGCACTACTTTCTGCGGCGATAGCCCCAGGTGATGTACGCAATGATGACCACCAAGGCAGCTGCGATTGCGTAAGGGCTGTTAAGTATGTCGTTGAGCACGAACACAGCCTAATTCCTCGAAGCTAGCGCCTCTCTGCACGCCTCGCGGACAGTTTGACCCGAATACCCACGACGACTGAGAAAACCCACTAGACGACGTTCTGCGGTCGCCTGATCTAATTTGCTGAACTGCCTGACCCGTTGCAGTGCGAGTTCGGTTGCTTTGGCGAGTTCATCATCGTCATCGATGGCTTCTAACGCGGCATCTACGGCAAAAGAAGAAATACCACGCTGGCGTAATTCCCGCGAAATAACACTTTTACTCTTGCCTTTTCGCTCACTCAGACGAGAAACCAGCTCTTTCGCCAAACGTTCGTCGTTGAGGTAGTTGAGTCGCTCAAACTTTGCCACGAGCTCAGCTGCATCACCCTCAGCGGCATCCTTTGAACGCAACCAGGTCATCACCTCATGGACAGACATGTCATGGGTGTGGAGCTTGCGCAGAAGTGTTTGCTCAAGAGCATCGAGATCGAATGCCGCAACAGATTCTTCTTCAGCGGCGTCTTCTTCGACTTCGGTAAACATGACGCGACTCAGACGTTGAACACCTGCAGGTACATCAGCAGCATCCCCTACTGCCTCGCCTGATATTTCAGGCGAGGCAGCGATGGGACTGCTTTCTGGGTCTACCCAGGGCAGAAAGGTGACGTTCGTCACGAGACTCAAGCTTCCTTACGAACCTCTTCAACTGCGTCGAAGTCAGGTTCAACCTCAACTGCAGTTGCAGCAGCTTCGATAGCAGCGGCTTCAGCAGCTGCAGCACCAACACCGAGCTTGGCCAGAATCTTCTGCTCAATCTCCAGCGCAACAGCAGGGTTCTGGAGGAGGAAGTTTCGTGAGTTCTCCTTACCCTGACCGAGCTGATCAGCTTCGTAGGTGTACCAGGCACCGGACTTCTTGACGATGCCGTGATCGACGCCGAAGTCGATGAGGCTACCTTCACGCGAGATACCGATTCCGTAGAGGATGTCGAACTCTGCTTGCTTGAAGGGTGGCGCCATCTTGTTCTTGACGACTTTGACGCGGGTACGGTTACCCACTGCGTCAGTACCGTCCTTGAGAGTCTCAATACGGCGGATGTCGAGACGTACCGAAGCGTAGAACTTCAGAGCCTTACCGCCAGAGGTGGTCTCTGGACTTCCGAAGAAGACACCGATCTTCTCACGGAGCTGGTTGATAAAGATCATGGTGGTGTTGGTGGAGTTGAGACCACCAGTGAGCTTACGCAGTGCTTGTGACATCAGACGGGCTTGGAGACCGACGTGAGTGTCGCCCATTTCACCTTCGATTTCAGCGCGGGGCACAAGAGCGGCAACAGAGTCAATGACGATGAGGTCGATAGATCCCGAGCGCACCAGCATGTCTGCAATTTCCAGAGCCTGCTCACCAGTATCGGGCTGAGAAACCAAGAGCGCATCAATGTCAACGCCCAGCTTCTTCGCGTATTCAGGGTCAAGTGCGTGCTCCGCATCAATGAAAGCAGCGATTCCGCCGGCTTTCTGTGCGTTTGCGATTGCGTGAAGTGTCAGTGTGGTCTTACCCGAGGACTCAGGACCGTAGATTTCTACGATGCGGCCACGGGGAAGTCCGCCAATGCCGAGAGCAACATCCAATGCGATGGAGCCGGTCGGAATCACCTCGACGGGAGCGCGCTCGTCGCTTCCCAGGCGCATGACGGAACCCTTACCAAACTGGCGGTCGATCTGGGCTAGTGCTGTTTCTAGTGCTTTTTCGCGGTCAGCGGCAGATGCCATGGCCGTCTCCTTTACTTATCGAGGGTGATTCGCCTATCGGCTGCCGTGCTACTCCTCCGCTACCGACCGGCCGGTGAAGGCGGGACGGGCGCTGCGGGGCGCTTACGACAAGGCGCATGCTCCTATGTGGACGAGTTTCACCGTAGGAGGAGCCACTGACATTCACTGTCAGAGGAGATCCTCCGTGGATAACACGTGCAAACAAGTGCATGTGTAGGAGACTAGCCGTTTTCGAATACATATTCGAACAAATGTCGGCGTGTTGGAAATTACTTCTTGGGCTCCGGGAGGCCGACGCCATACCAACGGGACTCAGGTACATCGACCGCTTTAACAAGGGCAAGCCAGACGTTGCGCGCAGGAATTCCCTTCCGCAAGGCTTCAGCAGAAGTCACCGAACCCAATTCGGACAGAACTAAATCATTGACCAAGACACGGCCATATGCCTCACCGAACTCGTCCGAGACGGCACGCCAAAATTCGCTGAGGCGCACGAGCGCTTCTAGCGAGTTGCAGCGAAGTCGTTGACGAACTCGTCAGGAACAGTGTCGGGAATCGCACGAATGGGATCGATTCCTTCAATCACAGCAAGACGGTCCCCTACTTCACGCATAATCTGCGAGATGGGGGTATCCAGAGCATCTGCTACGGCAGCAAGAATTTCTGAGCTTGCTTCCTTTTGACCACGTTCTACCTCGCTCAAGTAACCGAGTGCCACGCTGGCCTTGCTTGCAACCTGTCGCAGCGTGCGACCTTTCTGCAGGCGGTAGTCGCGCAGAACATCGCCGATTTCCTGTCGTACAAGAATCATGGTGCCTCCCTACGCTTATGAACCCTCAAGGTTCCTCTACATTTATAACCCCATGCTAGCTCCAGAAACCTGAAAACCAGATGTGAGTCTGCTTGTATCAACTTAGGTTACGACAGTTTTATTCCCAGAATGTTTCACAACACCTCAAGAAACGACTGAAGCAAGCATTCTTAGGGCTGCGTGGACCGTCAATGAACGGATCTCATTACGGGTTCCAGAGAGCGAAAGCTCTTCAACGGAGTGCTTTTCTCCCCATGCGCAGGCAATGAAAACCGTTCCTACCGCTTTTCCATCCTGCGGTTCTGGTCCAGCAACACCGGTGGTGGAGAGGCCAATATCGGCACCCAATTGCGATGCAACGCCGGTTGCCATCTGAAGAGCGACATCCGCATCCACAGCACCATGTGTCGCAAGTAGTTCTTCAGAGACACCTAATAAAGAAGCCTTGAGGTCAGTGGCATAAGCCACAACTCCCCCTCGCACCACTGCCGAGGCACCGGGAACTTCTGTCAATGCTGCGCACAGGAGGCCACCGGTCAACGATTCAGCAACAGCAACCGTGAGTCCTCTGTGTGTAAGGCGTTCAATCAGCTCAACGGTCACAGTAGACACCAATTACTTAGACGTGGGTTTCTTGTTCTGACGCCAGGCATCGAGCAGGTAGTCAATTCCCGTCCAGACCGTGATGATGGTCGCTGCTGACATCAGAACAACGTTGATGATGTTGGCCGCGTCTCCCATGACTGATTGCATGGGGAGCAACGCAAAGGTGATCGCCACGAACTGCATGACGGTCTTGATCTTTCCGCCGCGGGAAGCGGGGATAACACGATCACTGAGCACTGCAAAGCGGAATACTGTGATGCCCACTTCACGAAGGAGTATCAGTCCAGTTACCCACCATGGCAACTCCCCCAGGATGGACAGAGTAATCAATGCACCGCCAGTGAGAACCTTGTCTGCGATGGGGTCAAGTATCTTGCCAAAGTCACTGACAACGTTATATTTGCGGGCTAGGTAGCCATCGATGCCGTCTGTTGCCATGCCGACAACAAATAATCCGGCACCCCACCAACGAAGTGGTGATGTGAGGTCATCTCCAGCCGTCAACAGCATCCAGATAAAGACCGGTGCAAAGAAGATCCGGACAATCGTGATGGTGTTGGGAACGTGCTTCATGACACTCACGTTAGTCGCGACCGGTGAGGTTCCAGGCATCTTCGCCGCCTTCGTCACCGTCTATTTCTTCAAGACCCGCGGACATCTCAGCAACAGGGTCATTGGCATACGGATCTCCCGCAGGAATGACTGCAGGAGCGACCGGGGCGGCTACAACATCGCCTTTGAGTTTTGCTAGGACCTCAGGCAGCTGCTCCTGAGAAACAAGGACATCACGAGCTTTGGATCCCTCAGAGGGGCCGACAATATCGCGACTCTCCATGAGATCCATCAAGCGACCCGCCTTGGCAAAGCCCACACGAAGCTTGCGTTGAAGCATAGAGGTTGAACCGAACTGCGTGGACACAACAAGCTCAACGGCTTGAAGCAGCACATCCAGGTCATCCCCGATGTCTGCATCAATCTCTTTGCGCTCTGCGGCTACTGCGACGTCCTGACGGTATTCGGGACGTGCCTGACGAGTGACGTGAGTCACAACCTTGTGAATCTCTTCTTCAGAAACCCAGGCACCCTGGACACGAATCGGCTTGTTTGCACCCATGGGCAGGAACAGAGCGTCACCCTGACCAATGAGCTTGTCAGCGCCGGGCTGGTCCAAGATAACTCGAGAGTCGGTGACGCTGGTCACAGCGAAAGCCAGACGAGAGGGAACGTTGGCCTTGATCAAACCGGTCACAACATCCACAGAGGGGCGCTGAGTTGCCAGCACGAGGTGAATGCCCGATGCTCGTGCAAGCTGCGTGATACGGACGACAGAGTCTTCCACGTCTCGAGGGGCAACCATCATGAGGTCTGCGAGCTCATCCACCACCACGAGGAGATACGGGTAGGGACGAAGTTCACGTTTGCTGTCTGGCGGCAGGGTGATGTCGTTATTGACCACAGCACGGTTGAAGTCATCGATGTGGCGGAAACCGAAGCTGGCCAAGTCGTCGTAACGCATGTCCATCTCTTTAACAACCCACTGCAAAGCTTCCGCAGCCTTTTTGGGGTTGGTAATGATGGGCGTAATCAGGTGAGGAACACCGGCATAGGGAGCAAGCTCGACGCGCTTCGGGTCAACCAAAACCATGCGTACTTCAGCAGGGGTCGAGCGCATCAAGATGCTCGTGATCATCGAGTTCACAAAGCTGGACTTACCTGAGCCGGTTGAACCCGCAACCAAAAGGTGAGGCATCTTGGCGAGGTTGGCAACAACGAAGCCACCCTCAACATCTTTACCCACACCAATGGTCATGGGGTGTTCACTCGAGGTGGACGCGTTCGAGCGCAAAACATCACCAAGGGTGACGATTTCACGGTCTGTGTTGGGAATCTCGATACCAATGGCGCTCTTGCCCGGAATCGGGGAAAGAATACGAACTTCATTTGATGCAACAGCGTAGGAAAGATTCTTGGACAACGCGGTGACGCGCTCGACCTTCACACCAGGGCCAAGTTCAATTTCGTAGCGAGTCACAGTAGGGCCGCGGCTAAAGCCGGTCACGGTGGCATCAACAGCGAATTGCTTGAGTACTTCAGTGATGGCTCGAACAGCTTCATCATTTGCTGCAGAACGAGTCTTGGCAGGAGCGCCTTGGGCCAGCGCATTCGCTGGTGGAAGGCGATAAATCGCGGCTGGGCCCTTGGGAGCAGGCGGTGCAGCGACAACTGCTTCATCAACGCCAGCAGCTTCTGCTGTCGGAACAACAACGGCAACCGGTGCGGTTGACACATTATCTTGAGCAGCAACAGCAGAGGCATCAGTAACGACTTCGCCCGTGTGGAAGACACGCACTGCTTCTTCAGCGTTGGCAAGCTCTTCGATGATGTCGAGGTCGGTCATCTCACGCGTTGCCGCAAGGTCCACTGCGTTGGCTGCAGGATCTGTAATGACTGGCGAATCAAACGCAGCTTCGGTTTCACGGCGGCTGTTGTTGCGGCGCCACCACGGCAAGGAAGAAGCTTCGACTGGATCCAGGTCAAGAATTTCAATCTTGCCGGTCTGATTCGCTTCTACTTCGGAGTGTGCACCGAATAGATATTCATAAAGTTCACGGAAGCGTGCCCCGATACGGTTCGGCGGGGTCTTGGTGATGATGAGCAGAGAAAGTGCAATCAGCACAATCATCACGATGACGGCACCGACAGAAGAAATCACGGTCGACAGCGGACTTGCCAGAATCCAACCGAGTAGACCACCAGCATCTGCGAGGGCTGCAGGCCCAGCAGAGGGGTCAGGCTGTCCCCCAAAGACCTGAGCGAGACCTGCAGCTGCCATGAGCAGCAGCGTGATGCCCACACCAATGCGGTTATTGTCATTGACCGAACTGGGGTGACGGAACAGCCAAATTGCCATCAACAGCATGACAACGGGAAGGCCATAGGCGATGCGCCCAAAGAGACCACCGATTGTCCAGTCATTGATGGTCTGAGCAATCTCGTTGTTGGGCAGGAACCACTGAGTAATTGCCCCAGCTATTGCGAGAAGTACCAGCGTGAAGGGAACACCATCTCGGCGTTCATCCTTGGCAAATTTTTCGGGGCCCAACATGCGCGCAGCGCCACCGGTGATGTGCGCGAGAGTCATCCATAACCACGCGATGCCGGTGTATTTACTTCCGCCGTTGGAGGAAGCCGAGCGGGTATTGGGAGAAGACTTGGTTGACTTCGAGCTGGAGGTACGCGAACGCGATCCACCGGTCGAGCGGGAACGCGAATTAGAGCCTGAAGCCATGCCTCAAAGTTACGCGAGAGGACTGACTTTCCGCGGGATTACAGGCGAGTGTTCAGATATAAGAATGCCCTGCAGCCTCAAGGCTGCAGGGCATTCAAACGGAGGGAGGGAACCCCTATTGCGTGATCCACGCGGTGGCGTTGCCCGGAAGCTTGCCGTCCACCAATGGAGCACTTGTGAGTCGAACCGTGCCTGCAGGAAGGGCCACTGGCTTCTTCCCGAAGTTTGTAATGCTGTGCCATCCGTTTTCACGAACGAAGTGCACAACCTTGCGCTTGCTGTCCACAAACTGAAGTGACTCGGTAGACAGCAATTCCTTACGGAGCTTGAGGGCAGCGCGGTAGAGCTTGAGAGTTGAATCTTCCTGAGTTTCCTCAAACTCAACCGAGTGACCGGCAAACCAGGTTGGCTGTGGAAGGTGAGCTGAACCAGTTCCGAAACCAAAGGAAGAACCTGTCTTCTCCCACGGTAATGGAACACGGCAACCGTCACGTCCCTTACGTGTCATTCCATCACGAAGCCACATAGGATCCTGAAGCACCTGTCCGGGCAGGTCAGCTACTTCAAAGAGGCCAAGTTCTTCACCTTGGTACAGGTAGGTGCTACCGGGAAGTGCAAGTAGCAACATTGTTGCCGCACGAGCACGTGTTTGTCCCTTTTCGCGGTCTAGCTCAGGACTAGTTCCATCTGTCATGACCCACTTTTCAAAGTTGGTCTTCTTGGGTAGGCCATAACGCGTGGCGTGGCGGATCACATCGTGGTTCGACAGAACCCACGTTGAAGAAGAGCCGGACTTCTCCGACAAATCAATGTTGAACTCGATCGTCTTCTTGAACTTCTTGGCAGACCAAGAGGCACTCAAGAGATCGAAGTTGAATGCCTGCCCCAGAGTTTCAGGACTTGCATACCGAGGACGGCGTTCTGCTGGAACCCAGGCTTCAGCAACCGCAACGCGAGGTGGGTTGTAGGAGTTGAAGATTTCTCGCCACCCCTTGTAAATCTCCATCACATCATCGCGGTCGAAGAGGTGGTGCGAACCATCGAGAGGAATGTTTTCCATGTCGTAGTTCTTGATTTCGGGGTATGGCTCCGACATATCCTTCTTCATGGCGTGTGCCACGTCGATGCGGAACCCGTCTACGCCGCGGTCAGACCAGAAACGAAGAGTCTTTTTGAAGTCTTCGATGACATCTTCGTTGTCCCAGTTGAAGTCAGGCTGCTCTGGAGCGAACAGGTGCAGGTACCACTGACCGGGGGTGCCATCAGCGTTGGTGGTACGAGTCCATCCGGTTGGCCCAAAGTGTGAGGGCCAGTTGTTGGGAGGTAGTTCGCCATTCTCGCCCTTGCCGTCACGGAAGATGTAGCGATCACGTGCTGCGGATCCTGGCTCAGCTTTCAGCGCTTCCTGGAACCACTCGTGGAGATCAGAGGAGTGATTAGGAACGATGTCAACAAAGACTCTGATTCCCTTGGCATGGTAGACGGCAAGCATCTCATCAAAATCTGCCAAAGTACCGAGCTTGGGATCTACGTCGCGGTAGTCAGCAACGTCGTAACCACCATCTGCCAGCGCAGAGGGATAGAAGGGGCTGAGCCAGATCGCATCTACGCCAAGTTCTGAAAGGTAATCAACCTTGGAGGTAATTCCCTTGATGTCGCCCAGGCCATCACCATTGGAGTCCTTGAACGAGCGTGGGTACACCTGGTACACAACTGCTTGGCGCCACCAGTTTTCATCTCCGGAGAGAAATACTGATTCAGACATGTCACTCAACTTTCGTTTGTTTCTGTGATGCTACGTGTTGTTTCTTTCGAACAGATTTCCTGTTCATCGACGCGCGTCGATTGTGAGGTAAAAAGGTGGGGTTGTGAGGGCAATAACTCCCCCACAACCCCGAGGTATTACTTGACCGAACCCATCGTGACACCCTTGAGGAGTGTGCGCTGGAAGATCAGGAAGAACAGCAGGGTTGGCAAGATACCAACCAAGGCTGCAGCCGCCTGAGTGGTGGGGTCACTGGTGTACTGACCAGATGCCAGCCCCATAGACAACGCCACGGTTTGGCTGTCATTCGACGGCAACATAACCAGCGGTAGAAGGAATTCGTTCCATGTCCAGATGAAGAAGAACACCATCAGAACAGTCAGCGTGGGGCGGACCAGCGGGAACACGATGTCCTTGAGCAAACGCCAACTACCTGCACCGTCAATACGAGCTGCTTCAAGCAGTTCCATGGGGAAGTCAGACATAACCGATGACACCAGGTATGTACCAAAGGCGCTCTGTAACACCGCAAAGATGATGATCAGTGCCCAGATGTTGTCATAGAGACCAACCATCTTTGCCATGCGCAGGAGTGGGTACATCAGTGCTTCACCAGGAATGGTGAACGCAACAAGGAACAGACCCAGAATCCAGAAGCGACCACGAACACGACCAATACCGATGGCATAAGCGGTGAAGAAGCTCAGCGCCACACCCAAGATCGCTACCCAGAAGCTGATTTGGAAAGAGTTCCAGAGCTTCAGTGAGAAGTCTGCCTTCTCCCAGAAGTGAATGATTCCTTCAAAGCTGATTTCGCTGGGCAGAGTAAGAGGGCCAGTTGTGGTGTATTCCTCGGGAGTCTTGACCGAGTTAACAAAGGCCAAGTACAGCGGAGAAATCCATGCCAGTGCGCTGGCAATCATGAAAGCTACGACGAGCCAGGAAACAGGAGTGCGCTTGTTAAAGCCACCCTTACCCTTTTTGCTGACTTTTTGCGCTTTGCGAGACTCGGGGTTGAGGGTGTTTTCAACCATGATTGCGGTGCTCATCGGTTTTCCCCCTGCTTGTTCTGGTAACGGAAAATGACCAACGACATAATGATCAGCAGGATGGCGAGCACAGTGGAAATAGCGGCACCGTAACCGACCTTGCTGGTCTGAATGAAGTTGAAGTAGGAGTAGTACGCAGGAACTGTTGTTGCCGTACCTGGACCACCTTGTGTCATGACATAGACCGGAGCGAATACCTTTAGAGCCGCCACTGTCGTTGTCAGCAATACCACTGCAATTTCAGGGGCGAGCTGGTTCAAGGTGATGATGCGGAAGCGCTGGAACCATGTAGCGCCATCGATAGCTGCAGCCTCGTGAACTGACTGGTCAGCACGGGCAAGACCAGACATGAAGATCACGATGGTGTAACCGACCTGAATCCAAATCAGGACGATAGTTACGGAGAACATGGCCCACTTGGCGTCACCCAGCCAGTTCTGTGCCCATTCAGGGTGTCCCCAGTCGGTCAGAACCTTGTTGACGATACCGGTCTGTGAAGAAAGCATCCAGGTCCAGAGCAAACCTGCAATGGGAATAGGGATGATCTGAGGGAGGAAGAAACCTGCGCGAGATGCTGCCGAGGTTGCGTTTCCAAATCGTGGTGACACGTAGTCAAAAAGTGCGGAGGCAATAATCAGACCCAGCGCGGTGGGGACAATCGCCATAGCGAAGATGAAGACAATTGAGTGAAGGAAAGACTGCCAAAAGGTCTCATCGACCATGAGCTTGGCGTAGTTATCGAAGCCGATCCATTTAGGAGCGCCGAGGCCATTCCACTTCGTGAAGGAGAGGTAGATGTTCCAAACGAAGGAAACAATCACGATCAAAGTGAAGGCGATGAGTCCTGGAACCATGTAAGGCCAGTAAACGCCGTTTGAGTTTTTGTACTTCTTGCGGACTTTGTCCGAAGTAAGTGCAGTCATGATGACCTCGTTGTCAGAAAGTTCAAGGTGGAGGGATGTGTGAGGAGAATCTCCTCGATGTCTCAAGAGACTAGCGAGACGAAAAGACGCCCGCAAGAAAGAGAAATCCGGTGCGGTGCCGCGGAGGACACCGCACCGGATTGTTGCCTTTCAGTGTGGTGAGGCTAAAGCCTCATCGACGACTGGTTATGGCTTGTTCTCTTCGTAGTACGAACCGATTGCCTCGCGGTACTCAGCAGGAGTGGTGTTACCTGCTACGAGGTCGATTACGGCAGCCTTGAGGATGTCGTAGTAACCGGATACGGGCCAGTCAGGGTAGAAACCGAGACCGTTGTCAGCAACGAGCTGCTGGAAGAGAGGCAGGGTGATTGCAGTAGTTGCGTTGTCACCGAGCTCGGTTGCGAGCAGTGGAAGACCACCGTTTGCAGCCATGGTGTTCTGTGCCTTTGCCTGCAGAGTCAAGTTAATGAACTCAGCTGCGAGGTCAGGGTTCTTACCCTTTGCAGGGATAACCCAGATGTTTCCAGCAGAACCGGTCGATACAGCGTTACCTGGGTTGAGGATCTTGCCCCAGGTGAACTTAGCTGCACCAGCAACGGTTCCATCAAGCCAGGTACCACCAGGCATGAATGGAGAGGTACCGCTGGTGAATGCTGCGACTGCGTCGTCAGCGGTTGCACCGGAAGCGCTAGCTGCGATGTAACCCTTCTGGGTCCAGCTCTGGATCTGCTCAGATGCCTGAGTGAAAGCTGCGTCGTTGAAGTCAGTTTCTCCATCGAAGAACTGGTAAGCGTTTACCCAGTCGTTGTCAGCCTTGTTCAGGGTCAGGTTGTATGCGAGGTGCACGAGCATGTAGTCAGCTGCTGCGATAGGAGTGATTCCTGCAGCAGTGAGGGTTGCGAATGCAGCTTCGAGGTCAGCCTGGCTCTTGAGAGCGGTTGCGTCGATTCCGTTAGCGGAAAGAACGTCAGCGTTGTAGAACCAACCTACGTACTCACCGTAGGTAGGAACACCGTAGAGGTCTCCGTTACCCATGAGGCCGTCGGTGTAGCGTCCAACCTGCTGTGCAGATGCGGGGAGGAGGTCAGTCCAGCCGTACTGAGCTGCGTAGTCCTCGAGGTTGAGGAGCAGACCAGCCTGTGAAGCTGCACCAGCGGTACCGTTACCCTTGTTCCACTCGGAAAGGTCAGGTGCCTTGTCGGAGTCGAGGATGGAGTTACCCGACTTCTCGATCTGTTCCCAGGTCTTGAACTCGAAGTTAACGGTTACGTCAGGGTGTGCAGCCTTGAACTCATCGAGAGCCTCGGTCCATGCGATGTACTGAGCGGTGTCTTCACCGGAGTACCACCATACGTTGAATGTCTTGCTGTCGTTACCACCAGCGGCACAACCCGAGAGGGTGCCGAGGGTGAGCGCACCTGCAGCAACAGCTGCGGCGACGCGGAGACCGCGCTTGCTTACCTTCATTAGTAATTACCTTTCTCAGTGGTGACCAATTTGGCCACGCAACTTCTTTGGTGCTTCCAGGTTGACGCGCATCGTCGACGCGCGTCGATAAAGAGAAATCTACCTAAAGGTTGAGGGCAATGTCTACCCCAGAAACGCCGTTTCGTATTTTCGTAACCGAATCGTGATTCAAGGGGTAATTTGTTCCCTTACCCGCGTAATTGCGGGGCAGGGCCAGTACTGCCCCGATCAAAGAATTGTGGCTGGGTGAGATTTTGCAGCACAGACTTCTTGTCACCATTGAGCCGGGCAATGAGGTACTGCACAGCCATTCGGCCCAACTCGGGGCCATCAACGTTGATCGTGGTCTGAGCAGGGACAGTCATATTTGCCGCTTCGTCAGAAAGTCCAAAGCTAAGAACCGAAAGATCACCAGGAATGCTCATCCCCCTGGCACCCGCGACTTCGAGAGCACCAATAAAGGCAGGTTCGTTGAAGCCGATGATTGCCGTGATGTCAGGTTGCTCCTGAAGTAATTCTTCAAATGCCTGTCGTCCGGAACGAATGGTGGGCTTGGGGTGCTTGATGGTGAGCTTCACGCCAGAGCGGTTGGCAACCTCAATCAGCGGCTTCTCTGTTCGAACAACTGGACCGTAGCCAGCCTCAACCAACTCATCACGCATTGAGATAACGCCGATATTGGTGTGCCCCAGATCCACCAGGTGGTGAATTGCCATAGGACCCCATTGCGAGAAGTCCGCATCGACGTAGGTCAAGTCTTGGGAATCATCGGTTCGACCGATGAGGCAGAACGGAGTACCGCTTTCTAGCAACACTTCAACGCGAGGGTCGTGAGACCTGACCTCCATCAAGAGAACACCCTCGACGAGGCCTTGCGCCACAATCTTCTTTAGCGAAGCTGTATCTTCAACAGCGTTGGGCCACAACAATAATTGGTAACCATCTTCGGCTGCCGCTTCGGTTGCTGCCTGCACATACTCGAAGTCGGTCTCGCCAAAGCCGCGCTCCCCCACGGGGAACAACAGGGCAAGCAATCCTGACTTTTTGCTCGCCAAAGCTTGTGCCATGGCGTTGGGAACATAGCCCAAAGTCTTCATGGCATCTTCAATACGCTCACGCGTATCGTCACTAATGGGGCGAACGCCGGTGAGGGCATAGCTCACTGTGCTCTCGGAAACGCCAGCCATGCGCGCAACATCTGCGCGGGTGGCTTGTTTAGGCTTCTTCATCGAGGTCACATGCATAGCCTAAACGAAATCATCGACACGCGTCGACTACTTATTCGATGAATTTAGGCTTCGATGACCAGAGGAATAATCATCGGGCGGCGACGGTAGCTCTTAGAAACCCACTGCCCAACTGTGCGACGAATGACCTGCTGTAAGGAATGTGCGTCACGAACACCGTTGTGAGCCGCCTCCTGCAATGCCTTAGCAATGGCTGGCTTGATGTCATCAAACACAGCATCATCTTCTGCGAAACCCTTTGCGTGAATCTCTGGTCCGACGATGATCTTGCCGGTGGCAGGATCAACGACCACGATGATCGAGATGAAGCCCTCTTCAGCAAGGATGCGGCGATCCTTCAGATCGTTATCCGTAATCTCACCGACGCTGGAGCCGTCTACATAGACATAGCCGATATCAAGCTGACCCACGACACGGGCAATGCCACCCTTGAGGTCAATGACGGTGCCGTCTTCGCCCAAAAT
>ERZ1034363.1279-NODE-1279-length-14669-cov-6.180921_pt1 | contig 14669 bp, 16 predicted proteins | sample MGYA00520616_ERZ1034363 | MGnify/ENA primary metagenome ERZ1034363 (study PRJEB33736, sample SAMEA104284506) | Azolla filiculoides | biome: Urban; feature: Water surface; material: Ditch water | place: Netherlands | collected 2015-10-28 | depth 0-0.1 m ...
AATATTCTCTTGGAAATAAAATTTAAAATAATCCAATTTTTCACTAACTATAAAAAAAATTTATGATAATAAAAATCAATATTTTGATTAATATCAATCTTTAAAAAAGTCGTTAAATCTACGCTATATTTTTTTATTAAGTCATAAAAATTATTAAAACTATCAGTTATTGGACTACTATATACATCCTTCGAAAAAACAGATAATTTGTTGTGAAATTCTAATAAATTATTTATAGAATCGACATAAAATGTTTGAATTTTTTCAGATGTCTGTTGATATAGATGTAAACTTGGATTTATTATTTTACTTTGTATATCAATTGGTTTATTTGTAAAAAATTCTGTATTTGCAAAATAAGGCATAGCTTCCTCTTTAATTTTTTCATTTTAGTAAGATTTTTAAAAAAAGCAGTCAACTCTAAAAATTAACTGCACAAGAAATTCTATAGCTTTTAGGAGGTATAAGAATTGTTCACATTTTAACTAATTGAAGCTCTAATTTGAATGTGACAAATTGTCGCGCGACTATTTGTCACATTTCAAATAATTAAAATTTTAATTTTAAAAAAAGACCATATTATTAGATTCAAGATATTAGTTTATCTATTGAAATGCTGGGAAATTTTCTGGAATTTCGACGTTATTTTATGCCTTTAATTAATAATTTTCAATCAGCGTAAATAAACTTTTCTTTATACAATTTAACTGAAGCGGATACTGATAGTAATACATTAGATAAAAATTTATGCCAGAGAAAGTGCTGAATGCTGGGAATTTGAATAACTGCGTTGTAATGAAAATTTTCATTTAACTAATGGTATCAAAAAATCAATCTAAAATTTTACTGACGTCTAACTCGATTTCCAATACTATATATCTCTTTGTATTATGTTACAATAGCGGCAAAGGATAAATACAGTCTTGTACTCTCACTAACCCCTTTCATCGGATAAAATGGATCAAATATACGTTTAAGCACAACTAAATTAATACTGCAAGTCGCTATTAGAAACGAGTATTTCAAAAAAATCACACTAAAATTATTTTATGTTCAGTTCTACAATAACCTTATATATTTTAAATAGTCACACCATTATCGTATTAAATTTCAAGCAGTTATTAAACTATTTTACCTGTATTTAGCAAATCTATTTCAAAGTAATTAATATACATTCCACCAATAAAACCATCAAAATAACCAAATAAAATAAGCCAACAGATGATATTTCCATAATCCACTTCCTTTTTTTGCATTAAATTTAGCTTCAAAAAATTTTACGCTTATGGCATGTATCAATTTAAAAAAAAGCAGTACTAAAAATACATGTACTGCTTTAAAAAGTAAGAAGGATATAAGGCTTTTAAAATTTTATGAAAAGAAAAAACATAAAAATAATAAAAGCATGCAAATTTTAATTGAATATAATCCATTTGAAAATGTGACAAATAGTCGCGCGACAAAATGACACGCGGCAAAATGTCGCGCGACAATATGCCACATTTTCAATATGTTAAAATATTCGTAGACTATGCTCGTCATGTGAAAACGCACCTGCGTTCAATTTTCCAACTTATTTATGCGAGATAACAATGTCACAAATCGTCTTAAGCAATACCAAACGAATTGATATCAAAAACATCCTACAAAATACAAAAAATGCTATCTTAACGGATACAGGCATGATCACTCTCTTTGCGATAATGATTACGTTTACAGGATTGATGTTTATGCAAAGTTCATTCAATCAAGCTAATGAAGCAAAAAGCGTGGCTTGGTATGTGTCCAATATCAAAGAGGCTCAAGCTAAAAATAATGAATGTCGCAGAGACAGTAATGCCACCGAATTACAATCCACCCCTGACTGTATCAATGCGCTACATGCTATTGAGATCAGTTTCAAATAACAGTTGAAAATGCACCGCCAGTAGTACCTCCTAGAAAGAATGCTACCCATATTTTTGTATGGGTAGTTATCTTTGCACTGCCCTTCTGCAAGAAATCCAAATGAAATGAAAAATGTGTGATATCCCCCAATAAGTAAAAAAATAGGCGATATGACACAATTTATAATCAATAACCATATCGCAATAACGCACAACTCATTCAAAAATAATATATTTTGTGTTTTGGCTTATCCGTTGCTACACATAACTAACACTTTTGTGTTACTGAAAAATTGATATTAATATTGAGATACTTATGCACATAAAAAAAATAAATTCTACGATAGTACTTACACTCGTCATGATGGTGGCACCTACATTAACGCAAGCCGCCCATTTAAGTCATGAGGCACTCATGTCACTACAACCTTCTCCTAATGTGAAAGATGATTCCTATGGTGGGGTGGGTATATTTGTTTATGATGATATGAATTCACTTGATGCACTAGGACCTATGCAGGTATTTAGCGCTGCTGGATTGCGTCCGTTTTTAATTGCCAAGAAAGCGGGAACCGTAACCGCGAGTAATGGCTTAACGATTAATGTTACAAAAGGCATTACTGATGTAACTAAGCTGGGTGTTTTAGTTATACCCGGAGGAGCCACTGGCACTGTGATGCAGACGATGGACCCTGAAGTATTGGATTGGATCAAAGTCATTGATCAAAAAACGGTGTATACCACAAGTGTGTGTACAGGTTCTTGGATTCTTGGGAGTGCTGGATTATTAACCGGAAAAAAAGCAACGTCAAATTGGTATAGAGCCAGTGAAATATTAAAAAAATTCGGTGCCATTCCCAAGCCTAATGATCGTTATGTGTTCGATGGAAAATTAGTAACCAGCGCGGGCGTGACGGCAGGTATTGATATGTCACTTGCCATTATTCAAAAACTCTACGCAAATGATTTAAACAAAGGCAAAGACTTCACGCAAGCTGTAATGCTCGATCTTCAATATGACCCCAAGCCACCTATTGCCGGTGGTACACCAACCAAAACGACAAAAAGTGTCTTTGAAGGCATGCAAATGATGTATGACATGTTCTTTTACGGTGACGCTCCCTATGACTGGGTAAAATCGCTTCAACCCATACATAACCATTAATAAATCCAGCCAGTTGCTCGATTTATAGAGCGCTACCTCATTTCACTCAAACGACAATCCGCTATAAACGGATTCATAATTCACCCCAATACGTCTAGGGGATGATTGACGTCGTTTGAGTGACTGCTTGACATAACTCATCGCCTCTTCTCTTGAGTCATAAAGTGTAACTATGCTTCGTCCTTTACATCCAACTCGTCCATAGTTAATTTCAACAATCCATTGTCCGAAAAGGTCTTGGCCATATTCAATACGATAAAATCGATGCAAATTTTGATCGGGGTCATGGGCTTGCATGTAAGAAACTAATGTCAGCATGGGCTAAGGGGTTAGCGTATTCATCTTGTAATTATCAACATTATCGTTATCAATATCACTTTAATCAATATAACACTTATCATTTCATAGAGTGGGTAGAACCTAAATATCAAAAATGAGGTCGGTTTTTAGCTATTAGCTATAAATTATAAAATACAAACGGACATTTGTGTTTTATAATATTTCCTTTTCATCAAGGAAATGTTGTGAAAGCCATCGGTTATACCCGAGTCAGCACCAGTGAACAAGGTAAAAGTGGTCTGGGCATCGAAGCCCAAAAAGCAGATATTCAACTTTTCTGCGAAAAAAATGGAATTGATCTACTCGACATCGTTCAAGAAGTGGCAAGTGCTAAAGGCGATTACCGTAATCGACCAACGCTCTATACACTCATTTCCCAATGCAAAAAAGAAAAGTGCTCTCTGATTGTCTCAAAACTTGACCGATTGAGCCGCGACGTCGAATCCATTGCCAATCTTGTCAATGACCGTAGCATCCGATTCATCGTCGTCCAACTTGGACTCGAAGCAGATAATTTCCAAATCCATCTTTTTGCCTCTCTTGCTCAAAAAGAACGCGACTGGATCTCTCAACGAACTAAAGCTGCACTACAAGCTAAAAAAGAAAAAGCTATTAAAGAGGGCATAGAGTTAAAATTGGGTAATCGCAAAAATCCAAAAGAAGCTAATGCAAAAGGACTTATCATCATAAAAAATAATGCTGATAAATTTGCTGAAAATCTGAGCGATCTAATATTGAACTATAAAGCACGCGGGTTTACTTTGTCTGCAATATCAGTTGAGCTCAATAAGCTATCCATTCCAACACCTCGTGGTGGAATATGGCATCCTAAAAGTGTGAGTAATTTAATAAAACGTTTACAAAAAAGTTAAGGAATTATTTATGGGTAATTTTGAAATTGATGATGAGCAATTATTTGACTCGTTAAAAAATGAAGATCTTTATTACAATAAAGATAAAGAATTAAAAAATGATATTAATTATCAAAATAGTAAAATAAATAATTTTAATCATTTATTTAAAATTCATGATATTTTAATTAGAAATGGCTGGTTTTCTCATGGAGAAAAAACAACTAATGAACAAGTGCCTTATAAACATTATATATACTCTACATATAGTAAAAATAATGGTATATGTAAATTAATCACTATACGCGTAAGTGAAAATAAAACAAAAGTTGAAGGATTAAAAAAAGATTGTTTTAGTGCTTTTGATTGCTATCAACTGATTGAATGTCGAGATGATTTTTATCTTGCACTAGACTGGGAGTTTCATAACAGAAATAGTTTAGAATTTATAAAATACAATGAAAAAAGATTATTAAATGAGTTAATTAAAAAATCTTATATTAATAATAATAATAATTTTTCATATAATGATTTTATCAAAAAAATGCATGAAGAATTAGCAAAAGATTTTTCTATTACGTATACTAAAAATTATAATGAAACAGATTTTATCGAAAATTGTAATGCCTTTAATGCTATGTTTTCCATACATGACGTTTTAACTAGAAATGGATATACCCCAGTTTTAAATAGCTATGTAACTCCATATAATATTTTTACAGAATACACTTCAATTCCCATGCTCGGGAACCAGTCAATTACTCTAAATATAAAAAAAATCAATACAGATGAGTATGTTTTTGATGTGTATGGCACCGAACCGTTACAAAATAACTATATGCCTCAAAATGCTTTTGAATTTTATTGTCGTCTTGAATGTGATGGCGATATTGGGAAGGCAATAGATCAATGGAGAACTGATATCAATAATAATCTTGAATTTATTAGAGAAAAAGATAAGTTTAAAATTCAAGATCTGGCTTATAAATATCGTCTTATTGTTTGTGATCAATCTGTTCAAACCCTACCCAAACAAACGACGCTTAACAAAGAATTAATAAGAGTAGATCATTTTTTAAATGATGAACCTTACTATTATTCTGTTGATTTACTCAGACAAGTCTCACCAAATCATATTATGCGTCGCTTAGCAGAACATATCGCACAAACCTGCGATTTACCAGTCAGCACTGTTTTTTTGATTGGCTTAGCGGTGTTTAGTGGTATGAGCTGTCGTAAATGGGTGGTTGAATATCCCGATGGAGGGACACTGCCTACGTGTTTATATGTAGTAGCGGAGCAACCCAGCGGTACATCCAAAACGCGGGCATTAACCTCTTTTCAACGTGCTTTTACGAATATTATTCATGCGATTATAGAGCTTTATAATGAGAATCTTTTTACTGTAGAAGATTTAATTGAAAAAGAAAAAGAAAAAGAGAAGAAAAAAGAACTTATCACATTGATGATAGATTATGCGAATAGCTTAATGCCAACCACTAATACCACCCCTGCCGGATTAGAACAGAGTCTCATTGACTCTAATGGTTTTTTCAGTGCTGTATCGAGTGAACAAGGATTGTTCAATACCTTACTGGGCTTAAATTTTGGTGGAGGGAAGTATAACAATAACGATATATTGCTCAATGGTCGGGATGGAGGATTTATTAATGTACGCAGAATGGGAAGAGACTGTTACGCGGGTCATGTCGTCGGAAACATTATCTGTTTTGCTCAAGAAGGGAGTATTGAAAAAGTCATAAGTGCAAGCAATGGCACGGGGGTGAGTGAGCGGTTTTTGATGATAGCCGAACCTCACCAACTAGGCCAACGAAATCACACCAAATCAATTCCTCATCAGCCCGAACTATTTAGAGAATATGAAAAAAAATGCTTATTTATCAAGGATATTCTTGATGATCAGGCACGTTATGATGATCTAATTAAGCTTAAAATCACCGAAAGTGACTGGTATAGCATCAATATATTTAAAAACGAGATTGAACCCTACTTAATGGATGGGCAACATTTGTCACATGGTGTCATTCGGGGTGCTGTCAATAAAGTCAGCATGCAGGTCATGGGCATTGCAGCCAACCTACATCTACTTGAAGATGAAGGGAAAAACACCACTATTGATTCAAAACATATCCAAACCGCTATAGACATCACGCGTCAGTTAATCCAAAGCTTATACAATGTCTGCGTTAAAAAGGACATGATAGGTACACATGCCGAATTCAAAGCCATTCTCGATTTCTTTGTTGGCAAACCCGAGAGCTTCAAACCTACAGCACAAGAAATCAAAAAAAGTCGTACTAAAGTCAAGCCTTTTACTAGCTACAACAGAAAGTCATTAAGAGTGCAACAAGCGCTCGACCAGTTAGTAGAAGCGAATTTACTGCTCTGTAAAGATAATCATTACATTCTTAACTGCATAATGTAAATTGTTGTAATATATATACATTTTAGGATATTGTTTTATATGGCATTTAAATAAAATAATAGCCATTTATTTCTTTTTTGTTGTTTTTAAAAGACAGAGAGGAGTGTTTGTCACTCAATTACCTACGATAATTGGGTAAACACGCCCTAAGGCCTCGCTATATCTCGCTTGAGCTACCCCCATCATCTTCGATGAAATCCTCTTCATCATCTGCTTTTTCTTCGTTTTTTGCAGTGCCCAGCGTGACAGGGGATTCACAAATCGACCAGCCTAACTCCTCTAATTTAGCGGTCAATTCATTCATGAATGATTCATCGCTCACATTGAAATCGACTTCTGATTTGATCATCAAATAACCAACGGGAACCTCAATACTTTTCGATTTCGGTTCAGCTTTTGATTGGGATGCTTTTTTTAAGTCTTTAATTTTTTTAGCGAGCTGATCGCGCGTGGTATTGGGTGTCAGCGTTTCATCTTCAAGTAACAAAATAAAGATATCATCACTAACAGATGTTAAGGGATACACAACACTAAATTGCTTAGGAAGTCGATCTTTATTTTTTTCAATTCGTTCACTAATTGCTACTTTAAACGCTTTATTGAAATTTCTAACACGATTAGAACCTAACTTTTTAGATGTATGTTTTTTGAGTGATTTAAAATCTTTTTCGCCATCATTACCTAATACTGCTTTTATCCTAGCCAAAACTTTTGCAATCTCAAATAAAGAAGTTTCAGCGGTGATAGAAACTTCATCGTATTCAATTGCTGTGGATTGAAATTTGTCTACTAGTTCATCAATTTCACTTTCAAAATTTTTTATGTTTGTATTTTTCATTTTGATTGTCCTCAAAAAAGGTCACGTGACCTTTTTTACGCTTTTTTTAATTGTTTAAATAATCGCTTCGGTAAAACCACTGCTTGTTTTCTAGCATTTCATAGTAAAAATTATATTGGCGCCAATGTAGCATAAATTCAATGCATATTACAGCCACAGAAGGATGCTACCCCAAAAAAAATAGGTAACAAAAACGCATAAACAGCGCACCAGAAAATAAGCCAGTGCGCTGTTTTTATTTTACACTTTGTCCACTACCATTCGGAACTTATTAAACACTTTGCCGAATTTACTGCGTTCTTGTCCTAGCTTTTCGATGAGAACCAGGTCTCCAATCTCACCGTTTTGCATGGACATCCCGTTTTGCAAATAACTTGTAAGAATAGCAGAAACGACCTCACCATTTTCACGCTCGACTATGACGGTTTGTTGCTTGCCGTACTGTTGATGGTCGAATTCGTCGAAGCCCAGAATTGTGCCAATTAACGGGTTATTGGGTTCATGCGACCAAAATCTGACATCGTTGGATAATGCAGGGGCTTGTATTTCACCCGCTGCGATCGCTTTTAAGTGAGCGAATTTGTCACCTTTCATGGGTGGGTTATCGTTATTGTTCTGATTTGATTGAGTGTACATTTGAATTTACCTACTTAATTTTGATTAAGCTCTCTTCGCTTTTATGCTTTGCGACTTCGAGCGATATGGTTTTGAAAGGATTAAGCCCTTTCCATATCATTAGGAAAATTTTGGGTATATGTTTGTTAACTACGCTTTATTGGCATTCCTTACATTCTGCTTGTCACGAATCTCAGTAACGACATCAAGCGATGTTTGCCAACATGTCTCACAAAATGCTTGGAAGTCTTCTTTCAACGTAGACGCTGGGAGTAATGTTTCACCCACTTTTGCACAACCCGCTTCAAGATCATACGCTGAGAGCGTCATGAGGTAATCTCTTCTTCTGTTTTTATCAATCAATATCGGTGGAAATCCAGCATTTAAAACGGGCAGATTAGCAATAAGACGAGCCATACGCCCATTCCCATCAGCAAAAGGATGAATACGCACAAAAGACAAATGCAACTCACTGTAAGCGAGTAAGGCGTCACTTTCATCGAGTGGCTGCGTTTCTAATGAGCGATTGAGTAAAGCTAACCATTCATTCATCAATGCCGGTACTTGGGTGGGAGAAGCATAATCAATGAATGTAGGCTTGCCATCCATAGTTAACGCATTCGTGCCATTAGGTTCGCGCTTCCAAGCACCAATAGGCTGATACATATCCACGACTACAGATGTCTGTACAGCGCGATGTAGCTCAAATAAATCGGACTGCGTTACAGGGGTCTCGCGTTTAAGTAGTCCATAGAGCAACTCGATAGCCAATGCGTGCCCTGAAATCTCTTGATGCTCCCTCAGTGATCTACCTGAAACAGTAAGCCCTTCTGACAAGATAAAAGCCGTTTCACCAAGTGTTAACGTATTGCCTTCGAGCGCTGTACTACTATGCGTCCATAAATCACGCAGTTGAGCAAGTAGCGCTTTTCGTAGATCATTATCCAGTCCGTCTAAAAACTTCATATTGACTCCATTTCTCACAAGTTATGCCAGCCCATTTTACAGCACAACACTCTCGCTAATGAAAAATTAAAGGATTGATTTCATTTGAATGCTAAACCTACATAAATCGGCATTTTTATCACTGGTTAAAAATACTAAAAAGGTTTACATTAGCATGTAAAAATAATAAAAATGTAAACCTAGGAGAATAGCATCATAATCGGCGAACGCTTACAACGAGCCCGAAAAGCGGCGGGCGTGTCTTTGCGTGTATTGGCCAACCAAACCGATTTAAGTCAAACTACCATCAATAAGTTTGAAAAAGAAAAACTCACTCCTTCATCGAGCCAACTAATCAAAATAGCTAAACTGCTTGGTGTACGCACAGAGTATTTTTTTCGACCACCTGTTATCGAAATGCAGCCCCCAGAATACCGCAAAAAAAGCACGCTAAGTCAAAAAGACTTAAACAAAATTCAAGGAGACATTTTTGACCAAGCAGAACGCTGGCATGAATTGTTAGCACTGTATCCCATTTCACCTATTAAATCGTTTAGCTTGCCTACCTCTTTGCCTGAATTGATCAGTACACAATCGCAAATAGAAGAATTGGCTGTAACAATCCGCCATGCTTGGGACTTGGGTTTAGGTTGCATACCTGATTTGATTGATACACTCGAATCACAAGGTATCATGGTCATTTCCACATCAGTAGAAAATGATCAGAAATTTGATGGTTTAGCGAGCGTTGTAAACACTATTCCGTTAATTGTCGTGGGCGGTAAATGGGTAGGCGATCGTCAACGATTTACCCTAGCACATGAGTTAGGACATTTGTTGCTTAAGAATCGACTAGATAACACGGTCGATGAAGAAAAACTGTGCGACCATTTTGCCGGTGCGTTTTTACTACCTAAATCCACGTTGATTAGTCACTTAGGCGAGCATCGTCAAAACTTGGAACCGCGTGAACTTTACTTTCTCAAACATGAATTTGGTTTAAGCATGCAAGGTATTTTGTTTCGTGCCAAGCAAACGGGCATCATTGGTCAAACGACTTTTGAATGTCTCCTTAAATTATTTAGTGCTAAAGGTTGGCGTAAATGTGAACCCCACCGCCCTTATCCGACAGAAAATACTCTATTGTTCAAACAGTTGATTTATCGGGCATTAGCTGAATCGTATATTTCAGAATCTAAAGCAGCCGAATTATTAGGATTACCTGTAATTCAATTTCATCAGCAACGGACGTTAGACTTTGATTCAGTTACTCATTAGTGATGCAAATATCCTCATTGATATTGAAGACGGTGGCTTAATTAAGGACGTCGGTTGCCTTGGGATAAAGTGAAAAATCAATTAGCACTGTTTGAAAACAATGCCCGATTTACCAGATAACAAAAAACGATAACGCTATGATTTAAAAAAGTAAATATCGCTTTATATTCATTGCTTACATACACGCTCACACGACATTTTGGCAGGGTGGGCACGTAGGACAGGGTCAAAACACTTATTTTGAAATGAATGAGACAGTCGTCAGGATTCTAAAACAACTTTATCAATCATACCGATAACACCCTCTTTTTTCTCGGTGCTCCCCTTTTTTTATCTTTAAGAATTGGCATTTCGCCCCTACGAATCAGGCGCATTTTGGGTTTATTGCGTGGCTTAATATGTTGTTTACCTCTGCACAAATAGGCCAATACACGCTCTTTAAGGTTATCGACTTTCGCTGTATCACTCGCATTAACAATTCCAATACCAGAAGCATCTAAAGTTTCATAACGCGATTCACTGTCATTCACGTTCCAGTAATACCCATTGGTTTTAACGATGGTGGTCATCCAATACTCACCCATCAGTTTCGCTAAGTAAGCATGTGAACTGCCTTTTCTCTTGCTACCATCAAAGAACAACAGAACGTGTGCATGTAAACCACGCGTTAAACCAAATTCGATCTTAAGGATATGTCCCTTGTAGCCATTGAATAAAGGCAAACTATGTATAGCATCATTAAAGCGCGTTAAATCTCTCTCAAATTGCTCTAGTGATGTACCTGAGCCACTGGTGTAACCCAAATCGAGTCGTATAACCACTTGATTGGCACAAAGGCTAAACAACGTGTCAACATATCGCTTCATCTCTTTAAAGCCACGATTAGCCTGCTTACGCTGTGCCACCAACGCTAACTTCACTTGTCTTGATAACAGCTTTGTATGAAGCAAAGATAGGAAATCACTGAGGTAATCACGCAATGGATCAATACTGATTCTTGCTTTAGATTGAGAGCATGTTGGTCGTTTGCAGATTGGCTCAAGGAAGATCGTGTCCATAAGTGGTGGACATTCTCGCAAGCAATCGACAAACGCTTCTACTTCGGGGCTGTAGTGATAATGAGCGGTATCCAAATACACAGCGTCCTTGATGTAGCGTGGCAGTAATCCAAACAGCTTCTTTAACGCGAACGCATTAGGCGTTCCCTCTAGCACGTTGCCTGTTAACAGTCCTTGTAATTGCTGGTATTGGTTTATATCTTTCATCGTGTTGAGAAAGTCTTCAAGTGAATCGCGCATGGCAATCTCCTGTTTTGTCATCTTATGAGTAATCCCATTGTATGGTGTTTAATGACAATGGGTGTGATAGGTAAGGATGAATACGATGCCTTATGGTTTCATTCACTTGGGTGAATGACCCATGGCTACTAAGCATTGTGCTTAAAGGTAGAGAGGGATAGCTGTGATATGTCGTTTCTTACTGTTCATGGGTTACATGCTGATAACGTTTAACTCATGGTTAGTAAGAAGGTAATGACTGTAATGGCTTAGCATGATTCAGTTATTAATGCTTAATCATTTAGACGGTATTAGTGTTACTTAATAACATATAAAACCATAATTCTTCATCAACCCATCTACCTGAAAGCAAGGATAGCGCAATGCCGCATTCTCCTTGCCTTCCAATGCAAAGACGTAAAAAGTCTTAGTCGGACTTATACACCGTATCATCCACACCATTAGGATTTTTTAATCCTGTTTTGAAAAAAAGTTGGTCACATATACTTTTACTGAAAAACCCACAAGCCTCCAGTGCTCAAACGAGTGCTGGGGGCTTGTGGGTTTCTGTCTTTTACTTTTTCAAAACGGAGAAACACAATGAAGTGTCCAAGATGCGCCAGCGAGCGCGTGCTACAAAAGAACCAAGCTAAGAAGACCGGTGGCTTGCTGGGCTCGATTGCTGCAGCCAGCGGTTTAATGGGCGCTGTTGAGCTGGGCGAGATTGGCTTGATATTGGCACCATTAGGTGGCGCCGTAGGTGTTGTGTCATCAGCTGTGCTCGGCGGTATTGCGGGGGCGAATCTTGGCAAACTGATTGATCAACAAATCCTCGATAACAATCTTTGCGACGACTGTGGGCATTGCTTTTGCGATGAGGATGCCTCTAATGAACATGGCTGATTTACTCACCCGCTGGGAATGCTGGTTTAGCATCGGCGAGATAGAATCTGATAAGTATGATTCATGGCAGCGTGTGTTAAACGACGCCTGCTTGCAATCACCCTTCACCATTAATGCCCCACTGCAACGTGATCTGATTCAATTCGAAGACGTGCCGTTTTAACCCTCTTTTCCCTTAACAACAAAACTAATCAACGCAATGAAAAATATTCCTATGCCACGCGAATCAACGCGAGGCAGGGATTACTACGTTTGCTTTTTTACCTTTCACTTACCACTGGAGAATTTTTATGTCCGCTCAAAATGTGACCCCCATCAAACTACTCGAAAAAGATGACGTGGAGAAGATTCCACTCCCCCCACTCAAGCTCTTTGACCTACCCGAAAATGAGTTTGAGAAATTGCTCGAGCGTCGAGCTAGCAACCGCTTAGTGTTTTTAGGCATTGTCAAAGCGGCACTCACCGAAGGCGTGGATTACTGCACGCTTCCAGCCCGTGGACGCGGCTCCAAGCCACTGCCTACGCTCATGAAAGGGGGTGGTGAGGTCGTCTGTCAAATCCTCGGACTCACCCCACGCATTACCATTGCCCACAGTGATGACAAGTCCATCACCATTCGCTGTGAACTCGTCGATGAAGCTCAGCAAATTACTTCTGTAGGTTTTGGGGCAAGGGCTTACAGCATGGATGCCAGCAATGGTGGCTGCAACAAGACCACGAAGATGGCGGTGAAATCAGCTTATTTAGATGCCGTTATTCGTGCTGGCGCCTTGTCGAGTTTGTTCACCATGGACTTGGAAGACAGCGCGGATTCTAAAGCCGTCGAGCTCATTAGTGCGGCGCAGTGCAAACAACTCGAGCAACTCATTCAAAACCATCAAGTGAACGCTGCTCGCTTTCTCGGTTGGCTCAGCAAGTTTAGCCAATCCAAAAACCACCCTGCGATTACCCAACTTAACCAACTTCCCCTGTCACTGTTTAACGCAGTGCTAGAAAAAATCCCTTCGTTTGCGAATACCGCGAATTAAGTTTACTCACGTTTTAATTTTACTTTCTTTTCTGGAGAAAAATCATGACAACTCAACGCATTATGAATATTTGCTTTGGCAGCACCAATCCCAATCAACCTGATAAAAAGTTCTACTCCCAGCACGGCATCTTAGTGTTTGGCACGAATGACAAAGGCGAGGAACGCATTAGCTTAAAGCTCTCTTCACTACCGATTGACCCCGATTTCAACGGCTGGCTGAGTGTGTTTCCACCCAAAGACAAAGCCACTTCTGCTAATACCAATCCACACGATGCGACAGGCTTTGACGCTGGCGCTGACGACATTGATTTTTAGGAGTATTTACCCATGACAAAATTATATGAAATTTCCAACGAATACACGGCCGTCATGGACGCCATTGAGCAACTCTTTGACGCCCATCCTGAGCTAGATGAAGCGAGCAAACGCGCTATTCTCGAAGAAAACCTCGCAGGCGTTCAGCAGAGCTTTGATGACAAAGCCTTTGCCTTAGGAGGATTAATTCAGAACCTCAAATTCGAACACAGCAATGTCAAAGAGCTCCAAGATAGGTTTACTAAACGCGCTAAGGGGCTAGAGAAAACCATTGGTCAGTTATCGGATTACCTGCTCGCGCAAATGCAAGCCGTTAACCGTCCTAAGCTTTCTAATGCGTGGCTCACACTGCAAATCCGCACGAACCCTTGTCGGGTGATTATCGAAGATGAAACGTTGTTAGGCGATGAATTTAAACAGCAAGAAACGATCATCAAGATTAACAAAACCGCGATTGGTGAACAGCTCAAATCCGGCGCATCGGTGCCCTACGCGCATTTAGAACAATCCCAACGTTTGGAGATCAAGTAATGAAAACAATTCAAACCACAACCGAGGAAGTCAGCATGGGTGCAATGAAAGCCATTATGAATGACGTGATGACAATAGACAGCTCACCTGAACCGGTATTGCCACCCGTAATCAAACTCCCCTTAGCACGCCGCACTTTTACCCTCGATGGACTAGGCGGGAGTCATGTCGCAGTGTCCGAATCGCCCGATTTTCAAAGTGTGATTTTGTCAGTCTGCAACGCTCAAAATCAACAGGTAGAGATTCAACT
>ERZ1034363.1280-NODE-1280-length-14659-cov-2.775477_pt1 | contig 14659 bp, 15 predicted proteins | sample MGYA00520616_ERZ1034363 | MGnify/ENA primary metagenome ERZ1034363 (study PRJEB33736, sample SAMEA104284506) | Azolla filiculoides | biome: Urban; feature: Water surface; material: Ditch water | place: Netherlands | collected 2015-10-28 | depth 0-0.1 m ...
GTGATTTTGAATGCTCTTATCAAAGGATGGGAACTCAAAGGAAATCTAGGAACAGATCCTCTCACTGATTTTATCGGAACTACTGATAATACTGATCTTGTATTCAAAACGAACAATACAGAACACCTCAGAATCACAAGTTTTGGATTTGTTGGTATTGGAACTGAAACCCCACAATCTGCACTTGATGTGAATGGAGATATAGCAATCAATTGAATTCCATTTATTCGATATATTATGGGTGATGGAAATAGTATAGCAGTAGGGGATCATGCATTATTCAATAATAATGAACAGGCAAATATTGCAATTGGTGATAATGCAATTGGTAATCTCATTGGTTATGAATCAGAAAATGTTGCAATCGGATTTGGAGCTTTAAATTCGATGATAAGTTGAAATTCAAATACTTCAGTAGGAACACAGGCGGGGGCATATAATAATACTTATCAACCATGATTGGAATCATGAAATTCCAACTCTTTCTTTGGATTCTATGCCACTACATCAACAGGGGTGATAGAAAATGCTACCGCTCTTTGAGCCAATGCACTTGTTTCAGCTTCAAATACCATGGTTCTTGGTTCGGTAAATGGAATAAATTGAGCAACTGCAGATACACACGTTGTAATTGGTTCGGGGAGTTCTTCTTCATGAGTTTATAAGCTCGATGTGGTATGATGATTTATGAATTCCTCATCATGACTCTGTATTAACTGAGATTGTAAATCCTCATGGTCTCAAGTTGCAGGAAGTCGATATCCTGGATGTTTATCTGATGATGTAGAGCTTTCAAATGGGCAAATCTGGGCATCCTGTGATGTCAATGTTCGAAATTCACAATTTTCATTGTACCAACATGGTGAAATGATTGCATGGACAACTGCTTCATCTTGAACGAGCATTAATGATAATGCAATTACTATCGCATGAACGGCCTACAGAAGTAGTTCACTCGGTGTACTTGGTTTTTCTGGATGGAGTAATGTAGTATCTGATACGCGATCATGATCATATGATAAAACATGGTATGGAACTCCTAGTAGCTCTGCTGGTCCATGTGCACCAGGATATCATGTACCAAGTGGACTAAATTGGAATGATGCTTTTACAACCCTTTGATCAGATAGGAACACATTCGTAGCTATACTTTCTTTCAATGCAAGCGATTATCGAAATGCTTCGGATTGAAGTCGTGTTACAACTTCTAATAGATACTATTGGTCGAGTACTATTTCTGGCTCAAATAATGCACAAGGTATTATAATTAATCCAACAAATGTCACCATCTGGAACTATGTTGACCGAGCAAATGCCTATCATATACGTTGTTTAAAAGATGGTACAGATATTTCTGAATAATATTGACAAAATATATTATTTATGTAAATTCAATTCATGTTTTTGCTAGCTTGTTTGTCTCTATATTGGGGTACGAAAGCACAAAATACTATTGGAGAGAGTTATGAAAGAAGGTTTTACCCTCGTGGTCCATCGTGAATTTTTACATCATCTCCCATCTGGGAAGATGGAGATTCCGATGTATATTCCGAAAGAACAACAACCATATCTTCCAAATAATATGGAATATGCACTTGTGACTTCTGGACGATTAAAACGAACAGAAAAGAAAGTTGATTTTGTACTTCGTGTAAACCATGCAAAAGTTGAAATACTTGTTTTATGGGGACATCATAGTCAACGTGAAAAACGTTTTGCAGAATGTGGGATAGAAGTTTTTACTTTTACTCAACCGAAATTTGTTCAATTTGTCCAATTTCTTCGTGATGAAAGGGTATGTATTCGATTTGATCGACAAAAGAAAACTGCTTTTCTGAAAGAATATAAACAGGAAACTAAACACCCCGTCTGATTTTTCTCCAATCCTTTCCCGCTTCGGCGGGATTTTTTATTATAATTTGATTATTACAATAATTATTGTATATATAATTCCATTAATATACATTTTATGGATTTTAGACCATATATAGCATGAGATCTCAAGTATGAGAAATGAGAAAAAGAATATATTTCCTCTATCACATCGGAGGTAGCAATTCAAGAGCTTCTTGAAAAGTATGAACAAGCGAAAAAACAATTTCCAGATGGAGCATGATTTGTATTATTTTCACGACTCTCTGAAGAAGCCCTATGAAAGCGTATGGAAATCTGAAAATGAAAACAAGAAATTCGTAAAGACACGACCAAAAAACATATATCAGAACGAGTTCAAATATCAAAAGCAAAGCTTGCAAATGAGATAAGTTACCCATCCTCTCACTTGAATGAACCTATAACCTATGGGAATGAATGACATATTTCTCTAAAGGATATTTCACTTCCTTTAGAAGCGCATGTTCCTGAGATGATTTCCCAAAAAACACCCCCACCCCATACGGAAGTTCCGGGATTTTTTCAATGATATAAAGATGGGGTAAAAAAAGTATTTTCTATTTTTACCAAATAAGTGATATGATCACATCTGAAGGATATTCATTATCATATGAGGCATGATATTTCACTGGTATAACTACTTCCGTACTTGCTATTTCATGGTTAACCGGAAAAACATGTATATTGGTTGGAAAAATACTGGAAAGAGGGAATATATGATACAAGGATGACTGAATGAATCAAACAATTCAATGAACAAAGGTACTGAAGAAAGTAGGAAATACACTTACGTTTCCAGTAGATTTCCTTTTTGTTTGATCGTACGTTTGATTCCAAATGTGCCTTGAATCTATTTTTCCGAAAGATACCGTCTGACCAATCGAAGGGCATTTGATCAATGATAATCCTGATACTATTTTTCCATCTTCCTCAGATGGTATACGACTAATATTTCATGAATATACTCAGCATCTTCCAAAGTCTATTCGGCAGATAATTCATACATCTTGAATGGAACAATATCAAAAATTTTACGCTCATTTTATAAAATGTGATTTTGATAAGCGATATGATATAGCAGATGCTTTCATTGAAAATGAAAAAATGATTCATACTATGGAGGATATTTTTCTGATTATTGATGCTTGTAGGGCATGAATACAACATCCTGAACTCATTCATACGGATAATCCACTCTGATTTACAGAGGAAAATGAAGAAGCTATACGGTCCACTTGTATAAAGTATCTTACCCCAAATAGTATCAGAAAAGCTCAAATACTTTGAAATCTGTCTGATTGAGAAGCTAATTTTCTCCTCAATGCAGAAAAAAATCCAGGAAAGTAATCCTGGATTTTTATTATGCGTTGAATTTTGGAAGATAGTCTGTTTGGTAACGAGCTTCACATTCTTTGATGATTTTAATAGCTTCTTCTACTCCAAAGAATCCATTTACCTTACAGGTTCCTGGCTTCTTCAGATCTTTATAATGTTCCCAGTAGTATGTTGTTTCTTTTTCCCAATGAGCTCCAAGCTGTTCGAAACTCGTAATATGATCCATTCGTTTATCATCTGCCAATACAGCAATCACCTTGTCATCCACTTCACCTCCATCATCAAATTTCATAATTCCAATAATTCTTGCTTCTACGAGGCATCAATTTACGAGAGGTTCAGTGACTCCTACGATTTCTACATCAAGTGGATCTCCATCTTCATCCCAAGTACAAGGGATAGCTCCATAGGCGAAAGGATATGCAAGTGAAGAAAATCCAACTCGGTCTAACTTGAGTTGTCCAGACTCTGTGATAATTTCGTATTTATTGATGGTCATAGAGTTGAGTTCTACAATCGTGTTGATTCGATTCTTTTCTTCATCTGCAAAAGCAGGAAGTACATGAAGAAGATTGAGCATGTATTTGCTCGGAGTGTGATCAATATTTGCCATGATAAAGACGGTAATATGAGATTATAAGTAAGGACTCTCCTTATGGAGTAAAGGGAATATTATCCCGAAAGAAGAAAAAATCAAGTTACGCAAATGCTTCGCCTAATATATCTTTTGTGGATTCCTGAACATGGGTAGTTGTAAGTATAAGTCGAGTAATCCGCACAAGTTTTTCAAAATCTGAAATATCCGCGTCATGAATAAAGGTATCTGCTTTATCGGAAATCTTAAGACGATGTATCATGTAATAGTGAATATATATAAGCTTCCCCCATATCCAACTTTCAGGGTCTTTTGATTCCGAGAAATTCCGTAGAAAAATTCTTCAAATATTTATTAATTCAGGATCAGTCCAGCTCTCCAAGAGGGATTGTATAGATTCTTTATCAACGTGTGTTTGTTTCCAATGAGTATGATTTTTATCAAGTACATCGCGTATCTTTGATTGTTCCATATTATAAAATAATAGAGTTTACATTCTCTTTGCGAGATCGGATATTCGTTAAGAGTTCCCAGAGTTTTGCAGCCTTTTCAAAGAGGGTAACTTGATAATCTGAAAGAATTCAGGTGCTTTGTATTGAATCTTCCTTATTTGGATCAATTCGAAGAAGGGAAGAGAGATTTTCTATAAGATACTTCCAATATTCTCCATTTGGGTCTGAAATTTCTTCATTTTTTCGTCCCCTCAACAACATGACAGCATTTTTCTGCCAAGAATTCAATTGCTCAAAAGGTCCCCAAGATTCGATAATCTCTTGGGTAGTTCGTTTTTCATGGACAGTATCTTGAAGTGTAACTAACACTCAATGTATCTCACTCCTATTCATATATATTGATTAGTAAGTCTTCTATTATACGATTACTTCAATAAAAAGCAATAGTATTTTTTACGTATGATAATTTACCCTGATGGAGAATGAAAATACGTGTTTCTACGGAACAAAAATAGGAGTATACTATAACTATAGTAAGCTTCATATATTACTCCACCATTGCATCTTTTATGATGCATTGTACGGAAACTTTTCCATTCCACTCATTTTGGTGTATTTCATAGATAGGATCGATTTGTCTTCATGAATAGAGTTCTGCTCTCTTTTCTCCCCACCCCCAAGCGATAAATTTTATTTTTGGTATTTCTTGAAACATGAGTGCAAGGTGTTTTTCCTCTTTTCATAAGAATTCTGCCGATTGAATCGTAAGATTTTGTGTCATAAAAAGCGGGCGTCTATTTCCTATTCAGAATGGTTCAAAACTATGAATTATATCGTAGGTGGCAAGATTTATATCCTTGGAAGCAAGTATCATTTCTACTTGGAGTGTTTTTTCTGGAATATTTCCATCTGGGAACATCTCATGAAATGCATATTGTATCGCTTTTTGGAATTCAATAAATTCCCCTTTTTTTATCATAAATCCTGCTGCCTGCTTGTGTCATCAGAATCGAACCAGATAATGTTTACATTTTTCGAGTAATTCTACTATATTGCAGTATTCTGGGCTTCGACAACTGGCAATGTAATGATCTTCCTCTTCAGCAAGAACAATTGAGGGTTTATGAAATTGTTCTGTTATTTTTCCAGCTACAAGACCAATAATTCCATGGCTTATTTCTTTTGAAGTATAGAAAAGAATCGATTCAGAATGATTCAGTGAACTATGAGCATTTTGAACAAAAAATTCAGTAGTTTTTTGACGGGAATGATTCAATTCCTCGAGTTCCTCTATAATTCCATCAACATTTGCTTCACTCGCTAAAAGAAATGAAAGTGCTTTATCGGGATGATCCATTCTTCCGGCTGCATTGATACGTGGGCCAATTTGAAATCCAATAATATCAGCATTATTTTTTATGGCATCTTTTCAGAATAAAAATTTTCTCAGTCCATGTGACCGAGTGTGAGCCATTTGTGCGAGACCAAGTGAGGTAATAGTTCGATTCTCATCAACGAGTGGCATACAATCAGCAACAGTTCAGAGGGATGCAAAATCAATATATTCAGTTAATCCCTGAACCACTTTTGGATGAAATAATTCTCTTTGTTCTGGACTATGAAGTTCTACTAAAAGTGCATGAATTAACTTGAAGGCAACTCAAGCTCCAGCAAGTCATGAGAATGGGTAGAGACTATCGAGTCTTTTTGGATTGAGAATTCATATTACTTCTTCTGGTATGATTTCAGGGACTGCATGATGATCAGTCACAATAACATCTATTCAAAGTGTTTTCGCATAATGTATTGGTGCTATATCTCGAGTTCCACAGTCTACAGTAATAACGAGAGAGACTCACTTTTTCTTAAAGTCATCAAAAAAATAATCTTTCAAACCATATCCATCATGAATTCGATGAGGGAGTTTTTTCCCTGTTTTAATACCAATTTCATTCATAAAACGGACAAGAATAGCCGTTGAACTTACTCCATCCACGTCATAATCTCATGAAATTGCCACAATTTCTCATCGATCTTTTGCTTGAAATATTCTTCTTACCGCTTTCTCCATATCAGGAATTAAAAATGGATCATGAAGATGATGGATTTTTGGTGAAAAGAAACGATCATTATTTATTTTTTCTGGGTCTATTCATCGATTTTTCATCAATATAGAAGCTATATCATTGTATGCTTCTTCAGAGAGAAGATTCAGCTTTTGTCACATGAAAGTAGTCATTTTATTGAAAAGTTTTTGAATATAGCGATTTTGATTATACTAGAGCTTGTTTATAAATAAAGTTTTTTCTATGAAAGTTTCTCTCCTTCTTTCTCTCATCTGTCTATTTGCTCTTTCTGCGTGTTCTTCACTTGATAAGGATTATGGAAAACGCTGAACTGTTTCTGGGGAAAAAAAGCTGAAATATGCAGATATAACAGAAACATTGAATGCTTCTGGCCAATTAGCAGAGACTTGAGTTGTATGGCATACTCCTGTAGAACTCAAATCACATAACACAAAAGAAAATTGCTGGATTTCTCTTGGCGGAGAAACCTACGAGATTACTTCCATGAGTGGACAAAAGGAATACGCATCTCTTATGAAATTTTGTGGAAATGATGCCAGTGAATTCTTCTCTGGATCAAAAAATCCAAATACATTAAAGCAAGTTCAACTTCATAAGAATGGAATCATTGTTGAGCGAATAATGAAACAGTATAATGAATCTTCAGTAAATGAAATTCAAGTAATAGCTTATTAATTTTTGGAATTGTTCCATGACCCTATTGTCTCAATTCTTCCTCGTATCATGAATTCTTATTTTTGGAATTTCGGTAAGTATTGCTCGAAAAGAGCGGTTTAATGCTCTTCATTTTGGAGTATTTCTTCTCGCTGGACTTTCTCTCATAGTTTTTGCATTTTTCCCATCCATGTTGGATGTGATAGGAAAAATTACATGACTTCCTCGAGGTTCAGATGCACTGGTGTATACTTCTATTATTTTTCTTTGGTATTTCTCACTTCTCTTACTTCGAAAGGTTGAATCTGAGCGAGAGCATATAACTCGATTGGTACGTGAATTAGCTCTTCATAACTCTGAACATGGTGAGTGAAGAGGGGATTTTGTATTTTTGGTTCGAAGTTTTAATGAAATAAAGCGTATTCCAGAAACTCTCCGATGAATCCTTGACGCTGGATTTACACAGATTATTGTAGTCGATGATGGATCGATAGATGGCACATCAACCCTATTAAAAAATACATTTCCAGGACGAATTCATTTTTTAAAACATTTATTCAATCGGGGTGGATGAGCAGCTTTAGAGACAGGATTTGAATTTGTTCGACAAAATGCTTCACATTATGGATGGAAATGGCTTGTTACATTTGATGCAGATGGTCAACATGATATTAAAGATATGAAGGTTTTTTTGGAAATGTTAAAAGATCATCCGAAAACAGAGGTTATTTTTGGTTCTCGATTTATTATAAAAACCGATTCAAATGTTCCATTTCTTCGGAGAATAATTCTTTGGTGAGGAAAGGTATTTACATCAATCATTTCATGAGTCCATCTTACCGATTCTCATAATGGATATAGACTATTTAGTATTGATTCTATTCGAAAAATTCATCTTACTATGGATGGAATGGAATACGCTTCAGAATTGATCGAACAAGTACGAATTCATCAGCTAAAATGGCGGGAAGTACCTGTGAATATTCATTATGATGAGTATTCACTTGGAAAATGACAAAAATCTTCAAATGCATTGAATATTGCCATTCGTATGATTTGGAAAAAATTTTTTTCATAGTACAATATGTCATTTCGAGTTATTCATTTTTTACCATATTACCCTCCGCATATTGGGGGAGTGGAAATGTATGCGAAAGAATGGGCAGAAAATTATATAAAAGAAGATTGAAAAGTTTGTATCGTAACCTTTTCTGGATGACAAGAGGCTTGATCTCGAATTGAAGAAGACGTAGAAGTTATTGTGTTGCCTGCTTTTGATGTAGTTCATTCATTTCCATTTCCAATGTTTTGGTATCCATCATTTTGGAGATGACTTCGTCTCGCAAGAAATTGGAATGCCGATATTGTCCATACACATACTCGATTTTTTCTCTCTAGTCTTTTATGAGGGGTATTTGCAAAATGCATTCATAAACCGTGGATACATATTGAGCATGGGAGTTGACTTGTAGTTTCTTCTCGTAAATTGATTTCAACACTGAGTCGATGGTATGACTATATATTTGGACGTCTTGTTTTGTATTCTTGTGATTCTGTTGTAGCAATCAGTAAAGCATGTAAAGAATTTACACTCGAATTGGCACATGTAAAAAAAATATCAGTCATCTATCGTGGTATTACTCCTGTTGTTTCACATGTTGAACGGAATAAACAAAGTATCTTGATTGGTTTTGTGGGAAGATTGGTTGATTTGAAATGAGTTGATATTCTCATACAAGCCTTTGCATCTATTCAGAATAATCCACTGTTTTCACCTCTTTCACTGAAACTTCAAATCATTGGCGATGGTCCAGAACGAAAAAAACTTGAAAAACTCACTCAAACTCTTAAAATTCAAGAACATGTTGAGTTTCTTGGACTTCAATCTTCTGAAAAAATTCGAGAATATTTCCTCCCATCGTTCCATATTTTCGTAAATCCGAGTTTTCAAGAGTGACTTCCAACGACCGTTATGGAAGCTTTATGTGCCTGATGTAATGTGATTGCAACCGATGTTTGAGGTACAAGAGAACTCCTCGATTTTTCGTATTTTTCTCTGATTCCTTCATGAGATATTTCAGCACTGCAAAATGCGATGATTGAAATACTCCGTCTAGATCAAGGGGAGATGAAAAGCTGAGCAACGTATGAGCTTTTTTCATGGAAGCACTCATTTCAACAGTTTATTACTCTCTATAATTCTATAATCTAACCTCCTTTTCATATGTCTAAAAAAGCTCTCATTACTGGTATAACTGGACAGGATGGTGCCTATCTTGCAGAATTTCTTCTTGAAAAAGGGTATGAGGTTCATGGTATTAAGAGAAGATCATCACTCCTAAATACGAATCGAGTTGATCACCTTTATCAAGATATTCATAGTAAGGGAAAAAGATTTATTCTCCATTATGGAGATATGACGGATAGTGCGAATCTTGTAAAATTGGTGGCTGATATTCGACCTGATGAGATCTATAATCTGGCTGCACAGTCTCATGTGAAGGTAAGTTTTGATATGCCTGAATATACAGCAAATACAGATGGAATCGGAACACTTCGTCTTCTTGAAGCGATTCGTATAGCTGGACTCACTGAGACTTGTCGTTTTTATCAAGCATCTACTTCTGAACTCTTTGGCGGATTGGATTATAATCGTCCAGAAAAGGGATATACGGAAGATTCTCCGATGCATCCACGAAGTCCATACGGATGTGCCAAGCTTTATGCAATGTGGATCACTCGAAACTACAAAGAGAGCTACAATATGTTTGCATGTAATGGAATTCTTTTTAATCATGAATCCCCACTTCGAGGTGAGACATTTGTAACTCGCAAGATTACTCGTGCCGTATCTCGTATTCATCTTGGACTTGAAAAAACACTCTATATTGGGAATCTTGATGCAAAACGAGATTGGGGGCATGCTAAGGATTATGTAAAAGGAATGTGGCTTATGCTCCAACAAGAAACTCCTGAGGATAATGTACTCGCTTCTGGAGAGGCATATTCTGTTCGTCAATTTATAGAATGGGCATTTGCAGAAGTGAACATCCAACTTGATTGGAGGTGACAAGGAATAGAAGAGAAAGGATATAATGTTGCAACAGGAGAATGTATCGTTGAAGTTGATTCCCGATATTTTCGTCCTGCAGAAGTTGATTTTCTCCTCTGAGATGCTACAAAGGCTGAAACAAAACTTGGATGGAAACGTGAATATACTATTGCTGATATGGTTGCTGAGATGGTTCGTTCTGATGTTGAACTTTTTCGTAAAGAAGAAATCCTCAAAAAACATGGTTACGAGATACTTGCTCAGTATGAATAGTTATGTTTATTGAATCAAAAGAATATCAGCGAATTCTGGAAATCATGCCAGTAGTATGTATTGATTTCTTTATTGTATATAACAATAAGGTATTTCTCGGAAAACGAACCAATCAACCATATAAAGGAGAGTGGTTCGTTCCTGGTTGACGTATACAAAAATGAGAACAGCAAGAAGAGGTATTTGAACGGAAACTCTTTGAGGAAACAGGAATCCGACCTGAAGATATTGCAAGTAAGTTTCTCCTTTGAGTCTATGATACACAGTTTATAGGAAACGCCTTTGACCCAATAATGCCGACTCATACGATCAATATTACATATGGAGTTGAATTAAAATGAGTTGTAAAAATTCAACCCGATTCTCAGAATGAGATATTCGAATCATTTTCAATCGAATGAGATAACCAGCTTTTGCCCTATATTCAAAATCTGATGAGAGAGTATATTTCCTGTATTTAGTATTGATATAATTATATATTAATGTATAATACATTATATAATTATTTTTTATGTCTGAAATTTCTCAAGGATTAGAGTGTTCAAAAATTTCCATTTCATTGGTAAAGCTTATGCAACTTGCCACTGAATTGCAAGAAAAATACCCAGAAGCAATGGGTATTTTGGATATAACTGGAGTTTCCCCGTTTGGAAGCTGAGAAATGATGAATCCCTATACAAAAGAGGCTGATTTTGAAGACTTTTCGAATGTTGGTCGTCATTGTATTGCTGTCGCATATGCAGCAAATAAAATTGCAGATGCACTTTGAATTCCTGATGAACAGAAAGATGCAATTATTACTTCAGCAATTCTTCATGATGGAGATAAGCGAATTGAAGTAATGAGAAAGAAGGCAAAAAAAGCCTGAGGAGAAATCGATGTATACTGAGAAGAATGATATAAAACGATTGAAACTCTATTCTCAGATAAAGGACTTGATCCTCGTGTTTTTGCTACGATTCAATCTATGGGGGGAATGACTGGACATAACAGTTTGAAAAAATTTCTCATCATGAAAGATAGAAAAATCCAATTAAATCCAGAACGTACTTTGGCAGAAATGATTGTACATATTGCCGATGATATGACTCATTCTTCTTCAGGGGAAGGTGGCGAAGTTACTCAGTATGTTTCATTTAATACACGAGCATCACTCTCAAAATTTCCAGAAAAATATGGATTTTTATGGCAAGAAGGATTTGCTGTTTCTGAAGATAATGGAATACAAGAAATAAGGGATATAACTTGAATACAATGAGATACAGTGAAGCATTTTTATGATTGGCAAGCTCAAGTTTTTGAGATGATATGTGAATATATACAGAATCAAATGGATCCAACCAGTCAAATAGATTCAGTCGAATTTCTTCTTGGAATTGTAAATGTACAGAGTACCAAAAATCTTGTAGAAAGTATTACCGATAAGGTTGATAAAAATTTGCCAGTAGTTTAGTTATGGATTTTTTATTTCCATAAAAATTCCTTGGATGTAAATCTGTATAAGCTTGAATTCCAGAACTAATTCGGGATTTTTTTATGTGACAAAATAGGAAAATTCAATACAATTCTGCGGTACAAAATTTTTATGGAAAAAAACTCAAAAATCTATATTGCAGGTCATCGCTGATTGGTCGGATCAGCACTTATAAGAAATCTTGAAAAAGAAGGATTTACGAATCTTATTTTTCGTACACATGCGGAGTTGGATTTGCTGGATCGAGATGTGGTTGAGGATTTTTTTCGGATTGAGAAACCAGAATATGTATTCCTTGCTGCTGCAAAAGTAGGAGGAATTGTTGCAAATAATACCTATCCAGTAGATTTTCTTCAGGATAATCTTCGAATTCAAATGAATGTAATTGATGCAGCACATAAAAATGGTGCAAAAAAACTTCTTTTTCTTGGTTCCAGTTGTATCTATCCAAAACTTGCTCCTCAGCCCATCAAGGAGGAACATCTTCTTACCGGACTCCTTGAACCTACGAATGATGCGTATGCACTCGCAAAAATTACTGGAATTAAACTCTGTCAGAGTTATAATCGTCAATATGGAACAGAATATATTGCCTGTATGCCAACAAATCTCTATGGTCCATATGACAATTTTGATTTAGAAAAGTCACATGTGATGCCAGCGATGATTCGAAAATTCCATGAGGCAAAAATAAATCATCTTCCAAGTGTAACACTTTGGGGAGATGGAACTCCATTTCGTGAATTTTTGTATTCGGATGATATGGCGAGAGGATGTATTCATTTGATGGAAAATTTCACTCCAACCAAAGAACAAAATGAAAAATGAGATATCTTCTTTAATCTTGGAACAGGGAAGGATATCACTATAAAAGAACTTGCTTGAATGATTCAAAAAATAGTTGGATATGATGGCGAAATTATCTGGGACACGACTCGCCCAAATGGTACACCTCGAAAACTTCTTGATGTGAGTCGAATTGAGTGAACAGGATGGAAATATACAGTAGAACTTGAAGAGGGAATTCGGATGGCGTATGAATGGTTCTTATTGAGTGTTAATCTTTAAAAATATCTGATTTATTACTTTAAGTGAAAAATATAATGGATTATAATAATTATTTTCAGAATCATTACTGAGAAATTTCTGATATACAGATGAGATATTATGCTCAGTATTTTCACAGAGTACTTTGAGATGTTTTTAAGAATCAAGATAAAACAATTCGTATATTAGAAATATGATCAGGACAATGAAAATTTCTTAATTATATATCTTCATTGGGTTATGTGAATTATGTTTGATTTGAATTAGATGTCGATATGACAGCCTTTCTTCGAAAACAATATCCATCTTTTGTTTTTCATTCAACCAATGTAAATGACTACTTAATAGAGAATCCAGAGTCTTTTGATATTATATTTATGTCTAATGTATTTGAGCATTTATCGGTAGATGAATGAAAAAATATGTTAAAATCGATCTATCTATGAATGAAATCATCGGGTACTTTTATCAATATTATGCCTAATGCATGATCATTGTTTATGTCTTCCTATGGAAGATATAATGATATCACTCATAAGGTACTATACACATCTGCAAGTTTCAACCATATATTATTGGATGCTGGTTTTAAACAAGTGATGCATAAAAATGTATTCTTTACACATCTCAATTCTATTATTGATTCTTTTTGACGACTATTTCAGAAAGTATCATTTTTCATATTGAAATATTTTCTGCTTCTGAATGGATTTCCTTCGGATAATATTCTGACTTTTGAAATATTCACTTTAGCTAAAAAATAATATATAATGCATACCTGAAAACTCGTCAGTATATGAGTTCCATCATATAATAGACCCGATTATTTAAGAGTTCTTCTCCAAAGTATTCTCGAGCAAACATATCATAATTTTGAAGTAATTATTTATGATGATGGTTCTCCTCGATATAAAGAAATTGAAGAAGTTATTCATCAGTTAAATGATCCAAGATTTTTTTTATTTAGGGGTGAGAATGTTGGATTTATAAAAAACTGGAATAGAACGCTTTTACAATGTAAATGAGAATATATTAAAATCATAGGTGATGATGATATCTTATTGCCAAAATGTATTGAAGAACAATATATGGTATTAGAAAATAATAAGGCTATTTGATTTGTATGCTGTGATTTTAATGTAGTTAATGCTTCTTGATTACCAGTATTAAATAAATATTTTACACAATCTAGTTATAGAATATTTCAGTGTGATACTATAGAAAATTGACATGATTTCATAAAGAATTATTTCTTAGGAAAGCGAAAAGTCTGATTCCCAGGCGCTATATTATTCCCAAGAGAAATTATAAGTATTATAGGAAATTTTGATGAGACAATAGGTTCACCAGTAGATATTGATTATTTACTGAGCATTTCTCATTGTCGTAGTTTATATTACCTTGATAAAAAACTTGTTTCCGTAAGGTGGCATGATAATCTCTCAAAAAAATTAGAATTAGATATTGAACACTATAGAAACATAGTCAAATTAGTAGTAAAACATTTCTATGTAATATATAAAGAATTAACCATATTAGATAAAATTAAAATTTTTCTTCCATGAAAGTCACCCCCTTTATCTGCATATAAAATCCCACTTGATACACTTTGTGTTTTTTGCGAATCGCTTCGAATATCATCAAAAATACTGTATACAACACGATGTAATGAATAGGTATCAGTTATTTTTAATGCTTTCACATCATATGAAAGAGACAGCTGGATTACCATATTATCGCATCAAATTGCATTATATAATCTATCATTTTGGTTAATCCCCTCATTATCCCCCCCTC
>ERZ1034363.1282-NODE-1282-length-14647-cov-4.568154_pt1 | contig 14647 bp, 8 predicted proteins | sample MGYA00520616_ERZ1034363 | MGnify/ENA primary metagenome ERZ1034363 (study PRJEB33736, sample SAMEA104284506) | Azolla filiculoides | biome: Urban; feature: Water surface; material: Ditch water | place: Netherlands | collected 2015-10-28 | depth 0-0.1 m ...
ACGGTAAGAACAGCAGTATTTCCAACAGCTACAGAGTGTCTAGAAAATCGAGGGCGATTCGGACTGGCGAAACATACGTGGCATGAAGCCTGGGTATTTAATCGCACGGCTTAAATACGCAATTCTGAATCGCCAGTCCACTTCTTATTTAAATGTACGACCCAAAAAAATGTCGGAATTTGTCGAAACCCATAGTGTTTTTTTAACGCATAATCGTGCATAGTTCAAATGCTGGAATTGAAAACATGAAAAAGTTACAGGCTTACCTTGCCAGCGCACTGGCTGTTCTATTTTTAATCTCTTGTTCTGGTGGCAGTTCTAACGAGCAGGCTGAACAGCAACCGGTGAACGTAAAGCTGATCGCGATAAACGATTTTCATGGCCGCCTCAAAGTAGACCCCAACGATAGCGGTGCCAAAGTAACTATTGTCGACCAATCTACCGGTCTACCCACCAGTTTGTATGCTGGTGGTGCAGCCTATCTGGCAACCCTTGTTAAACAACTGCGCGCAACCACTGAACATTCGATGGTGATCGCTGCAGGTGACGTTATCGGGGCATCTCAACCTATCGCCGGTTTGACATCAGAAGAAGCTGCTATCGACGTTATGAGCGAGATCGGGCTTGAGGTTACCTCTGTTGGCAACCATGAGTTCGACAAAGGAAAAGATGAGTTGCTCAGAATGCAAAGTGGCGGCTGTAAACCCACTGCCAGCGGCGGTGTCGAGGGCATAAACACCTGCATCACGAATAGCCAGTCGCGTGCCGACGGTAAATTTGGCGGGGCCAAGTTCAAGTATCTTGCCGCCAATGTGACCGAGACTAAGACAGGTCAACCGATTCTGCCCAGTACGTTTACTAAGAAGTTTGGTGCAGCAACAATCGGCTTTGTCGGTCTTACCTTGAAAGACACCCCTAACTCTACCAGCGGCGCCAAAGGTCTGAGTTTTGTTGAAGAAATTCCCGTAATCAATCAGAAAGCAGATGAACTCAAACGCAATGGCGCAGACGCTGTAATTGTGCTTATTCATCAGGGCGGTAAATACAATCAGGCCAATTACATCAATTACCAACCGCAAGACAGCATTTATCAATGCGGCCGAGGAACCGCTGGTTACAACGGTTTCGAAAGTCTGGGGCCTATCGTCGAAGGCCTGAAGAACGTGGACATTGTGGTCAGTGGTCACACCCACGAAGAATATGTTTGCCCTAACTTCCGAGGCACTGGTGTTTTAGTAACCTCAGCTGGATTTTATGGCCGTTTGGTTAGTGATATCAATTTAAAGATTGTCCCGGGCAAGGGCGTGATTGAGAAAACTGCCAACACCATCCCGGTCATCAACGAAGTGAATGCTAAGAATTCGATTGCCATTCCCAAGGGCTACCGGGCCCTCACGGCTGACGCAGCAACACAGAAAATCATTGAGACTTACGACAACGTAAGCAAGGGCCCTCTTCATGAGTTGCAGGGCTATACTCGGGAAAAATTAAGCAACTGTGGCCGAAAGCTGCCTAGCTGGGAAGCTCCGGTGGGTAATATCGTTGCGGATGCGCAACTGGATAGTTATAACACCGCTTACCCAGACGCCCCAGCCGATGTTTCATTTACCAATGTCGGTGGACTCCGGGATACGATTCAATTTGTGGCTCCTGATGGTCAGGTTACCTACGAAGCACTTTATATAGTCCAGCCTTTCGGTAATGAGCTTGTCTACAAGATGATGACCGGCTCGGAGCTAACCCGATTGCTGGAGCAACAGTGGGAACAACCCATTTGTGACGCCGCAAAAAAAATAGCACTCCCCACTGGCGAGATCTGCGGTCGCCTACTGCAACCGAGCCGAACGCTGACTTACACATGGGATTACAACAAAGTGCAGGGCAAACCGACAGGCGAAGGCAATCTGTTGGTACCAGGATCAGTCAAGATTAACGGCGTGGCGATTGACCCTGCGAAAAGTTATCGCGTTGTCACCAGCAAGTTCCTTGCAGAAGGCAATGATGGGTTCGAGGTATTTAAGGAAGGCACCCCCTTTGTCAACTGGGGAGGGATGGATTTTACGGCGTTGCAAGAATATTTCAAGAAATCATCTAAATCATCGCCGATCGTCAAACCAACACCTAGAGTTACTTGCCTGAACTGCCCAGCCGGTATCGATGCTTTTATGAACGATCCCATCAATGGTGTTTGCGTTAAGTACTAAATCATGGGGCGATTTATTCGACATTTCTGCACACTCACTGTGTTCATTTATTCGCTGCCAATCCTTGCCGGAGGTGAGTCCTCCGGCAAGTTGGAGCAACTTAAAACACAGGCGGAAAGCGCCCGTTTAGCCTGTAATAACAAGATTCACTTTGACACCTATGCTTTTGAAAACTGTATCGACAAATTAGCGAAGCAGTCTAAGAGTGGTGATTTAAGTCAACTTGCCATTAACTATGTAGGTTTCGCTATCGCCCTAAGCAATATGCGCATGGGCATGACTGGTGCAGAAGAGACAGCTACACATTTTTACACGCGTTACCGCCCACAGCAGGTAAAACTGAAAATCAATGATATGGATTTGTGCAGTTCTATACCGACAGATTGCAAGATGCGGGTTGCGATGACTCATGAGTTCGCCAAAACTATTAACAATCAAAAGCATTCTGTCAGGCATTACACTGTTGATACCCATAAACACTAGCGTTTAACTCTAACGCAGTAGTCAGCACCCTGCTTTCATGCCATCACAATTGAGACTTGTCATAGTTTCATTGACATCCTGTTACATTCTCAGCGGCTGTGGAGATGGGTCTTCAACCCACAGATTCAACTGCAAAGAGACCGGTGATTTCGCTTGTCAATCCGGAGCCACTGAACCTCTCTATCGTTTTCAATGGCACCTTGATGCCGCTAGTAGCTACTTTTCATTATTTCCGATGGTTAGCGATGGAGTGACTGACCTCAACGTCAGATCTGTCCATGAGGCTGGAATCAAGGGCCATGGCGTCAATGTTCTCGTGCTGGATCAAGGCGTCGAGATTGCCCACGAGGACCTCGCCGAAAATATTGACCGGACCATGTCCTTTAATTTTGATAATGGCACGGATGATCCTACCCCTACCGACATCCATGCCAGCCACGGTACCCATGTAGCGGGCATTATTGCTGCGGCCCAAAATGGGTTTGGTGTTATGGGTATTGCCCCTAAATCAAAGATCGGCGGCGCCAATCTGGTCGGTCACGAAACTGAAGAAAATATACGCTTAGCCTTCGGGAAGGCGAATTGGTCCAAGCAAGCAGACATTTTTGTCTTCATGGCCGTTTCCAATGGGCCATCTTCATTTGATGAAAGCTACGCCAATATTGCCTCTTTAAAAGACCTTACCCAACTTCGTAATCAAAAGGGAGCCTTAATGGTGAAGCCCGCGGGTAACACTTATTATGGCGGGCGAGTGGCAGGTGAATTTGTTAACTGTAAAGGGCCGGATGGCGGCATATTGATTTCAAGCTGTGGGAACTCGATGTACGATACAGATAATCAACTACCCACAGCCATTGTTGTCGCTGCTGCAACCGCTAAAGGCAGCAAAGCCAAATATTCCACTGCGGGTTCTGTCAATTGGATCACTGCCCCCAGTGACCCGGGTGCATCCAGGGGCGACTATGGTGAATTAGACGGCAAAATATCTGAATTCTGGGAATGGGGCCCGGCAATTTTTTCGACAGATTTAACAGGCTGTGAGCGGGGCTATAGCCGTGTGTATGACCCGGCGGAAATGGTGCCCAGGACGCAATTTGAGATTGCAGGCACACAATCGAATCAGTCGAACAATCTGAACAAATCCCAGAAAGCAACCTGCAACTATGCCCATGGGGGCGGCACATCGTCTGCGGGCCCTTCGGTCGCTGGAGTTATTGCACTGATGATGGCGGCTAATCCACAACTTAGCTGGCGAGACATCCGAGACATTCTCCGTAAAACTGCTAATAGCCGTATAGATCCAGATTATGGGCAAATGGGTCAACGAAACAAGCAGATTAATCTGGCCACCCATGGATTTTGCGAGGGGTCAGATCCGGCTCTTGTCGAGGGTAGTCGATGTGCACGGGTTGACTATGGATGGCAGACTAACGCGTCCGGGAATCGCTATTCAAACTGGTATGGATTTGGGTTTATCAATGCAAAAGCCGCCGTTGATGCAGCTATTAATACACGCACCTATAAACCCGCTACACTAAAGCTAGCCGCTTTTAGTAATGTTACCGCGAATGGCAAACTAAGTTATGGCCAAGTCAGCCAAGTCGGCCAGTTTTACCATCCGGACGCAAGTGCTGTTGATGCTATTCAGTTGCGCTTAAATAGCGTTGGCGAACCCATCTGTCACGGCTTGCTTGGCATTTATGTTCAGTCGCCCTCCGGTACCGTTTCGATTCTTCAAACGCCGTACAATATTTTGCAGAATGCACCTGGCAATACGAAGTACCTAGAGGAAAATGATGATCTCGCGCTCACAAGCTATGCATTCCATGGCGAATCGTCTCAAGGCTTGTGGAAGATTTTTGCAGTGAGCGGTGCATCAAATAACTCAGGCTGTATGATCGGCGACAATGGTCGTATCAAAGTCGACTATCGAATCCTCGCGATACCTTAAAGAAAAAAGCCGGCTCAGATTGAGCCGGCTTTCCAGTGTATCGCTACGGTTTAATTTGCGTACTTACGCAGCAGATAACCTCGCGTCCACGTTAATGCTTCTTTGCCAGACAAATCATTGTTAGGTGCTACGCCTTCAAATGTTGCACCTGTGTTGGAGGTGAATAACCCACCTGTCCGCCACAGGAAATCCTTCATGTACGTTGCATCGGCACAGCCTCGCTGAGACTGGACACCCTTGGCTGAATCACCCTGATAGCCCGAGTTACACAGCGCAGCATAAGCAGTTTCATACTGTGACTGTGTGAATGTACTAACGAGTGCCGTTTTACTTACTAACCCCAGAGTGTTAGAAGCATGGTAGAAACCATCAACACCTACAAAGGGTGCGCTACTCTTACCTACGGCTGTTACAAAGCTGGCATAGGATGCTGGGTTCGACTGATTTGGGATCGTACCATAGCTGTTTCTTGGCAAGGCCATGACCGCCGTGGTAATGCCGTTGTACTTGGCTGCACACGTGCTTGGATTAAATAAGCCGCTTGTTGATGCATTGAACTTCAGAGGAAACGCACTCTTGGACAGCGTTGGCGTCCATGTGTTGTTTACCGCATTGGTCGCAATCGTGCCGCTATTCGGGAAGAATGCAGCGTTATAGAAGAGCGCAACGCCACTGCTTTCGCTGGTGTTCGTATCATTTGCACTAGTACCAAAACAATCCGTACCGCCGTTGTACCCCGAACCTGTCTGGTAACCATACGACCGCATATACTTCCGCGTATCATCGCCACCCAGACCAAGGAAGGTCTTGCTGTATACGTTGTAGGTGTAACCATTAATTTTGACAGAGTACACGTTGTTGTCATCGCCCACCGCGACCTGGTTGGTCGGGAAAGCAATCTGCATGGACGATCCGCCCACTTCAAAGTTACCGCGGGTTGTAGGCGCTGATGACCAGTAAGTTTTATTGCCACCAAACGCGTTGAAATACTGATCGTTCAGATTAATCCAAGTCCACAGGCCTTCTTCGCTGTTACCGTTAATGGTCTTGTACTGGCCGGCGTTATAGCCCCAGTTCGCCACGTAATTCTTCATACCCGCATAAAACTGATCAATTTCCGCCTGGGTATGCGTGCCCCCATTGTAAAGCGCTTCCGTACGCATACCCGCTGTTGCAAACAGCTCTACCAGCACTTGCGACTTTGTCAGGTTGAGACCTGGGTTTTTGGCATTCAGGTCGGCGATTCCTGCGTCCAGTTTCTTCAGCTCAGGCTGCAAAACGCAGGGAGCAACATCATTAGGGCCCAAACCCGTATATTTAGGTCCGGTTTGACCGGCAGGCGGGTTACAACCTGCTGGCAAGGCGTCACCTTTTGTCAATTCTATGACGCCTTCGTTGTTCATAAAGTCATTGATACCATCATCGTTTGGAACATCCAGCAACTTGTCGTTATATTTTGCAAGCAACTCAATTATCGGGTAGCCACCGTTACCCGGTGTAACCTTGAAGAATGACAGGCGCGTACCGCTACTACCCGCATCAAACACAGCGGTGTACACAGGTTGTGTGCTATTGCTAGAACTCGTAGTGCCACCATCACCACATGCAACCAAAGCTGCAGACAAGATCAATGCGGGAATGGTTTTCAATGCAAATTGATGACGGATACTCACAATAGCTCCTAGAAAAAAGTTCGCTGTAATTATAAGTTGATGCTCAAAAATAAGTTTCGACAAATTCCGACATTTTGCCTAGTCTCAGTCCTAACTATGGCGGCTTGTGGTTAAAATATTAGATAAAAGAACAACGCAATCTGCACAACTAGAGCGTCATAAAATTAAATTTTTTTCTTTCCTGCGGCTTAAACAGCTACTGCTTATCAGTAGTTGTCTTTTTATATACTGGCCATATCAAGCTGTCTCTCTGACGCTTGACGTTGATCCTGAAGGCAAGGAAAGCAATCCCATCGCTGATTTGCTGTTTCTCGCTGACCCGTCACTCAAATTAACGCTTCGAGAGATCCAGGCGCTTCCCCCAAAATCCTTTAAGTCTCCGCACAATGTGACCGGGAGTTCCGTCAATTTTGGTTTTAGCCAAGACGCCTACTGGATTCGTATAGATTTAGAACGAGCACCTGACGCACCGAGTGAATGGATCATCGAAATCCCGTACCAGGGACTAGATGAAATTAATTTCTATGCGCCCGGCAAACCGCCAGTTATCACCGGTGCTGCACGAAGCATCGAAAGCCGCGCACTCTTCCACCGTTATTTTGCATTTCCAGTGGAAGTTGATACAAAACCTCAGGCGTTCTACTTTCGAATTCGATCCGCTTATTCGGTAACGGTACCGCTTGTTATCGCAGACCGCCAAGCATTTATCGAGGATACACAAAAGACATTGATTGCCCAGTTTTTATACTTTGGGGGCATCCTGGCGTTAATACTCTATAACCTTCAGCTATATCTCTCGCTGCGCGACAAAAGCTATTTGCTCTATACCCTATTCGGGCTTTCGATGGGCCTGGGCATCTTTGCTGGCAATGGATTTGGTCGGATCTTTCTTTGGCCGAATGCACCCGCTTGGGATCAGATCGCCCAGAGCACCCTCATTAGTCTTGGGGCTTCATTCAGCGTGTTGTTTTCACGTAGCTTCCTGAAAACAGCCCGCCACACCCCGAAACTAGACTGGTTGTTGCGATACCTTGCTGCAGGTTATGCAATCATCACTATCGGTCTTTTAAGTACGCTACTACTTCCAGGGACACAGGGCGCCTGGTATCAAGCCCTAATGATGCTAACGCTGCCTTACTTTGCCCTTATTACAGCTGCAGCCATCAAAATCTGGCGCAGCGGGCATGATAGTGCTGAATATTATCTTCTGGCATGGAGCTTCTTATGCACGGGGGTGATCATCGCGACGCTGCGCACCTTTGATTGGCTACCTACGAATATCATCACCAGCTACGCGATTCAGATTGGCACCGGCTTTGAGATGCTATTACTGTCGTATGCGCTGGCCTACCGAATTAGAATCGAAAGAGCCAAACGCGATGTTGCTCAGCAGGATGCACTTAACTCCAAGCATCTACTGGTAGAAGCACTTCAGTCATCAGAAGCCCATCTTGAAAAGTTAGTAGCAGATCGTACTAGCAAGCTAGAGACAACCCTAGCGAGCGAGAAGCACCTGCGTGAGCAATACGTACGTTTTAGCGCGCTAATTTCTCACGAATTCCGTAACCCACTTAATAATATTGAATCTCAAACCGATCTGATTCAACGCGAACGCGCTTCCGGTATTGATAATTTAAGCAAGCGCACGGCTGTTATTGCTTCTGCCGTTCAGCAGTTATCCTTGCTTTTCGATCGCTGGGTAAAATCCGACCGTATCAACAATGTACTCGCTCTTGAAAACGTGACGACAATCACGATTAATGATTGGGCAAAAGAACTCATTCATCGCTATCAATCTACCCACATCAATCGCACTTTCAGGTTTTCACCCTCTCCTGACCCAGTCTCTTTGCAAGCTGATGAAACACTACTGCAAGTGGCTGTGATCAATCTTCTGGATAATGCCTGCAAATATTCGCCCGAGGCTTCTGAAGTGCAGGTAAGCATTATTGCCGAGGCACATGAAGTTGGCATCCAGGTCATTGATAGTGGTGAAGGCATTCACCCGCAATATCACCAAGCTATTTTTGAAGAATCCTTCAGGGCAATGCCGGACTATCCCAAGCATGGTGCAGGCCTAGGCCTGGCTTTTGTTAAACGTATTGTCGATCTTCACTATGGCCGGGTAACGGTTGCCAGCCAGCTTGGCGCAGGCGCGACGTTTACGCTGTTGATTCCACGCTAACCGATATTCAAGAATTTTTTAATTTCAGTTCTGCGTTCAGCACGTAGCCGATGCCATAAACTGTCTCTAGCGGTAACTTACTCAGTTGCGCCGCTTCGACCTTGTTTCTCAATCGCCGTATCGCCACCTCTAAGCGTCGGTGGTCGTAAGCATCAGGGTGCTTCCCAAGCGCTACAATAATTTCATCACGGCTTACAGCAACACCCGGCTTATCGGCAAAAGCACTTAGCAGCAACGTTTCAGTACGAGTTAGCGATGACTGGTTGCCCTTTGGATCTTGCAGATTCCAAGTGATCAAATCCACCAGCCAAACATTTGCTTTGAGAATCGATTGCTGCCTTCTGAAACAGCGCTGGACGATAGAAAGCAACTCATTGGTATTAACTGGTTTAACCAGGTAATAGTCTGCATCGGCATCTATACCAGCTACTCTATCTTCAAGCCGCCCTTCGCACGTAATGAAGACAACCGGTACAGAACTGATCTTACGGTGCGCTTCGAGTATTTCCAGGCCATCACCATCTGGCAAATTACGGTCGAGCAGCAGGAGTTTGTAATTTTCCTTATCTGACAAGGCATAAAAGGCCTCTACCGAACCCACTCCGTCAGCAGAATATCCTTCTAGGGCAAGCATGTCGCACAAGGCTTCTCTGTAGTCCTGATCGTCTTCGACTACCAAAATATCGGCATGTGTATTTTTACCCTGCATTTTTCTATTCTACCCAAAGGCATAGTTAAGCTATAACAAAAAACAAACCCCTCACACGGAGGGGTTTGGTGCAGCTTTAAGTTCAGTTTCAATACCGACGCTCGAATTCAAACGCAAGATTTTGTCGGATTTTGTCGGAATTCGTCAGTATTTGAGCAATTTTTTTAGGTAGCATTAGAGTGCGCTTTATAGCATCCATTGATAGCGAAGACTATTCAGCAACACATCCCATGCGGCACCTCCATTGAGATAAAGGAATCAACGTGAGCACATCAGAAAATATAAGCCTCTGGGCATCAGAAATCCAGAAGCTGGCGCAATCAGGTCGCCTTGCAGAATCGATTAACAGTGTCTTCGGGTCATCGACCAATCAACACGGGTTAGATGCACTAATTAATGCGCTTGCAAAGGGCGATACGTCTTATTTGCCTCATGTTGAACACCTCAATGCAGAGCTTATGTCGAATCACCCAGGTGCCTACGCTGCGGCTACGAACACCATTTATCTGAACCAGAATATTCTTGATCATGCGTCATTGGTTGAAGAAGTGCTGACGCATGAGTTTGGTCACTTCTTGGCCGATCATTTCTTTAGCGGGCAAGAAAAACCCACAGACGCCTACAATTTTACATTGGCAACATTGGGCAAAGACAATGCGCTCGTTTTGTCCACACCCGATGCGGGTGCAGAGGTTCAAACAGGCAATATTTCGTTGCCCGGCAATGATAATGCCGTTGATGTTGCCTGGTTTGATACAACCTTACACATTGATTGGGTGAAGGCAACGTTGCCTATGTTCAATGCGAATGCATTGAATCTATTAACCAAAGCAGAAAAAGACTCGGATGCCTTTGATCCTATTATGAACGGCGGGTTCGGGCAGCAAACTCAAAGCGCTACCCACTTCGACAACAACAATATTCGAGGCAGCATTGAGGTTGCGCGTAAGCGCTTAGAGAATGGCGTGGACTGGTTCAACTCCCAAAACATTAGTGAACAAAAAAACCCGGATCAACCCAGTCCGAATGACTCTAAAAGGGAATTGGTTACACCGGGTTTTACTGGTGCGGATGCCGGTGTGCAAAACCTGCTCTATCGATTTGGCCAAATTGAGCACGCATTCTCCGATTTTTATTCACATTCAAACTGGCTTGAACTCGCTGCAAATGGTGGCAGGATGTCAGAAACCACGATCTTAGATTCTGGTTTGGGCAGGTTCACTCAGCTTAATCCTGGTGACTATATTAGTAATGCTCCCAAAGTGATGGTGGCAATGGCCGGGCCCAATTATGACGCCACAATGCAACGCGCAGGCACTGGCAGTTACAGCGGCTCATCTCAGGTAGTCAATTGGTGGGTTGGCCTGGATTCCAAGAACTGGGGTAATGCGTGGGCCAACCCGAAAGACGGTCAGCAATACAGCGGCGGCACTGTTGGGGGTCTTATGTCGGGCGCTGTGAATGGCGCTATTTATAGCGATACTGACTACAGTGTTTATTTGCGCGCTATAGATCGGGGTGGTTGGACGCAAAATGAATATTTCCGTGGTTTTTCACATGGCGGCCTTGCAGGCACAATTTATGGTCAATGGGTGAGTCCACTCGCGAAGGACTCACCAAATAATGGACGGGAATATGGCGATCTTCTACCTTATCAGTACGCCGTTAAAAACAAATACAACGCGTATATGCACAATCAGGCTCACGTGCTCGCTGACTTACAGCTGAGGAATGATTTTGATCGGATGGGTAACCTGATTTTCGAGAAGTATGGTGCTGCCGGGTTACGCAAGTTTGCTGATTTTGCTCTCGTTGATAACCAGCGCGACCTTTATGTGTCGACTTTTAGTCAGCCGGGGGCTCGTTGGAACTTTGACAAGCCTGCTGCTGCCGTGCAAGCAGCTAATGCATTTATGGCTGCAGAGCCGTTAGTCGAATCTTCTGCCACGTCTGTGGCAGAGCTACCGCTCCGTACGGTTGAAGTCTTTCATCAAGACGCGTCGTCAACATTAACCACCGTGGCAAACCGCTCTTATTTAACACAGGTGCAACTGGATGGTCATTGGGTTGATTCAGCCGCTGGTCTTGTTGGGGTTCATTACGAAACTGATACTCCAGGTCTCTATTCTGCTGCGCAAACACAACACGCCGCATCAGGTGGTCGGACGCTCTCAAGCCAACTGGGGGCACACGATAATAGTTATCTTGCTACAACCTATTCGGTTGAAAACGTTAACACCCAGACTCGCGTTTACATCAATAACTTTGATGTGGGTGAGGATGAGCTCCAGATTGTGGATGCAGCGGGTAATGTGATTGAATTGATAGACATCGACACGGGCAACTTTGATCAAATCTATCAGAAACTTCTAACTCAATACAATATTGAGATCAATGCACGTCCAGAGACCCAGACACTGACTCATGCAAAGGTTCTGCACGCTGCCCAGGCCAACGGTCCTGTTCTTTTGCGCGCTGCAGATTTCTTTGGCGACGCAGACGTGGTTCATGCCGCAAACAGCAATGGTGCAACCCACTCAAACCTCACCTTCGTCAATCAGGACGATACCCTGCCATGGCTAAGCTTGCGAGAGGATGGCCTGCTTGAAATTGCAGACATCACCAAGGTGGCTGCAGGTACTTATGAAGTTTATGTCAGCGTTGCCGATGGCGCTGGCATTCTTGAAGGTGTGCCTATTGTGATTGCTATCGATCCAAAGGTGATTATTGGCAGCCACGCTTATGCGCCAACAAGCTCTATGGATATCCATTTCCGTACAGCTGAATCTGGCGCAATCAGCCTTTTTGCTCAAGCATACGATCAGGATGGGTATTCGGTTTCCGAGCTTCAACATTTGGCGCTTCGTGTTGGTGACAATGCAGGCACGCCGAACGGTCTCGATATTAACCATATTCGTTCAGAGCTGGCAGACCAAACAAACAACGGCACCATGAAATTTTTTGCCTTCTTCCACGATAGCAATGAAATGGTTGGGCTAGATCTTGCCGCAACAAGCGCTGACAATTACTCGCTCAAACTCCAGGATCAAGTGATCGCTGATTTTGTGATGGGCCAAGATAATGCTGTAGAAACCTACGTTGATGAAATCTATGTTCCTGGCGTCAACGATCTCATACTGGGCCTGAAACTTGATAACTTGCTACCCTCGGGTGGTTCTACGACTGCTCTTCGCCCGCATCAAGTAACTCTAGAAACTACAATCTCTAGAGAAAGTGCTTTGACTGGTGAGTTTGGATTGTTCTTGGCTGACCTTGAGACAGGCTGTGTTATTGATCCGACTTCGGGAGTCCAGCTGGAAGATCTAATTCTAGATTCCGGCAATATCGCCTCTTATGCTGTGTACTCAGTCACCAAGAGCGAAAATGGTACTTCGAATAGCAGTGCTTCATTCTTGGTTGATCCCCAGCTGAATCTTCACAATGTGGCTTTGCTCCCGTACTACAAGCTCGCCAACGGCCAGTTCTTGCTGGCCGATACAAATCACACGGCTGACGGCGTGAGCCACATTGTTCGTCTGGGTGAAAATAGCTTTGGCGTTGAAGACTTGGTTGGTGGGGATTATGACTTTGATGACATGGTGATCGGAATCAACAAGATATCCGTTCTAGAGTCTGTGTTTGCTTAAGTCAATATTGTCTAGGGTTCAAGTCACTACCAATAGCAAGCTAATAGGCTAAATGTAACTTTTTTAGGTGAAATGCTGGTTAACTAATTCAGTTAACCAGCATCCCACTCCCCCCTACTCAAATTCAATGGGAATGGGAATGGGAATGGGATTAGGACTAATAGAAGCCCAAAAATGAGCTGTCGATTTACTAGTTAGCAAGTTAGATATAGCCGCTATACTCAATTAACGAAAGCTAGTATTTACGCGGGTTCTAGGAATTGCTTTATACAGGATGGTGCCTCGGGTCGGAATCGAACCGACACTCCTTTCGGAACCGGATTTTGAGTCCGGCGCGTCTACCAGTTCCACCACCGAGGCACGCGGGTCGCATTATACACGCTTGAAGACATTTACCTTTGACTCTACAAATTACTTCTTTACAGCGACTTGTAACGCATCAGTGCATTTTGAAATGCAACCGCACACAAATCCCCTTCCTGATTGCGAAACTCACCATTGGCTGCACCACGCCCCCGACCGGCAAAAAGCGCGTCTTGACTAAAGAGTGTCCATTTGCTGGGTGAGGCCGGCTTAAAAAACCATAAAACCAATTCAATCGCGCCAAGCTGCAAATCGGTTGTCTTGGCTCGCCCACCATGCGCCTCAAGCAGCGTTGTTCCAAGGGTTATGTCACTTAGGTAGGCCAATACCGATGCAGATATTAAGGCATCAACTGGCAACTCAGTTGTAACGCGCATCCATACTTTTTGGGCATAGGCTTCAACCCCTTCGGCTTGATCTTTATTTCGCTCTATTCTCAAATCAATCATTGAATCCATGGGGTAACCCATTGCTTCAAAATCTGCATCAATGGGTGCAACTGTTGGATGAATGAGTCGTTCTTCTGAAGGAAGAGACTGAGGCGCCGTCACCACAGGGCTTTGGTACTCATGCGATGGGCCATCTGCAGCCGAGCTAAACAATATATTGGCCGTTGCCCGCAAAACGTCATTCTGATAAATGCGCACCAGCCGCGTTGCCAGAGTTTTGCCTTCTTTCAAGGACTCAACTGCATACACAATCGGCACCCCGGATTGAACCGGTGCTGTAAAGTAAGTGTGAAGCGATGCAGGCTCCTTGGCACTGTCCTGCACGGTTGCCGCAGCCGCCATCAGGCTTTGAGCAGCCAGTTGCCCACCAAAAGCCCGACCCGGCCAAGCCGGATGACATACAGCTGAAAACCGTGCGTCTCCTAAAGCTTCTACTTTAAATCGATCAAGAAATTCGGACGTCCTGAAATGGTTCAGCATTATCTAGGAGATTGTAAAAGCGCCAAGTAATTTGACATGATCCATCTGTTCCTCTCTTTTGTTGCAAGAGACTGTGTTGGCCTGCTGTATTGACTTATGAACAAACGAATAAATATACCCTATATACTTGCGCCCCATGAGTACCAATGCATCAACCACGCTTTCCAGACTGAGCGATTACGACTTCGAACTGCCGGATTGGTTAATTGCCCAGCATCCGGCAGCCGAGCGTACGGCCAGCCGACTGTTGGTAGTGAATGGGGCTACGTTTGCCGACAAACAGTTCATCGACCTGCCCGGTCTGCTCAATTCCGGCGATCTGTTGGTGATGAACGATACGCGCGTATTACGCGCCCGCTTTTTTGGCCAAAAAGACACGGGTGGCCAGGTTGAAGTGCTGATTGAGCGCATTGACGGTGGCCCAAGTGGCGGCAGACTCGCCCGCGCCCAGATTCGGGCCAGCAAATCACCCAAGTCAGGCACACGCTTGCGCCTGGCCGATG
>ERZ1034363.1284-NODE-1284-length-14640-cov-7.972190_pt1 | contig 14640 bp, 13 predicted proteins | sample MGYA00520616_ERZ1034363 | MGnify/ENA primary metagenome ERZ1034363 (study PRJEB33736, sample SAMEA104284506) | Azolla filiculoides | biome: Urban; feature: Water surface; material: Ditch water | place: Netherlands | collected 2015-10-28 | depth 0-0.1 m ...
CTCCTGCGATCAATCTGCGGCGTTCTGGCCGAACAGGGAAAAGCTTTGCCACATCCGTTTCCGGTCTGGCGTAAGATCGGTGAAGATCCGGAAGGCATCCACCGCTTGCCCCACGGCCATGCCGCGCCCGCTCATCGCCGCGCAGCCAAGGGCGCGCGCGGTCTTGAGCAGTTCGGTTTCCAGCGGAAAGTAGATGATTTCCGACACCCAGTGCGAAGGCTTGAGCGCGCTGGCCGCAATGGGCATGCCGGGGAATTTGGCCATGCCGATGGGCGTCGCGTTAAGAATGCCGTCCACGCCATCGGCGGCTTGCTCGGGCGTGTCAGTCACAGCCACCCGCTCCGCGCCATAGGTGGCGGCCAGTTGCGCGCTCAAAGCCTGCGCGCGGGTGGTGTCGGGGTCGAACAGGGTGATATGCTGCGCGCCGATGGTGGAGAGCATGGCATGGGCCGTGGCCGATGGCGCGGCCGATGCCGGCCTGGGCCTCACGCTGCTGCCCGTTCTGTACGAGCGCGCCGGTTTCACCCAAGCCCAATTGCGCGAGGACCAACGCCGCTTTGCCAGCACACCCGACTGGCTTGCCGACTTGCAAAAGGCTGTCACCCGCTCCCACCGCAGGTTGGTGAACGCGGGCGTAGCGATCCACTCGCTGCGTGCCGCAACACCCACTTCTATTGCGCGGCTGCTGGAGCGCGTGGGCGATGCCGACCTGCCCATTCACATTCACATTGCCGAGCAGATGCAGGAAGTGCGCGAATGCCTGGCCCACACCGGCAAACGCCCGATTGAGTGGCTGGCCGATGCCTTGCCACTGGACGCACGCTGGCAACTGGTGCACGCCACCCACACCAAACCCGAAGAAATCGAGGCGGTGGCGGCCAGCGGCGCGGGCATCGTCATTTGCCCCAGCACCGAAGGCAACCTGGGTGATGGTTTTGCCGACCTGGGCCACTGGCTGCAATGCGAAGTGCCGATGGCGATTGGATCGGACAGCCATGTGTGCCGCCAGTGGAATGAAGAACTGCGCTGGCTCGAATACGGCCAGCGCATGCTGCTGCAAAAGCGCAATGTGTCGGCCAACCCGGCCGGCGGCCAGCCCGCCACAGCGGCGCGCCTGTTCGAAGCGGCGCTGTCCGCTGGTGGTCAGGCTGCGGGACAGAAGCTATGGGGGCTCACGGCTGGCGCCCGCGCCGACATGCTGGTGCTCAACCCGCAGGCCAGCGGCCTGCTGGGCATTCCGGCAAGCCACACGCTGGACGCCTATGTGTTTGCCTGCGACACACCCGCCCTGCGCGATGTGTTTGTGGCCGGACGCCAGTGCATCTTCCAAGGCCACCATGGGGCGCAGGATTCGATTGCCGCACGGTACGTCGAGGCCATGGCAGAACTGCACCGAAATTAGGACCATTTGGCACCGCACGAAAGGCCGGACGGCGACTAGGCGCCGCTATACTGTTTTGCACATAAGGAACAGAGGGGACAAGCTTGCAAAGCCATTGCGCGGACCGCCCGTTTGGTCGTTTGATTCACGGCTCTTAGCCCCGTGTCATGCTGAACTGGAAGCTTCAAAACAAGCTTATGTGGGTCGCCCTTGGCGCCATCCTGATGATGCTGGCGACGGGCCTGCTGGTGAACCAGTTTGTGCAAAAGCAGTCCATCCAGGAAAGCGTACGCCAACGGGTCGATTCGGTCACCGCGCTGGCCTTTTATTCTGAACGCGAGCTACTGCGCCTGCAGCGCGAACTGGCCGTGCAACTGGCCAAGCCCCACGGCCTGGACCGCGAGCGCCTGCAGATGCGCTACGACATTTTTCTCAGCGGCGTGGCCTGGCTGCGCGACAGCCCCAGCATGGCAGCGCTGGCAAGGCGTCCGCAGTACACCGAACTGCTGCCCAAACTGGACCTCTTGATCAAGCGCGGCGACGCCCTGATGGCCCGGGAGCGGCTTGAACCCAAAGAACTGCACGGCTTTCTCCAACAACTCGACGCCATGCAAATCCACCTGATGGCCCTGAGTTCGGCCGCCAGTTCGGTGGAGTCCGAGCAATTCGAATCCGTTGCCGGCAAGATGCTCAGCCAAAGCAACCTGATTCTGGGCCTGGCCGTTTTGCAAATCGTGATGTTGGTGCTGGCCTTTGTTGCCCTGGTGTTGCATCAGCGCCAGCAACACGCCGAGCAACTGGCCGTGGAAAAGCTCAATGCCGACCTGCAGCAGGAACGCCAAAAGGCCGATGCCGCCAACCGGGCCAAGAGCCAGTTTCTGGCCAATATGAGCCATGAACTGCGCACGCCTTTCAATGGCATTCTGGGCATGTTGCGCATCTTGCAGGCCAGCAGCTTGACGGCGCAGCAACAGGACTGCACCGCCATGATGGGGCGGGCCACCAATTCACTGCTGGCACTGATCAACGACATTCTGGACTTTTCCAAGGTCGAAACCGGCAAGATGCAGTTGAACAAGCAGCCGTTTTATCTGGACCGTTTGTTGCGCGACACCTCCGACATATTGAGCGCCGCCACCAACTCCGAAAACATCGATGTGCTATTTGATGTGGAGCCGGGGCTGGAACAGCCCTTGTGGGGCGACGCGATGAAATTGCAACAGGTGTTGATCAACCTGGGCGCCAATGCCATCAAGTTCACCAGCCAAGGCCATGTGGTGATTGCGGCACGGCGCCGCAAGCCCGGCCCCACGCAGCCGGGGCACGAGATGGCGGTGGAGTTTTCCATCCGCGATTCCGGCATTGGCATTGCGCCGGAACTGCAACAACATATCTTCACCGGTTTCTCGCAAGCCGAAGCCTCCACCACCCGCAAATACGGCGGCTCTGGGCTGGGCCTGGCCATCAGCAAACGCCTGGTGGAACTGATGGGCGGCCGGCTCGACGTGCAAAGTGCGCTGGGCCAAGGCAGCACCTTTCATTTTTCCGTGGATTTGCCGGAGGTAACCAACATGCCGCTGGAGGCATTGCCTCCGCCGGATGTGCAACTGCAGGGCACCCGGCGCGTGCTGGTGGTGGATGACAGCGAAGCCTCACGCGCCATCGTGTCGGGCATGACGGCGGCGTGGGACTGGCCGACCGAGACGGCGCCTTCGGCCCAGGCGGCACTCGACCTGATTCAGGCCGCACTCGACACCGGTCGGCCGATCTGGGATCTCATGGTGGTGGACTGGCATATGCCCGGAATGGACGGCTGGGATTTCGCGCGGCGGGTGCGCCGGCTCCCGTGGTCCGAAGGCACACCGGCACCCAGCATCGTCATGATCTCGGGCACCAGCCGCGACCGGCTGGCGCGGCACCCGGAACAAGACCATGCCCTGATCAACGCCTTGCTGATACGCCCCTTTACCGCAGCCCAGTTGCGGGAGGTGGCTTTGCGCCCCCAAGGCGCGCAAACGTTGTTGCGGCAAGGCGCTCGCACCCGAACGCCCCATGGCCGTCTGGCCGGCATGCGCATTCTGGTGGTGGAAGACAACCCGCTCAACCAGAAGGTCGCCGAAGAGCTTCTCAAGCTGGAAGGCGCGCACATCACGCTAGCCGAAAACGGCAAACTGGCGGTGGACGCCGTGCTGGACAGCGACCCAGCATTTGATGTGGTTCTGATGGACTTGCAAATGCCCGTCATGGACGGTTATGAGGCCACGCGCATCCTGCGACTGACGCACGACGCGCAGCAACTTCCCATCATTGCCATGACCGCCAATGCCATGACCAGCGACCGCGAGGCCTGTCTGGCCGCCGGCATGAATGAGCACATCGGCAAGCCATTCGATCTGGACAAACTGGTATCCCTGCTGATTCGCAACGTGGGGGCCCCGCCGCTGAGCTTTGGCGCACCAAACACTGTGCCAAGCGACAGGGCCGATGCGCTTCCCGAATGGGAGCCCGATGCGGTACCGGAAGTGGATGGGCTGGAACTGCCCCTGGCGCTGCAACGCCTGTCGGGGGTGCGCAGCCTGTATGTGCGTGCCGCCCAGGAGTTTCACGACAATCTTGCCAACCTGCTGCCTGAACTATTGCGCCTGCATCGCGATGGGGAACCGTCTGCTTTGCGCCTGCCATTGCATATTTTCAAGGGCAATGCCGCCACCGTGGGCGCCAGCGCATTGGCGAGCCAATTGGCAGCGCTGGAGCAGCGCTACCAAGCCGACCCGGCGTTGGATGTGGAGCCCGCGCTGCGCGCACTCGAACCCGTGGTGACTGCGACCCGGGCCAGCCTTCAGCAGGCCATCGCGCTGCTGGGAGAAAGCTCAGCACAGGCTTCGCCCCCCAGCGTTGACGCCCAAGCAGGTGCCGCGCTGTTGCAAGAGTTGTCCGGATTGCTACGCGCCAATGACATGGACGCGCTGCTGCGTTTTGCGCAGGTCCAAGCCCCATTGCAAGCGTGCTACGGCCCGTGGTGCGAACAACTGGAAATGGCCATGCAGGATTTGGATCTGGAAAAGGCGCTGGCGTTGTGCAGCGCCAAACTGGCCGAATAGGTTTGGCTAGCGCTGCAGTCCGTGCCGCTCCATGCGGTAGCGCAGCGTGTCGCGGCTGATGCCCAGCAGGCGGGCCGCCTGCGTCACATTGCCGCCACTTTGGGCCAGTGCCTTTTGCAAATGCTCCCGTTCCAGCGCATCCAAAGACACCGGCGCCTGCGGTGCGGCACCGGCACCCGCTCCAGCGACGGCATGGGCACCACCACCCGTGCCAGCGCTTGGAAGCCGGGGCGCGGCACTCACCAGCATCAAGTCCTTGGCGCCCAACACGCCGGTATGTTTAAGCAACACCGCGCGCTCCAACACATTGCGCAACTCGCGCACATTTCCCGGCCAGTCGTGGGCCTGCAAGGCGGCCATGGCGTCTTCGCCCATCACCAGTTCCCGGCGGGCGTAGCGGCTGGCGAGCTGCGCCAGAAAGTGCGCCGCCAGCACCGGAATGTCGCCGACGCGCGCACGCAGCGGCGGTATCTGAATTTGAAACACGCGCAGGCGGTACATCAGGTCGGCGCGAAACTTTCCCTCGCGCACCTGCTCATCCAGGTCGCGATTGGTCGCAGCCACAATGCGCACATTCACCTGCCGGTCGGTCAGCGAACCCAGGCGCCGCACGCGCAGGTTTTCCAGCACGCGCAACAATTTGGCCTGCAGGCCCAGGTCGAGTTCACCCACTTCATCCAGAAACAACGTGCCTCCGTCGGCCGCCTCGATCAGCCCGACCTTGCGCGCATGGGCATCGGTAAAGGCGCCTTTTTCAAAACCAAATAACTCGCCTTCAATCAGGTGCGCGGGCAGCGCGGCGCAGTTGATTTCCATAAACGGCGCCTTGGCCCGGGGCCCGGTCTGGTGGCAGGCCTTGGCGACCAGTTCCTTGCCGGTTCCGGTTTCGCCCAGAATCAAGATCGGGGCGGCGGCAGATTCGTCGGCCGGTTCAATCGCGGAAATATTGCGAATCAGTTCGCGCAAGCTGCCCATGGCATCGGATGCGCCTACCAGCGCCTCAAGGCTCGCGTGGCGCGCATCGCGCTGGCGGTAGTAGTCCAGGGCACGGCGCTCGCCGCGCTCGGCCAGAGCCCGCTCCACCACCTCTTTCAAACTCTGCAGGGTGACCGGCTTGGTGAGCAGGTCCATCGAGCCGGCCTTCATGGCGTCCACCGCCAGCGTTACGCTGGCGTGGCCGGTCACCATCACGATGCGCGGCGGGTCGTCTTGTTTGCGCAAGGCGCGAATCACCTCCAGCCCGTCCATGCCAGGCAACTGAAAGTCGACGATCACCACATCAGGCTGAATGCGCATTGCGGTTTGCACTCCGGCCGCGCCGTCGTTGGCCACCTCGACCAGATAACCCGCCTTTTCAAAAAACTTGGCGATGTTTTTGGCCAATACCAATTCGTCTTCAATGATCAGCAGCGTAGCCATTTAATGCGCCTCCGTAGCAGGCATAGAAGGCAGCGATTTGGGGGCCAGCGGAATGGTCAGTTCCACGCAGGTTCCCTTGACCGGCGCTTTCAGCAAAGCGATCTGCCCGCCCCACTGCTCCACCATGCGCTTCACCAGTGCCAGGCCAATGCCCAGACCGCCACTCTTGGTGCTGAAGAACGGGCGAAACAGCGCTTGGCGCACCTTCTCATCGATGCCGGGGCCGCTGTCAATAATTTGCAGCGTCAGCTTGTGCGCATCTGCACTCCATCGCACGGCAATTTCGCCGCCGTCGGGCATGACATCGGTGGCATTGGCCAAAACGCTGATCAATATCTGCCGCAGCATGGCAGTGTGGGCCTGTACGCCGGGCGCTTCGCCCTCGGCCAGCGTCCAGTGAATGCCGCGTCGGTTCATCTCGGGCCGCATCTCTTCCAAACAAGCGCGGATGACCGGCGAAGGCCACACCAACTCAGGCTCCAGTGCAGGCGCTTGCGACACCCGCACCAACTCGGTAATCCAGCGGTCGGCGCGGTCCACCGAGTTGGTAATGTCGACGCAATGCTCCTGCTGTTCGGTCGCCATGCCTTCGCTGCTTTGCAGCATCTCGGCGGTCACCCGGATGGACGCCAACGGATTGCGCAGGTTGTGCGCCACCGCGCGGGCCAGTTCCACGGCGGTCGACAAAGTCTGGCTTTCGGCCAGCCTTGCCTGCTGTTCCCGCAGCAGGCGGTCGGCACGCGCCACCGTCCAGTACAAGGTAATAAACAAGCCCAGGGCGCTGGCGGCACAGGCCAGCCAGATCTGCATCAGGGCATCCTGAATGGCGGCATTGAGCTGCACCGGCACCTTGTAAATTTCCATTACGCCCAGCACCTTTTTGGTCTGGGGCTCCAGGATCGGGATGTAGCTTTCCACGTAAAAGCGGGCGCGTTGCGCCAGCCCAATGTGCTCATCCTTGGCCGGACCGCCTGAATCCATCGTGCCGCTGTGCACCACCAGTTTGCCGGCCAGCGCGTCGTCCAGTTCATCGTTTACCGGAAAGCGTCGCCCCACCAGCGTCTCATCGGTGGACCAAACCACAGTGCCGTCTGCCTGGTAGGCATTCGCCCGCACCGGCTCACTCATGGAAGAAATGTGCGCCATGGAGGACAGAAAGCGCTCCCGGTTCAGCGCATCGTTCGGATTCGACAGGTACAGCGCCGATTGGTCGGTGAGCAGCAGGTTCTGAATGAAGTCCATGCTGACTTCGCCCTCGCGCTGCAGCATGCGCTCGGTCAGAATGTTCGACATCAGCCACCCAAGCCCCAATGCGATGATGGCAATCACCCCCAGGCTATAGGCCGCGAAGCGGCGGCGAAGATTGATAGGGGGTGCTACGACCGAAGATGCCATGCGAAATTGGATTAGCTGTATATGCCTTCTTTTTACCAGTTAAATTGACGCAGCCAACCCAGGCTCATTGATTTTGCGGTGGAGGATGGCGGTGTAAACGTAGAACGCGTGGGCGTTGCGGGCACCTCTGGGGCCAAGGGGAACGGAGTCGCGTCCTCCACCTCGTCACCAAACTGAGTTGCCACGTAGGCTCGCATAAACCATTTCAAGGGGTTTTCAGCCACGGCGGGAACGTGCGGCCATTCCGGCCCGAACCACTCCACCAGTACGTCCTCAATGCTGTACCACTCGCCCGAAACAATGGCGCCCCCTTGGGACCAGTCATTGGCGGGGTTGTAAGTGTGGGGATGCCAGACCCCGCTTTCCGGGTCATGGCGGGTGCCGGGTTGCTGGTATTGGTCCGAGAGCTTCAGACCGGCAGACCGGGCCACCCAGTAGTTGAGCTGGCGGCCGTCAAGGCGTTTTACATTCATCGCAAACCTCCCGTTTCAGTAGGCTGCGGCGGATCGCAGAGGGCAGCGCTCCCCGCTGGTCACACCAACCTGCGCGGGGTGGGCAATGGCCGTGCAAGGGCCCAATTTGCGCTCAGCAAAGCCGCTGCCACCAAAACCCGGAGCTCGCGCCTGGGTCAGCAGCACAGCGCATGCGGCGAGAAACAGCAGGCGCTCTATGGCAGAGAGATTTAGAAAGGTCATGGGGGTGTCTCCTCGACTTAGGTGTCGTATGGCGTGCTACTTTGCATAGACCATGCCACGCGAAACACACCCAGAGGGCGCCACTAAGTAATTGATAAATAAGGACTTTTTCCGGCCGGGTCCCTATACCCCCAGTCAAACACCCTAAGTTGGGGGAAGTACCCCACCCCCAGTGGGGCAAATACCCCAATTTCTTAAGTTAGCCCTATCAAAAAATGGAAGGTCTTTGATTTCATTGATGTTTTTCCAGGGTCTGGAGTTGGCACGTTTCCCGCTATTTGGACTCCGTTCCCCGAAAAGCGGGGGGCACTTTTAACTCTAAAAACCTGAAAGGAACGCAACCATGCGCAAGTCCATTGCTTCTACTTCTCTCATCGCCGCAACCCTGTTGACCACCTTGGCCATCCTGGCGCCAGCCACCGCTTCTGCCCGTGAAGGTGGTGCCCGCAGCGTCGGAAAAGGCATCAAGTGCTACACCGCAGGCGTAGTACAAGCCAACGGCACGGTCAAGTACCAGCAAGTCTGCTACAAGGGCGTCTAATGCGCGGCTCCCGGGTTGGCCTGCTGCCTAAACGCGCAGCCTGCATCGGGGTTTGGGCATGCTTTGCCACTGTGGCGGCTGCCCAGCCCTCTCAAAGGCATCTCCAATTTGATATTGGCGTGGGGCAGGAATCCCAAACCTCGCCCGTTTTTCAAATTTCCCCTGAAGGCAACATCCTGTACCTCAATGGCTCGCAAGGCCTGTACGGTGGGCATGTCCGTGGCAGCTTGCAAGGTTCAGCCAGCTGGGATTGGGGCGCGGGAGTTAGCACCGCCGTGTCGGCTGATGCGACCTTGAAGCGCTCCCCTCAAACGCCGGATTTCAATTTTTCGTCGGTTAACCTGCAGCCATCGATCCGTATTCCGCTGGGTCAAGCCAGTGTGGGCTTGGGACTTAACCTGCAGAGTTACGATGCAGCCGATCGGCATTTCCGCGATTCCACCGGGGTGCAACTGGACTGGACACGCGCTACGCCCCAGGGCCTGTGGGGTGTGGTGGCCGAGGTGGCACGCTACAAGCACCCTGCTGACTTGTCCGATATGGACGCCACGGCGAGCTCCCTTGTGCTGCTTCGCCAATATACGAATCCATTGCCCGAGATTGACGGCATCGACTTTTCCTTCATCGTTGGGCAGGAAATCAATGATCATGGATTCCGTGACCTCTCAAACCACAGCGCCATGCTGCAGGCCAATGTACGCTGGAACTGGCTGGACGCAGACTGGTCGTTAGGCCAAAGTTGGCGACTCGCACGCTTTGAAGAAAGCACATTTCCCGGTGAGCCTGCACGTTCAGACGATACCGTCTCGACCGATCTTGCTGCGCAATGGCCGCTTTCCGCCAAGAAGTCATTGCGTGTCGAAATCAACCAAGCGCGCAATATCTCGAATACCCGCCTCTACGACAACAACATGTTGCAGTGGAGCGTGACCCTGCGCAGGGAATGGTAAATAAATTACTTGGATAACGCGGTTTTGTTACCGCTGGGCTGTTTTGGCTGTGTAATTTTTGAACGGCAAATGTCACTCATAAAACAATCTTTTTTCAGGTTGTTTTCGAGCACGGTCAGCAAACTATCGGCGTCTGCACCATCCAATGGATAGACCGCGACGGCCAGCTTATCTTTGACCTCAGCGACGGAGCCGCTTGTCAAAATAAGCGGGGACGCCAAAGCGGCTTCAATTTGTTGCCGAATCCGCGCTATTTCTTTAAGGTCCGACACAGACTCGGCCAGGATCAGAAAATCTCTACTCCCGGTGTGCAATAGGCTGATGCCATCCGTCAGCACACCTTTCAATCGGTTGGCTTTCTGTGCAATGACTTCATTATCCGATTGATCTTCAAGCTCGGGTTTAGTTGAAGTGTAAAAACCCACCTGAATACGGTAAACGGCGACATGCCAATCTTTACGCTGTGCCCACTTTATTGCCATCGATATTCGGTCTTCCTGAAAGACGACCGTCGGCAGCCCGGTAATGGCATTGTAGGGATCGAGTGGCTCACTGGATTTCAATTTGATTTCCAGTGCTGCATTTTCAGCCTCAATTCTGCTCGTCTTTGTTTGCAGAGATTGAACTATTTTGCCTTGAACAGAATATATGGCAATTGCAAAACCAATCAGCAGCGGTACCGCATGCAAGGCCACCGAAAAGGAACTTCCATTGAATATTATTTCGGCGATTAGAAATCCACAGCCAATCACCAAAATATAGATGAGCAAAAGGGTCTTTTGCCCAAATTTCTTTAGCAGTGTTCGCGCGTTCATAAAGATGCATCAATGCAAGAAAATTGCCCAAGAAGCGAATCCGCTTCCAAGGAAAAAGTTTATATACCTTGCATTTTCGCGCAGATCAGGCAACTTCTCTGCGAAGGAAGGCTAAATTACTTGGAGACATGTCCGCCAATTTATCAGACAGTGCATCGATCCAGCCGGGCACTGCAATCTTTCGATCGTCCTTGACAGCATCGGCTGCCAAAAGCGCCTCCAAAGTGACGCCATCCCATGGAAACCTTCCCATGGTGACTTCTTGCACGGCAGATATTTCTTTACCACCGACCGTAAAGCTTTTTCCCAATTTACTTCGGATCTTGCGTGCCACCACACTAATATCCTCTGGGGATTCAACCGATTCAATAATCAAAACAAATTTGCACCTGTCCGTGTGGATAATAGTATCCGTGCTGCGCAGCGTCCTTTCCATACGCTTGCCAGCCATGATGATAATGGCCTCACCCACTCGCTCACTATGTTTGGCGACAATCGACTGAAAGGCTGGCAGGACTACCTCGCAGACAAGGAATAGTGATTTTTCTCTTTTTGCCCGTGCGACCGCCATATTGAAACGATCCTCCAACAACCTGCTGTTGGGAATGCCTGTCAACGGATCGTAATTCAACTTTTCAGATAGTTGCCTCACGGCACGGGTAAGCTTTCGATTGACATTCTTCGCACTGGCGCTGGTGGTCTTGTAATGACGGCAGCGTTGGATGGCAATCAACAACACCAGAAAAACCATCAATGCAAACGACAAGATAACCGGAATACTGGGAAGGCTGTAAATTGCCTCCGTTTCCGGGTTTCGAGAGACCGCGTAAATTCCAGCGTAGGCAAGAAATCCTATGGCAATCAGCGCCAACTGCATACGGTCACGGCGAAGGTCGACCTGAGCACTTTTATCATTTTTGATGTTCATCACGCTCTCCCTGATAAAAACCTAGTAACTTGGTGGACTCCGAAAAAGAGAACTATCCATTTCCTTTCGGGCAGATTCGGCCAAAAAGATAAGGCGAAACGCGTCGAAAGCCGAACAGCGATTGGCTTACCCCTACCTCCCCTTGATATCCATCAAGGTATGTACAAAAGGCGTCCAAGGCATCCGTTGCTCAAAGTGTATACGGGCTCTGGAAAAAGCAATCGGTAATTTTTGGCAAAAAAGGACTATTTATCACTTGGCTCACTTGCCGCAAGATCAGTTTGCTCTATCCATCAACAGAGCATCCACAGCCGTCATAAGTTGACCACAAAAAACGAAAAAAGAGCCCATCGGGCTCTAATTTCTTCTAACGTCGAGGCTTGCGCTAACGAAGTCGCCAGGCTGCGGGCGCTCTATTACTGGGAGTCAGGTGTGCGGTTCGCCGTGCGATTGGTAGAGTCGTCTACGCGTGCGCCACCGGTGGTGTTTGTCTGCCCCGTTGTGGGAGTTGCAAGCAGGCCATCGTCTGCGCCGCGGACGTGGTTGACACCATCGTCAGCACCCTTGACATGGCCAGCACCGTCGTCTGCGCCGCGCATGTGATTCGCGCCATCATCTGAACCCCTGACGTGGCTGGCGCCGTCGTCCGAGCCTCGGCCAGAGCCCGAACTGGAACTAGAACTGGAACTGGACGCGCTATCCCCTCTGCTATTGCTACCGGAGTTGCTGCTTCCCGAGTTGCTACCGCTGGAACTGCTGCTTCCCGAACTGCTGCCGCCGGAACTACTGCTCGAACCAGCGCTGGGCTTGCCGCTTCCGCTGGAGCCGCTGCTGCCACCCGATCGGCCGCCGCCACTGCTGGCCTCGCGAGCGATGGCGTTTGCTGCCACCAGACCCAGGGCAATGGTGACGATCAATGCGGTGGATGTCTTCTTGAAGTTCAACATGAGATTTCTCCTAAAGGTTAAAAGACCGTGACCCCGAAGCGGGTCTTTGTGTGGGATATTTTCACACATGATGCGATTATATGTGGGATATTTTCACACGCAAGCACTATTTTGAAGAATTGTGGAAAATTTTCCCACGTACAATGCAAACTCTTTATTCTTTGCCCAACCAGGTCCTCCATGTCCCACTTAGAGCGCCACAGTCCCTCGCCCAAGCCCGCGTTCGTAGTGGCCTTGCGTGGTGTTCTACGCCCCCTGGTGCGCATCATGTTGGCCCAGGGCGTCACCTTCCCCTATCTGGCTGAGTTAATGAAGGGCCTGTTTGTTGAAGTGGCTGAGAAGGAATTCCGCATTGGCGACAAGCCGCCCTCTGACAGCCGCATCAGCCTGGTCACGGCCGTCCACCGCAAAGATGTCAACCGCTTGCGCCAGACCCTGGATGGGCCGACCACCCCCGTTCCCAGTGTGGTGTCCTTGGGTGCCCAGTTGGTGGCACTGTGGATGGGCGATGACCGCTATACCAACAGCGCAGGCCAGCCTTTGCCGCTGCCACGTTTTGCAAGCGAAGGTGGCGAAATTTCCTTTGAAGGTCTGGTCGCCAGCGTCAATAGCGACATTCGCTCGCGTGTGGTGCTCGATGAGTGGCAGCGCCTGGGTGTCGTCCACTTTGACGACCAACGCCGTGTGTGCCTCAACGTCTCGGCCTTTGTGCCGGCGGAAGGCTTTGACGAGAAGGCCTTTTACTTCGGCCACAACCTGCACGACCATGCCGCCGCTGCGGCCCATAACCTGATGGGTGGCAAGCCCGCCTTTCTGGAGCGCAGTGTGCATTACTCCGACCTGAGCGAGGAATCGACCCAATTGCTCGCGAAACAATCCGAAGAATTCGGCATGAAAGCCTTGCTGGCGGTCAACAAGAGTGCCCTGGCGGCTGAGAAAAATGACGCGTCCCTCGCTGGGCCGCGCCGTCGCATGACCTTTGGCATCTACTTTTACTCCGAAGCCCGTGACACCCAAGAGGCGGCCTGACATGCACCCACTCTCCCCATCGATTGCGCGATCGCAAATGTCCACCGCTCCACGCAAACCCTCCCTTCGCCAAGCGGCGCTAGCGGCTGGCTGCTTCCTGCTACCACTGCTGCTATGCATGCCGGCGCAGGCGGCCAATGGTTGCACCACCGGTGCCTCACTGGTTAACCCGGCTGCCGTCGATCCTGCGGGCATGGGTGGCACCGGCCTACAGGCCTATCAACTGCCCGGTGGCATGGGGGGGACTGGCGCAGTCGCGGGTGCTGGAACCGGCCTGGGAGGAACCGGGATCGAAAAAGACGGCCAGAACGGAATGGGGGGCACCGGACTCAGTGCAGTCGCTCCCAAAGGCATGGGCGGCACGGGCATCGTGGGCGTCATCACCGGATTTGCCAGCATTTGTGTGAACGGCGTGGAAGTCCATTTTGATGACAGCACACCGGTTAGCGACAACGGGGAAGCAGTGACAGCGAAGCGTCTGGCCGTAGGCCAAGTGGTAGCGCTTCGCGCGGCGGGTAGTGGCGAAGAGTATTCCACCAACAAGATCGCCGTGATGCACGCCCTGGTCGGTCCGATCCAATCGGTCAACCACGCCACGGGCGAGGTTCGTGTGCTGGGTCAAACGGCGCAGGCATTGCACCAAGCCGATGTCGCGGGTCTGGCCGTGGGCAATTGGGTACGTATCAGCGGTCTGCGCCTTGCAACGGGCGATATTGCTGCGTCCCGGTTTGAATCCATCCCGGCGCAGGCCAAAGCACAAATCCTGGGGGCTGTGGGCCTGGTGGATGGTCGCGCACTCACCGTCGAAGGCACCCGCGTCGAACTCGCGACTTCGCAAAAGGCCGAAGGCCTGGCGATTGGCCATGAGGTGTTGGTAAGCGGCCCCTGGGATGGACGCACCTTGCGTGCGGACCACGTTGAGGTGGAGCCCACGCTCGGCGGTTTGGGGCCGGTGCAAAAGCTCATGGTTGAAGGCTATGTGCAAGCAGTCAGGGGCGCCGAAATCAGCATCGCCAACCGGCACCTGGAGGTCCCCAAAAATGTGCAAATGGCAGGCGTCGCACAGGGGCACCTGGCTGTTAACCAACATGTGCAAGTCATGATCAACGTGGGACCCGACAAGCGCTTGCAGGTCGAGCGCATTGAACTGCGCAAAGGCAGTTCCTCGGGTGCGCGCAACCCATCAACCGCCAAGGCACTTAAGGCCAAGGATGCGGATTCAAGGCGTGAGGAATCGGAGTCCGGCAAAGATGACTCTCCAACTTCTGGATCTGGCAAAAAATCCGGCTCCGGCAGCTCCGGCAGCTCCGGCAGCTCCGGCAGCTCCGGCAGCTCCGGCAGCTCCGGCAGCTCCGGCAGCTCTGGTAGCTCCGGCAGCTCCGGCAGCTCCGGCAGCTCTGGTAGCTCCGGCAGCTCTGGTAGCTCCGGCAGCTCTGGTA
>ERZ1034363.1285-NODE-1285-length-14632-cov-2.907386_pt1 | contig 14632 bp, 22 predicted proteins | sample MGYA00520616_ERZ1034363 | MGnify/ENA primary metagenome ERZ1034363 (study PRJEB33736, sample SAMEA104284506) | Azolla filiculoides | biome: Urban; feature: Water surface; material: Ditch water | place: Netherlands | collected 2015-10-28 | depth 0-0.1 m ...
CTACTCGAGCTACATTCTAGCAGGACGCTGCAGCGATTGGCTAATGAATTGAATAATCGATTTCATTTTGTCACCCCATAACCCAAGCTGTTTGCCTGGCCACTGTGAACCATTGACAGAATGTAGTCGAACGACTCATAGCGATATTCATTGGTCCACAGTTGATGCGCTGTCTCGTATTCTTTTTTGTTAACTCGTGCTGAACCAACATTTTTCAGCAAACTTCCGATGAAGTCTTTCATATCTCTCTCCTTTGTGATACAAGCATATTTATAGTACTATATCGTAAAAGACGCCCAAGTTGATAAGCATTTAACGAGATGCCGTTATTCCCTAGGGGAGTAGGTAATCAGAGGAAGTTGTTATCAACAAGTATCAACTGCTGGTTTGAGTAAACCCTGGTGCCTGCGTTTTCGACGTACTGAACCATATTATCCAAATCGGTTTTCTCTGGGATTGCTCCAGGTATCATCGGATTCGCAACGAATGCTTGTTGATATACTTCGGTTCGATAAACTGTAATAAATGGGCCGCCAAAAAACCTCCAACGAACTGCTAATTGCGCTGCGTTATTGCGACTGACGCTAAAATCGCCATATACAGAGAACCCTGTAAAACCAGCAGGTATTGTATAAATGCTCATGCTTGTTTGTCCTTCCGCCGGCAATATACGTCCTACTATAGTACCAGATGAACTTACTGTTCTTATATTAATTGTGCCCACGTTAGTGACAGTATTAGAAATTATTATAGCTGAATTCAATCGTTTGAATTTAACTGTGGTACTTACAGGTGTTGTGCCAGTTAATACTACTGTAGTAGTTAAAGGATTGTAATTATTGTCAAGACCCGATAACAAGACTGTACCAGTATCGGATGCACTATCGCTAGCTAAGAATATAAAGTGATCCGTTGAATTCCAAGCTGACCACGGATATGTTGCCCCATCAACATTCCATACTGTCTTAGGCACATCAGACGAAGCAACGGATGGTGCCTTTCCACTTATGAATGCGACGGAATGTCCTGCAATACGGCCTTTTGCTATATCGAGAGCGTAACTACCACTTATGACATCTCCATGTCGCGTGCCAGGTAGATACACCTCGAACAACGTTTTATTGTCGCCGAGAAACTGCTGTGTGTCTTTTCTAAACTGGGCCATCATCTACCTCACTTCGATTTGTTCTTGTATTTATCAGTCTGTGAAGCTGACTGTATTCTCCGATCGACGATCCTCATAGCATTGTCTAAAAGAGTCTCTTCAGCATCAATGCCTCCGACCCACCGACTCTCGGCGGGTAGGCTCTCGACCATCGGCTTCGAACAACGACGATACCATACCAATACTTTTCGAAGCACCAGTAATGACCATCGGTTCATCCACAGGACCTTCTTAACCCGGTAATTTTCAATAGATTTTTCGAACATACTATTTCTGCGTGTTAACAGTTGAACACTTTCCATTGATCACGTTGATCAGTTGACGATGCCCATTCTCGTATATCAGGCAGCAAGTATGAGTCCATGAAGTGGGCCCTCGATTGTAGCCTAGATCAAGCTTGCTCATTGTCCCAACTCTGAATACACCTCTATGGATTGCTGCAGTATGAGCGTGTCCTATTATACAATTCCCATATACTTTCTCCAGAGTTACTAGAGATGGTTTGGATCCATTCAGCCCTAGATCACCATGAGAACCACACTCAACATCTGCAATTTTATAACTAGAATCTCGGCTGAGGAAAGTCCAGTGAGCCGGAGGCGGATTCCCGACAACTTCGAACCCGTAGCTTAGTACATCCTTGTTCTCGAACAGGGCCCTTGCTATGAGGATACTAGCGTAGTGGTTGATGGGATCGCTGACATAACGACCCTCTTGGAGATATCTCGTGAGAAACTCGTCATGATTCGACTTGACGATCACCATCTCTTTGGGTTTCAATTGTTCATCTATCAATGAGACAATCTCTGAAGTCTTTCTAAGCTCCCACACCAAGCTCGATTGATCTGTAACCGCTCTATGGGCTTTCTCTGCAATTGTGGATACATGGTGGTTGACACTATACCCATCAAAGGTATCATGCAAGAATATCCGGTCGATATTCATACCCTTTGTCACCTCGCAAACCGCATTCAGAGCATGGCCATCTATGTTGAACCCGTGCAGATCCCCCATGACTAGATTCGTAGATACCTTTTCAGTGGTTCCGTCTGGGTTATATTGGATACCCATATCAATGAACGCACCGTCAATATCTGCCTGAACCTGCCTGAAATGGAATACACTGTCGTTCTCGATCTCTACAATGATGGCACCAATAGTATGGTCCTTTTCAGCAATATAAGACAACCGCTTAGACACAAAGGTATCGGTATAGTATTGTGGGAGAGTACATGCCCCGGTGGTCATGATAGAGTAGTTAGTGCCTCGCTTATTTCCAGATGGCACAAATTCCAGGAATTGCTTGGTGCTAGCAAAAACGAATGAACCTTCTCTGTTTCCAATACGAGACAACCCCGTGATGGGGCGTATCTGTTTAGCTGAAACCTGAACGCTGCAGAGACTTATGTTATTGTTGAGGAAGGTATCCTTAGACACAAACATATATTTTGGGTCGTGGAACACACTTGCAAATACTGCAGTCTTATTCTCAAAGCTGTTTGTGGTGCTTTCACATGGCATGATAACTACCTGCACATCATGCTCGATACTATATGTATCAAGAGCCGATAGGAATCCAATATGAGGAGACGAGTCGGCAACAGCAGTCGTGATTACATATATCTTTTTGGTTGAACGTTCAACACTCCGGCCCTCAGAGAATACATGCTCTAATGTAAGAAACATACCAGCCAGATCTGTTTGATAATTTTCATCCATATATTGGTGGAATTTCTCAATACCACCGAATCTGGATCTTATGGCGTCTCTTGTAATGCCCTGAGCCAAGAAATCGGAATTGGCCTAGTATGTGTTTTCGACGATATATTCAAATATATGTCAATTATTTCCTGCTTTTTATCACTCAAAGTGCTCATAAAAAATCCTATCAATATATATGAAAAGAGGGGAGATCTGGTTATCTCCCCTCTTATTTATAGAGTGTGCCTTTATACGATTTCTCGTCCATTGACACGGATTGCTCGGATTGAATCCAAAGAGAACGAACGGATGATCACTTTGTTCTCGATCCCACCCTGAGACTCGGGATTCTCCTTTGTCTCTGCAAGTCCCTCAATCTCATCTTTACCAACCTCAATCCCATCAACTAGATATGAGGATTTTCCTGGATTGATGAATACACACTCGATGTATTTTTTACCATTATGATCAATGAACGGTGATTGGTCAATGCGTGTACCCCAAGCTCGCTTACCCAGAGTAAAGGTCGAAGGGTCCTTACCTTCTTCCAACATCCGACGCTTGATCATGTTCTCATAACCATTCGTCTCGGTGCTATTGAACACCATCACGTTGGCGCCCTTTGTGATCTTTTGCACCCGTCCTTGCAACGGGTTCTTCTTGCCACCTGTTAGCTTGACCTCGGTTAGCGTATCGAGGCTGATAAAAGTAGCCCCTTTGATCTTGTCAACTTCTGTCTTTACTGTCTGGTATTCCATGTGATTATCCCCTCACGTTATGTTTTCATTGTATATCATTCGGCCTCTGCTGCCAACGGATATTTGGCATTGAAGAAGTCAGGGGTCCACCCGTTAAACCCGGAACCCAGATTCATCTTGCGGCACAGCTCCCGCGCACGACTTTCCACTGTCCGTAGATACACCACAGAGCCGGTATCCTTTTCCAACACGTCGTAGCTGCCATCGTCATTCTGATGAACTTTGTATCCCATTATATAGACTCCTATGTTTCAAAAATCCGCAAACTTTTTCTTGGTTCTTGGGTTGCTCCATTGCTCCGAAAACGCCGATTTGTCAAATGTGGGCTGTTCTTTGAGCACTGGTTCCGACATCACATTTTTTTGTGCAGACTCCTCTAGATTGAAGATCTTCATCTTAGATCTGTCTATACCTACAACAAATCTCCTAAACATGTTAATATCACCCCAACGATTTTTCAACTGCTTAATCATCAACTGTCCCAGATTTTCTAGCTCTTCTGATGATATCAGTGCCAGGATGCAGTCTGCAGTATGAGTTATACCCATAGATTCCGATGTGTTGGTCAGATCTACATCTGTATTATCATAGCCACTTCTGTTGAACTGTGAAGATGTTACGATAGCTACATCAAATTCCATGGCAAGGCCCCTGATTTCTTCAGCGATAGATTTGACTAATGTATATGAATTTGCAGCTGCCGCACCCTTAACTCTAGACGATGCGCATATATTCAGGTAGTCCACAAGAATCACATCAGGCTTGAAATTCTTTTTGAGCCTCAATTCATTAAGTAGATGCCTAAAGTTCCCTGCGTGTGCTGAACCTGTTGGGTACTCCTTGATGATTAGTTTTCCTGGGGTTTTGTCTTTGAATCTAGACATCTTCTTTTGCATAACATGCAGAGGCAGGTCCTTAACCTCATCTAGGGTAATTTCCATTATATTAGCGTCTATGCGGCGTGCCACTTCTTCCTCTGCAAGTTCCATAGTAATATATAGAACATTGCGACCGTACAGCAGATTGCTTGCAGCTAAATGGCATTTAACCAAGGACTTACCACCACCAGTAGTTGCCAATAGCACGGTCATAGATTTACGAGGGAGACCACCCTTAGTAACCTTATTCAACATTTCGATATCAAAGTCTAACCGTTCATCCTTTCTATGGTAGTAATCATACCGGGATTCATAGTCTTCGAGGAAGTCATGGCCAATGTTGGTATCAAAGCTCACACCAAGTGAGTCTGACAACAGTTTAGGGATGGACCCCTTATCATACTCCTTATCCTGCCCATCAAGAATGAGAATCGCACGACGAATCGAGTTATACAGGTCTTTGTCTTGGCAGAATTTCTCTGTCTCTGATATCAGCCATTCCTGACTAGTTGCTGCGTCAACTTTGAGTCCATCTATCAATTGAACAGCATGTTTGAATCCCTCCTCATTCATATCCTTACGTTTATCAATGGATATCTTGAGAGCTTCTGTCGAAGGGGCTTGCTTATAGTTGTTGACATAATCCGAATACGTGGAAAATATCTTGCGACTACTTTCATCATCAAAATATTCTTCCTTTATGTAGGGGAATACTTTACGGTAGTATTCCTCATTATACATAAGGTTTGAAAGTATAGTTTGTTCTATCATTGAATTGGACCCCAAATTATTGATTATGAATTAAGCTGGGTGGAGCTATGAAACTCCACCCAGTATATCACATGTCATCATCGGAATCAAGATCATCTTCAATATCAAGAGGATCCGTGGTTAAAGCTGCAACCAATCTGAATTTCTTTTCGATGAAGTCCTTGAACGCTTGATCAGCAACCAGCTTAGTAAAATAATCATCATTACCCTCTAGTTCCTTGGCTCTGTAACTTTTATCGCTGATCTCACCCGTTGACATATCTACCAGTTGATACCAACCCATCTTAGGTTTAATGATGTGCCCTGACTCTATAGCCAAATCAAACAGACCCGACCACTTTTGAATGCCACCATTCATCAGGACTGTGAAGGGTAGCTTAGACTTTTCTTTCACATATCGGGATTTCTCGATGTTAATCGTGAATCGGAATCCAGTCAGACCATCACTGTCCTTCTCCTGTGCTCTAGAGATGATAAAGATCTGGTTAGATGAGTAGTAGATCCCTGTACCACCAGATACGATTGATTTTGGGTACAGCCCAATCTCTTTGTATATATGGTTGATGGCCAAGCATGGGATAGACTTCGTGGTTAAGTATGGTGTGACAATACGGAACAATGATTTGAGGCTCTTTGCTCTTGACATGTCAGCAACCGACTTTTCGTTCTCAGCATCTTCCACTTCTTTCTTCGACGCCAGGTTGCCGATAGAGTCAATCATAATGAAGACTTTCTCTTTGTCTTCAATGGCCTGGAGTTTATGGAGGATGTCAAATTTAAGTTGTTCGACGTCTGTGATCGGGATATGGACAACTCGTTCTGTATCAATACCAAAACCAGCCAAATACTCTGGGGTTATACCAAATTCAGAATCGTATAACAAAGCGACGCCATCTGCGTTTTTATCGAGAAATGCTTTCATACAATAGAGAGAAAGCATAGTCTTGAAGCTTTTGGACTCACCCGCGATCACAGTCAGCCCTGGGAGAAGCCCACCATCCAGTGCACCACCAAAAGCAATATTAAGGATGGGTAGATCTGTTGGCGTTATATTCTTCGAACCAAAAAATTTGGATTTGGACAAGACCGAAGATGCCTTGATATTTCCTGATTTAAGCATTTTGTCTAATAGGCTCATACTACTTCCCCTCTACGATCTTTTGAAGTTTTTTGCGATATGCCTCAATCTTAGGGACCCGATCTGGCCAGTGTATACTTGGCTTATCTGGGTCTTTGCATAAATTATCTAACAAAGGTAATATTGCTTTGTGGAGCTCTAGGAGGCGGTTGCGGAGCTCCTCAATTTCTTGTCGATCAGCTTGCCCAATGGACTCTAGATGGTCAACATGTTGTTGCACCTCTTTCACATCATCAGCAAAGCTAAAGCCGAAATCGAAATCATCGATTTTATCAGTTGTTTTTGTCATGTTGAGATTATTCCTGAGGTGCGAAGGAGTATTGTCTCACCCCTTCGCACCTATCAGATTAGGTTCGTGCAGCTAGATTCTTGAAATACTCAAGATCATCTGCATCTTCATCTTCAATCGGAGCTGAAGATGTTTCCTTTATTTTAGGAGCAGGTGCTTCCTTAGCCGCAGGCTTGCTCAGACGGCTCATATCGATGTCATCATCGATTTCTTCTTCGGCACTTGCGGAAGAAGTCCTAGGCGCTGTAGTGAGCCCCAATACTTTATGGAGTTTAGCTTGTAGTTCATCGTAGCTCTTGAAGTTGCTTGGTGCTATCACCTCTTTCAGCGAGTAACTCTGCTTCCATGTAGCTTCCATCTTTTCTTCATCTTCGAACAGTTTAGAAACTGAGTCAAATTCCGACTTGTCATAGTTGGGGTATCCACCATCGCCTTGACGAATCTTGAGACGGAAGTTAGCGCCATCCCAAAGGTCAAATGGGTTAACTCGTTCTTCATCTTCGAAGGATGGGTTCATTTGTTCATTGACCATATCATAGATCTTTTTGCCATACTTAAACAAGAAGACTTTACCTTCATTGTCAGGATTACCAGAATCCTTGATGACATATATGTTGGAAATGTAGTGCAGGCGACGTTTCTGCTTGCGAACCTGCTTACGCTCTGGGGCCTCATCATCTGTGACAGAATTCCACAGTTTCACATTGAGCTCAGATACAGGATCTGGTTCTTCCATGTTGATGGTCTTACGGGAGTTTTCGATATACCACATTCCGGTAGGTCCCTGGAATGCATGATCCCATAGACGAACAAAGGGGAAATCTTCACCCTCAGGTTCTGGGAGGAATCGTATGATTGCAAATCCGTTACCAGCCGCATCTCGCGTTGGCTTCCAATATTTATTTGCATCTGGATTGGAATAGCTCTTTGCACTGATCTTATTGATCTGATCGCTAAGCTTATCGAAAGATTTGCTGCGATTCTTCTTGAGTGCGTCAAAAGATGTTACCATCGTATGTCTCCTTATATTTTGTATATATTTGATATGATTTGTGTATAAAATGCATGACTGTCCTTATATTGGACAATTATATTTATACTAGCTCACATGGCTTTTCAGCAGAGTTGTGAACTTTTTTTTGTCCACAGCTAAGAAAGGGAAATATTTCTTAGCTGTTCGGATTGCACCCTTGGCGACGACGTCACCAGACATCTGAGTATCCCAATAAGGGAACACATTAGTAATATGAGCCAATACACAAAAGAATTCACGGGAAATATTTTTCTTTAGGTATAAACTCATTAAATATGGGTGAGAACCTTTATTGCAGATGAAGTTATCTTCCAATTCAGGTTTTATTTTGCTGAGCTCAGTGGAAAAGTGATGCCCCAAAGCATCGGTTTTCTTTTTCCAATCATAGTAGATCTGCTCAGCAGGTTCGTCACATAGATCTCTGACCCATATGTTCGGATTCTCCACCACATTGGCCAGTAGTATATTTCTCCAATCTTTTTTCTTAGAGAGTTTATAGAAAAAGAAAGCATCATTTCTAGTCTGATATGAGGGAAATGATGCTCTCACTTTACCGTTGTACTTGTGGTAGTCGTAGTCGTCGGTAGTGAAATGCCTCTTGAGAGCTAGGTAATCTATATATGCTTTGAATGATTCTTCAGTCGCATAGTTGACGGGGAGCATTGACATTTGGTTTCACTAGCCTCATTTTAGTTGCTTCTACTCGAATCTTTTCTTTGATAATCGTGGACTTCTTGACAATCTCAGCAACAGTCTCAATCTCAATATTTTTGATCTTGGAATACTCAACCAAAGCATCGATATATGACACTCCATTAGCAAGCATCGATGAGATGTCATGATGGATCTTCTCGGGTGTTTGAGCTTCTATCATACGATCAAATCACCCATTGAGTGGTACGATGCCACTTATCCAATTTTCGACTGCATCTTTGACATAATGAATCGAGTGGGATGGAAAATCTTTGGATTGGAACTTCTCACCCGTCGGCTTGTAGTATTCGACGATATATCCGATTTTCGATTGGTGTATCTCTGCCTTATACTGACCCTCTGGGGTCTCCTTAAAGTATGATGTTAGAAACATTATTGTATCTCCTTGTAATTTTTAACCATAAATCCAATACGCGATTTTAGTATCTGGCCGTCTGCATCATCATAGTCAGATATATATACATACCCTAACTCTTTGAAAACATCAACCTTTTTTTCTTCGCCTTGCCATATAGGGATTAACACATCGTAATCAGGATCTGGTGATTGCCTCAAATGCACTTCAATCGGTTTACCATCCACGAACTCGACGTTTATACGGGTTACGCCATTATCAGCAATATCATCAAAGAAACTTCCCAATTCAGGGTATTGACCACACCTTTCCCACTTCTGAAATTTATATAGGTGTTGATCGTCAACTGTGGCTTCCCAGCATGATACAGGGTTCCATTTTCCTGCCCATTCGTAGTCTACCGATATCTGATGACCCTCAAACCACTGACACCAAAAATAACCGGGATCTACGCCCTTAGTATCACCACCTTCAATCCACATTTTGGCAGCCCCCACCGACATGCCTACTAAATTTATAATGGGTCTCACAATATAGTGACCTGATCTTGTCGGCGCTATCCCAGCAGGACCACAATCGTAACCCAGCTGTTCCGATAGCCAGAGTTTATTGAACCAGTTATGTAGATTTGGATATGCTCTATAGGCCTCTGAGTCTGTCTCGATCATTCAACCAACCTCGGGGAATAAACACTTGCTAACGAAGGAATCTACATCATCTTCGTTGAGCCCCAATGCTTTCATTGTTCTGGGGGTATGTGGGTTCTGCTTTTGAAAATAGGCATATCTGTTATGCAAGTCAGATGAATTCATATCCGACCGAACATCCATACGTTCCAAGTACCACTCCGTATTCGTTTTGATTAACGACGAAAGAAGGGATACCTCACTATCTGTCTGTATATTTCCAGCCGCCACCATATTTGGAGAAAATATAGCTCGAGCCCACTCAGGCAACTCTCTTTCCTTACCCCACGTATAATTGGAAGCAACGTCAGCAAAATATTTTAATGCTGGGTCCGTAGGATTGACTGGCGAAAAGTCATGAAATGCACCTGTAATCTTGGATGGGCCTGATATGACATCAAACCCGTATATTGGTGCGCCTGACTGTAGATTCGGGAAGATACACACATGCATCATCCACAGTTTCTTCGTTTCTCTTGCATCTACGACATCGACGTGAGCTCTTCTGAATTTGTCTGATTTCCACGTCCTGTTGATCCACCTAGGTTGATTGAACCTTTCGAGATGAGGCTCCTCGTATCGTTCGAGGTTCTTATCTAATATACACTCGATGTCACTTTGCAGTGTTATCAGTCGATCCCATATCGGCAAAACTATTCTCCAATTCCTCAAAAAACTCGAATATCATGTTGAAGCATACATTCGCCTCAGTTGCCATACCATCATGCAATTTTGCGCGAATTTTATTTTTCAAATCATCGATATCACCGTCAAAGCAATAATGGAGGCCCGATCCTGGTATGAAACGCTTGATAATCTGACCGCCAGAAAGATCCCCCATATGACGCACGTATACGTGAGCCATCAAACTGTCAGCGTCTGAGGATATGCTTTGGATGTACTGAATGTACTTCGTCGTCGAAGGAAGAACATGTGGAATTGTATCTACTGGATCAAACCCGTACACACTTTCCAGTTCATCCATGTCTTTAGATATTCTACTAGAACGACAAACATCTTCGATGTCCTTAAATACGCCTTTGGTTGAGGCTGCATACTCGAGCGCGTAATACGCTACCAATTGATTTGACAAATATGTATAATATTGCTCAGGGGTTATTTGCTTTTTCAATAACCGATGTGCAAATCTTGTATGCTCAACACGTTTGTGGTTGTCGTGAGTCAGTTCTCTCAAATTACTCATGGCTTACAAATATTGCTGTTTGGAAAGGATATGGCCGACAGCTCCTTGGAGAAGGCAGTGTAGTTCTTCGTGATTACCTTGCACAGCTCCGTCTGCTTGTCAACAAACTCATGAAGACCCTTTCGCATGACGTCATTTGTAACGGTGGCGTCGACAAATTGTTTTTTCGTCGACTGTATGTAGTCAATAGACCAGTTGATGTTGAGCATATTCATTCTCCTACAAAAAGAGGCAGCCATCGATGGCTGCCTCTTGTATTTATTTATTTGCGATACTTTTCTTCAATATCTGACATTCTATGTGACGGTGAAGCCCTTGACACAGATGGACTCGAATCAGAAACAAAACCGTATAGGGACGAGGCTTTGGCTATCACTTCATCTGGAGAATACATTTGCGGGGCATTGCTTTCCACGTACGCGTTTACTGACCCAATGTTTGTAGTGCGGAGGGCCTCAACCTGTTGGTTGAATTTGAGCTCCTTCACATGCATCTCTTTGTCCATCATCTCTTGAGCCATTTTTAGGATGTCGAGACGAATTTCAAAAGGGTTCTTATTACTCATCTTTAGTCACCGCAGCAGTACGTTCTTGGTCAGTGAACCCCATGGACGCGTACGCTACTGAGGATTCCATACCCGAAGCATATGCTGACTTCATACGAGAGGTCATAGCCGAAGCTGAGCGAATGGAGTTTGCTGTTGCTGCTGTATCGTACTGAATAGTGTTGTTGACACCAAACCCAAGAGCAGACCCTGCGTGGAAAGCGTTGATATTTGCACCTAGGAACATGAATCCCCAGTTCTTTGCTTCTGCTTTCGCCACCATATCTTTGATATCGCTGTTACGGAAGGTGCGAGAAGAGTTTTCTTCACCGTCAGTTAGCACTGTGACGATCACTGATTCTCGATCAGATTTTTTGGTAGCGGACAGTTGAGTGTTGATGTTCATCATAACACCGCCCATAGCGTCCAGAAGATTAGTACCGCCACTGGGGTTGTACGAATTGCGATCCAGAGGTGCAACATCATGTACATTAACATGATCCACAATACATGATACTGATGAACCGTCAAACTTGTACAGAGAGACGAATGTCTCAATCCCTGTTTGTTCTGCATCAGCCTTTTGTGACTGTAGGTATTCGTTGAACCCGGAAATAGTATTGTCTCGGCAGCTCTGCATAGAGCCCGAGTAATCTAGCACGAAAATGATGTGAGATTTGTTTTTTCCAGCTTTCTTGGGCTTGAAAGCCTCACCGAGAGATGGTTTGGGTGTTGATACCGTAGTGGTGGTCGTTACAGTAGTAACTGGCTGTGCAATTCCCGTATATGGAATATTAGTAGCAGGCTGCCAGATCGGATTGTAATTTGGTTGTTGAATAAATGTCATGTAAAATCATAACCTTTCTGTGATGTTGTGTGTAAATTGGGCCCGTTCTGTTTCGAGGTGGTGCCCATACCCAAGTAGATTAGGCTGCTAGAGCCATAGCTACAGGAGCAAAATTTTGATTTGCACTTGTTATTTTCTTGCGTTGCGTAGCTTGCGCACGGTAGCTCCATCCTGCCTAGTTCGCCTGTCGATCCTATTTCAGGCCCATCAGAGATACACTACACGGGAATTCGCTCTTTATAGCCTGCCTCGCGCTGGCGTCCAATCACAACTTTCAGTATGCATCCATCCGGTTGTGATTAAGTGTATCTGTGGTTGACCTGATCTCTACCGCCCCGCTGTCCAGAACGTGTTCAGTGAATATCATCAATACAAACTTATTTATAATAGGAAAAGGGGGCTCTGCAAAACAGAGCACCCTATTTATTAGAATGCTACGCCGAGCTTAACAGCCAGGTTGGTTTCATCTGCAGCAGTGTCGAACGAACGGGTAACGCTCGAACGGACATACAGCCCATCCGTGATGTCGTAAGTCGCACCGACCTCTACCAGACCACCCTGGCTTGCCCAGTCGTCAGTAGCGTCCCATGCATACGACACTTCGCCAAATGCATCCAGCTTATCGCTCAGATCGTAAGAGACACCGACCAGAGGGGTAGCAACCCATGCGCCATCAGTAGATCCCGAACCAACAGTATATGCTGCTTCCAGATCTACGTATCCGGTCATCTTACCGTAGTTCTTCGACAGCCCATAGGTGGCCGAGAAGGTCAGATCTTCATCGACGATACCATATTCAGCACCGAGAGTAAGATCAGCGGTCGCACCGAGCACTTCGTGCGGCAGGATAGCAACGCCGAAGGTCAGAGCAGTAGCTTCGCCACCAACCGATTCGAGACCAACTGCGACGTTGTCGCGGTACAGTTCGAGAGAGACAGCGTTGTTGTCAAAGTCATTAGCCATTGCCGAGGTAGCAAGAGCTGCAACAGTCACCGAAGCCAGAACGAAAGATTTCATCATAATTTTCTCCTTGTATAGATGAAGTTGATCGGACGTTTGTCCGATCTGGTAGTTAAATGTTGTAGTGAGCGTAGTGGTCACCTGCGAACGAGGCAGCGAAAGCCTCAGGCTTGAGCTTAGGCTCGATTCCGGTCACGCCCAGGACATATCCTGCGGCTTGGGTGGCAACACAATTCGATCCGTGTTTAGGATCGGTGTTGATATCCAAATGGATTGAACAATCGAACTCGTCAATGAAAGGAGCTAGCTGCACATACAGTTCGCACGACTTCATGACTTCGTTCATCAACCGAGTCGATGGACGGTTCTTCTTAACGTCATAATCCGGTTCGATGGAACGGTGTGTGAATACACGACATCCTTTGTTGCCATTCATGTGGATGACACATACCGAAGCATACTTCGCATACCATCGACCGTCTTTCCTAAATTTGACGGAATCTGTACCGATGTATACTTTAGTCTCTTTATTCAAAGTATACAACAGGTCGACTAACTCTTCTATTTGCGCCTGAGTGAACATTATATCACCTCACTATCTCCTTTCTGATGGACACTGGTTGATCTGCTACGCCGGTTCAACCAGTAAAACCTCGATACAGCCCATCACATAAGTGACGGCTTCTTCACCACTATATACGTTCACCTGACGCTCGGTCAGATCAGCTTCTCAAAGCAGTATCAGGGCACCTCTCGGTTGCGGCTCGTCCCTGTATTAGTAAGTATTTATGTAGTGTAATTATGCCACAAAAACTCGTGGAAGGCAACAGGACCTTTGATGCCCTCATAGTACTCGCCAATCACGTACCGACCATAGAATACACCACCTGCATCCAAATTGACCCTGTTTGGGGATGTAACAGGACCATGTTTCCGTGGGGTGTGACCATGTGTTAGAAACAGTCTGTCTGATTGGCTACTATATTTCATCCAATCGTCCATCCGAGTCCACAACAAATTGTGCTTCTGTTGATGTTCGGGCAGAAGATCGTCGTCGTAGTGAGCATGAGCAAACACGTTGGGGCCTTCAAAATGGAACAGCTTCAAATTCCACATCCAGTCGATGACCTCTTTCGGAACACCCTCTCTAGCGTCCTGCAGTGTCTTGGCGTCGGGGGCATATTCACGCACGACAGCAGGATCATAAAACTTCATCTTACCATTCAATGCGTCGATGAACATCTCTTCGTGGTTTCCCATCAAGCACACAAATTCCCAATTTTCTTTGGGATTCATCACAGTTTCGAGAACTTTTTTGTTATCAGGACCGCGGTCGATGTAATCACCGAGGAAGATGATTTTCCCGCCGTTTGGATTTTCCTGATATACGAAATCCAGAGCTTTTTGCAACAGGTCATAACGACCGTGGATATCAGGAAATGCGTAATAACGTTGTTCATTCATCTTCATACTCGCTCTAATGCGTCATTTATTTGCTTTAATGCTAAATTCTTTTTGTGCAACCTTCAGTTCATCGAAAGTCTCTGCACCAAAGCTATTCCAGGATGAACATTTGCGACCCAACCACC
>ERZ1034363.1286-NODE-1286-length-14614-cov-4.524042_pt1 | contig 14614 bp, 11 predicted proteins | sample MGYA00520616_ERZ1034363 | MGnify/ENA primary metagenome ERZ1034363 (study PRJEB33736, sample SAMEA104284506) | Azolla filiculoides | biome: Urban; feature: Water surface; material: Ditch water | place: Netherlands | collected 2015-10-28 | depth 0-0.1 m ...
ATGATGGTCTTGAACTCCCAGAACTGCGCGGCAATGCGCGTCGGGCTGGGGAAGATGAACTCTGATACGTCAAAGGCCGTGCAGGCGCCTTGCCACAGCAGCACGATGGCCACCAGCAGAATCCAGGGCGACCAGGTTTGTAGTTGTTTGCTGTTCATGCTCAGGCTGCCGTTTGCGTTGCAGCACGGTGCGCGCCGATATGGCTACGCAACTCGTGCACGATGTCGGTGAAGGCCGGGGTGTAGGTCAGCTCCAGATCGCGCGGGCGCGGCAGATCGATGTGCTGCTTCACCACAATGCGGCCCGGGCTGTTGCCCATCACATACACGGTGTCGGCCAGGAACACGCACTCGCGCAGATCGTGTGTCACCAGAATCACGTTGAACTGCTGCTCGGTCCACAGGTCGCGCAGGATGCACCACAGGTCTTCACGGGTGAAGGCGTCCAGCGCGCCAAAGGGCTCGTCCAGCAAGAGCATCTTGGGCTCGTGGATCAGGGCGCGGCAGATGCTGGCGCGCTGCTGCATGCCACCCGACAACTGCCAGGGAAACTTGTCTTCGTAACCGGCGAGTCCCACCTTTTGCAGCAGCTTGCGGGCGCGCTCCACATATTCGGCGCGTTTGGCCTTGAAGCTGCTGCGGTAGGGCTCCACAATTTCCAGCGGCAGGAGCACGTTGTCCACCGTGGTGCGCCAAGGCAAAAGCGAGGGCGCCTGAAATGCCATGCCGGAAATCTTCAGCGGGCCGGTGACCGGTGCACCGTCGATATGGATGCTTCCGCGCGTGGGCATCTTCAGCCCCGTGGCCAGCTTCATGAAGGTGGACTTGCCGCAGCCCGAAGGCCCGACGATGGCGATGAACTCGCCACGTCGCACCTGCAGGTCAATCGCCTCCACGGCAAAGTGGTTGGCCGCCGCCAGTTCGGCGTTATAGGCCAGCCAGACGTTCTTGAAGTCGACGAAGGACTTGTCGTTTGGCGTATCGGGTGCCGCCATTATTTCTTGGCCGGCAGCACGTTGAGTTCGGCCGCACTGGGCAGGAAGCTGCCGTTCCACACCGCATCCGGGTTCACGCGGGTTTTGGTGGCAAAGGCGTCGGACACCTGGCTGGCCATCAGCGCCAGACGCGGTGCCTTTACTTGGCCGAAGCCCTCGGCACGGGCGTCGGGGCTGTTGATGGCGGTGTCTATGGCCAGCTGCAGGCGGCGTGTTTCCAGCTCGACATTGATGATGCCGTCGCGCTGCTTCACGAACTCAATCGCCTCGGCCGGCTTGGCCATGGTGTCCTTCATGCCCTTGGCCGTGGCCAGCAAAAAGGCCTTGATGACTTCCGGGCGTTCCTTGATCAACTTGGGCGAGGCGATGACGGCATTGCCATACAGCTTCACGCCAAAGTCCGGGTAGGGCATGACCACCACATCGGCGGCTTTCACGCCACGCGCTTCCAGGTTCAAGAGCGAGGTGAAGGTGAAGCCGGTGATGGCATCCACATCGCCGCGGGCCAGCATGGTCTCGCGCAGCGGCGGGTCCATGGAGGTCCATTGGAAGCCGGTGACGCCATTGGCCTTGGCAAATACCGGGAAGGCCTTGCGCCCGGCGTCAAACACCGGTGCGCCCAGCTTCTTGCCGTTCAAATCCTTAGGCGTCTTGATGCCGGATTTCTTCAACGCCATGACAGACGCCGGCGTGTTGTTGTAGACCATCTTCACGGCCACCGGCTTGTTTGGGGCGTCGGGGTTGTTGGCGTGGAATTCCATCAGGGCGGCCAAGTCGGCAAAGCCCATGTCATACGCACCCGAGGCCACGCGTGTGACCGCACCGCCCGAGCCATTGCCCGCGTCCACGGTGACATCGAGTTTGGCGTCCTTGTAATAGCCCTTGGCGACGGGTGTGAGGAACAGGGCCGACGGGCCTTCAAAGCGCCAGTCCAACTGGAACTTGATGGGTGTGGTCTGGGCTGACGCCGCACCGGCGAGCAACAGGGACAAGGAGAGGACGCTGGCTTGCAACAAGATACGCTTTTTCATAAGGAGACTTCCAAAAAACTAGTCAATTCATTCTATGCAAGAACGATGCCCGGCATGGCGCAAGCGCACCCTGCATCCCGGCAGATTCAGCAGGCATTAGGCCACGGTATCGCACGCGCAGCGCCACCGGCCTTTTTGAACCGAGGTGCTGCGCAGCGGGATAACCGGTGTGTCAACGATCAGAAGTGGTATTCCACCCGGGCCATGGTGGTGTTAGCCGTGGCGCCGCCCTTGTAGAAGGCGTTGGAATTGTTGTTGCCAAACTTGTTCTCCCAGTACTGGTACTCCAGGCCGGCACGAAGGGTCTTGGGTTTGGCACCGACCAGACCGCTGACGTCAAACATGGCCATCATGTCGATATTGGTCTCGGCAGCGGTGTTGCCATTGAATTCATTCTTGCCTTTGTCGGCGATGAAGTTGGCAAAACCTTCAAAGGACAAGGGCACCGCGCCGCCCATCACCGGGATGCCCCAGGTCACGCTCAGCATGGGGTGCGCGTCGTAACCGTAGCGCGGTGTGGAAACACCGGTTTTGGTGTTGTAGGGCGCATTGCTTTCCCACAGAGCGAGCAGTGCCACGTTCAGAAAGCCGGGCACATCAAACATCAGGCTGGGGCCAGCCACCAGCATGCGCTTCTTGGAGTTGTAGCCGACGTCGGTCTTGGTGTTGAAGTCAAAGCCAGCGACCACGCCGACGCCGCGTACCGGTCCGAATTTAATCGGGTTGCCTGTCACTTTGCCAATGTCCAGTGTGTGGCGGTACACCACGTAAATTTCCTGTGCGCCGTTACCCGAGCCAAATGCTGCGGGGTCCTTGTCGTCGGACAGCAGCATGTCGGCATTGAAGAAGTTGCTGCCGTATTTGTAGCCACTGGCATGCGTGAGATTCAGAATGTCTTTGCTGATTTTGTTGGGGTTGGTGGGCTCAGCAAAGTCGGTGCCGTAGCGGTAGCCAATGGACGTGTCGCTCCAGTCCGCAGCCTGGGCTGTTGTGCAACTGCCTGCGATAGCAAGCAGTACCGAAGCGCATTTCCAATTCACGATGTTCATCCTGATTCCTTTATTTGGTAACGTGCAAATGCACCTGCACTTATTAGCAAATAACGGGCCAGATCGTTTGGTGCGATGGCTGCGCACCGTCTGCGTCCTCAGCTTGTTGTCAGCAAATCCAACAGACTGCGCGCGATGACTTTGGTGGCGCGACGCAGATCATTCAGGTCCAGATTCTCGTCGGCACGCTTGGCATTCGACTCCAACACCGTGCGCGGACCGGCACCGTAAATCACACCCGGAATGCCGGCTTCGCAGAAGATGCGCACGTCGGTGTACAGCGGGGTTCCCAGCGCCGGGATGGGTTCGCCGAACACATCGCTGGCGTGCTTTTGCAGCGCCGTGACCAGCGGTTTGTTGCCGGGTAGAGGCTTTAGGGCATTGGCCAGCAGAATGCGCTTCACATCCACGCTGATGCCGGGAGTCTGGGCCGCAGCGTCGGCAATGACCTGGCGGATGTTGGCTTCCACTTCGGCCGGGTTTTCCTCGGGGATCATGCGGCGGTCGAGCTTGAGAGTGACGCGACCCGGCACTACATTGGTGTTGGTGCCGCCCTCGATCTGGCCCACATTGAGGTAGGGGTGGGTGATGCCTTCCACCTTGGAAGTAATCTGCTGGTACAGCGTGTTCTGTGCGTAGAGCGCGGTCAAGATTTTGGTGGCGCCCTGCAGGGCGTCAATGCCCGAGGCTGGAATAGCCGCGTGCGCCATCTTGCCGTGCACCGTGACTTCCATCTGCAGGCAGCCGTTGTGGGCGGTCACCACCTGGTAGCTAAAGCCGGCCGCGATCATCAGGTCGGGCTTGGTGAGCTTGTTTTGCAGCAACCAGGCCGGGCCGACCTCGCCGCCAAATTCTTCGTCGTAGGTGAACAGCAGTTCCACGTTGCCGTGCAGTGGGATGCCGAGTGACTCCAGCGCGCGCACGGCAAAGGCAAAGGTGGAGAAATCGCACTTGCTGACGGCAGCAGCGCGGCCGTAAATCTTGCCGTCTTCGATTTCGCCGCCGTAGGGGTCGTGTACCCAGCCCTCCCCCGGAGGCACCACGTCGCCGTGGGCGTTGAGGGCGATGGTTTTGCCGGGGCCGTAGTTGCGGCGCACGATCAGGTTGGTAATGGTTTGAAGGCCTGCCGCCTTGACCAGGTCTGCCGGTACCGCGTGGCGCTCGGTTTGCAGGCCCATGGCGTCGAGCAATTCAGCGGCGCGCTCGGCATGGGGGGTGTTGTTGCCGGGGGGGGTGTCGGTGGGGACCTGGATGAGCTTTTGCAGGAACGCGACCTGTTCATCGAAGTGGCTGTCGATCCATTGGTCTAGTTGGTTGTATTGGGTCATGGGTTATCTGTCGTGGGTTAGGTTGTTGTTTGAAATGAGATGGCGTTCCCTGCGGGGTTCTTGTAGGTCCCCACTCCCCCCGGCCCCCTCGCCCCGCCGGGCGAGGGGGAGAGAAGGCGGACTGCCGATTTGTTGGTGTCGCGCCGGCTACGGAAATAAGCGCGGGAGGTTGCCACTGTGCTTGATGGGCTCGGTCTAACGCCGGTAGTTCCGAGCGCCGGAGAGCTAGGGAGATCTAAGGATGCAGGCGAAGCAATTGAAAGTGGTTTGGTACCCTGCGCCTGTAAGGCCGCAGCCGAAGCGACGTAACCAAATCGGCTGTCCGACTTGGCTCCCCTTTCACCCCGGCGGGGGTGAAAGGGGCGGGGGGGATAGGGGGGGAATACAAGAATCACTTATGCAACTTCCCTAGCCAACTGCAACAGCAAATGATCAAACGCTTCTACGGCCAACTGCATGTCGTCGCTGGTGGTGGACTCGAGCGGGTTGTGGCTGATGCCGGCGTTCTGGCCGCGCACGAACAACATGGCTTGGGGCAGCAGGTCGTGCAGTTTCATGGCGTCATGGCCGGCGCCGCTGGGCATGCGGAACAGGGGCAGGCCGAGTGCGGCAACAGCGGTTTCCCAGCGGGCTTGCCAGACCGGGGCGCTGGGGGCGGCGCTGGCGCGCATGGTCTCGGTCAGGTGCAGTTGCAGGCCACGCGCCTGGGCAATGGCTTCGGCCTTGGCCAGCACATCGCGGGCAAGTGCATCGCGTTGGGCGTCGCTGGGTGCGCGCAGGTCCAGCGAAAACTGGCAGCGGCCCGGCACCACGTTGATGGAACCCGCAGGCACGTTCAACTGCCCCACGGTGCCGACCGAGTCGCCATCCTGGCTAGCGCGTTGCTCCACATACAGCAGCAGTTCGGCGACGGCTACTGCGGCATCGCGGCGACGGTCCATGGGGGTGGTTCCTGCATGGCTGGCGACACCCACGATTTCGCCCGTAAAGCGCACGCTGGCGTTGATCGAGGTAACGATGCCCAGCGGCAGGTTGAGCTCGTTCAGTACCGGGCCCTGTTCAATGTGCACTTCCACAAAGCCCAGATAGTCGGCGGCATGGCGCTTGAGCTTGGGAATGTCATCGATGCACAGCCCGGCCTGTTGCATGGCGGTGCGCATGCTGATGCCATCGGCATCCACCTGGTCCAGCCACTCGGTTTTGAAGTCTCCGGTGAGCGCGCCCGAGCCCAGAAAGGTGGCCTTGTAGCGCTGGCCTTCTTCTTCGGCAAAGGCCACGATTTCCAGATCAAACGGCAGGCGCTTGCCTTGGCTCTTGAGGTGCTGAACCGACGCCAGCGGCACATAAATACCCAGCCGCCCGTCGTACTTGCCGCCGTTGCGTACCGTGTCATAGTGGCTGCCGGTCATCAGGGCTTTGGGCTGCGAACCATCGCCCTTGTAGCGGCCCACCACGTTGCCCACCGCATCAATGTGCACCTCGTCGCAACCGGCATCCAGCATGTTCTTGCTGATGCGCTGCGCACAGGCGCGGTGTGCGTCGGTCAGGTAGGTGACGGTGAGTTGCCCCTGCTCGGCATAGCCCGCGTCGCTGTGTTGGGCCAAGGTCTCCTGCCAGTCCCACACCGCGTTGCCACGGTCCACCGTCACACCAAATTTGTCGTTCAGGCGAATCTCGGCAATGCGGTGCACGTTGCGCAGGCACTCCTGCAATTCGTAGTCGGGGTGGCCGTACAGGCGACGCTCAAAGGTGGCAATGATCTCGGCTTTGTTGAGGCCCACGCCGCGTGGCCCGCGCACCGCCAGGATGAACGGAAAGCCAAAGCGCGCGTTGTAGTCGGCGTTGAGTTTCTGGATCTTTTCAAACTCCGCCGGGGTGCATTGCGTCAGGCCGGCCTTGTTTTGTTCGTTGGTGCTCTCGGCAGTGAGGCTTTTGTCCACCATCGCTTTCCCGGCCAGTTCGGGGTGGGCCCGCAGCAGGGCCAATTGCGCGTCTTGCCCGCCTTCGGTGACGACCTGGGCCATGGCGTGTTTGAGTTGCGCCAGCGACGCAAACGGGCGCTGTGCCAGCGCGGCGCGCGCAATCCAGGGCGAGTGTTCGTACAGGCCGTCGAGCAGGGCGCAGGCATCATTGAGGGACGCGCTGTTGAGTTGTTCCAGGGTCAGGGGCATTGCGGCTTACTCGCTGAACGGATGGGTGACTTTCCAGTGGCGGGCAATGTCCACGCGGCGGCAGACCCACACCTTGTCGTGCTGCTGGATGTGATCCAAAAAGCGCTGCAGCGCGGTGATACGGCCCGGGCGACCCAGGAGCCGGCAGTGCATGCCCACGCTCATCATGGCGGGTTGGTTCAGGCCATTGGGGTCGCCTTCGGTATACAGCGTGTCAAACGTGTCCTTGAGGTACTGGAAGAACGGGTCGGCATGTGAGTAGCCCTGGGGCAGTGCAAAGCGCATGTCGTTGCAGTCCAGCGTGTAGGGCACGATGAGCTGCGGTACGACGTCGCCATTGGTCTTTTTCACCTTCATCCAGAACGGGAGGTCTTCGCCGTAGTAATCGGCGTCGTATTCAAAGCCGCCGTAGTCGGCCACCAAACGCCGGGTGTTGGGGCTATCGCGGCCGGTGTACCAGCCCAGGGCGCGCTCGCCAATCAGGCGGGTGATGATCTCCATGCCGCGCTGCATGTGCTCGCGCTCCAGCGATTCATCCATGTTCTGGTAGTGAATCCAGCGCCAGCCGTGGCAGGCAATTTCGTGACCGAGTTCAACAAAGGCGGCGGTGAGTTCGGGGTGACGTTCCAGCGCCATGCTCACGCCAAACACAGTCAGCGGCAGGCCGCGCTTTTCGAACTCACGCAGGATGCGCCACACGCCCTGGCGCGAGCCATATTCGTAAATGCCTTCCATGCTGATGTGGCGGTCGGGGTAGCTGGCCGGGTTGAACATTTCCGACAGAAACTGCTCGGAGCCCGCATCGCCATGCAGCACGCTGTTCTCGCCGCCTTCTTCGTAGTTCAGAACAAACTGTACAGCCACGCGGGCCTGGCCGGGCCATTGGGCGTGGGGTGGTTTCTTGCCGTAACCAATCAGGTCGCGCGGGTAGCTTTGGGTCGAGTCGTAGTGCTTCATAGGGTGGCGGGGCGGGGATTGAAATTCAGGGCCTGTTCCACGTTACTCAGGTGGGCGTTCATCAGTTCTACAGCCAGTTCGGCATCGCGGGCCTTGATGGCTTTGACAATGGCTTCGTGTTCTTCATGCGAATGCGCAGCGGCGGTGGAGCTTTGGTACATGAGCGTGATGAGCGCGCTGCGGGACAAAAGGTCGAGCAACAAAGCGGCTAGCACTTCGTTGCCCATCAGCTTGGCCATGCGCACATGAAAGTCGCCCAGCAACTCGGTGCGACCCGGCACATCGCCGCGCTGGACGGCCAGTTTTTCTTGCGTCATGTGGGTTTGCAGGGCCTTGATGTCACTGGCCTTGGCGGTGGCCACAAAGGCGCGCACCATGCCGGCTTCCAGCATGCGACGCACTTCAAACACCTGCTTGGCTTCGGCCTCGGACGGTGCGGCGACAAAGGCACCGCGCGCCGGTTCAATCTTGATCAGTCTATTTTGTGAAAGCCGGTACAAAGCCTGGCGCACCAGCGTGCGCGACACGCCGAACTGGTCCGCCAGCTTTTGCTCGACCAGTTTGGCTCCGGGCTGAAGCCGGTGCTCCACAATCGCCTTGGTGAGCGACTCCACAATGAAGCTGGTGGTGGTTGTGTCCATCCGCAAATGATAGCGGCATGTCTGAAAAGTGTATACACTTTGCCAACATCTTTATCGATTCAGCAACAAGGAGTTTCCATGGGCCTGAGTACACACGTGCTGGACACCATGCACGGCGCACCGGCAGCGGGCATGCAAGTGGCGCTGTACACCACCGAAGGCCAGCAGGCCACCTTGGTCAAGAGCTTCACCCTCAACAGCGATGGCCGCAATCCGGATGGGCCACTATACGACAACGCCAGTCTCAAAAAAGGCACCTACCGCTTGGTGTTTGACGTGGCGGGCTACTTCAAGGCGCGCGGCGTCACGCTGCCGGAGCCCAATTTCCTGAACCAGGTCAGCCTGGACTTTGGCGTGGCCCATGTGGACCAGCACTACCACGTGCCACTGCTGGTCAGCCCCTGGAGCTACTCGACCTACCGCGGGTCGTAAATCTGTTACATCTGGCCTTCGGTCAGGGTATCGAGTTGGAAACGGCCGCTCTTGTGCCACAGCCAGGTGTCGGTGTAAGTCACGTGCCCCATCTTGACTGGAGCGGGAAATGGCGCAGCGGCACGGACCGAACGTTCGATATCGGCCATGACCTCGGGCGCGTGCTTGGGCGCACGCATCCAGCCCACCTTCATGACGTTGCCGCGTGCATCAATGTCCACCTCCAGAACGCCCACGGCATACAGCAGCGGCGGCATCTTGCCGGTGTAAATGCGCTTGGCATTTTTCTCATACAAGTGCGCTGCGGCGTCGCGGCGGTAATCCCTCGGGCTTTGGGCCAGCGAGACCTTGCCCAATATGGGCGGCGGTTTGGGGGCCTCGACAACGGGCGCTGGCGGGGGCGGTGGGGGGGGCGGTGGAACGGGTTTGGGCGGTGGCGGGGGGGTCGCGCAACCAGCAATCAGGGCGGCCACGGCGGCCCACCAATAGATGGGCCTTACGCTGGAACCAAGGCTTGTCAAAAAGCGTGTATTTTTCAAGAGTTGTCCCCTTTATTTCTTGATAGGGCGTACTGTGCACCGTTTTTGCCCATCCGGGGTAGCGCGGTGAAGATTAAAGGTATCTCTTTGTGAACGTTTTGCCCAAGCTGTTGGAGTGTCTGGTGCGAGAGCCCGCCGTGCTGGTGACGGTGCTGACCACAAGGGGGTCGGTGCCGCGTGAAACCGGTGCCTGGATGGCGGTTCTGGCCGGTGATGTGCTGGGCACCATCGGTGGCGGCCGGCTGGAACTCGACGCCATCCACCATGCACGCCAAGGCTTGACCGACGCACCTTCTGGCAACCGCCCCCAGCGAATTTTGTACCGCCTGGGCCCCAGTTTGGGGCAATGCTGCGGCGGCGAAGTGCAACTGCAATATGAGCGGGTGGGGGCTGCTGAGGTAGCCGTATTGCGTGAGCGCCTGGCACCCCGCCTCGCACCCTTGGCCCTTTTTGGTGGCGGACATGTGGGCCGGGCGCTGGTACATGTGTTGTCGCCATTGCCCTGGGAACTGACATGGATTGATAGCCGCGACGAGATATTCCCGGCCCAACTGCCTGACAACGTGGCCTGCGAACACTCCGACCCGGTGCAGGCCGCCGTCCCGGGGCTGGCCGCCGGCAGCCAGGTGCTGATCATGAGCTTCAGCCACGCCGAAGACCTCGACATTGTGGCCGCCTGTCTGACGCGCCAGCGCGCACACCACGACCTGCCTTATGTGGGCTTGATCGGCAGTAAGACCAAGTGGGCATCATTCCGTAGTCGTCTGCGCGAGCGGGGCTTTTCCGATGTCGAACTGGACGCCGTGACCTGTCCGATCGGCCTGCCTGGCATTACCGACAAGCGGCCCGAGGCGATTGCGGTCTCGGTGGCGGCCCAACTCTTGCTCTTGCAGAACGCGCAATAGTTTTTAAACTGTATACAATTTGCCGAAGGAGACCTGACACACATGGAAAGCTACCTTCTTGATTGGGCCAATCTGCTGTTGCGGTGGGTCCACGTCATTACCGCCATTGCCTGGGTGGGCTCGTCGTTTTACTTTGTCTTTCTGGACAGCAGCCTGACGCCGCCCGAGGATGAAGACCTCAAGCGCCAGGGTGTCAGCGGTGAGTTGTGGGCCGTGCATGGCGGGGGGTTCTACCATCCGGTCAAGTTCGCGGTGTCTCCACCCAAACTGCCGGGGCACCTGCACTGGTTCTTCTGGGAGAGTTACAGCACTTGGTTGACCGGGTTCTCGCTGTTTACCGTGTCCTACCTTTGGAACGCCGGCACCTACCTGATCGACAAGTCGGTAATGGCCTGGGAGCCCGAGATGGCGGTGGCCGCCGCGCTGGCATTTCTGGTGGTGTTCTGGCTGGCTTACGACCGCATTTGCCGCACGCTGGGCGAACGCGAAGGGGGCGATGGCATTGTCGGCGCCTTGGTGTTTGTACTGGTGTGTGTGGCTGCATGGTTGGCTTGCCACTGGTTTTCGGGCCGCGCTGCGTTTCTGCTGGTGGGCGCCATGATCGCCACCACCATGAGTGCCAATGTGTTCTTCTGGATCATTCCCGGCCAGCGCACGGTGGTCGCCAGCATCAAGGCCGGTAAGCCGGTGGACCCGATCCATGGCAAGCGCGGCAAGCAGCGCAGTGTGCACAACACCTATTTCACGCTGCCAGTGCTATTTGCCATGCTGAGCAACCACTACAGCTTCACCTACACCCACCCGCAAAACTGGCTGGTGCTGATCGCCATGATGTTTGCCGGCGCGGCCATCCGCCAGTTTTTTGTCATGCGCCACGGCTTCAAGCTAGCACGCAATCCGCACCCCTGGAAATATGCCGCTGCGGGCGTGCTTGTCATCGTTGCGGTGCTGGTCTGGCTCAAGCCCGCACCAGCGCTACCTGCCACATCCGCTGCAACGGCCGCCGCCACCGCCACGCTGGCGGCACAAGGCGCGCCGGGTGCCGCCGGTGGCCCCATCAGCTACAAGACGTTGCAACCCATACTGGCCCAGCGCTGCTACATGTGCCATGCCGAACAGGTGCAGATGAAAAATGTACGCCTGGATTCACCCGAAGCCCTGGCCAAAAATGCCCAGATGCTGTACCAACAGGTAGTGGTCACGCGCATCATGCCCATGAACAACGCCACCGGCATCAGCGAGGCCGAGCGCGCCCTGATCAAGCAGTGGTTTGAGTCCGGCGCGCACGTGGACTAATGCTCCCGGCAGGACCTTGTTACGTAGCCCGGCTGCGGGCCTGACTCCACCGGAATGCCCCCCGCGCTGGCGTGGCGTCAGTGGAGCAGGCTGTCGCTATCGGCTTGCAAGAGCTGCAAGGCCTCCTCGAACGAAAAGGCCTGGATCATCTCTTCAATGTTCGCGCCATTCGGATGCCAGGCGCGCAGCACGGCGGCATGGGTTTCCCACAGCTCAGCGGCCTTTGCATCGTCCTGTTGCAAGAGGTGCTTGATTTCTTCACTGAGCTGCTGCGCTGCTGCTGCTTCGTCCGGCGACAACTGTTTTGCTGTCGCGGGCGGCGGTAACACCAGACCCGCCACCGCCCTCAGATCGCCCACCAGGCCATCCAGTTGCTTGGCCGTGCGGGCCATGGCAAGCTGCAGGGAACCCTGTGGGTCGCCGGTTCGCAGACACGCCTCCAGTGCCTCCGCGGCCTGCTGCAGCGGCTCCGCACCCAGGTTGCCCGCCACGCCTTTGAGTGTGTGGGCATGGCGCTCTGCGCCGGGGCGATTTCCGTCCCGCACAGCCTGCTCGATGCGTTGCACCGCAGACTCTTCTGCCAGTACAAATTTGCTGAGCAGCGAGGCATAGAACGCCGGGTTGTCGTTGGTGCGTGACAGGCCCAGATCCACATCCAAACCGGCCACCCGGCGCAATTCCTGCAGGGGCGTTGGCGTTTCCGCGCGCATCTTCAGGGCTGGTGCAGCTTTGATGACGGGGCCCAATCCGTCTCGCTGGCCAATCCAGGTCAGTAGGGCTTCCCAGAGGTCATCCGGGTGAATGGGTTTGGTGACGAAGCCGTTCATGCCGGCTTCCATGCAACGGTCGCGATCGGCCTTCATGGCGTTGGCGGTCATGGCCACAATCGGCAACACCTCAATCGCGTGTCGGGTACGAATAAGCCTGGACGCGCTGATCCCGTCCATCACCGGCATTTGCATGTCCATCAGCACGATGTCATAGGGCACGCCTTCGTCGTGCCGGGCCTGCACGCGGTCCACGGCAATCTGGCCGTTCTCCGCCACCTCCACCATGAAGCCGGCGTCGCGCAGCATTTCACAGGCCACCTGCTGGTTGATCTCGTTGTCCTCCACCAGCAGGATGCGGGCGCCACCAATGCGGTCCAACGCAGCTTCAAACGTACTTTGCGTCTGGTTGCCCGCAAACGGATTCGCATCGATCGGGCCCTGGCCCAGGATCTGCATCATGGTGTTGACCAGCAGCGAACTGCTGACCGGTTTGGACAGCACATGTTCCACGCCCAGTTTGCGTGCGCCCAGCATCAGTTCCGGGCGTTGCTGCGCCGACACCATGATCACAAACGGTTGCGTGCCCAGCGGCATGGCTTGCAGGGCTTGAACAGTTTGCAGACCATCCATGCCTGGCATCAGCCAGTCCACCATCACAAAGCCAAAGGGCTGGCCATCGCGGTCAGCCTTGCCCAGTGCGACCAGGGCGGCCTGCCCGGAGTGGACCTGTGCAACCGAAAAGCCCAGCTCGGCCAGCATGTCAACCATGATCAGGGCTGAGGCCTGGTTGTCATCCACCACCAGCACGCGGCTGCCATGCAAATCGATGGCGGGTTTGCTGAGGATGCTTTCCTGAGACCCAACGCCCAACCGTGCAGTGAACCAGAAGGTGGAGCCCACCCCCGGTTCACTCACGACACCGACTTCGCCGCCCATGGCATGCGCCAGACTTTTGCTGACCGCCAGGCCCAGCCCGGTGCCGCCGTAATTGCGCGTGGTGGAGCTATCGGCCTGTGAAAAGCTTTTAAACAGGCGCCCGATTTGCTCCTGCGTCAGGCCAATGCCGGTATCTGACACGGAAAAATGCAGCAGCACCTCCTGTGCATTGCGCTCCTGCACTTTGAAAGCCAGGCGCACATGGCCATGCTCGGTAAATTTGACCGCGTTGTTGGCGTAGTTGATCAGGACCTGGCCCACGCGCAAGGGGTCACCAATCAGCGTGCGGGGAATGCTGGGGTCTACGCTGCTGAGCAGTTCCAGCCCTTTGTCGTCCACGATCTTGGACACCAGATTGACCACATTGCTAATCACCGCCTCCAGGTCAAAGTGGACGGATTCAATCTCCAGCTTGCCGGACTCGATCTTGGAGAAGTCCAGGATGTCGTTGATGATGCCGAGCAGGTGCTCACCGCTGCGCCGGATCTTGGACAGGTAGTCCTGAATGCGCGGCGGCATCTCGTTCTTCAACGCCAGGCCTGAAAGGCCGATGATGGCGTTCATGGGGGTGCGGATTTCGTGGCTCATATTGGCCAGAAATCTGGACTTGGCCTGGGTGGCTTCCTCGGCCTGCGCCAGTGCCAGGCGCGCCGCATGTTCGGCCACCTGCAGTTCACCCAGGGTTTTTTGCAGGCTTTCGGTGGCCTTGTCCACCCGCCTCTGGATTTGCGCATTCTTGTTGCGCAAGCTGGTCATGTACAGCGCAATCAGCAGGCTCAGCAGCGCACCCACGCCCCATACCGCCTGGGCCAGCGCGTAGTTGGCACCTTGTTCAAAGTCAGGCGCCACCTGCCACCGCAAATGGAACTTGGAGCGCGCAACGTAAAGCGACGTTTCGTTTTCCAGGGCACTGGCTGCAGCACTTGCGGCGGTGCGTACGGTGGCTAGTTGCGTGCTGCCCTGGGGCTCGAGTGCCAGCGTCAGGTCCAGGCCGTTGACGCCATTGGCGCTCAGCAGCTTTTCGACGGCGCCTTCCAGGTTCAGGACTGCCACGACAGCGATGTCGGGCTTGTTGAGGCTGATCTGTGTGACAAATACATGGCGTCTGCCCGTGTCGTCGGCGAACGGGGTGGACATGAACCACACGTTGTGGCTGTCGCGCGCCAGGGCCAGGGGTTGCAACAGCAACTTGTCAGGCGATTCGTTCTGGACCGGGTAGTGCGGATCGCCCAGGGGGGCGGCCGATGCGTAACGGGTTATCCAGGTGCCGGCACGGTAATCCAGTATGGCCTTGGCCGTGATCAGTTCGATCTTGGTCCTGACCTCCATGCCATCCACAGCGTGGTAGAAAGTTTGCGGGCTGATGGATGGCGAGTTGTCCAGCAACAAAACCAGGCCGCCCAGGGTGCTCAAACTGTCTTCAATCCAGCCCAACAAGGTGGCGGTTTCTGCGGCAGTTTCCCGGATGGCGGACTCTTGCCATGCCGCTCGCGCACGCTGACGCAAGGAGTCCCCAAGGAAGGCCGTCAGCCCCACGCCAGCCACAAACACAGCAATGGGCAGCA